>Ga0316217_10000005_pt1 | contig 317197 bp, 262 predicted proteins | sample 1anoAmetaG_FD_203633 | JGI IMG/M metagenome (GOLD analysis project Ga0316217, IMG submission 203633) | Freshwater microbial communities from Trout Bog Lake, Wisconsin, USA - 1anoA | ecosystem: Environmental > Aquatic > Freshwater > Lake > Hypolimnion/Profundal zone | place: USA: Wisconsin... | reverse complement strand
ATCCCGACCTACCACGAGGCCAGCTACAAGCCCTTCGTCATCAGCGCCCTCATGTTCCTCATGCGCGTGAAGGATCCCGCCGCCAGGCTCGGCGACATCGTCCAGCGCGCCCGCAACCTCAGCATCTGATTCCAGCCCGAAGCCCCGAGAGGAAGCCACATGTCCAAGATCATCAAGACCTACAACGCCGAAGTGGTGAAGCGCACGGCCAGGCGCTGCAAGGCGCGCGGGATCGTCATCCCAACCTTCCACCAGATGCGGCACCCCGAGACCGCGCCCGAAGCCATCAAGGCTCGCCTGAAGACGGTGGGCCTGTGGGATGTGGATCCCGCCAACCTCTTCCGGATCACCTGGAAGAACGATCCGGAGACGGGCCTCTTCGGCGATCCCAACCACCTGGAGATCCCGTCGGCCATCACCGGGGTGAAGGCCCGCATCATCGGCCTGGTCGGCAAGTACTTCCCCACCGGGGCCCACAAGGTCGGGGCCGCCTTCGCCTGCCTGGTGCCCCGACTGGTGAGCGGCGAGTTCGATCCCGACTACCACAAGGCGGTCTGGCCCTCCACGGGCAACTACTGTCGTGGCGGCGCCTTCGACTCGGCGGTGCTGGGGTGCACGGCCATCGCCATCCTCCCGGAGAACATGAGCCAGGAGCGCTTCACCTGGCTGGCCGAGATCGGCTCCGAGGTGATCGCCACCCCCGGCTGCGAAAGCAACGTGAAGGAGATCTACGACAAGTGCTGGGAGCTGAAGAACGACCCCCGGCACCTGATCTTCAACCAGTTCGAGGAGTTCGGGAATCCCGTCTGGCACTATAACGTCACGGGACCCGCCATCGAGGATGTCTACAACGGCATCAGGACCGACAAGACCCGCCTGGCGGGCTATGTGAGCGCCACGGGCAGCGCCGGCACCATCGCCGCCGGAGACTACCTGAAGTCCCTGCATCCGGGCGCCCGGACCATCGCCACCGAAGCGCTCCAGTGCCCAACCCTGCTGATGAACGGCTTCGGCGACCACCGCATCGAGGGCATCGGGGACAAGCACGTGCCCTGGGTCCACAACGTCCGCAACACGGATGCCGTGGCAGCCATCGATGACGAGGACTGCATGCGCATCCTCAGACTCTTCAACGAGCCCGCAGGACAGGCCTACCTCGCTGGTCTCGGCGTCGATGCGGCCACCATCACCCGCCTGGGTCTGCTGGGCATCAGCGGCATCTGCAACCTCCTGGCGGCCATCAAGATGGCCAAGTACTTCGAACTGGACGAGAACGACGTGATCTTCACGATCTTCACGGACAGCGTGGAGATGTACCGCTCGCGCCTGGAGGAGCAGAGCGCCGAGCACGGCGCCTTCACCGCCATGGACGCCGCCAAGTCCCACATCGGCAGCCTGGAGCGCCAGGCCGTGGATCACTTCAAGGAACTGACCTTCCCCGAGAAGAAGGCCATCCACAACCTGAAGTACTACACCTGGGTGGAGCAGCAGGGGAAGACCTACGAGGAGATCTGCGCCCAGTGGGATCCGGAGTACTGGCGCGAGCTCTTCACCGAGGAAGCAGCGCACTTCGACAGGCTGATCGAGGCCTTCAACGCCGAGGTGGCTGCCTCCTAGCCGCCGCGCCATGTCCACCCGCCTGCTCATCCAGAACGGCACGATCCTCACCTTCGGCGCTCCCTGCCGGGTCCTGGAGGGGCAGGCGCTGCTGGTCGAGGATGGCCGCGTCGCCCGGATCGCACCCAGGGAGGCCATGCCGGGACCCTTCGACCGGGTGATCGACGCGGGGGGCCGGGTGGTCATGCCCGGCCTGGTGAACGCCCACATGCACTTCTACTCCACCCTCGTGCGGGGCCTCGGCAAGATGGCCCCCAGCGCCAATTTCCAGGAGGTCCTGGACCACCTGTGGTGGCGCCTGGACCGGCAACTGAGCCTGGACGACGTGGAGATGAGCGCCCAGGTGGTCCTCCTGGACGCCATCCGCAAGGGCACCACGACGCTGGTGGATCACCACGCCAGCCCCCACGCCATCACCGGCTCCCTGGACCGCATCGCCTCGGCGGTGAAGGGCTCAGGGCTGAGATCCTGCCTCTGCTATGAGGTCTCGGACCGGGACGGGGAGGCCATCGCCACCGAGGGCCTGGAGGAGAATGCCCGGTTCGCCCGGCGCTGCAACCGGGAAGGGGACCCCCAGCTCCGGGCGCTCTTCGGCCTCCACGCCGCCTTCACGCTTTCGGATGCCACCCTCGACCGCGCGGCGCTCCTGGGCCAGGATCTGGGCATCGGCTTCCACGTCCATGTGGCCGAGGCCGCCTCGGATGTGGCGGCCAACCTCCAGCGGTACGGCCTCACCCCCACGGCCCGGCTCCGGGCCCACGGGATCCTGGGCGAGAGGAGCATCGCGGCCCACGCCGTGCACGTCACCGAGGCGGACATCGACCTCCTGGCGGCCTCCGACACCTTCGTGGCCCACAACCCCCAGTCCAACCTCAACAACGCCGTGGGCATCGCGGACCTGATCAGGCTCTCCGCCCGGGGCGTCCGCGTGGGCCTCGGCACGGACGCCATGACCGTGCACATGCTGGAGGAAGTCCGCGTGGCCCTGTGGGCCCAGCACCTGCGGCAGGAGCATCCCAGCTGCGGGTTCATGGAAGTGGCCAACACCCTCTTCGTCCGGAATCCAGAGCTGGCCACCCGCCTCTGGGGCTTCCCCATCGGCACCCTCCTGGAAGGGGCCGCCGCCGACCTCATCCTGGTGGACTACCACCCGCCCACGCCCCTCAACGGCGACACCGTGCTGGGGCACCTGATCTTCGGCCTCTCCCAGGCGACGGTGGACACCACCATCTGCGCCGGCCGCGTGCTCATGGAGGGGAAGCGCCTCGCCATCGACGTGGATGAAGCGGCCCTGGCCGCCCGCAGCCGCGAACTGGCCCGCAAGCTCTGGGATCGCTTTTGAGCAGGTCCTGACCCTACTTCTTGGTCCCGCGCCGCTGGATGGCCCCGGGCTGCATGGGCAGCCAGTGGTCTACGAAGAGGGGCTGGGCCACCTTGTCGGCGGCCTTCAGGCGCTTGAGGATGCCGGACTGATCGCGGGAGGCCAGCACGATGGCGAAGGCGTGGGCCATGGCGGAGAAGGAGGTGAGGCTGTAGCCGAAGAGCAGGTTCTCGCTGGGCACGGGAATGAGGATGTCGGCGTGGTCCGCGAGGGGGGAATCCGAGCGGTCGGAGATGGCCAGGACCGTCACCCCGTTCTGCTTGGCGAAGACCGCGGCATCCACGGTCTCCCGGCTGTAGGGGTGGAAACTGATGGCCACGAGCAGATCCTGCGGTTCCAGGTTGGCGGCCTGGTTGGAGAAGTCCGAAGGGAGGGCCGCACTGCAGGGCACCCCCGCCTGGGTCAGGTAGTAGGCCAGGATCAGGCCCATGACGTGGCCCACGCCCCGCCCGAGGATGAGGCGGTGCCGGGTCTGCAGCAGCAGCTCGGCCGCCTGCTGGAGCTTGGAGTGATCGACCAGCTGGATCATCCGGAGGAGGTGCTGGCTGTCCCTCTGCACGACCTCCGCCAGGGTGCCATACAGATCCGTGGGGACCTCCAGGTCGGCCAGCTCGGTTTCGGAACCGCCGGACCGGGCATTGCACGCCTCCCGCAGGGCATTCCGGAAATCGCTGTAACCCCTGTAGCCCAGCCGCTTGGCGAAGCGCATGACGGAGCCCATGCTGACCCCGGCCCGCTCGGCCGTGGATTCGATGCCCCACAGGGCCCCGAGCAGGGGGTCCGCCATCAGGGCATTGGCGATGGCCCGCTGGGCCTCGGGCAGGCCGCGATACGCCTCGGCAATGCGCACTTGGATGTCAGGGACAGCGGATGTCGAGCTCATGGGCAATAAATTATTATAGCACCGCTAAATTTACCTGACGAGTCAGGGGCTTCAGGGTGCCAACGGCCCTTGCCAGAAAGCCCGATGCAGTTCAGCGATTTCCGCCTCCACCTCGGGAACCGGCCCGATGACCTCGATGGGCTTCTGGCCGTGTGCATAGATGTAGCGGGCGGGTACATCCAGGGTGGGATTCTCGGTGCTGCTGGTGGTCAGGAGCAGGAGCCGCCGCTCGTCCATGCCATAGACCAGGCGGCCGATGTTCGCCCAGTACTGGGTGGCCGCGCACATGGCACAGGGTTCCACCGTGGTGTAGAGGGTGCAGCCCCAGAGGAATTCCGGAGTGAAGTTCGTGTCGGCGCTGCGGGCCAGCACGGCCTCCGCATGGTTGACAGCGCTCTCGTTGCCCTGTTCCAGCAGCACGGTCTCATGGTCTGGACCCACCAGAATGGCCCCGAAAGGGTGATGTCCCATGGCGACGGCCCGGACGGCCACCGCCTGGGCGCGGCGGAGGTGCCGGAGCACCTGGGCACGGTTCGGCCCTTTCCTCGGGGAGGGCGATTCCTGGGCCTGATCTTCAACCATGGTGGCGCCTCAGCAGATGTCCCTGCCCCTCAGTCTGCAGAGGCGATGGCATGGCGTGAACAAGAATTTACTCAACGTGAGAAAATTTACTTTGTTCCCCGGTGAAGCTGGTAAATTTGAGCCTCCATTCAAATTCCGGAGGTACGACATGAAAAGGCTGTCCCTCGCTCTCGCCGTATTTGCCACGCTTGCCAGCGGTCTCTTCGCGGCTCCACCCAAGGCCAAGGTGCGCATCGCCCTCATCGTGGAGTCCACGGTGGATGACAAGGGCTGGTGCCAGTCCATGCATGACGCCATCAAGGCGGTGCAGAAGGAGTACGGGAACGCGCTGGTGGAGTACAGCTACAGCGAGAAGATGAAGCCCGTGGATGCCGGCTCCGCCGCACGCCAGTACGCCTCCAAGAAGTTCGACATCATCATCTGCCACGGCGCCCAGTACAAGAACCTGGTCACCGAGATGGCTCCCGACTATCCCGCCACCACCTTTGTCTTCGGCACCAGCGCCGACATCGGCGGCAAGAACGTGTTCACCTACATGCCCGAGAGCGAGCAGACCGGCTACCTCAACGGCATCATCGCCGGCTTGGTCACCAAGTCGAATGTCGTGGGCCTCGTGGGCCCCGTGGATGGCGGCGACGCAGCCCGCTACGACCGCGGTTTCGTCCTGGGCGCCAAGTCCGTGAACCCCAAAGTCCAGGTCAAGGTGGCCCACACGGGCAGCTTCGGCGACTTCGTCAAGGCCGCTGAACTGGCGAAAACCCACATCAACGCCGGCGCCGACTTCCTGACCGGCTCCTCGCAGCAGGCCATGGGCGCCCTCAAGGCCGTCGCCGACACCAAGGACAAGGCCATCTGGTGGGCAGGCCAGGACATCTCCCAGCTCAGCGTTCCCGAGGCCCCCAAGGTCCTCGCCGCCTCCAGCTACAACTACACCGCCGTGGTGGAAGTCCTCATCGCCAAGCGGGAGGCCGGTGTGCGCGGGGGCGAGAACATCCCCCTCAACTTCGCCAACAAGGGTTTCGTCTTTAAGTACAACGACAACGTCGGGAAGGTCCTGACCCCCGCTATCCGGAAGGCCGTGGACAAGGCCCGGGCCGAGATGACCGCCGGCAAGCTGCCCCTGGCCTGGAAAGAAGTCAAGTTCTGAGGCATCACCGGTTCGAAGGCCCCGGCGTGCCCAGGCATACCGGGGCCTGTTTTTTTGGCTGATGGCCCTGTCCCGGCCATCCAGGAGTTCCCATGAAAACAGCCGCCGAGCCCATTCGCGAACTCAAGCTCGAGGGCATCACCAAGCGGTTTCCCGGCATCCTGGCCTGCAACAACATCTCCCTGCAGGTGGCCCGGGGGGAAGTCCTCGCGCTGGTGGGTGAGAACGGGGCGGGGAAATCCACCCTCATGAACATCCTGGCGGGGCTCTACCAGCCGGACTCGGGAAGCATCTCCCTGAACGGCCGGGAGGTCCGCTTCCACACCCCCAACGACGCCTATGCCCGGGGCATCGGCATGGTGCACCAGAACTTCATGCTCGTGCCCAACATGACCGTGGCCGAGAACGTGGCCCTGGGCCTCAAGCACCTGCATCGGTTCATGAACCTGGACCTGAAATCGGCCCGGACCCGGATTCTCGAGGTCTCCGAGCACCACGAGCTCCCCGTGAATCCCGATGCCTACGTCTGGCAGCTCTCCGTGGGGGAGCAGCAGCGGGTGGAGCTCGTCAAGACCCTCTGTTTCGGCGCGCAGCTCCTCATCCTGGATGAGCCCACCTCGGCCCTCACACCCCAGGAGACCGACGACCTCATCGACCGCCTGAAGCGCATGACGGGCGAGCTTTCCATCATCTTCATCAGCCACAAGCTCAACGAGGTCAAGGCCCTTTCCGACCGGGTGGCCATCCTCCGGCACGGCGCCGTGGTCTTCAACGGGCAGACCGCGGACCATACCTCGGCGGACCTGGCCGCGCTCATGACGGGACGGGAGATCCACCTTCCCCGGAACGAAGGCCTGAACTTGGATGGCGCCGCCGTCCTCAGGGCCAGGGCGCTCCGCGTGCGGGGCGACCGGGGCCACCTGGCCCTGGATGGGCTGGACCTGGACCTCCACGCGGGGGAGATCCTGGGTCTGGCCGGCGTTTCTGGCAACGGCCAGCGCGAACTGGCCGAGGCGCTCACGGGTCTCAGGCGCGTGGAATCGGGCCGGGTGGAGTTCCTGGCCGCGGACCTGACCAACCGGAGCCCCGCAGCCATGATCGCGGCGGGCCTGGGCTACATTCCCGAAGACCGCCACCACGAGGGCATCGTGCCCAAGTTCTCCGTGAAGGAGAACCTGGTCCTCAAGGATTTCCACACCGCCAAGTTCAGCTGGTCCGTGGTGCTCAAGCAGGGCCGGATCACCCGCAACGCCGATTCCCTCAAGGCCTCCTTTGACATCCGCTGTTCCTCCACCTCCGCGGCGGGAGGCTCCCTTTCGGGCGGGAACATCCAGAAGGTGATCCTGGCCCGGGAACTGTCCCGGGAGCCCCGGGCCCTGGTGGCGGTCTATCCCACCCGGGGTGTCGACATGGGCGCCCAGGAGTTCATCCACTCCCAGCTCCTGGCCCGCCGCCGGGCGGGGGGCGGTGTGCTGCTCATTTCCGAGGAACTCGAGGAGATCATGAACCTGTCGGACCGCATCGCCGTCATCTACAAGGGCAGGATCCTCAAGGTTCTGAGTTCCCTCGAGGCGACGCGCGAAAGGCTCGGACTGCTCATGGCGGGGGTGGCCGATGAATAGGTCCAGGATCGCCTATGGGGCCGCGGTCATCCTCCTGGCGGCCCTGGCCGCCGCGGGCCTCGGGGCCATCGTGCTCAAGGCCATCGGGGCGAGCCCCATCGACACCTACGTGACGATCTTCACGGGCCCCTTCAGCGACGTGTTCGGCATCACCGAAATTCTCGTGCGGGCCGTCCCCCTGATCCTGGTGGGCCTGGGGATCGCCATCGCGTTCCGCAGCGGCATCATCAACATCGGGGCCGAGGGCCAGATGCTCATGGGCATCCTGGCGGCCACCGCCACGGCGCTGGCCCTTCCGGGGTTGCCGCGCTATGCCCTGCTTACCCTCGTGATGCTCGCGGGCGCCCTCGGCGGCGGCCTCTGGGCCGGGATCGCCGGCCTCCTCCGGGCCAGGCTCGGGGTCAACGAGATCCTCTCCACGGTGATGCTCAACTACATCGCCGCCCAGTTCTACACCTTCTTCCTTCGGGGGCCCATGATCGATCCCGGCGAACTGGAGACCGGATCAGGCACGCCCCAGTCCATGCGCCTCCCTGAATCCGCCATCCTGAGCCACCTCGTGCCCGGCACGCGCCTCCACACGGGCCTGGTCCTGGCGCTCGTCCTGTGCGTCTGCGTCTATTTCTTCCTCTGGCACACCACCTTCGGCTTCCGCCTGAGGGCGGCCGGGGCCGAGGCCAAGGCCGCGCGCTACGCGGGTATTAACGTCCCCGGGTCCCTGGTGGCGGCCATGGTCCTCTCCGGGAGCTTCGCGGGGATCGCCGGGGCCGTGGAGGTCACGGGCGTCCACCACCGGGCCATCGAGAACATCACTTCCGGGTATGGCTTTGCCGGGATCGTGGTGGCCCTCTTCGGGGCCCTCCATCCCGCGGGCATCGTGCCCGCGGCGGTCTTCTTCGGCCTCCTGCTGGTGGGATCGGACATGACCCAGCGTTCCGCAGGGGTGCCAGCCAACATGATCCTGGTCCTCCAGGGCGTGATCATCCTGTGCATCGTGTCCGCCAAGATGTACCTGAACAATGCCTACGCCCAGGAACGGGCGGCCAGGTTCTTCTCGCGCCTCCGGGCGAAGACCCCTCCGGAATCGGCCAAGACTGGAGGCCAGCCGTGACCCACGGTTTCGTCTACAACATCCTGCTGCTCGGCGTGCCCTTCTCGGTGGCCCTGCTCCTGGCCTCCCTGGGCGAGATGTTCAACCAGCGGGCGGGGGTGTTCAACCTCGGCTGCGAGGGGATCATGTGCATGGGGGCCTTCCTGGGCTTCCTCCCCCCCTACTTCCTCAAGGACGGCCCCCTGGCGCCCTACGGAATCCTCCTCGGGTTTGCCATCGCCATGGTGGCCGGCATCCTCCTGGGCCTCCTCTTCGCCCTGGTGACGGTCACCTTCCGGGCTGAGCAGGGCATCGCGGGCATCGGGCTGCAGATGTTCGGCTGGGGCGTGGCCGGCACCCTTTTCCGCCACTTCATCGGTGGCGTGACGGGAGTGGAGGGCATGGCGGCCTGGGCGGTCCCGGGCCTCAGCCGGATCCCCTTCCTGGGCGATCTTCTCTTCAACCACAATCCCATGGTCTACCTCGCCTTCCTGATGGTGCCGGGCAGCTGGTACCTGTTGTTCAAGACGCCCTGGGGCCTCAAGGTTCGCGCCGTCGGAACCGCCCCAAGGGCCGCCGACAGCATGGGCATCAACGTGAACCTGGTGCGCTACCAGGCCCTGATGCTGGGGGGCGCCATGGCCGGCCTGGGGGGGGCCTACCTCTCCCTCTGCCAGGCCAAGATGTTCGCGGACGACTTGGTGGCGGGCCGGGGCTTCATCGCCGTGGCCCTGGTCTACTTCGGCCGCTGGAACCCAATTGGCATAATGGGCGGGGCCCTGCTGTTCAGCCTGGCCCAGTCGCTTCAGCTCTCCATCCAGGTCGGGGGCATCAAGTTTCCCTACGAATTCGCGGTGATGCTGCCCTATGTCCTGGTGATCCTGGTGCTCTCCCTGACGCGGAAGGCCCGCATGCTGGGGCCCTCCAGTTTAGGCATCCCCTACAACCGTGAAATGAGGTACTAGCGCCGACCGAGGAGGCCCCATGACCCATGTCGAAGCGCTCACGGCGGCCCTCCGCGAGGCCTTCCCCACGTCCCACATCCGGCTCCTTCCGGAACCCGCCATGTTCCTGCGGAGCAACCTGGGCAGGTCCTACCATGCGGAGGGCATGCAGTTCCTCTCGGTCGAATCCGCCATGGCCAATGCCAGGGCCTACATGACCGGGCTCCAGGAGCGGATCCGCGAGAGCGATGGGATGGGACTGAACGCGGCGCACCCCTGGATCATCGGCATCTACCCCGGCGACCTGACCTCGACCCCGCTGATCTTCATCTTTGGGAACATCATCCGGTCCGGAAAGGAGGAATGGGTCCAGATCGGGTTCCCGCGCTACGAGAAGCTGGACTTCAACCCCTGAGGGTTGATCGCCGCAGCTCCGCACCCTTGTTCTGCTCGTCGCAGGTCAGCACGAAACTCCCGTGGACTCCTTCGGCGGTGACGAAGGGCTGCAGCAGGGCAGCGGGGAACTGGACGCTCACCCCGTCAGCGCAACGCACCACCACGTGCCGCGCCGCGCCGCGATAATAGTCAAGATACCTCTCCGCGGAGATCCTCAGCTGAAATTCGAACTGTTTCATGTGCTCCAGTTTGCCACCGTCCCGGGAGGCCCATGCAAGACCCCGCACAGCTAGATCCCAGTGGCCACCTGGCAGCCACCAGATCCGGGGCGCCCCTGCTCACCCTCCAGCATGCGACCGTGATCCGGGGGGGCAGGGCCGTGCTCAACGACCTCACCTTCGACGTCCGGGAAGGGGAGCACACGGCCATCCTCGGACCCAATGGCTGCGGGAAGTCCTCGCTCATCCGCCTGGTGAACAAGCAGGACTATCCCCTGCTCCCGAGCGAGGACGCCCGACCCATCCGGATCCTGGACCGGGACCGGTGGGATCTGTTCGAGCTCCGCTCGCAGCTGGGGATCGTATCCGCCGACCTGCACCAGTCCATCATCGGGGCGAATGGAGGCGGGCGGAGGAGCGGGCGGGACCTGGTGGTGTCGGGCTTCTTCGCGAGCCATGGGCTCTTCTCCCACCAGAAGGTCACCTCCGCCATGGCGGAACGGACGGACCGGGCCCTCGCCCTGGTGGGTGCGGGGCACCTTGCCGCCAAGCGGATTGACGAGATGTCGACGGGCGAGGCCCGGCGCATCCTCATCGCCCGCGCCCTGGCGCCGGATCCCAGGGCGCTCCTGCTGGACGAGCCCACCACGGGGCTGGATCTGGTGGCCCGGCAGCACTTCCTGACGATGCTCCAGGCCGTCGCCCGGCAGGGGAAGACCCTCCTGCTCGTGACCCATCACATCGAGGAGGTCCTGCCGGAAATCCGGCGGGTGATTTTGCTCAGAGAGGGTCGGGTCTTCCTCGAAGGCCCCAAGGAGGAAGTGCTCACTTCCACCCATCTTTCGACCCTCTATGAGGCCGAAGTGAAGCTGCGCCAGCATGGGGGCTACTACTCCGCCCGGTGCGGAGGAGGGTGAGGGCAGGGCGACTCCGGTGGGCGGGTCCCTGAGGATCAGGGCGGTTTCATCGAAGGCCGGAGGTTTCATGGTCAGCGAAGGTCCACTGCGAGTAGAATGCCACCACCAACCCACCAACCCCTCTTTAGCTCTGGAGCAGCCATGCGAAAGCACCTCCTGGCCCTGGGCGCCATCCTGGCGCTGTCCCCCTGCCTGCTGGCGCAGAAGATCGGCGTCATCAACTCCATGAGCGGTCCGGAAGCCCCCATCGGCGAGAACATCACCAATGGCATCAAACTCGCGGAAGAGGACCTGATTAAGAAGGGCATCCATGTCCAGCTAGTCTGGGAAGACGACACGGGGAAGCCCCAGGTCTCCATGAGCGCCATGGAGAAGCTGGCCACCCGGGACAACGTGGTGGGCGTGGTGGGGCCCTACACCTCAGCCTGCTCCAACGCCGTGGCCCGGCTCGCCGAGAAGTACAAGGTCCCTCTCCTGATTCCGGCGGCCGCCAAGGAGGAGATCACCCGGCAGGGCTTCAAGTACGTGTTCAGGATGAACGCCCCGGCCGACAAGTACGCCTCCAGCCTCATCGACGCGGCGACTTCCCTGGGAAAGCCCAGAACCATCGCCTTCATCTACGAGAACACGGATTTCGGCACGTCCACGTCCAAGACCGCGAAGGACTATGTCGCCAAGAAGGGCATCCAGGTCGTGGCGGATGTGGCCTATCCCAAGGGTTCGGCCGACTACCGTTCCACCCTGGCCCAGATCAAGTCCAAGAGTCCTGACCTCGTCTTCATGGTGTCCTATGTGGCCGATGCCATCCTGCTGATGCGGCAGTCCCGGGAGGTGGGGCTCCAGCCCCAGGCCTTCCTGGGGGCCGGGGCGGGCTTCACGACGGCCGAGTTCGCGAACGAGCGGGCCGTCTCCGAGCACGTGATCTCATGCACCCAGTGGACCGAGGACGTGAACTGGCCCGGCGCGAAGGAATTCGGCAAGCGGTACAAGGCGAGGTTCGGCAAGGAGCCCTCCTACCACGCGGCTTGCGCCTATGCCTCGATGCTGATCATGGCGGAGACCGCCAAGGCCTCCGGCGGCGACCGCGCCAGGACCCGGGACGCCTTGAAGGCCGGCAAGTGGAATGGCGTGATGGGCGAGGTCCAGTTCGCGGACTATGACGGGTTCAACAACCAGAACAACCACCAGATGCTCGTGGAGCAGATCATCTCGGGAAACTATGAGACGATCCTGCCGTCAAGGTTCGCCACCAAGAAGCCCGTCTACCCGTTCCCCCGGTGGAAGTAGACCCATCCAGCGCGGGTACGCCTTCCGGCGTCCCCTGTTGATCCGGGAGCCTCGCTCATGGCTGTCTTCATGCAGTCCCTCCTCAGCGGGATCCTGATCGGTGGGGTCTATGCGCTCATCGGCATCGGGCTGACCCTCATCTTCGGGGTGATGCGCGTCATCAACTTCGCGCACGGGGACATCCTCATGGTGGGGATGTATCTCACCTACATCGCCTTCACCTGGTTGGGCATCGATCCCTTCGTCTCGGTGCTGGTCACCTTCCCCTTGATGTTCCTGTTCGGAGGCTTCCTTCAGAAGGTGTTCATCAATCGGGTCCTCAAGGCGGTGTCCCAGAACCAGATCCTGCTGACCATCGGCCTCGGTCTCATCATGAGCAACACCGTGATGCTCATCTTCACCTCCGACTACAAGCTCATCTCGACCTCCTATTCTTCCTCCACGCTCAAGGTCGGCGGAGGCGTGTCCCTATCCACGCCGCTCCTGGTTTCCTTCCTGATCACGGCGACCATCACGGCGGCCCTGTACTGGTTCCTGCTGAAGACGGACACGGGACAGGCCATCCGCGCCACCGCCCAGGATCGGGAGGCGGCCACGCTGATGGGCATCAACGTCAAGCGCATGTCCATCATCGCCTTCGGCCTCGGGTCCGCCCTGGCCGGCACGGCCGGGGCCCTGATCGCGCCGACCTACTACATCTTTCCCCAGGTCGGCTCGGTCTTCACCCTCAAGGCCTTCGTCATCACGGTGCTGGGGGGGATGGGCAGTGTGGTCGGGGCCATGCTGGGCGGCATCCTGATCGGCGTCACCGAATCCCTGAGCGCGGTCTACATCTCCTCCGGCTGGAAGGACGTGGTCGTCTTCGTGCTCTTCCTCCTGGTGCTCCTCTTCAAGCCCTCGGGCCTGATGGGCAAGTCTCGGACCTGAGGAGGCCACCATGTCCAACACGATGCTCAAGGCAGCCGCGGGGTTCATCCTCCTGGCCCTGCTGTTGGCCATCCCGAAACAGGTGGAAAGCCCCTACGCGCTCCACATGATGATCCTCCTCTTCCTGAGCATCTCCATGGGACAGAGTTGGAACATCCTGGGCGGGTTCGCGGGCCAGTACTCGGTGGGGCACGCGGCGTATTTCGGCGTGGGTGCCTACGCCACCATGATGCTGATGCAGGCCAGGCAGGTCCCGCCCTGGATCGGCGCCTGGGCCGGCATGGTGCTGGTCGTGGCCGTGGCCCTGGCCATCGGCAGCATCTGCTTCCGGTTGCGGGGTCCCTACTTCGTACTCGCTTCCATCGCCGTGGCGGAGATCCTCCGTCTGAGCGCCATCAACCTCACGGCCCTCACCAACGGTGCCGAGGGGATCCTGGTCACCGAACTCCCCGCCTTCAAGCTCAGCGAGCGGGTCCTCACGGACTTCTCGACCAAGGTCCCCTTCTACTACATCGGCCTCTCCCTGGCTCTGCTCACCATCGGGGTCACCTACGGAGTGCAGCATTCCAAGCTGGGCTACTTCTTCCAGGCCATCCGCGAGGACCAGGATGCGGCCCACTCCCTGGGCATCTCCATTTCGCTCTATAAGAACATCGCCCTCGTGATCTCGGCGGTGCTGACTTCCCTGGCGGGTGCCTATTACGGCATCTATGTGGGGTTCGTGGATCCGCCCACGGTGCTGGGGCTCGACCTCTCCGTCCAGATCATGCTCATCTGCATCATCGGCGGCATGGGGACCCTGTGGGGTCCGGTGCTCGGGGCGCTCGTCCTGGTGCCCATGTCCGAGGCCCTCCGGAGCAACCTGGTCACCGACCTGCTCGTGAAGGTCGGTCTGGTGAACGCGGATTCGAAGGTGGGGGTCTTCCTGAAGGAGAACCTCGCCCATGCCCACGTCCTGCTCTACGGCATCCTGGTCGTGCTGGTCATCCTGTTCATGCCGGACGGGCTCATGGGGTTCGTGAAGAAACTGGCCAGGCCCCGGAAACAGGAGGTGGCCTGATGCCCATCCTGGAAATCAACCACGTCAGCAAGTTCTTCGGTGGCCTCGCAGCGGTTTCCGACGTCTCCTTCTCGGTGGAAGCGGGAAGCATCATGGGCCTCATCGGGCCCAATGGTGCGGGCAAGACCACCCTGTTCAACTGCATCACCGGGTACTATCCGCCTTCGAGGGGAGAGGTCTTCTTCCATGGGCGAAGGATGAACGGGCTGGACCCGGACAAGGTCTGCATGCTGGGCATGGTGCGCACCTGGCAGAAGGTGCGACCCCTGGCCAGGCTCTCCGTGGTGGACAACGTGATGGTGGGGGCCCTCGCGCACACGTCGTCCCTAAGGACCGCCCGGGCCCTGGCCATGGACCAGCTCAGGGTGGTCGGCCTGGACCACCGGGCGGATTTCACCGCCGGGGGTCTGCCCATCGGCGAGCGCAAGAAACTGGAAGTGGCCCGGGCCCTCGCCACCCGGCCAAAGCTCCTGCTGCTGGACGAGGTGATGGGGGGGCTCAATCCTGCCGAGAGTGCGGAGATCATCCAGCTCATCCTCGACATCAAGCAGCAGGGCCTCACGCAGATGGTCATCGAGCACGACATGAAGGCCATCATGCGCATCTCCGACCGCATCGTGGTCCTCACCTCGGGCGAGAAGCTCATGGAGGGCACTCCCCAGGAGGTCGTCACCAACCCCGACGTCATCACCGCCTACCTGGGTGAAAGCCATGCTTAGGATCGAGAAGCTCAATTTCGCCTACGACGACCTCAAGGTGCTTTGGGATGTGGACCTGGAAGTGAACGAGGGGGAGATTGTCACTGTCGTCGGTGCCAACGGCGCCGGGAAGACGACGACTCTGAAGAACATCTCCCGCCTGGAGAAGCCCGGCTCTGGCACCATCACCTTCGAGGGCAGGGACCTGGGCAGGATGCAGCCCCACCAGGTGGTCGAGATGGGTCTTGTCCAGGTACCCGAGGGCCGCCGGATCTTCCCGGAAATGACCGTGATGGAGAACCTGCGCATGGGGTCCTACGTCAAGGCCACCAGGCCAGACCGCCAGAAGAACCTCGACCGGGTGTTCGGGCTGTTCCCTCGCCTGCAGGAGCGGGAGAAGCAGCTGGGTGGCACCATGTCCGGCGGGGAGCAGCAGATGCTGGCCATCGCCCGGGGCCTCATGGCCAACCCCAGGCTGCTGGTCCTCGATGAGCCCTCCCTGGGACTGTCCCCCCTGTTCGTGAAGAACATCTTCGACATCATCGACGGCATCAACCGGCAGGGCGTTACCATCCTTCTCGTGGAACAGAACGTCTACCAGTCCCTCCGCATCTCCCACCGGGCCTATGTGATGGAAACCGGACGGGTCGTGCTGACCGGAACGGGAGATGAGCTGCTCGCCAATGATCACGTCAAGAAGGCCTTCCTGGGCATGTGAGGAGTGCACGATGACCTCAGTCCAAAAGTGGATGACCAAGGATCCCGTCACCATCGACCAGGAGGCCTCCATCATCGAGGCCATCCACCTCATGAAGGAAAAGGGCGTCCGGCGGCTTCCGGTGATGGCCAAGGGGCGTTTCACGGGCCTGATCACCGAGCGGATGATCAAGGACTACACGCCGGGCAGGGCCACTTCGCTGGATACCTGGGAGGTCCACTACCTGCTCTCCAAGACCCTGGTCAAGGAGGTCATGAACCCGTCTCCCATCACGGTCACACCGGACATGGACCTCGCCACGGCGGCCCAGCTGATCCTGGACCACAAGCTTTACGGCCTCTGCGTGGTGAACGACCGGGGTGACCTGGTGGGGATCATGTCCGTGGGGGACATGCTCCGGGCCGTGGTGGAATTCGCCAGAACGGGCAAGTAAGAACACCTCATAGCATCCGCACCATTCTGGGCGATCTGGTCAGAAGTCCCTGCAGTGGCCCCGGAAATGGTTTGACCCTGCCGACGGTTCCCCGGGAAGATCGAGGGGCAATCCCCATCTCCTGGAGGCACCTTGGGTTCAGCTCAGCGCTTGCGCGAGATCCGCGATGGATTTTCGCGCCCCTTCTGGGTGGCCAACGTCAGCGAGCTGTTCGAGCGCCTCTCCTACTACGCGGCCTTCGCCTCGCTGGCGCGTTACCTGAACGAATCGCTCGGTTTTCCGACCCAGGCCGCCAGCAGCCTGGCGGGGCTGTTCGGCGGGCTGGTGTGGTTCCTGGCGGCCTTCGGAGGGGCCATCGCGGACCGCCTGGGGTTTCGCCGGGCCCTCTCCCTGGCGTACCTGATCCTCAGCTGCTCCTATTTCCTGCTCGGATCGCTGGGCTCCTCCTGGATGGCCCCGATTCGCGGGGTGGTGCCCATCGGCATGCTCGTCGCGGTGCTCCTGATGCTGCCCGCCCTCGGCATCGCCCTCGTGAAGCCGGCCGTCGTCGGCACGACGGCGCGGGCCTCCAAGGCCAATGTCCGCTCGATCGGCTACTCGATCTACTACACGCTGGTGAACATCGGCGGGGCCGCGGGCCCTTATGTCGCGTCCTACGTCCACCGGAACATGAGTGTCGAGAACGTCTTCCGGGTGGCCGCCACCAGCGTGCTGCTGATGTTCTTCGCGGTGCTGCTGCTGTTCAAGGAACCCCGCAAGGAGGGCGATGCACCCCCTCCCTCCCTGGCAGAGACGGGCCGGAACTTCGCCACGGTGATCTCGAACCCCAAGTTCATGCTCTTCCTCCTGATCTTCACCGGTTACTGGGTGGTGTACTGGCAGGAGTTCATCACGCTGCCCCTGTACGTCGTGAATTACATCGACCCGAAGGCGGACACGGAGCTCCTGCTGGTGACGGGTCCGCTGGTCGTGATCTGCCTCACCGTCCTGATCAACCTGGCCACCCAGCGGATCGCCTCCGTGAAGGCAGTCACCCTGGGGACCCTGATGTCGTCCCTGGCCTGGATCGTGCTGATCTTCATGCCCACGGTGACGGGCGTGATCATCACCCTCGTCTGCGTCGCCCTCGGGGAGATCGTGCAGTCGCCGCGCTACTACGAGTACATCTCGCGGCTCGCTCCCCCGGGCCAGCAGGGCACGTACATGGGCTTCGCCTTCCTCCCCATCGGGCTCGGCTCCCTGATTGGCGGTTGGTTCGGGGGGAACCTCATGCACCACTTCGGTGAGGTGGCGCACCGGCCCACCGGGATGCTCTGGACGATCATCGGCGTGGGCCTGCTCACGGCGGCGTTGCTGTGGGTCTATGACCGCATGCTGCCCGTGCCGCAGGATGGCCCGGACAGGCCCTGACCGGGATTCCCACCCCCCTCATATTTCCCTGAGCTGAGTTTCAAAGGTGCTCGGACAGGAACTCCCAGCGGGCCCGCATGAGGTCCCAGTACTGCCACGGCTTGCCGAAGGCGCTGACGTGGTCGGAGCCCGGGTAGAGGCGCAGGTCGAAGTCCTTGCCGGCCTGCTGCAGGGCGTCGATGAACTGCACGGTGTTCTGGGGGTGCACATTGTCATCGGCCAGGCCATGCATGATGAGGGCCCGGCCCGAGAGGTCCTTGGCGGCGGCTGCCAGGTCCGTGCCTTGGTAGCCGGCCCTGTTCTCGGAGGGCAGACCCATGTAGCGCTCGGTGTAGATGCTGTCGTAGAGGCTGAAGCTGGTGACGGGAGCGCCGATGATGCCGAGCTTGTAGGCCTTGCTGTGGGTCATGGCATAGGCGCTCATGAAGCCGCCGTAGCTCCAGCCCTCGATGCAGACGCGGCCCAGGTCCGCGAAACCCTGCTGGCCAAGCCACTGGAGGCCGTCCAGCTGATCCGCCAGTTCTTCGGTGCCCAGGTGGCGGTAGATGCCAGCGGCGCTGGCCTTGCCCTTGTTGCTGGAGCTCCGGTTGTCGCAGACCCAGACCAGGATGCCGTTCTGGGCCAGGAAGTGGAACCACATGAGCTCTCGGTTCCAGGCGTCATTCACCTGGGGCGCCTCGGGACCTCCGTAGATGTGCTGGTACACGGGGTACTTCCTTGACGGGTCAAAGTCCGGCGGCAGGATGAGCAGGGTCTCCATGGGAAAGCCGTCCCGGGTCTTCACCTGCTGGAGCCGGATGGTGCCTAGCTTCAGTGCCTTGAGTCTCGGACATGGATTCTCGTCGATCATCCGGATCAGCTTGCCGTCCCCTCCGAAGAGGGCCTGCCGGGGAGGCTGTTCCAGGCTGCTCCAGGTGTCTAGGAAGACGCTGAAGGACCCGTTCCAGCGCACCCGGTGGCTGCCCCGGGACAGCGTGAGGCGGACCAGTTGCTGGCCGTCCAGGCGGATGCGGTAGCTGTGGGTGGCCAGGGGGCTGTGCTCGGAGGCATCGAAGAAGACGAGACCCCTGGCCTCGTCCACGCCGTGCATCCTGCGCACGTCCCAAGGGCCGCGGGTGACGGCGTTCACCAGGCCGCCTTCGGCGTCGTAGCGGTAGATGTGGCGGTGACCCGTGCGGTCGGATTCCCACAGGAAACCGCCGTCCTTCAGGAAGAGCGGCGTCCCGTGGTGCTCTGCATCCTGCCAGGTCCCGTCCTGCTCCTTCAGGAGCACCCTGGAACCACCCTTCTCGAAACGCCGCAGCTCCAGCCAGGTCTGGGTGCGGTCCGAGATCTGGGCGACCAGCCGGCCCAAGGGATCCCAGCTCACGCGGGTGATGAGGGTCTCCTGGCCGGGGTGGGTCTCCGGGGTCCAGGAGGTGTGCCCCTGCAGGTCCACGGTGCCCAGGCGGGCGACGGGGTTGGGATCGCCGGCCTTGGGATAGCGGGCCTGGAGCAGTCTCTGGGGCTGCGTGCGGTCGTCCACCAGGGTGAAGAGGGGCACCCGGGTCTCGTCCAGGCTCAGGTAGGCGATGTGCCGGGAATCCGGGGCCCACCAGAAGGCCCTGGAGCCTCTGCTCCGGCCATAGACCTCCTCCTGGTACACCCAGTCCAGCCGTCCATTGAGCACCAGGTCGCTTCCGCCGCTGGTGAGCCGGATCTCCCGGCCCGTGGCCACCTCCGTGCAGTAGATATCGTTCCGCCTCAGGTAGGCGACCTGGGCGCCATCGGGGCTGAAGCTGGGGTCCTCCAGCGGGCCGTCGACGAGTTGCTTGGCGAACCGACCTTCCGCATCCACCACGAAGTAATGGTCGGCCACAGGCGCCAGGAAGGCCGTGTGAGCGTCATTCCAGGAGAAGGCGCCGCGCCCCAGGGCGGCCTTAGCGTCAGATGCGGAGGCTCCCGCTCCCACCAGGGCCGCCTGCAGCCGGTCTCTCCCCAGCAGGGGCTCGGTGCCCCAGGTGGCGGGGTCCACCCGGAGCAGGGTCAACTGGTCCGCTTCCCGCCGGGACTGCTGGAGGCCTCCGTCGGGCAGCCACTCCAGCTGGGAGGGGGGCATCCCCACGTAGGTCTGCTTCAGGGTGGGATGCGCCAGGGCTTCGAGGGTGATCCGCTCGGTGCCTTGGCCGAGCAGGGAGGCGGCCAGGGAGAGGCAGGCAAGGGAGGTGCGGATGGACACGAGGGCTCCGGGGGCTGCCTTCATATATATCGCAAGACGAGGCTGCGCCGAAACCCGGGCGAGCCGGGGCCGTCCAGGTAGGCCGTGTTCAGAGGGGCAGATGCGGCCGGGTGAGATTGCGGTGCCCACCGGCCGTCACCAGCAGGTTGTCCTCGATCCTGATGCCGCCACAGGGGGTCAGCTCGTCGATGAGGGGCCAGTTGAACTTCGCGCCCTGGCCGTTCGCGCGGAAGGGCCGCAGCAGCATGGGGATGAAGTAGAGGCCCGGCTCCACCGTGAACACCTGGTCGGCATCGATGATGCGAGTGGTGCGCAGGGTGGGGTGCTGGGGGGGCGGGGGATTGGGTGTGCCATCGGGTGCGCCCTGCTGCCCCGCCACATCGTGGACCTGGATGCCCAGGTGATGGCCCAGCCCGTGGGGGAAGAAGGGGCGGGTCCAGCCTTTCTCGACGGCCTCTTCGGGGGTGGCCTGGAGGAGGTCGCTTTCATTCAGCAGCCCGGCGATGAGCAGGTGGCCCTGGTGGTGAAGGTCGCCGTACGCCAGGTTCGGCCTCACCAAGTCACAGAGCTGCAATTCGATCCTCTCCATGCCGGCGATGAGGGCCGCGAAGCGGCTGTCGCAGTGGGGGGCGGCCATGGTGCGGGTGATGTCGGCGGCGTAGCCCCGCACCTGGACGCCGGCATCGATGAGCAGGACGGAGCCGTTCCCCACCTTGCGCTTCCCTTCGTAGTGGAGCGTGGCGCCCTTCTCGTCCAGGGCCACGATGCTCCCGTAGGGCATCTCGTGGTCCACGATGCCGGCAGCCTGGATGAAGGCGTAGTGGATGTCCAGCTCGCTGGCCCCGGCCATGAAGGCGGCCCTGGCGGCCAGGTGCGCCCGGGCGGCGATGACCGTGGCCTCCTCGATGCACTGCACCTCGTAGGCCGATTTCGTGGTGCGATACCAGTCCAGGTGGGCCGTGAGCAGGGCTGGGTTCGGCTCGAGCCCCGCGGCCTCGGCCCGGTCGGTCTCGTTGCCGATGTAAGCAGCCCGGCCCGGGTTGCCCAGCCGCTTCCAGGCCTCCTCCACGGTTCCCGCCTCCTCGAGCTCGAATTCCGAGGCCCAGAAGGGATTCCCCAGGGGCGACTGCTCGTACCAGAAATCCTCGGGGGCGTAGCGGATCAGCCGGGGACGCTGGCCGGGCCGGATGAGGAGCAGGTGGTGGGGGCCCGCCATGGGGCACCAGTGGGCGAAGTGGGGCGTGCGGTGGAAGGGCGCATCCTGGTCGTCGGCGAAGTGGGTGTAGACCTGCCCGCTGGAGATGACCAGGGCCTCGAAGCCGGTCCGGGCCATGGCCTCGGCGGTGGTGCGCTGGCGGTCGGCGATGTGCTGGTGGAAGAGGGGGAGGAGTTCAGTCATGGGGCGTCCGGAAGAGGGGGTACAGGGTGCCAGGAGATCCGCAGCGGCGATAGTCAGAGGAACCGCAGGGGCTTTTCCTCCGGGGCGAAACCGTGGCGCACGGCCTTCTCGAAGAAGAGCGCGAGGCTTTCCCGCTCGGCCTCGCCCAGGGTGTAGCTGATGTTCTGCGTGAGGTACTCCTGCAGCTCGATCTTGGTCCAGCCGATGGTGCGGCGGGCCTCCTCCACGATGGCGGGAAGCTGGGCCAGGCCGATTTCCAGGCTCTTGTGGAAGAAGGGGGCGACCCCGCCGGGGACAGGCAGTTCGGGGGCATCCCTGCGCACCAGCCAGAGGGCGAAGACGAAGGGCAGGCCGGTCCAGCTGTGCCATTCCTCGGCCAGGTCCAGGACGAAGAGTCCCTGCCGCGGGGCCCGCATGGCGGCGTCGCCAATCATCAGGGCGGCGTCGTTGGCCTCCAGCATGCTGGGGAGGTCGGGACCCATGTCGACGACCGCCGGAGTGACGCCGTACCGCTCCCGAAGCAGCAGCTGCGCGAGCACGACACTGGTGCGGCTGGACGTATCGAGGGCCAGGCTCCGGATCTGTTCCGGCGGCACCTTGGACAGGATCACGACGCTGCGCACCCGCTTGGGCGAGGCGATGCACAGCCCGGGGACGATGCGCAGGTCGGGGATCCTCAGGTACTCGATCGAGCTGACGATGCCCGCATCCACCTCGCCGTTCCTCAGGCGGTCGGCACAGGCGGAGGGATAGTGGAACTTCAGGTGGAAATGCTCCCAGCCCAGCCCGTGCTTGAACCCATGGTTCAGGGGCGCAGCATTGAGGTAATCGATGATGGACAGGCGGAACGGGACGGCTACCATGACAACAGTCTAGCGACCCTGCGATGATGACCCGATGATCCTCTGGCACTACGAGCTGAACACCACCATGGGGCCCATGCGGGCCGCCTTCGACGGGCGGGGTCGGCTGTTGGAACTGGTCCTCGAAGGGTTCGATCCTCGGCAGACCAGCCCCCTCCCGCCCAAGGAGCAGCGCGAGGCCAAGCGGTTCCTGGATCGCCAGATCGAGGCTTACCTGTCCGGGACCCTGCGCACCTTCACGGTGCCCCTGGACCCCCAGGGGAAGTATTTGGACCTGCGCATCTGGGACATGGTCTGCGGCATCCCCTATGGCCATGTCCGCCGTCCGGCCGACCTGGCCGCGGGACTTGGGCTCGAGGAAGACGTGGTGGTGATGGGCTGTGCGGCCAACCCCATCGCCCTGCTCATTCCCGCCCACCGGGTGATCCTACCGGGGGAAGGTCCCTTGCCGAAGGCGCTGCGGGATCTTGAATCGGGCCTGGGCTGGCGCAAGCCCCAGCCCTGAGCATTCTTCGATGGGCTCATGGCCCCAAAAGTGCGGCGATTCTGACATGCTTGGTTCCATGCCTGGTGCCTTCCATCCGATAGCCACGCCCTTCGGGGACCTCGGTGCGGCCTTCGGCAAGGACGGCAAGCTGGTCCAGCTCGTTCGCCTCCATGGGACGGCCCTGCCGGCGCCCGAGCAGGCCCCGAAGAGCCTCCCCTACCTGAAGCGCCAGTTGGAGGCCTACTTCTCAGGCAACCTCAGGGACTTCAACATCCCCATGCATGCCGAAGGCACCGAGTTCCAGAACCGGGTCTGGAAGGAACTCCTCAGGATCCCCTATGGCCAGGCCATCTCCTACCTGGAGCTGGCGCGGCGCCTGGGGGACGAAAAGTGCATCCGCGCGGCGGCCCGGGCCAACGGCGCCAACCCCATCGCCATCCTCATCCCCTGCCACCGCGTGATCGGGTCGGACGGCTCCCTCGTGGGCTATGGGGGCGGGCTGGACATGAAGGAGTTCCTCCTCCGTCTGGAGGGGGTGCTGCCGAAGGCCCCACCCCAGCCCAGACTGCCGCTCACCTGGGACTGATAACCCGCATTCCGGGGCCTGCCCTTGGCCGGGCAGCACCTACCATGGGGTATGCGTGAACCGAAGGAACCGCCCCGGGGTGGGATGCGGGCGAAAGGCGGGGCCCACCGGGTCGACGAGGCGGAGTTGGCCCGCCTGGAATCCGCCATGGAACAGGCCATCGCTGATCCCGCAGCCTTCCCGGATGCAGCGTCCCTGGCCGCGGCCGCTCGCCTTGGCGAGGCCAGGCTGGAGGAGCTTGCTCTGCTCCATGCCCACCAGTCGCCCGGCGCGTTTCTCCAGCAAATCCACATCGAGTTTGCGTGCACCCGGCTCCTGAGGGGGCCGGCGGACCCGTGTGACCTCGCCCTCGAAGCCGGTTACGCCAGGGCCACGGAGTTCCATGGGGCCTTTCGGCGGCAAACGGGCCTCAGCCCCGACGGCTACCGGGCCATGCTGGAGTCGGACCGGTTCAAGCTGCCGCTGCCCGCGCGCCTTCGCGTGCGGGACGTGCTGGCCTTCCAGGGCCGGGACCGGGAGAGCGTCTCCGAGCGGGTCGAGGGACCCTGCCTGCGGAAGGCTTTCCTCTGCGGCGGCCGCGCCTCCGTCCTCACCTTGAGCTTCAGCGGGCCGTCCGTGGAAGTGCGTCTCGAGGGGTCGACCGGAGCCGCGGCCATGGCCACGGCCCACGGCGCAGCCCTGCGGCTGCTGGGCTGGAACGGCGATCCGGCCGGCTTTGAGGCCGCCCATCCGGACCTGGCCCGGGGGCGGGAGGGGCTCCGGGTCCTGCTCACCCTGGATCCCTTCGAGGCCTTGGTCTGGGCCATCCTGGGCCAGCAGGTGAACCTGGCCTTCGCCTATGCCCTGCGCCGGGATCTCGTCCGCCTGGTCGGCGTGCCGGCAACCGGGGGGCTCATCGCCCACCCCGACGCGGCCCGGATCGCCGCCCTTGACGTCGGGGACCTGCTGGCGCTGAGGCTCTCCCGGCGCAAGGCCGAGTACCTGCTGCATGCGGCCGTGGAAGTGTCAGCCGGGCGGCTGCGGCTGGAGAACCGGACCACGGCCACGGGAGCGGCCCGGGAACTGCTCGGGCTGCGGGGCTGCGGGCCCTGGACCGCCCAGTACGTCCTGATGCGGGGCCTCGGCTTCCGGGACTGTGTGCCGGTGGGGGACGCGGGTCTCACCCTCGCCCTGCAGCGCTGGTTCGGGCTGGACACGCGTCCGGATGGCCCCGAGACCCTCCGCCTGATGGCGCCCTTCGCCCACCATCGCAGCCTTGCCACGTTCCACCTCTGGTCCAGCCTGAAGGGGGTTCCCGCATGAGTCACCTCCACCGGATCGACACGCCCCTTGGCCCCGTCCAGGCGGCCTTCGATGCCGCTGGCGCCGTCATCTACCTGGGCTTTGCCGAGCACGAGTTCCGGGAGACCCTGCTTGCGAAGGTGGCTCGCCTGGGGCCCTCGCCAGGTCCGGGGCTGGACGTCCTGGCTCGCCTGCAGGGGCAGCTGGAGGCCTATGCCGCAGGGCAGGGCAGGGCTTTTGCCTGCCCCCTCCGCCTCCACGGCAGTCCATTCGAATTGCGGGTCTGGGCGGCCCTTCGGCGCATCCCCTTCGGCGAAACCAGAAGCTACGGGCAGCTGGCCGCGGAACTGGGGATCCCCGGGGCCAGCCGGGCCGTGGGCCGCGCCAACGGCGCCAACCCCGTCTCCATCCTCGTGCCCTGCCACCGGGTGATCGGTTCCGGGGGGGCCCTCACGGGGTATGCGGGAGGACTCCCCATGAAAGAGCGGTTGCTGCGGCTGGAGGGTGCCCTCAGGGGTTGACCGTCCGCAGGGGGCCGCGCTCCAGCTCCAGCCGGGTCTCTTCCACGGCGCCGAAGGCGGCCTTCAGCACGGCCAGGCCACGGTCCATGTCCACCGGGCCGCAGCTGAAGAAATCCACGGCCGCGAAGCCGTGCTCGGGCCAGGTGTGGATGGCCAGATGGCTTTCGGCGATGATTACGGCCCCGCTCACGCCATGGGGGCTGAAATGGTGGAAGCTGTGGGTGACGACGGTGGCGCCGGAGGCCTCTGCCGCCTGGAGCATGGCCCTGGTGACCTGGCCGAGGTCCGCCAGGGCGGCGGCGTCGCAGCCGCTGAACTCCGCCAGGAGATGATGTCCGAGCGCGGTCACGGGCGCCTCGTCATCAGGGCCACGCATTCGACGTGGCTGGTGAGGGGGAAGAGGTCCACCACGGCAAGCTGATCCAGATCCCACGCGGCACCCAGGCGCTTCAGGTCCCGGCAGAAGGCCGCCCCGTCGCAGCCCACCAGCACGAGGGTGCGGGCGCCGGCGGTCCCGAGGCGGTCGCAGAGGGCCGGTTCCAGCCCCGCCCGGGGCGGGTCCAGCAGGATCAGATCCCCCGCGGCACCCAGGCCCTCGGGCACCCAGGCGGCCACGTCCGCCACCAGGCATTCCGAGGGGAGGCCGGCGGCCTCGAGGTTGCGCCGGGCCCAGGCCACGGCGGCCTCGCCGGATTCCACCAGCACCCGGTGCTGAAAGCGATCGTCCAGCAGCAGGGAGAAGAGTCCCACGCCGCCATAGAGGTCGTAGACCGTGCCGCCCTTTAGGTTCCAGGAACTGAGCAGCCCTCCGAAGGCCTCGGCCGCCCAGGGTGGGCTGACCTGGAAGAAGGCGCCTGGCTCGTGCAGGAGCGGGGCCCTCCCCAGCTGGTGAGGGATGGGCTCGGTACTGCGGTGCCAGCCGTCGGGCTCCAGCTGCCAGGTGCGTCCGCGTTCATCGGTGGCCCACACCGTCTGGGCCGGGGTGCCCGTGGACAGCTCCCAGCGGCTGGCGCGGGCCGGCAGGGCGCGGCCCGCGAGGGCCTCCTGGAGCCGGGGGATTGCCTCGGAGAGGGGATCGGCCGCCGCGGGGCAGGCCCTGACCGGGACCAGGGCATGGCTGTGGCGCTGGAAATAGCCCAGGGCCGCGCCATCCCAGTGCAGCTGGATCCGGTGCCGGCGGGCCGAGGCGGGGGCGGGATGCCAGGTCCAGGGAACGCCTTCGCCCAGCTGCCGGCGCAGGAGATCCGCCACCATCTGCCGCTTGAGCTCGCTGCCGTGGGAGCCCGCCTCCCACAGCTCGCAGCCGCCGCAGGCCTCGGCGACGGGGCAGGCGGCCGCCGCCCTGCGGGGATCACGGGTGAGCCAGCGGGTGACGCGGCCCTCGCCGTGGCGGGCCTTCCAGAGGACCTTTGCCTCCACGACTTCGCCCGGGAACAGGGCCAGGGGCGCCTCTAGGAGCAGGAGGCGGCCGTCCTCGGACCGGCCCACGCCCATGCCGCCCCAGGCCAGCCGCTCGATGGGGCCGCTCCAAGCTTCGGTCCTGGTAGGGGAATTCCGATATGCTGGCGGCAGCTTGGCCTTCCTGGAGCTTGATTCCGCCTTGCGATTCACCGTGGCCCTCCCACCAGAGCACCGTAGCACTCTCCTGGACCAGGTGGCCGGAGAGATGCGCCGCGCCCTCGTGTTCACGGAGGTCGGCCCCGCGGACGTGGTCCTCGGTGTGCCCGGGGAGGGCCTGTTCGCCGGCTGCGGGACCTGGCCCGGGGGCGAGGCGGCCCTGGCCCTGGCGAAGGCCGGCTGGGAACGCGCCAAGGACCGGCGCTCCATGGAGCGGCTGCATGAAGTGGGTCGCGCCCTGGCCTCCGAACAGAACTTGGACCGTCTGCTGGACCTCATCCTCACCAAGGCCCGGGAACTGCTGAAGGCGGAGGCCGGGTCCATCTACCTGCTGACCGGCGAGGGGGAGCACCGGGAACTGCTGTTCGCGCACACGCAAAATGCCAAGGTGCGGCTGCCCTTCCACCGCATCGTGATGCCCGTCTCCGACCGGACCCTGGCGGGCTTCGTGGCCCTCAGCCGCGAGAGCCTCAACCTCCAGGATGTCTACCGGATCCCCGAGGAGGCACCCTACCGGTTCAACGACAGCTTCGACCGCCAGGCCGGCTACCGCACGCGGTCCGTGCTGGTGGTGCCCATGCAGGACACGGAAGGCCAGGTGCTGGGTATCCTCCAGCTGCTCAACAAGCTAGATGAGGATTCGGAAGGCATAGGCTGCTTCACCACCGGAGACCAGGACCTGGCCCAGAGCTTGGCGGGGCAGGCGGCCGTGGCCGTGAAGAACGCCCAGCTGCGCCAGGAGATCGAGCAGCTGTTCGAGGGCTTCGTGGCGGCCTCGGTGACGGCCATCGAGGCCCGGGATCCCGTGACCAGCGGCCATTCGGGCCGGGTGGCCGACCTCACCGTGGGGCTGGCCGAGGCGGTCAATGCCACGCCCAACGGCACCTATGGCGGCCTGGTCTTCACGGAGCGGCAGCTGCGGGAGGTCCGCTATGCGAGCCTGCTCCATGATTTCGGCAAGGTGGGCGTCCGGGAGCAGGTGCTGGTGAAGGCCAAGAAGCTGGACCCCAGCCAGCTGGAGATGATCCTCCAGCGGCTCCGCCAGCGGGAGCTGGAGGAGGCCCTGGACCTGCTGTCCCAGGCCTGGCGGGGCGGGGAGCGCTTCGAGGGGGCCCGCTGGGAGGAAGTGGTCCGGGATCGGCGATCCGTGACCGAGCAGCTCATGGCCCTGGTCCGCCAGAGCAATGAACCCACGGTGCTGGCCCAGGAGGTGGCCGACGGCTTGGGCCTGCTGGAGAACCTGACCTACACCCACTGGAGCGGCGAGCGCCGGGATCTGGTCGAGGCGGAGTCCCTGGCCAGCCTGCGGATCCGGAAGGGCAGCCTCTCGGAGGCGGAGCGGCTCGAGATCGAAAGCCACGTGACCCACACCTTCCGCTTTCTGGAGCGCATCCCATGGACCCGGGACCTTTCGGGAATTCCCGAGATCGCCTACGCCCACCACGAGCGACTCAGGGGCCAGGGCTACCCCCGCCACCTGGGGGCGCAGGAGATCCCTGTCCAGAGCCGGGCCATGGCCATCGCGGACGTATTCGACGCCCTCACCGCCCGGGACCGGCCCTACAAGGGTGCGGTGCCCCTGGATCGCAGCCTGGCCATCCTGCAGGAAGAGGCCCGGGACGGGGCCCTGGACCCACCCCTGCTGGACCTGTTCATCGAGGCCAGGGTGTTCGAGCGGACCGTGCCCCGGACCTGAGGCTGGAGCGCTGGGTCCGGACGGGGTAGGCTAGAGGATTGGAGTTGCCATGTCCGAACGCGAGCCACGCACGATTGATCTGCAGGGAATCATGGACCTGCTGCCCCACCGGTATCCGCTCCTCCTGGTGGACCGGATCCTGGATTTTGAACCCAAGGTGTGGATCCGCGGCTTGAAGAACGTCAGCTTCAACGAGGCGGTCTTCCAGGGCCACTTCCCCAGCCGTCCGGTGTTTCCGGGCGTCTACATCGTGGAGGCCATGGCCCAGACCGGCGGCTGCCTGCTCATGCGGGAATACGAGGACCGCGCCCGGAAGGTGATCTACTTCATGGGCATCGACGCCGTGAAATTCCGGAAGCCGGTGCTTCCGGGCGACCAGCTGGTCATGGAAGTGAAAGTGCTCCAGTTCAAGGGCCGCATCTGCAAGATGCGGGGCGAGGCCTTCGTGGCCGGCCAGAAGGTCGCCGAGGCGGAGTTCATGTCCATGCTGATGGACCTGGCTGAGGGAGAGGGAAAATGAGCGTGCAGATCCATCCCAGCAGCGTGGTGAGTCCAGAGGCCCGGCTGGGTGAGGACGTGGTCATCGGCCCATTCTGCCTCATCGAGGGCAATGCCGTGATCGGGGCCCGGACTCAGCTGCGCAGTCATGTGGTGATCGGACCCCACACGGAGCTCGGCGAGGACAATGACATCTATCCCCACGCAACCCTGGGCATGGGACCCCAGGACCTGAAGTTCAAGGGGGCCCCCACCCGCCTGAAGGTGGGGCACCGCAACGTGTTCCGCGAGGGCTGCACCCTCCATCGGGGCACCGAGGGCGGCGGCGGACTCACCACCGTGGCCGACGACAACTTCCTGATGACGGGCTCCCACATTGCCCACGACTGCCACGTCGGAACCAAGAACATCTTCGCCAACTGCGCCACCCTCGCGGGTCACGTCGAGGTCGGCGACGGCTGCAACATCGGGGCCTTCTCCGCCGTCCACCAGTTCTGTCGGGTGGGCGACCACGCCTTCATGGGCGGGTTCACCGTGGCCACCCAGGATGTGCTGCCCTTCATGAAGACCGTCGGGGCCCGGGACACCAAGAGCTACGGGGTGAACACCATCGGTCTCCAGCGCAAGGGCTTTCCCCTGGACGTGGTCGAGGGGCTCAAGAAAGCCCATCGGCTGCTGTTCCACGCCGGACTGCTCCGCGAGGAGGCCATGGCCCAGGCCGAGAGGGAGTTGGGGCACATCCCCGAGGTCGCCTATCTCCTGCGCTTCATCCGAGAGGCCAAGCGGGGCGTGCATCGTGGTTGAACGTCGCCACGCGACCCTCGCCATCATCGGCCTTCCCAATGCCGGCAAGTCCACCCTGCTGAACGCCCTTCTCGGGCAGAAGCTGGCGGCCACGAGCCAGATTCCCCAGACCACCCGGACCCGCGTCCTGGGCGTCGTGGATCGCGGGGAGGTCCAGCTGGCCTTCCTCGACACGCCGGGCATCCACCTGCCCAAGCATGCCCTCAACGAACGCATGATGGCGCACGTGGAGCAGGCGCTGGAGGAGGCGGACCTGCTGCTGTGGGTGGTCGATGCCGATGACTACCTGGGCACAGGGGAACATGCGCTGGCCAAGCGCCTGCGCAAGCTCGGGCGGCCCACCTACCTGCTGCTCAACAAGATCGACCTGCTCTCCAAGGGACGGTTGCTCACGAAGATCGCGACCTACAAGGAGCTGCTCCCCTTCAAGGAGATCGTTCCCATCGGCGCCAAGATGGGGCTGAATCTGGACCCCCTCTGGACGATCCTCGAACGGGACGCCACCCTGCCCGGGTGGCTCCACGAGGAGGAGGTCTTCACGGACCAGACCGAACGGTCCCTGGCCTCCGAATTCATCCGGGAGAAGGTGCTCCGCAAGACGCGCGAGGAGGTCCCCCACGGCGTGGCGGTGCTCATCGAACAGTGGCTGGAACCGGGCCAGGAGGACTACCCCGAGGACCTGGGGCCCGAAGGCGTACTCATCGCGGCCCAGATCCTGGTGGACCGGGACGGCCATCGCAAGATCCTGCTCGGCAGCGGCGGGGAGATGATCAAGGACATCCGCCAGAGCGCCCAGCGGGAGCTGAGGAAGCTGCTCCAGCGGCCCGTGCGCCTGGAACTCTTCGTGAAGGTGGATGAAGGCTGGCGCGACCGGCCGGACCGGCTGGACCGGCTGTCCATCTAGATCGAAAGGTCGGTGGCCCGGTGCTCCGCGTCGAGGGGCCCGAGACCTGCGGTGCCGGTGATCGAAGTGTACTGCCCGCGGGCGGGATCAAAGGCGAAGACCTCGCCAGTCTCGATTTTGTAGACCCAGGCGTGCAGGTGGAGCATGCCGTTGGCCACGGCCTTGGCCACCGCAGGGTGGCGCCGGAGGTTCTCCAGCTGGACCAGGACGTTCTCCTCGACCGTGGCATGCAGCAGCTCATGGCCCTTCAGGTGGCCGTAGCTCTCCCACATGATCCGTTCGGTGGACCGGGCATGGGCCAGCCAGGCGCGGGTGGCCGGCAGCCCCTCCAGGTCCCCGGGTTCGAGCAGGGCCTTCATGGCCCCGCAGTTCGAATGACCGCAGATGATGATGTCCTTGACCTGCAGGCTGGCCACCGCGAACTCAATGCCCGCGGCCATCCCGCCCATGCTTTCGTAGGGCGGGATGAGGTTCCCGACATTCCTCAAAATGAACAGCTCGCCTGGTTGTGTCTGGGTGATCAGGTTCGGGCTGATGCGGGAGTCGGAGCAGGTGACAAAGAGCGTCTCAGGCGTCTGGTCCTGGTGGTCGAGCCGCTCGAACAGTTCCTTGTGGGAGCTGAAGACCTGGGTCTGGAACTGGTGGATGCCCTGGACGAGTTTCTGCATCCGTGGATTCTACCGGAGGTCAGACCCCCATCACAGGCTCAGGTTGGCCAGATGCTGTTCGGAGGTGATGGGGGTATTGGGCTCGTCGTGGATGATCTTGCCGTCCCGCAGCTTCACGATGCGGTGGGCATGACGGGCAATGTCCTCCTCGTGGGTGACCAGGATGATGGTGTTGCCCTTTTGGTACAACTCCTCGAAGAGGGCCATGATCTCGATGCTGGTCTTGGAGTCCAGGGCTCCGGTGGGTTCGTCCGCCAGCAGGATGGAAGGGTCGTTCACCAGGGCCCGGGCGATGGCGACGCGCTGCCGCTGGCCGCCGGACAACTGGTTGGGCATGTGGTCGCTGCGGGTCCCCAGGCCGACGTTCTCCAGGGCCCTCTGGGCCATCTGGTGCCTCTCCGCGGGTTTCTTGCCCGCGTAGATCAGAGGCAGTTCCACGTTCTGGAGGGAGGTGGTGCGGGCCAGGAGGTTGAAGGTCTGGAAGACGAAGCCGATCTCCTCATTGCGGATCTTGGCGAGGTCATCGTCGGTCATGGCGGAGGCCAGCTTGCCGTTCAGCTCGTAGGTGCCGTCCGTGGGGGTATCCAGGCAGCCGATGACGTTCATCATCGTGGATTTGCCCGAGCCGGAAGGCCCCATGATGGCCACGTATTCGCCGCGCTGGATCTCCATCGACACGCCGTCAAGGGCCCGGACTTCCATGTCGCCCATCTGGTAGATCTTGGTGATGTCGGTGAGTCGGATCAACGGCGCATCGGTCATGGAATCCTCGGTCGACCCGCTCAGGGTCCCTTCATCTTCGCAGATGTCGCCGGGCCGGTTTAGGTGGCCGCGAATTCCTGGTCGCCCTGGCGGCTACCCACGGCCTCGATCAGCACCGCCAGGCCCAGGCCTCCCCCGATGCCCAGGGTCGCCACGCCCAGCCCGCCGCCGCGCTGCCGCAGCTGGTGGACCAGGGTGCAGACGATGCGGGCGCCACTGGCGCCGATGGGATGGCCCAGCGCCACGCCCCCCCCGGCAACGTTCAGCCGCTCCGGCGGGATCGACAGTTGCTGCTGGCAGACGAGCAGCTGGGCCGAGAAGGCCTCGTTCAGTTCCCAGAGATCGATGTCCGCCACGGTCATTCCCTGGGCGGCCAGGAGGCGCCTCACGGCGGGAACGGGTGCCTCGCCCATGTCCAGCGGGTCCACGCCGGCCTCGCTCCAGCCCAGGATACGGGCGAGAGGGGCCGCCCCACCGGCCTGGTCCCGACGGCATAGGAGCAGGGCCGCCGCACCGTCGGACATGGCCGAGGCGTTGCCGGCCGTCACCTGGCCCTCCGGATCGAAGGCCGGTGCGAGGCGGGAGAGGCTCTCCACGGTGACTTCGGGCCGGACGGTTTCGTCATGGTCCAGCCTCGGGTGGACCAGGCATTCCCTCCGGAAATCGGCCCGGCCAGCCCGGTGGTGGCTCTCGGCGGCCCATTCGTCGGCCTCGGCCCGGGTGACGCCGCGTTTGGCCGCCAGCCGCTCGATGGTTTCTCCCATCAGCAGCCCGGTCACGGGACAGCGCAGGCCGTCCTGGTGCATGACGTCGGGCACCTGCCGGTGCCCCATGCGGAAGCCCCAGCGCAGCCCGGGCACCAGATGGGGCGTGTCGGACATGGCCTCGCTGCCGCCCACCAGGACCGGCGCCGATTCCCCCGGGAGCCGCTGGGCGGCGAGGATGAGGGCCTGGAGACTGGAGCCACAGGCCATGTTGATCGTGAAGGCCGGTGTGTCCTGGGGAAGGCCGGCCTTCAGGGCCAGGGTGCGGGCCGGATTCATGCCCTGGGTGTGATTCCGGGCCATGCCCCAGATGAGGCTCCCGGGGCGAGGGAGGGCTGGGTCCTTCGCCAGGCCCTCCACCACGGTCAATCCAAGGCCTACTGCGCCCAGGCCGGCAAGGCTTCCGCCGTAGCGGCCCTGGGGAAGCCGGCTGGCGGCGAGGATGACGATGTCCTGGGCAGGATTCACGGGCTGGAACTCCAGTCTTCGGGCGTGGGTTCCCTGGGCCCGAGGCGGGTGTCCGGCGGAAACCATGCATCCCACAGGGCCAGGTGGCGGGCGATGTATTCGCGGCCCCAGAAGCGGACCCGGGCCCCCCAGGGGCGATCCTCGGTCGTGGCGGGCACGCCCCAGGCCTGGAGACCCATGTGGTCTGCCAAGTACAAGGCCCGGGGCAGGTGGAAGTCCGAGGTCACGATCACCACGTGGTGCAGGCCGAAGACGGCCTGCGCGCGCTTGAGGCTGTCCCAGGTCCGGAGCCCGGCGTAATCGCTCACGATGCTCGTGAGGGGCACACCCTGCTTGACGAGCCAGCGGCGCATGGCCTGCGGCTCATTGTAGGTGGAGTGGCGGTTGTCCCCGGACACCAGGAACCACTTCACTCTGCCACTCTGATAGAGGGCCAGCGCGGTCCGGAGCCTGCCCTCGAGGATCGAGGTGGGCTCCCCATCCCCGTAGACGCCTGCGCCAAGCACCAGGACGGCTCCTCCCACGGTGGGCAGGCGGTCGGCGGAGTAGATCTGAACTCGATGCAGGGCGGGGAACCTTCCCAGGGTCCAGAGCAGATCTCCCAGGAGGGACAGCGTCGGGACCAGGACAAGAAACCACCGGCGTTGCCAGCAGCGATGAAGGAAGGCGGAGATGGGCATCGTGAGTTAGCATAGACCTTTCGTCCGCCCAGACCCATGGACCTCCGCACCCCACGAGACCTATTGATGAACATGAGCCTTGCTTTTGTCCCCGCCTCCTCCCGGAGGGCCATTCGTCGCCGTCTGCGGGCCCTGGTTCCTCTCATCGTGGTCTTCGGGGGGTCGGGCCTGGGCTGCTTCCGCGCCACGGGGCTCTCCAGGCCCGACACGGCGGTGGAGGAGATCCCCGCCGCGGGCGGCGATCGGGTCTACGGCCTGAAGGCCACTGCGGGTCCGGGCGACTTCTTCCTCGGCAATGATTCCGTGGAAATTGCCGTCGATGGGGCCCCCTTCGGTGGCCGTTCGGCCCAGTTCGGGGCTCCGTCAGGCGGGGCAGTGCTCGACGCCGGGGCCGTCGCCCTCGACCAGAGCTTCCACCGGGTGTCCATGCCGTCCGACATGCTGGAGCGCCTGGGCCCCGTGGCGAATCAGGATCCCGACCTGCCGCTGGTCTTTGACCAGTTTCTTCCTACTGCCGGGAACAATTCCGCCCAGCTCTTCATGCAGGGCTATCTGCTGGACCCGAAGGGGAAGCTGGGGGTGCCCACCGACGCCCTGGGCCGCGTGGCCGGAGTGACCGTGGCCCACCAGATCACCGTCAACCAGGGCCAGATCTACTTCACCCTGGTGACGACCCTGACCAACGGGAGTGGCTCCGCCCTTCCGGTGCAGAGCCTCGGCGACTATCTCTCCCAGCACGGTGGCGGGTTCCGGTTCGTGGTGCCCGCGGTGTCCGACTTCAACGGGAATCCGCTTCCCACCCCCTGGGGCGTGGAAATCCCCCAGTGGACGGATTTCACCGGCAGCAACGCCCTTTCGACCAGCGTCCAGGCCCCCATGGTGGGGCTCATGGGGGCCGAGTCTGCGGGCAGCACCTTCGATTACCATGCCTCCCTTGGGATCCTTCCCATGGACGTCGGACCGGGATCCGTGAACACCGGGCCGGCGAACGCCATGCTGGTGGCTTCGGACCCCCAGCATGCCCTGACGGAAAACCGCCCCATCGTTCCGGGTCGGCTGGTGGTGGGATGCCTCCCCGTGGCCAGCCTTCCCGCCGGGCAGTCCCTGACCTACAGCCGCCGCATCTACATCGTGGGGGGAGCCAGTTTTTCAGGCGCGCTTCCCGCCGAGACCACGACGGTCTTCAGCTCCATGGCCATGGACCGGGCCACCCTCCACAGCGGCTCCGTGGGCTTTCTCTCCTTCAACTCCTTTGGCACCGCCGCCCGCGGCGGCCCCCTCCAGACCGAGTTCAGGGTGGAGAGGTACAACTACGCCGGGTCCAATCCGTCGGATCCCGGCAACCTTGCCAACGCCGCGAACTGGACCCTGGAGCGGGTCGAGTGGATGGAGCCCACCGAGGCCTCCCCGGCTGCCAGTTCGGTCGGCATGTACCTGCCGGTGGTCCTGGATCCCAACAATCCGGGGTTCTCCTACAGGTACCGATTCAGCGCCCGCAATGCGAACCAGCAGGGCGACCCACTCTACCTGGGGACCAACATCTACGTGAACGCCAACCCCGCCCTCAGTTCCCAGGCGCCCAACCTGCCCACCCCCATCATGCCTTCTTCGACCCAGGTCTGGCAGCTGGCAGAGCAGCTCAGTCCCGAACGGGCGGATGTCACGGATGCCGCGGGCAATCAGATCAACAGCCTGCAGACCGCCCATGTGTTCTCGGCCCGTCAGGCCGGGACCGCAGAATTCGGCGGTATGAATCCCCTGCGCTTCACCTTCCTGGGAGTCAACGGGCCCGATCCGAACGTGCAACGGACCCGGCAGCTGCAGTGCACCTTCAGCCCCGTCACCCAGGCCAAGATCGGCGTGGGACTCAACAATGGGGCCTACCACTACACCGCCGGCAACCAGCTGTTCGGTACCGCCTTCGGTTCCTCGGCCTCCACCCCCTCGGCCTCCGCCGCCCTCATGTACTTCACCCCCGGAAGTTACCTGGTCTATGCCACCCGGGGTCCCCTGTCGACCTTGAATTCGCTGCCCCTGACGGCCTTCAATGGCCAGACGGACGTGAACCACGGCTTCGTGGTGTTCCCGCCGACCCTACCCACGGGCTGGACCTCCTTCGACCTCACCGCACCCACCCAGGCCACCACCGGGGGACTCAACCCCGGCGAGATGCTCAGTTCCGCCCTTGCCGAGGGCGTCCAGGTGGTGGCCCGTACGGAGCAGGATCTGCTCACGGATCCCATTGCCCTTCAGGCCGAGTTCAGGGCCGAAATCGATAATCTCTCGGTCACGGATGCCCAGCGTGCACCCATCGGGAACGATCCCTACGTGATCGGAGCCCGCAGCTCGATGCTTGCAGGCTACGGTTTCGCGACGGCGCTCTTCACCCCCGCGCCGACCACGAACCAGAACGGCGGGGCCCTGCCTTCCGCGGGCTGGACCCTGGCCGATTTCAATACCCAGGCCCAGGGCTCCTACAACGTGGTGCACCGGCCCTGTGGGCCCAATGGCCTCTTCACCCTCCAGGGATTCGACCCTACCGTGCCGCTCGGGACGGGCGTCAACGCCTGGTGGGCCCGGACCGGACCCCTGTCCTTCGGAAAGCACATGGGGGATTTCGATGCCCTGGAACTGCTGCGGGCCGAAGGTTGCAATCCTGCCGATCCCACGGCCTGGTACGGGGAGTTCGCCACGGTCAGGAACGACTGGTACGCCATCCTGAACCAGCAGACCCCCGCAGCCTTCACCAAGGGCCTGGGCCTGTCCGCGGCCGTGTTCAGTCTGGACACCCCCGTGGGCCTGGCCCGGACCTACCTCAATATCGGCTCGGCCTCGACGAATCTCATCCAGGCCAACCTGAGCCAGGTGTCTTCGGCCCTGCAAAATGGCGTGGTGGTTCCCTACGCCACGATCTCGGCGCCCGTGACAGCTTCGGTACTCACGGCCCTGCAGCACGGGGCGGCCGTGGCCTCCACGGGTCCGCTCCTGGATGTCTCGGTCAACGGCATCGGCCCCGGCGGGCTGGTGGCCGGGCCCAATGCGAGCGTCAGCCTGCTCATCAATCTCTACGCCCCGGACTGGGTCCCCGTCGACGAGGTGCGCGTGGTGGTCAATGGGGCCGCCCCCATTCAGGTGCCCTTGGCCAGCTTCACCGCCTCGACCGTGGACCCCCGCCTCCGGACCGCCACCGTTACCCTCCCCATGCCCGCCGGCAAGGACGCCTGGCTGGTGGTCGAGGCAGGCGTCCCCAGGGCCCAGGCCGGGCCCTACCTGGCAGGAACACCCTGGAACAGGATCATGAAGGGCATCTATCCCATCGCCATCACCAACCCGATCTTTGTGGATGTCGATGGCGGCGGCTACACTCCACCGGGGCTCTAAACCGGAGGCCGTTTCGAAATAACCACGGCACGACTGGTTGTTTTGTTGCGGCCTCTTGGTCGTCCTCGCGGCTTTGATGGCAGGATGATTTTGTCATAGCGACTTCAGCGGGAGTGGTGATGGCTGACTGGCTTCCGGAACGGCTTCCGGAGGATATCGATGCCGAGCGGTCCTTCCTGGCCACCTGTTGTGCGCCGGGCGCTGCTTTCGTGGCCAGCGAGGCGGTGTTCATGCTGGCCGAGGAGGACTTCGTCCACCCGGCTCACCGGGCCGTCTTCCGGGCGCTGAAGACCCTCATCGAGGCCCAGGTCGAGGTCAATTCCCTCACCCTGAAGGACGCCCTCGACCAGGACGACAGCCTGAACAAGGTGGGCGGTTATCCGGGCCTGGTGGAACTGCTCGCGGGCGAGGACGTCGAGCGTCCCCAGGTGCTGGCGGAGGTGATCCGCCGCAAGGCCAAGCTGCGCCGGCTGGTGCACCTGGGCGCCCAGCTGGTGCGACAGGCAGCGGAGGAGGATGAGGCCCCCGAAGTCCTGGTGGACCAGACTGCCCAGAGCCTCTTCCACCTGGCCCAGGGCGATGCCAAGGCCAAAGGGCTCCTCGCCATCCAGGCCGTGGCGGATGACACCATGGAGCGGCTTTCGGACCGGATGGAAGGGCGCCTCTCGCCGGGTGTTCGTGTCGGTTTCCAGCGCTTCGATGAACTGACCCAGGGCTTCCAGCCCGGCAACCTGATCGTGCTGGCCGCCCGGCCCGGCATCGGGAAGACTGCCCTGGCCCTCAACTGGATCCTGCGGGCCGCCCAGGATAGGGGGGGCCGCCCGGGCCATTGCGGGGCCTTCTTCAGCCTCGAGATGAGCCACGAGGAAGTGTTCATGCGCCTGCTGGCGGCCCAGAGCAACACGAACATGAAGGACCTGCAGTCGGGCAGGGCCAGCGGCCGGATGGAACATGTCCTGCGGGCCCGGGATGAACTGGTGCAGATGCCGCTCTTCATCTGCGATCGGGCCTCCATCACCGTGCCCCAGATCCAGAACATGATCGTGAAGCAGGGCAGCCAGAGCAACCGGAAGGTGGAGTTCGTCATCATCGACTACCTGCAGCTGCTGAGCAGCCCCGAGGGCAGCCGTGGCGCCAAGCAGAACGAGGCCGTCCGGATCGGCGAGATCAGCCGGGGGCTGAAGCTGATGGCCAAGGATTTCGGCATCCCCGTCGTGGTGCTGTCCCAGCTGAACCGCGAGGTGGAGCACCGGACCGGGGGCCGTCCCCAGCTCAGCGACCTCCGGGATTCCGGCGCCATCGAGCAGGATGCGGACATGGTCGCCTTCATCCACCGCAAGATGATGCCTTCGGCCAGCGAGGAACCGGACCCTTCGGCTGAACTGATCGTCGCCAAGCACCGGAATGGACCCACGGCCATCATCCAGCTGCATTTCCAGGGTGAGTTCGCCCTGTACCGAGAGCTGGTCCGGGAGACCACAGTCTAGGCTTAACGAGAATCGGCCCGCCGGCCGGATAGGTGGCGGGTGCGCAGCTATTCCAACCCGAAGGTGGAGGTCTCCAGCTCCTTTTTCACGAAGGCCATGAAGAGGTCGCCCGTCGCACCGTCGATGGCGCGGTGGTCGAAGCCCAGGCTGCTGAACATCATCTGCCGGATGGCGATGAAATCGGTGCCATCGGGGCCGGTGATGACCACCGGGCGCTTCACGATGGCGCCGACGCCCTGGATGGCGACCTGGGGCTGGTTGATGATGGGCAGGCCGAAGGTGTCGCCATAGACACCGGGATTGGTGATGGTGAAGGTGCCCCCGCTGATCTCATCAGGCTTGAGCTGCTTGGTCCGGGCGCGCTCGGCCAGGTCGTTGAGGCTGCGGGCCAGGCCGCCCAGGTTCATCATGTCGGCGTTCTTCACCACCGGCACGATGAGGCCCCAGTCCAGGCTCACGGCGACGCCCAGGTTGATATCCTGCTTATAGACGATGTTGTCGCCATCCACGGAGGCGTTGGCGATGGGGTAGGCCCGGAGGGCCTTGCAGGCGGCCATCATCACGAAGGGCATGAAGCTGAGCTTGGAGCCGAACTGGGCCTCGAAGGCCTGCTTGTGCTTGTGGCGCAGCTGGGCCACGTGGGTCATGTCGATTTCGAAGACCGTGTACACATGGGCCGAGGTCCGGCGGCTCGCCACCATGTTGTCGGCGATGATCTTGCGCATACGGCTCATGGGCTCGACCTTCACCCGTTCACCGGCGGTGAAGGCCGGCAGGGTGGGGGCCGGTGGTACCGCCAAGGCGGGGGTGACACCCATGGTCGGGGCGGAGGGGTCGTGCACGGCTGGCAGGGCGGGAGCCGGGCTGACGGGGGCCGCCACGCTCGAACCCTTGGCGAGGTGGGCCTCCAGATCCTCCTTGGTGACGCGCCCCCCCTGACCGGATCCCTGCACCTGGGCCAGGTCTACGCCGTGCTGCTTGGCCATCTCCCGCACCAGCGGGCTGCTCTTGGTCCGCAGCCGGCCTTCCAGGCTGTTCTCGTCCTCGATGGGCGCCTGGCTGACGGGGGCCGCCAGGACGGGCATCGCAGCTGCCGCGGGTGCACCCGCGGGGCCGGGGCTGCCGGCGGGCTTCTCGGAAGCATCTCCGATGCGGGCGACCACCGTGCCCACGGGGACCGTGGCATTCACCTCCACGAGGATCTCCAGCAGGGTGCCCGCCGCGGGGGCGGGAATCTCCGCGTCCACCTTGTCGGTGCTGATCTCGTAGAGGGTGTCGTCCTTGGCGATCTGGTCTCCCACCTGCCTGTGCCACTTCAGTACGGTGGCTTCGGCGATGCTCTCGCCCATCTGGGGCATGACGACATCAAAGGCCATGGTTCGCTCCTGTGTGGGGGGAAGGTGGGGTGCTGAGGTGATGGCTGGTGAGCGACTGGAAGGCATGGGCCGTCTCCAGCAGCATGACATCCGAACAGGCCGGTCCGATCAGTTGGATGCCGGCCGGAAGGCCGGCGGTGAATCCAGCAGGCATGGCTAGGCAGGGGATCCCGGCCAGGGGGGCGGTCACGGTGAAGACATCTGCCAGGTACATGGCCAGCGGATCGTCTGTCTTGTCACCGAAGGGGAAGGCGGTGCCCGGACTGACAGGCGTCGCCAGGACATCCACGGATTCGAAGGCCCGGTCGAAGTCCCGGGTGATGAGGGCCCGGGCTCGCAGGGCCTTCAGGTAGAAGGCGTCATAGTAGCCCTTGGAGAGGCAGAAGGTCCCCAGCAGGATGCGGCGCTTGACCTCGGGTCCCAGTCCCCAGTCCCGGGTCTCGGCAATCATCTCCGCCAGACTTCCACCGGGAGTGCGGAGCCCGTAGCGCATGCCGTCGTAGCGGCTCAGGTTGCTGGAGACCTCGCTGGTGCAGAGCAGGTAGTAGGTGTCGATGGCGTACCGGGTATGGGGAAGGCTGACTTCCCGGATTTCAGCACCCTCCCTGGCAAACACCTGGATGGCCCCCTCCAGGAGGCTCCTCACGCCGGGTTCGAGCCCTTCCAGGAAATACTCTGTTGGTAAGCCGATGCGGAGGCCCTTGAGGTCCTTGGGCCGGAGCGGGTTCAGCCGCTCCCGGCCCGGAAGGTCCATGGAGGTGCTATCCATGGGGTCCTGGCCGGCCATGACCCCAAAGGCCAGGGCCAGATCCGCCGCGGAGGCGGCGATGGGGCCCACCTGGTCCAGGCTGGAAGCCATGGCGGTAACTCCGTACCGGCTCAGGGCCCCATACGTGGGCCGCAGGGCCGTCACATTGCAGAAACTGGCCGGCAGGCGGACGGAACCTCCCGTATCACTTCCCAGGGCCAAGGGCGCGTAACCTGCCGACACGGCCACCACCGATCCGCTGCTGCTCCCCCCGGGGACCCGATCAGGGTCCCAGGGATTGCGGGCAGGTGTGAAGGCGCTGAACTCGCCACTGGACCCCATGGCGAACTCGTCCATGTTGGCCTTGGCCACCGGGACTGCGCCGGCGGTCAGGAGTCTTTCCACCACGGTGGCATCATAGGGGGCCCGGTAGCCAGCCAGGACCCGGGATCCACAGGAGACCTGCAAGCCCATCCAGTGCAGGTTGTCCTTCAGCACCACGGGCAGGCCGAGCACGGGGGAACGTTCCCCGGCCCTCAGCCGGATGTCAGCCCTTTGGGCAAGTCGGAGGCTCTTTTCCTCGTCCACGGCCAGGATGGCATGCAGATGGTGATCCATGGTCTGGATGCGATGGAGGGATTGGCGGACCAGAGCCTCAGAGGACAGGTCGCCGGCATCCAGTCCTTCGCGCCAATCCGTCGCTGTGACTGCTGTCATGCCTGGGCCTCCAGGGCTTCTACTCTGCCATCGAGCGAAGGCCCTTTCCAACTCTTGCTCCGGAAGCGGAACAACCAACCGCACCGGATAAACCGCCGATTCGAGGCATGGGAACTGCACACAGTCTGGAAATAGGCTACCATCCTCTGCTCAAGCCACGTCCTCTCTTGCGGTTCGATAGCCCTGGTCGTGGATCCCTACATGGAACCTCATGAACCCATTCAATGTGCTAGAAATCCCGCCGGATGCCACGGCTGAGGACATCAAGGCTGCCTACCATCGGCTCGCAAAGCGCTGGCATCCAGACAGGTATACCGGAGCTGAGAAGGAAGAGGCTGAAGCCCGGTTCCGCGAGCTGGCCGAGGCCTTCAGCATGCTGAAGGACCCGGCCAAGAGGCTCACCCTGCAGCAGCAGATGCCGAAGATCCAGACCACCCCGGCAGACAAGGAGCCTGACACGGCCCAGGAGCGGACCCCGGAAGACTGGGCGGATATGGCCAAAGCCGCCTTCGACGAGGGCAAGAATGACCAGGCGCGCGCTCTCATTCACTATGCGATTCGATTGGACAGCCAAAAGGCCAAGTACCATGCCCTGATGGCCACCATCCTGGAGAAAGAGGGTGGCGACCTCCGGGCCGCAGTGAAGGCCCTTGAAACCGCGGCCCAGCTGTCCCCGCGCGATGTGGAGACCCATCTCCGGCTGGCCGCCCACTTCCAGACCCTGGGCATGGCGGCTCGGGCCCAGCGGCACCTCCAGGCGGCTCGGGAGATCTCGCCGAATCACCCTAAGTTGCGGGCCCCTTCAGGGAAGGGCGCCCAGGGGTCAAAAAGCCAGCCTGCCCGAAGTCGACAAGGCAAAGTTCCCGATCCACCGAAGGGCGCCCTGGATCAACTTTTGGACCTCTGGAGTCGCTTGACGGGAAAGGGTTGATCATGGGGATTCGTGCAGCGGGCAACACGGATGTTGGATGTGTCCGGAAACACAATGAAGACAGCTACCTGGTAGACCCCGAACTGGGCCTCTTCGTGGTGGCAGACGGCCTGGGCGGGCACGCCGCCGGAGAAGTCGCCAGCCAGATCGTGGTGGAGACCGTGGCCCGGTTTGTGGGTGAGACCCTGGAAAAGGACCGCACCTGGCCCGTGGAGTACGATCCCACCCTTTCCTATGACGGGAACCGCCTGAAGATGGCCCTGTTGTTGTCCGATCAGGCCATCGCGGCTGACATCCGCCGCAACCCAGAGCGTGAAACCATGGGTTCCACGGTGGTTGCGGGCATCGTTCACGGTCCAAAGCTGACCCTTGCGCATGTGGGGGATAGCCGAGCCTACATTCTCGGGCCGGGGGGAATCCGCCAGGTGACCCGCGACCACAGCTGGGTGGCGGAACAGGTGGCGAACGGGATTCTCACGCCCTCGGAAGCAAGGGTGCACCCCTTTCGGAACGTGATTACCCAGGCCCTGGGGAATGGTGGAGATCTGGATATTGAAGTCCAGAATCTGGAACTTTCCAAATCGGAGCGACTTTTGCTTTGCTCCGATGGCCTGTCAGGAATGATCGGCGACAAACAAATTTGGGAGATCGTGGAACAGTCTGGTGATCTTCAACTTGCTGTTGAATCATTGATTTATACGGCAAGGGAACATGGTGGGGAGGACAATATCACAGTAATCCTCGTCGACTGGGAGGCCGATAAAGCCTGATGCAAGCGTAGTTAACCTTGACCTAATCCATTCCAGCGGTAATCTTTCCATTACTTCTTTTCTCCAAGTGAGGCGTCCGGTGGGTCTTTTCGGAAGCAAAACCAAAAGTCTTGTCGGCTTGGATATTGGTTCCAGTTCCGTGAAAGTCTGCGAACTTCAGCAGATGGGAAAGGGCGCCAACGTTCGCTACCGGCTCCAGAAATTGGGTCAGGTCCCCCTTCCATCGGATGCAATCGTGGACGGGGATATCATGGATAGCAACGCGGTTGCGGCGGCCATCCGGCAGGTTCTCTCGGAACAGAAAATCAAGGCCAAGGAAGTGGCCATTTCTTTATCCGGCCAACAGGTGATGGTCAAAAAAGTGACATTCCCCCTGATGAGCCAAGCCGAGTTGGCGGAATCCGTACGCTGGGAGGCGGAAAGCTTTTTCCCGGCCGGTCAGGGACTCGATTCCTACGCACTAGATTACTACCTCATCGAGGAGCGGGCAGGGGAAGGCAACATGGATGTGGTGCTCGTGGCCTGCCGCAAGGACAAGCTGGAGGCCTATGTCAGCTGTGTCGCACAGGCGGGTTGCAGTCCCAAAGTCGTGGATGTGGACGTCTTTGCCGTTCAGAATGCCTATGAGATCAACACCATGGGGGCAGGACGGGATGAAGTCGTGGCCCTGGTGAACATGGGGGCGACCTTCACCAACCTGACCATGATGGTCGGAGGCAAGTCCGTGTTCTGGCGCGACATGGCCTGGGGCAGCAGTCGGTATTCGGAAAAACTGATGGAGGATTGGGGCGTCACCCCTGAGGCGGCTGAGCAGTTGAAGCGGAACCAGGCCTCGGAGGGGCGGGAGCCTGAAGAGGTCCAGCCCTCGATCAATGCAGTGTCCACAGCCTTTGCCGATGAACTTGTGAGAACTCTCGATTTTTTCAAAAGCAGCTTCAAGGTCGATCGCATGGATCGCGTGCTGATCTGTGGAGGCGGCTCCATGATCCACGGTCTCCTGGAGGTGTTGGCCGACCGCCTGCGCGTGTCCGTGGACCGGTTCAATCCCTTCCAACTCATCGAGGTCGATGGCCGCACCGAGGATCCCGTCACGGTCCGTGAAATTGGCGGAGGCGCAGCGGTGGTTGTTGGGCTGGCCATGCGCCAAGTGGGGGACCGATGATCAAGATCAACCTGCTCGGTGACGCGCTGGCTCCGGCGGGAGCCAAAAAGGGCGGTGACAAAGGTTCTGCAGAACCCGTCCAGGTCTACACGGGAGAGGGCGGCAGTCGGGCCAGCCTGCCCATCGCCGGGGTCGTGGTGGGACTCGTCTTTGCCGCCCTCGGCGGCGTCTACTACCTCTGGCTGAACAGCGAATTCACCCGGGCCGAGCAGAAGAAGGCCCGCCTGGAGCAGGACAAGAAGCAGTACGAGCCCTACATCGCGCTGGAGAAGAAATTCCGGGAAAAGAAGGAAACACTCCAGAAAAAAGAAGAGGTGATGAGCACCCTCAAGCGCCAGCAGGCCCTGCCGGTCCATTTCCTGGAGGAGCTGGCCAATAGCCTGCCTGACGACGTCTGGTTCAAGAAGGTCTCTCAGAAGGGCATGACCGTCACCGTTGAGGGAGAAGCGCGGAACTTCGAATCCATCAATTCCTTCTATGGGAATCTCCAGTCCCGGACCCGCTGGTTCAAGAAAATCAATTATCCAGGTGCGAAGCGGGGCACCTCCGGCGCTTTCGAATTCACCATCTCCTTTGAACTCCAGAACGCCGTCTGAGGTAGGCCATGAATCCTCAACTTCAGAAACAGATAGGTGTGGGCGCAGTGGCTGGCATTGTCCTGGCCGGGCTGGTCTACTTCCTTCTTGGCGGCAAGCGGGGCGACCTTGAGGCCATCAATGCGGACATCAAGAACCTCCAGGATCAGGTCGACAAGGGCAAGCTCCTCAAGGCCAGTTATGAAAAGCTCCGCGAGGAAGTGGCCAAGCAGGACAAGCGCATCGAGGAACTGATCAAGATCATGCCGTCAGAGACCGACTACGGCGAGATTCCGTACCGGATCAAGAAGATCGCCGATGATGCGGGCATTGATCAAGTGTCGTTCTCTCTGAAACCCGAACGGAGGGACACGTACTACACCGAAAAGCCGGTGGAGTTCGAGTTCCGCGTGGGGTACCACTCCTTTGGCCAGTTCGCCTCCCTGGTCTCCGGCTACGACAAGATCGTCAACATCTCGAATATCGAATTCGCACGCAAGCCGGATGCCCGCAGCGCTTATCCGGCTGCGGTCAAGTGCACCATCAGCGCCTTCATCTACAACCCCGAGCCTCCTCCAGCCGTCCCCGCGAAGAAGCCAACTGGCGCCGCCCCCAAGGCGAATGCCAAAGAGGACTGAGGAATCGCCATGAGCCTACTACGCCTATCAATCCTCCTCTTTGCAGGAACCGCAGCTTTCGCCCAGGGTACCGCCCACTCGGCACCGGTTCCCCCGCCAGCCTCTGCCCCTGCTGCCGCAGACGATGTGGCTGTCATCAAGGCCGTGCCCTACCATCCTTCGATTCAGAGAGATCCCTTCGCTGCTCCGAGAGATGAGCGCCCGGCCGATGCCGTGGACGTGCTGGATGACATCGCCGTGAAAGGCATGATCAAGAAGGATGGCAAGAATTTCGCAATTATCTCCGATAGTCGCGGCAATGTCCGTTGGCTACCTGTTGGGCACCGCTTCAAGGATGCGGAAATCACCGCCATCACCGACAAGGCCGTGATTTTTCATCAATGGGAAATTAATTCCACCAACCGTTCCACATTCCGAACCATCACGAAGACGTTCAAGCGTGAGGAGGGTAAACGATGAATGCTCGCCTGAGTTCCTTGCTGGTCGCAGGGGGCGTGGTCTTGGCGGGGATCCACACGGGATCCCTCCACGCAGCGCCTTCCCTGGAAGCCCTGGCCCAGAAGGTCACCCTGCTTTCAACTTCCCTTGAATCAAATGGAAATGATGCCAAGATCTTCCTCCGCGTGCCAGGGATGGTCGGGCAGCCTGGGGTCCAGGTCCTCATCAACCCCCATCGGGTGGTCGTGGATCTTCCCGGGGTCATTCGCGGGACCTCGGTGACCCGCAAGGACCTCGGCCTCCTGATCCACCCCCTGATCCAGAAGGCCCGCCTCGCCCAGTTCGTCACCACTCCCAAGCCGGTGACCCGTCTGGTTCTGGAGGTGGTGCCGGGAACCCAGGTGCTCGTGTCCTCCAATCCTGAGGGGGTCCAGCTTCTCCTCACGCCCGGTGAAGGGCGTGTCCAGGCGCGGCTCGAGGAATCGCTGCAGCCAAGGGTGGTTTCCCCTGCGCCAGTGCTCGAAATCGCCTCCATGCCTCCCGCTGCACCTGAACCAGTGTTCCTTCCGAAGCTGGCTCCCGCGGTTGGCGTCAAGCCTCTGGCGGCCCTTCCATCCTTGGGAACTCCTTTCCAGTCCCTTCCCCAACTGGCCCTTTCCACGGCCTTGACCACAGCCGCCCCCGAAGCCGTGCAAGCGCCCGAGGCGGAGAAACCCCACATGGCCCCCCAAGCCCAAGGGCGGGGCGGTGGCCGGACCCTGGGGGAAGGCCTCACGAACTATTCGGGATCCAAGATCACCATTGATCTCCAGAATACGGACATTCGTGACTTCCTGCGGATTCTGGCCGACACAGGGAAGCTCAACCTGGTGATGGATCCGGACGTGCAGGGGAATTTCGGGTTCAAGTTCACCGACACGCCCTGGGACCAGGTGCTGGATGTGGTCCTGAAGAATGCGGGACTTGGCAAAGAGATCCAGAACGGCGTGTTGCGGGTTGCGAAGATCGACAAGCTTCAGAAGGAAGAGGAAGAGCGGAAGAAGCTGGATGAGACCAAGGCCCTGGGCGGGCAGCTCCAGACCATCACCCGCCCCCTCTCCTATGCCAAGGTCTCTGAGGTCCAGAAGATCCTGAAGGACATCCTCACCAAGCGGGGCTCGGCCATCCTGGATGATCGGACCAACACCCTGATCATCACGGACCTTCCCCGGAATATCTCGGTCATCGACGACCTCATCCAGACCCTGGATGTCCAGATCCAGCAGGTCCAGATCGAAGCCCGCATCGTGGAAGCCAACAAGAACTGGCAGCAGCAATTCGGCGTGAAGTGGCCGGAAACCAACAGTGGCAACGCTTCCATTACCAGCACCAGCAGCACGTCCACCAGCACCCCGTGGGTTGGGACGACCGCGCCCTTCTGGAATGGTGCCAACGGTTTCAGCAGCCCGGCCTCGGGCCAGCAGGCCGCCATTGGTTGGGCACCCGGCATCGATGGCTCGACGTCCATCTCGGCCCCCGCAGGGGAGATGTGGCTTTCGTTCATCAGCAACAAATTCAGCATCAACGCCATCCTGCAGGCCATGGAGACCAACGGCACGATCAAGATCGTGTCCTCGCCCAAGCTCGTGACCCAGAACAACCGGAAGGCCACCATCCTCAGCGGTCAGAAGATCCCCTATCCGACCCAGCAGGGCGGCGCGGCGGGTGGTGCCATCACCGTGGCCTTCATCAATGCGAATCTCCAGCTGGATGTGACGCCCCAGATCACCAACGAAGGCACGATCATCATGGATCTCAAGGTGGAGAAGGCCGCCGCCGATTTCACGCAGACCGTGAACGGGACGCCCACCATCGACACGAAATCCATCGAGACCCAGGTGCTGGTCCGGGATGGTGGAACGGCCGTGCTCGGTGGGGTCTACGTCAACAACTCCACGCTGCAATCCACCGGCGTGCCCTTCCTCATGAACCTTCCGCTGATCGGGTTCCTCTTCCGCAACAACACGAAGCAGGAACAGAACACCGAATTGCTGATCTTCATCACGCCACGGATCCTGCGCCAGTAACTCCTGGCCCGAACCAAGGAAACGGCCCCTTCCGGGGCCGTTTCCTTGGAACAGAATGAGCCTACTTGGCGATGGGCAGGGTTCGGACCAGGCGCTTGCAACTGTTGCAGAGAATGGTGAAATTGTCCGCCTGCTCGAAGTGGTACTTGAAGCCGGGATCCTCGGCGACCTTCTCCAGGTGGCCGAAGTGGTACTCGGCGATGCGCGCGCTCTGGGGGGCGGTGAGATCGGCGCCGCAGTGGGTGCAGGAAATGGCGGCCATGCTTGCTCCTCGGGAAAGCTGGGGTTCAGGAATGGAAGAGTTTCCAGAGCCCCCAGCTTAGCAGAGCCAGCAGGGATAGGCCGATGAAGACCCGCAGCAGCACCTTGCCTATCTGATATGCGACATAGATCACGAAGAGCGCCGCCAGCAGGCCGAGGACGAGGGTGATGCTTGTCATGTGCGGTTCCCCTGGGGCTCCCATCCGAAGAAACCCTGGCCAGCCTTCGATCCCGTGTTCCCCTCCGTCACCTTGGTGCGGAGCAGGGCCGGAGGCTGGAAGCGCGCTTCACCCGAGGCGGCCAGTCCTTCGGCGATCCGCAGGCGCAGATCCAGCCCGATCCGGTCCGAGAGTTCCAGGGGCCCGATGGGATGTCCGTAGCCCAGGGTCATGAGGGCGTCCAGGTCTTCTGCGGAGGCCACCCCGGCCTCCACCAGGCGGATGGCCTCCAGGCCCAGGGCCAGGGCCATCCGGGCTGCGGCAAAGCCGGGCTGATCGCGAACCTGCACCACCCGCTTATGGAGCACCTGGGCCAGGGCCCGGGCTCCATCCACCCAGACCGGCGGGGTCCCGGTCGGGACGGCCATCTCGACCACTCCCATCCGGGGCACGGGGACGAAGAGGTGGAAGCCCACCAGCCGCCCCGCCAAGCCGGACTGCCGGGCCAGCCCTGACACCGGAAGGGAGGAAGTCCCGGTCAGGAGCAGCAGGTCGCTAGAACCCCAGAGGGCTGCCGAGGCCAGGACGGGAACCTTGAGACCCGCATCTTCTGGCAGGGCCTCGAGCAGTGCGGATACGCCCTCCAGGGCCGAGGCCGTGAAGGGCGCAGCCCCGAGCCTCTCCATGCAGCGGTCCCTTGCCTCGAGGCTCAGGCGGCCCTTGGCGCAGGACCTTTGCCAGCGCCGGTGGATCTCGCACACTCCTGCCTGGGCGTGCTCCAGATCCCGGCCGAGCAGCCGGGTCGCAAGCCCGCATTCCGCCGACCACTGGGCCGTGGACAGGCCCAGGGCCCCCGGCCCCAGGATGGCCAGCGGACCCATCAAGGTCTCCCCCCTGGACCCGGGAAGGGCAGATTGATCGGATGCGCGTGCACAGGCCTTTCAGGCATGGAATTGATCCTCCACCCGCTATGATGAACGGAAAGGGCCTCCAGTACGTCACTGCAACCGAGCCCCACCCAGGGCCACTCCAACCCATGCTCCTCGAATTCGCCGCCATCACCCATCCGGGCAAAGTCCGGAAGAACAACGAAGATGCCTACCTGCTCAGCGCGCTGGATGGCGAGGAGCCCATCATCAACGGACCAGCCCAGTCCCTGACCGTGGGGGATTCCGGCCTCCTGGTGGCGGTGGCGGACGGCATGGGCGGGGCGGCGGCCGGAGAAGTCGCCAGCCGCGAAGGCCTGGCCGCGGTCTCGCTGTTCCTCTTCGGCCACTGGGGCTGCTCCCCCCGGGCCATGGAGGCCGAACTCCTGAGGGCCATGGAGACCGCCGTGGAGAAGGCCAGCGACGCAGTGCTGCGCTATTCCGATGACGATCGAACGGCCAGGGGCATGGGTTCCACGCTGACCGCGGCGGTCATCTGGAACGGCTGTGCCTACCTGGCGCAGATCGGGGATTCCAGGGCCTACCTCCTGAGGCAGGGGACCCTCCACCAGATCACCGTGGACCAGACCCTCGTGAATGAACTGGTGGCCCAGGGCACCCTCACCAGGGAGCAGGCCCGGACCCATCCCCAGCGCAACATGATCACCCAGGCGCTGGGCTCCCCTCAGCCCCTGCAGGTGGTCCTTTCTCGCCTGACACTGTGCCGGGGCGACCGGCTCCTCTGCTGCTCAGATGGGATGCATGGCGAGGTGCCTGATTCCATCATCCAGGATGTGCTCAATAAAGGACTCAGCCCCAAGCGCAGCCTCGAGCTGCTGGTGGACGAGGCCCTCGCCCACGGGGGGCGCGACAACATCACCGGTGTGCTCCTCTCCCTCAACGATCCTTGTCTGCCGCTGCTGCCGGGACGGATAGCCCTCGATCTCGTGCACCCTGAACCTCCCGCGCCCAGCCGAGGGCTATGGGAACGGTTTCGCAGCCTTTTTGGTGGCGGTGCCCCATGAGCATGCTTCAGGGGACAGTGTCCCTCAAACGCTTCCTGGTGCTGGGCCCCGTGCCCGGTGAGGAGGACCTCCTGGCTGGCCTGGCCCAGGATCAGTTCCGCCCCTTCCAGGATGGGCTCGAGGAAGAGCGCATGGGCTGGTGCGACTGGCGGAATCCGCTCATCACCCCTCCCGATGGGAACTGGGTCAGCCAGGAGCGTTTTGCGGTCTTTGGCCTGCGCATCGACACCCGCCGGGTGCCGCCCACGCTGCTGAAGGCCCATGTGGACCTGCGGCTGCAGGCGCTCCAAAAGGAGAAAGACCTCACCTTCGTCGGCAAGGAAGCCCGCATCTCCCTGGCCGACGAGGTGAAAGTCGAACTTCTGCGCAAGGTGCTGCCCTCACCCAAGGTGGTGGAGGTGGCCTGGGACCTCAAAGGCGGGATCCTCTGGACCACCGCCTCGTCCAGTAAGGCCCAGGGCGCCCTCGCAAGTCTGTTCATCAAGTCCTTCGGCTGCGAGGTCCATCCCCTGGCGCCCCTGGTCCTTTCGGGAAGGCTCTGCCCGGACCTGTCCGTGGAGTCCCTGATGGCGCTGGATCCGCTGGATCTCGAACTTGAGGAGGTCTGAGTTGAAGCCCCTTGAACTCATGGAACTGGGACGGTTCCTCGGCGAGGAGTTCCTGCTCTGGCTCTGGATGCGCAGCATGACCGAGGGCGGCGCGAGCGGGGAGGACGGCGACGGTTCCGGCTGCTTCGTGGACGATGCCATCCAGCTGGTCTCAGAGCGCGGCGAGGTGAAGGAGATCTCCCTTCGAAAGGGCAATCCTTCGGAAAGCAGGGAAGCCTTCGAGGCCCTCGGCCGAGGCATGCGCCCCGCTAAGGTCAAACTTCGGATCCTCTCGGGCGATCTGGAATGGGTGTTCACGCTCAACGCCGCCACCCTGGACATGGGTACCCTGAAGCTCCCGCCCAGCACCGGCAAGGCCCCCCATGAGCGGCTCCACGACCGGATCTTCCTGCTCGAAGAAGGCGCCGGGCACCTCGAGCGGCGCCTGAAGCGCTTCATCTACGCCCGCTCCCAGGACCCGGCAGCCCTGCAGGAAACCCTGCGGGCCTGGGTGCGTGCGGGTCGCTCAGGGGAGTCCATGCCCTCGGGTGAGGTCCCTTGGGAGGCCTGAGCCTCCTGCTGCTTCCGGCGGTCCTTGCCGCGCCGGTAGCCCAGGATCCCCCGCCTGTCCTGGCCCATGCCCGCACGCCGGAGGGCCGCCCCATCCTCCTCCGGCTCCAGTTCAGGAAGGGGCTCAGCGTGGAGGGAAAGGCGCTGCCCCGGGCCTTCCTGGCCCAGGGTACGGAGCCCAAGGGCTGGGTGCCCTTCGAGAACCTCAGTCCCGACGGCAAACGCTGGGCTCTCTCCGCCTTGTTCCCCGGGGACCAGTGGCGGCAGGAGGAGGTACGGCATGTCGTCCGCCAACCCGAGGTGGAGTCAGTGTGGACCCTGGCAGCGCTGTTCACGGGCCATGGGCAGAACTACGACAAGCTGATGGCCGAGAATCCCGGCCTGCCCGAGAAGCTGAAGGAGGGCGACACCTGGCGCATTCCCCGCAGCCTGCTCTCCAGGGATCTGGGAGGAACCGGCCCCAAGCCGGTCCGCGTCCAGCCCGAGGACGAGTTGGATGACGAGGCCCGGGTCGAGGCCTACCGGGGCCTGCTGTCCTTCGGCCAGGACGCCCAGGGAAAGTTCGCTGCCTACCGCATGCGCAAGGGCGAGGCGCTCTACTCGAGCGTGGTCATCCGCTATACCGATCGCGTGGATCCCAAGGGGGTGAACGACCTGGCGGAACGCATCGCCCAGCGGAGCGGCATCGCCGACGTACGCGGCATCCAGCCCGGCCAGCTCATCAAGATTCCCGTGAGCTTCCTGGCGGACCCATTCCAGTCCGAAGGCAGCTCAGGACTGGCGGAGGAGCGGGAAGTCCGGGCCGAAGTGCGCCGGATCGGACGCGTGGAAGCAGGCCCGAAGCTCAAGGGCGTGCGGATCATCCTGGACGCGGGCCATGGCGGCGTGGACCCCGGCGCCCGGGCCAACGGCATCTGGGAATCCGACTATGTCTATGACATTGCCATGCGGGTGCGCCGCCTGCTCGAACAGGGAACGGACGCCCAGGTGAGCAGCACCATCCGTTATCCAGGGCTGGGCTTCAAGAGCCGCGAGGAGATCAGCGGCCCCAGCCATGCGGCAGAAATCCTCACCACACCGCCCTTTGCTGTGGATGGGGAAAGTCCATCGGCCGTGAGCGTCCACCTGCGCTGGGTCCTGGCCAACGATCTCTTCGCAGCCTTCCGGAAGTCGAAGGGTGACATGCAGAAGACGCTGTTCCTGAGCTTCCATGCCGACAGCCTGCACCCCTCCGCCCGGGGCTCCATGATCTACGTGCCGGGGGCCTCCCTCGTCCCCTACACCTTCGCGCTGGCTGGGGCCAAGGCCGGCCAAGTGGCCGAGGCGAAGCGCTCAGCCCGTGTGGCCTTCACCGGCCGGGAAAAGCTGCAGGGCGAGGCCCGCAGCCGCCAGTTCTCCGAGGCGCTGCTGACGGCCCTGCAGAGGGACCGCATCCCCATCCACGCCAACCGCCCCATCCGCAACGTCATCTACCGCGGCAGGGGGAAGTGGGTGCCCGCCGTCATCCGCTACAGCACCGGCGCCACCAAGGCCCTCATCGAGGTGGCCAACCTCACCAACGGCGAGGATGCGGCGAACCTGAAGGATCCGGATTTCCGGGAGCGGTATGCGGCGGCGGTGGTGACCGCCATCCGGGCCTACTACCGGAAATGATGCTTCCGCGCCGCTCCGGAAGGATCCCTGTGCGCAAAAGGGAAAGGCGTCAGAATGAGGGCGGAGGGGGCAGCATGCGCTGGGTGCTTGCGGCGGTGCTTCTGTTTGCCGGGTTTGGCTGCCGGAGGCCCGCACCGGTGGCACCGCCCCCCGCCAGGTTGATCGTGCGGTTCCTGGACCGGGATGCGGTGCTGGACCTCGCCGCCGTACCCCCGGCAGGGGCCTGGCGCCTCATGAACGCGGGCTTGTGGGAACCCCTTGAGATCCGGTGGAAGCCGGGTTCGCCGCCCATCGGGGCTGCGGTGGTGGGTCGCACGGCGCCGGACTGGGTCATGCTGGAGGCCCCCGACCAGGAGGTCCACCGCGTGGTCATGCGCGGACCCTGCCCGGAGGAGCTCGCCCGCCGCAACGAGCGGCTGGACCCCGACGAACGCGACGCCCTGAGCCTGCTGGGGGTGCTCTGGGTGCTCTCGTGGGTGAGGCACTGATTCCCTCCGTGCCCATGGGGCCCGCACCCAGGTAGAATGGCCCTTCCTCACCCTTCCACTGGTCGCGTAGCTCAACCCCGAGGCATCCATGACGGCGAATCCCCTGGTGGGCCTTCTGATGGGTTCCAAATCCGATTGGGAGACCATGCAGCATGCGGCCCTGACCCTCAAGAGCCTGGGCATTCCCTTCGAGGCCCATGTGGCCAGTGCCCACCGCACGCCTGAAAAGGTGGTGGCCTTCTGCCAGGAGGCCGAAGGCCGGGGCCTGAAGGTGATCATCGCCGCGGCGGGTGGGGCGGCCCACCTGGCGGGTGTCTGCGCCAGCAAGACGCACCTGCCCGTGCTGGGCGTCCCCATGAAGGGATGGGCCACCGAGGGCATGGACGCCCTGCTCTCGACGGTGCAGATGCCCGCTGGCATTCCCGTCGGCACCCTTGCCATCGGAAAGGCCGGCGCCATCAACTCGGCCCTCCTGGCCGCATCGATCCTGTCCCTGGGTGATGCCCCCCTTCGGGAACGTTACCTCTCCTGGCGCCAGGCCCAGGTGGCCAGGGCCCTTGAGGATGACAATCTGGTGATGCCTTGAGCGGGGGGCCCGGCTGCCCCTGGGAGGCCACCTGCCTGTTGTCCCTCCAACCAGGGCCTTGACATGGATTCCGTGCACCTCATCACCTTGTCGGACCGGGCCTCCCGGGGCGAGTACCAGGACCAGTCCACCCCGCTGCTCTCTTCCTGGCTCAAGGGGCAGGGGGTGAAGACCGTGACCGCCGCCCTGATGCCCGATGATCAGGGGCAACTGGAGCGGGACCTCCGTGCCGCCGTGGCGGCAGGCTTCCCCCTGGTGCTCACCTGCGGAGGAACGGGTTTCGGGTCGCGGGACACCACACCGGAAGCCACCCGCCGGGTCATCGAGCGGGAGGCCCCGGGCATCTGCGAGTTGATCCGTGCCAAGGGCGGCCACCCCCTGGCCTTCGCCAGCCGCGCGGTCTGCGGCATCGCCGGAGGCACGGTGATCCTGAACCTGTCGGGTCGGCCTGCGGCCGCCCTCGATCAGATCCAGCTGGCCTGGCCTCTGCTCAGCCACGCCGTGGCCGTCCTCCGCAAGGAAGGGGTGGCCGGGGGACCCTGCACATGAGGGTCTGGGCCCGGATCAACCATGTGGGCTGGGTGCACCTCTGGCTTCGTCGCGTGGACTTCGAGAGCGCCGAGCCCTCCGCCCACTACTTCAACAGTCGCAGCGACCCGCGCTGGGTCGAGGCCGCCCTGTCCGAGGGTCAGCGCCAGGGGTTGAAGGATGGGGAACTGGTGGAGATCGATGATCCCGGCTTCTTCGATGAAGAGGAGTGAGCTTCAGGCCGGTCCGGAAACCGCCGCCTCGAGCCGCTGGTACAGGGCCAGCAGGGCGCAGCTGAGCCACAGGTTCAGTCCCCCCCCCAGCAGGTTGAAGACCCAGAAGGCCGGGTGCCTCAGGCGGACCATGGCGGCGGGCCCCAGGTCGGGGTCCGCCGCCGGCAGGAGGCGGTCCAGGACCCAGCCGGCCCCGACCTGGTAGGCCAGGGCCACCAGCATCATGGCCAGGACCGCCTGGACGATCCTGGGCCAATGGCGGGCCATGGCGGACCGGCTCCACTTCAGGGCAGGCAGCAGGCTGTCCCCACGGAGGAGCATCCGCATGGGGGCCCACCCGAACAGGATGAGGATGATGACCCCGGGCACCAGGAACATGAGCAGTCCAAGGCCGATGGCGAGGCTGAGGCCAAGGCGCAGGAGAAAGGTCTGCAGCCAGCGGCCGTCGAAGGTCTCACGCCACCGGGCCACTGGATTCCCGCTGGAATTCAGGCCCTCGGCATCCAGCTGGGCCTGCAGGCGGGGAATGAAATACATCTCCAGGGGCAGCAGGCCCGCGAAGGCGAAGATGGGCTGGAGCAGGAGGCTCGGTCCCGCGCCCGCAGCCAGTTCCAGGGCCGGGCCCAGCTGGGCGAGGAGCATGGCCAGCAGGGCAAGGCCCAGCGAAAGGGGCGGATGTCGTCGCAGGAGGGTGATCCCCTCGCGAAGGGCACCCAGGTGGGAGGGCAGGGCTACACGCATCCTCCCAGCCTAACTGGTGGGCTGGGCTATCATCATCGGCATCATGGTGTACGAAGCTCCCTGCCTCCTGGTGGCCAGCCCCGCGCTGCTGGATCCCAATTTCCTGCACAGCGTCGTGCTGATCGTGGAACATGACGAGGAGGGCGCCCTGGGGGTGATCCTCAATCGCCCGCTGCCCCTGGCCCTTGCCCAGGTGAGCGAGGAAGGCGGCATGACCTTTCGGGGCTCCGACGAGGCTACGGCCTGGCGGGGCGGTCCCGTGGATCCCCAGCGGGGGATTCTCCTGGTGCAGGGGGGACTCCCCGCGGAGGAGGACACCGTGGTGGATCTCACCCACTTCGTGAGCCACCGCAAGGATCTGCTCGAGACCCTGCTGGGGGATCCTTCGGCCCGGTACAGGCTTTTCCTGGGCTATGCGGGTTGGGGCGCCGGTCAGCTGGATGAGGAACTGGACCTGGGCGCCTGGACACGGCGCCCCCTCGTGTCTGAGTGGCTGATGCACCCGGATCCCACGGGTCTCTGGCAGGCGGCGCTTGGCAGTGGCACCAACGGCTGAGGGCGTGGGCGACCCCCAGGTTGATTTATAATTTAATTAAATAAATTTATTATTTGATGAATTGCATATGGATGATTAATTTTTTCGCCAGAATCATTGGGTACTCTTGCTGCATTTTGTGGAGAATCCGATGACCTGGAAGCGAACTCTGGGCTGTGTGGCCGCCTTTGGTGTGGGGTTCCCGCTCCTTGCCCAGGGCAGTGGCCCTGTCAACGATTCCGGGGCCACGGCATGGATGCTCACGTCCACCACGCTGGTACTCCTGATGGTGCCCGGGCTGGCGATGTTCTACGGGGGCCTGGTCCGCACCAAGAACGTGCTCGGCACGATGATGCACTCCTTCGCGGCCATGGCCGTGGTGGGTGTGCTGTGGGCCGTCCTGGGATATGCCCTCAGCTTCGGTCCCAACGTCCTGGGCGGTCTCATCGGCTGGAGCCGCGGACTGGTCCTTCTGCGCAGCATCGATCACACCATCCTTCCGGCGGGCGTGCCGGAATACGCCTTCGCGATGTTCCAGGGCAAGTTCGCCATCATCACCCCGGCCCTGATCGCCGGGGCGGTGGCGGAACGGATCTCCTTCCGCGGCTGGGTGGTCTTCATCACCCTGTGGGTGATCTTCGTCTACTGCCCGCTCTGTCACTGGGTGTGGGCCTCAGATGGGTATTTCTACAACCTGGGCGCCAAGGGGGCCATTGATTTCGCGGGTGGCACCGTCGTCCACATCTCTTCGGGCGTCGCTGGCCTCGCCCTCGCGCTGTTCCTGGGCGCCCGCCACGGGTATCCCAAGACCGCCATGGCACCCAACAACCTCACGTTCACGCTCATCGGCGCGGGGCTGCTCTGGGTGGGCTGGTTCGGCTTCAATGCCGGCTCGTCCATCGCCTCGAACCTGGACACCGCCCGGGCGCTCACCGTGACCCAGGTGGCGGCCGCCACCGGGGCGCTCACCTGGGTGCTCATCGAAACGATCCGGGACGACAAGCCCACCAGCCTGGGCATGGCCTCGGGGATCCTGGCTGGCCTGGTGGTGATCACACCGGCCGCCGGAGTGGTGCAGGTGGGCGGAGCCATGGCGCTTGCGGCCATCGCTTCCTGCTGCTGCTTCGGCATGATCCTGCTGAAGAACCGTCTGGGCTATGACGACTCCCTGGACGCCTTCGGGATTCACGGGACCGGGGGCATCGTCGGCGCGCTGGGACTCACCTTCTTCATCCGTGACAGCTGGTGGGCCGAAGCCGCGGCCAAGGCCCCGGGCTGGGGGATCCTCTCCCAGTTGAAGGTGCAGGTCTTCGCGGTGGGCTCAACCATCGTGTTTTCCGTGTGCATGACGCTCCTCATCGCCTTCCTGGTGGAGAAGTTCGTCGGGCTCCGGGTGAACGAAGCCGTGGAGAAGACCGGCCTTGACCATGAGATCCATGGCGAGCGCGCCTACGGCCTGAACAACCTGAACTGACCGGAGTGGACCATGAAGCTGATCACCGCCATCATTCCCGAAGAAAAGCTCGACGAGGTCCGGGAGGCCCTGATCGAAGCTGAAATTGAACGCATCACCGTGGCCCGGGTCAGCGGCCATGGCCGCCAGCAGGAGATCGTGGTGCAGCGGGGCAAGAAGGTCGTGCCCAACCTGATCCCCAAGGTGCAGATCACCATCGCCTGCAATGACGAGTTCGAGGACATCACCGTGGATACCATCGTCCGCACCGCACGGCATGGCGAGGGCGCCGTAGGTGACGGCAAGATCTTCGTCCAGGACCTGAAGGAATGTGTCCGGATCCGCACCGGGGAACGCGGCGGGCAGGCCATCTGAACCCAGATCGAAGCCTTGGGGGCCCCTCCCGGGAGCCCAGCGAGCCAGTGCGCCGAGAGGTGGGGCCTGGGAGCTGGCAAAAGAACCCATGGGTGGGGACCACCCTGATAGAGTGGTTGGGACGGTGGTCCCTATTTATCCTGCTTTTAATGACTTACGGGTAGTGCATGCACACGATCAAATTCGAGGGCAAGACTGCGGGCGTTGCGGAATGTGACCGAGAGACGGCCCTCCTCGCCGCCAGCGCCAAGGCTTCGGTTCCGCTGCCCCACACCTGTGGTGGGCATGCCCGTTGCGGCACCTGCCTGGTCACGGTCCAGTCGGGGGCCGAACACCTGAGCGAGATGGGTTCCGCCGAGACCCGCGTTCTCAGGGCGCTGAAGGCAAACCCGGACCAGCGCCTGGCCTGCCAGACCTGGGCCAGGGGGGATGTGAGCGTGAAGTACTAGTCCCTGCTACCCGGCGGGCCGGCGACCTCCCATGGCGCGGTCCAGGGTGAGCTCGTCGGCGTACTCCAGGTCGCTGCCGATGGAACGGGGCCCCCTCCGCGATCCGGCGAAGCCGGGGAGCGGGAGCAGGGCGCGGGGCGCCGTGCGATCGGGGGGTAGTCCAAGGGGCCCCATCGGCTACCCGACGGGCCGGCGACCCTCCATGGCGCGGTCCAGGGTGAGCTCGTCGGCGTACTCCAGGTCGCTCCCGATGGGGAGTCCCAGCCCGATACGAGTGGTGCGGATGCCGATGGGCTCGAGGATGCGGGCCAGCCAGCTGGCGGTGGCCTCGCCGTCGACAGTGGGGTTGGTGGCCAGGATGAGCTCCTGGATCGTGTGGTCCTCCAGGCGCTTCAGCAGCTCGCGGACCCGAAGCTGGTCAGGCCCCACGCCCCGCAGGGGCGAGATGAGGCCCCCCAGCACGTGGTAGCGGCCCCGGAAACGCCCGCTGCGCTCGAAACTGAGGACATTGGACGCCTCGGCCACGATGACCAGGCTGGCCGGGTCCCGGCGGGGATCCAGGCAGATGGGGCAGATGGGCTGGTCCGTGAAGGCGCCGCATACGCCGCAGAAGCCCACCTTCTCCGCCGCCTGCTGCAGCTGGTGGGCGAGGTGGTTCATGGCCTCGGGGCCCTCCTTCAGCAGGTGCAGGGCCATGCGCTGGGCGGACTTGGCGCCCACACCAGGCAGCTTCTGGAGGCTTTCGACCACGGCCTCGAGGGGCGGCGGCAGCTTCATGGTGGAGCTCCTATAGCCCCAGCCCGGGCAGGTTGAGGCCGGCACCCATGCCGCCCATCTGCTTCTTCATGGCCTCATCGACCTTGGTGGCCGCGTCCCGGAAGGCGGCCACGAGCAGGTCCTCGAGCATGGAGGGATCCTCGGGATCCATGGCGTCCTTGCCGATGGAGAGGCCCACCAGTTCCTTGGAACCGTTGAGGGTGATTTTCACCAGTTCGCCGCCGGCGGTACCTTCCACGCGCAGGTTGGCCTGGGTCTCGGCCAGCTTCGCCTGCATCTGCTGGGCCTGTTTCATGAGGAACCGCATGTCCATGGGATCAACCTCCGGGGGAGCTATTGGGTGGGGTGCAGGCGTGACCATGAAGGTGCGGCCAGTGGATGCGGCGCAGGCGCTTGGCCAGCCAGAGCATGAAGAAGTATCCGACAGGGAGCGCCAAAACGGTGCAGATCAACCCGCCCACGAGGTAGGACCTAAGGATCGGTCTCAGCATGGTGGTCATGGCCTCGAACCCGCTCCAGGTGAGGAAACTCCTCCAGCCGATCTCGTGCCACTGGACCTTGGCCAGGTTGGCGACATTGAACCGTCCACGCGCGAGGTTGCCCACCCAGGTGCTGGCCGTGGCGATGGGAATGGTGGTCCAGGGGTTGTTGATGAGCATGGCCATGATCATCAGAGGGCGGTGCAGGCGCCTGAAGATCAGACAGAACAGGAAGACCATGGCCGTATGGAGACCCAGGAGCGGGTTCCAGGCGATGGAGAGGCCCAGGCTGAAGCTCCAGGCCACCTGCTCGGGACTCAATTCCGGGTGGAGGATGTGGGCCCTGAGGCGACACCAGATTCCCTTGGGGGGGGCCGCCGGAACGGGCGGCGGAATGAACGCTTCGGTTAGATCAGTCATGGGCGAAATGGTCGAATCCAAGGTCCGGCAGGGCGCGCGTTCCACTCCCATCATAGACGAGCAGGGGGGCCGACCCCTTTTCCACGGCCCGGCCCACAGGGAAGAAGGGCTGACCGAGTCGCCGTTCCAACTCCGCCTGGCTCAGGTTGGTGCCAAAGCAGCGGGCATAGTCCTCGCCCCCCCGCAGGGAGTCCTCGTCCAGGTCCGGATCCACCAGGATGCTGAGGTGGGAGGCCTCCGCCAGATTGTGGAGGTCGCGGCTGAGTCCGTCCGAGAGATCGAGGCAGGCATGGACCTCGGGCAGGGCGGCCAGCCTCGGCCCCAGGCCCAGGTTGGGGGTTGGATCCAGGTGGGCCTTCAGGTCAGGGTCGGGTCGGGCCGGATCCCAGCGCTGCCCGGCCTCCAGCTTCCGCAGCCCCCGCAGGCTGGCCCCGGGACGCTGATCCACCAAGATGAGATCGCCGGCCCTCAGGCCGTCGCGTCTCAGCCACCGGGCTGCGAAGCCGAAGGCCGTGAGCCCAAGGCCCAGGCCCGCGGGGCGGCCCACGGTGTCGCCGCCTAGAACCTCGACGCCAGCCTGCCGGGAGGCCCTCGCCAGGCCTTCCAGGAAGGTGTCCATCCAGGGCTCATCGACCCCGGGGCCCAGGGCCAGGGTCAGCGTGAAGCCGAAGGGCCGGGCCCCAGAAGCGTCCAGGTCCGAGAGATTCACCATCAGGAGCTTGCGGGCCAGCAGGTCCGGCGGATGCCAGTCGAGGCGGAAGTGCTGCTCCGATTCCATGAGGTCCGTGGTGACCAGCAGCCTGTGGCCCGCCGGGACCGGGGGCAGGGCCCCGCAGTCATCCAGGAGGCTCCCCCCTCCGGGCAGGCGGGCCCGGATCCGGGCAAGCACGTCTGCCTCCTTCAGGTGCATGGGCGGACCTCCGTCACAAGTCCAGTCTCCCACGGGTCCGGGGGAGAGGCGACGCTTGGTCCCGGGCGGCAGCGATGCTAGTTTGGTTAAGTACGCCCATGCCGGGCCCCAATTGGATCTCTAGGAGACGACCATGGCCATCACCAAAGTCTGGATCGAAGAAGGCTGCATCGTGTGCAACGCCTGCGAGGCCGAGTGCCCCGAGGTGTTCAAGGTCACCGACACCAGCTGCAACGTCAACGGCTCCGTGCGCGAGGATGGCGTGGACAACGAGAACCGGGACGAGCAGAGCCCCCTTTCCGGCAGCAACGGCACGGACCTGGAAGCCGCCATCGAGGCCGCCGTCGCCGGTTGCCCCGTGGAAGTCATCAAGTTCGAGAAGGCCTGAAACGGCTGAGCCGGTTCAGTAACAAAAGGGCGCCGCAGGGCGCCCTTTTGTTATGTGCTGAGGTTGGCTGACTACTCCTTGAGCCCTACATTCACCTCGAAATCCCCGGATTCCGTCTTGAAGGGGATGGCGATGCAGGGGATGTCTCCGCTGCGGCTGATCTTGTGCCCCTTCCCGACCACCACCGTGGGCACCGAGATGGACAGGCTGAACCCGTCCTGGATGAGCAGGCGCCGGGCATCACCCACCACGATGTTGCCGATCTCGCCAATGGCATCCTCCACGCTCCGGTCCAGGGTGGAGATCTCCTCCATGAGCATGTTGCTGGCGATGCGGCAGGCCAATCCCACGGGGAAGCTGAGAATGATGGAGCCGGAGGTGTCCCCGGTGATGCCGATGATGGCGGAGATGTCGTAGGTGGTGATGAGATCCTCCTTCACCGACAGGCCCACCTTCTCGGCGGTGATGCTGGCCATCATCTCCAGGCTGCGGAGGGTGGATTCGATGAAGGGATTGATGAAGGCGACGTTCATGGGACTCCAGGCCAAGTGACTGAGGGCTGTTTCGGTCGGGGAGTGATTTGGCATGACTTCTTGCATTGAGGGCCGGTGGCTCTCGCGTCAACATGGATCTTCGCACACGGAGATGCCCATGCTCGAGCGCCTGCAGGCCGACTTGAAGACCTCCATGCTGGCCAAGGACGCCCCCAGGACCCAGGTGCTCCGCATGGCCCTGGCCGCCTACAAGAACGAGGCCGTGGCCAAGGGGCTGGGCCCCCAGGGGGTCCTCGCCGATGCCGATGCCCTGGCCGTCTTCAAGCGCCTGGTCAAGTCCCGGGAGGATAGCGTCGCCCAGTTCGAGAAGGTGGGCCAGGCAGACCGGGCCGCCCAGGAGCGGGCCGAAATCGAGATGCTGAGGCCCTACCTTCCGGCCATGCTCGAAGGTCCGGCCCTGGAAGCGGCGGTACGGGCCGCCATCGCCGAGAGCGGGGCCAAGCTGAAGAAGGACATGGGCCTGGTGATGAAGCTGCTGCAGGCCACCCACGGCGGAGCCATCGACGGGAAGGCCGCCAGCACCCTCGTGCAGTCCCACCTGGCTTGATGCCCTGCAGGCCGACTGCGACGATTCCCCGGCATCCCAGCAGATCCCCAGGCCCGGCCGGAAGCTCCGTGCTTTCCAGGCGGGTAGGGGTGCCGTCCTGGGCTAAACTCAAAGGTTTGAGGCCCCCGATGAAGCAGTCGAAGCTCCTGATCCAGACCCTGCGCGAGACCCCCCGGGACGCCGATGTGGTGAGCCAGCAGCTCATGATGCGGGCCGGGATGATCCAGAAAGTGGCCGCAGGCATCTACAGCTACCTGCCGCTGGCCTTCAGGAGCATCCGCAAGTTCGAGGAGATCGTCCGCGAGGAGCTGGCCAAGGACGGCTGCCAGGAACTGCTCATGCCCGCGGTGCTGCCTGCGGAGTTGTGGCAGGAGAGCGGGCGGTGGAAGTTCTACGGAGACGAGCTGCTCCGCTTCTGCGATCGCAAGGCCAAGGCCGAGGTCGCCGAGCGGCGCAAGCGGGGCGAGACACCCGATGAGCGGGACTTCTACAACTTCTGCCTGGGGCCCACCCATGAGGAAGCGGTTACGGACATCGTCCGGAAGAACGTGAGGAGCTACAAGCAGCTGCCCATGAACCTCTTCCAGGTGCAGACCAAGTTCCGGGACGAACGCCGTCCCCGCTTCGGCCTCATGCGGGGCCGCGAGTTCACGATGAAGGATGGCTATTCCTTCCATGTGGACGATGCCTGCGCGGATCGCGGGTACTGGGCCATGTTCAACGCCTACAATCGGATCTTCTCCCGCCTGGGCGTGAAGTTCCGGCCTGTGGAAGCCGACAGCGGGGCCATCGGTGGCAGCTTCACCCACGAATTCCACGTGCTGGCTGGCAGCGGCGAGGACGCCATCCTCAGCTGCGATGCCTGTGAGTACACCTCGAACATGGAGAAGACCGAGGCTCCGCAATTGCCGGCCGGCCCGTGCGGAGACAGGATTGATCTGAAAAAGGACCATTTCTGCACACCCGGCGTCCTGGGGCAGGTGGAGCAGGCCGCCGGGATGAAGGATGCGGAACATGACGGCATGCCCATTACCCAGACCAGCAAGTTCTACCTGATGCAGGCTGAGTTCCAGGGCAGCCCCGAAGTCTCAAAGTCGAATCCCGCCGACGCCGGCCAGGACAAGGTGCTGCTCCTGGGCGTGGTGCTGCGGGGCGACCATGAACTCAACCCAGTCAAGGTGAAGAACCTCCTCGGAGCCACGGGCCTCGAACTCATGGAGATCGTCGAGGCGGAGGCCTTTACCGGCGCGAAATCGGGCTTCATGGGCCCGGTCCCCGCCGAGGGCACCCGGTTCTCCGAACTGCGCTCCCAGGTGCGCATGCTGGTGGACCGCAGCCTCGAGGGGGCGGTCAACCTGACCTGCGGTGCCAACCGCACCGACTACCATCACTTCGGCCTGGATCCGAAGCGGGACCTGCCTGGCTGCACCTTTGCGGACCTGCGGATGGCGGCCGAGGAGGATCTCTGCACCCGCTGCGGGAAGGGCCGCTACCAGGCCTTCCGCGGCATCGAGGTGGGCCAGGTCTTCAAGCTCGGAACCAAGTATTCGAAATCCATGTCGTGCACCTTCCTCGACGAACTGGGGAAGGAACACCCCATGGTGATGGGCTGCTACGGCATCGGCATCACCCGGACCGTGGCAGCGGCCGTGGAGCAGAACTACGACGCCGACGGCATCATCTGGCCCTGGCCCATCTCTCCCTACCAGGTGCACGTGGTCTGTCTGGATCCCGGCAGCGCGGAAGTCGCCGGCGTGGCCAACCAGGTGGAGAAGGACCTCGAGGACGCTGGATTCGAGGTCCTGCATGACGATCGTGAAGGGCTGAGCCCCGGCGCCAAGTTCAAGGACGCGGACCTGCTGGGGTTCCCCCTGCGCCTCACGGTGGGCGCCAAGGGCCTGAAGGAGGGCATGGTGGAACTGCGCGACCGCCGCACCAAGGCGGTGGTGAAGCTCAGGCCCGAGGCCGCCGTGGCGGAAGTCTCCGTGGCCCGGGACCGCATCATGCAAGAGCTCGAGACAGCAGGAGGACGCTAGGGTCTCCCTTCAAATTGGGGTGCGGCCGCGCAAGGGGCGCCGCCCAAGCGAGACAAGGAGAACGACGATGGCGATAGCGGCACTATCGACGAGGAGTTCGACGCAGCATCGCGCCGGGCGCCAACCCTTGCCCTCCGGGACGTGGCCAGCCGCACCCCTGGCGGCGTTGCCGGCCTTGAACGATGTGCCGCATCGCCCTGCGGACGGCGCCTTGCCATGTGCGCGGCTGGCCGGCGTCGCGGCTCACATCCAATTTGAAAGGAGGCCCTAATGGCCGAGGGCCGGGTCCACCTCACCACGTTCATTGAAGGGGTGCTGGTCCATGGGCAGCAGACGCCCTTCGTCCTGCTCGTGCCCTCGCCGCACAGCCCCCACCGCGGCCTCCTCATGCCCGCCCAGATCCCGTGGTCACCAGGCTTCCTGCCAACCTCCCTTCTCAATGCGCAGATCGAGGCCGCCTGGGGCATGCCCTTCCGCTTCGTGGACAAGTCGGTCCTGCCGGTGGTATTCGACGAGCGTACCAGCCGGTTGCCGACGCCGTGGCTCCTGCGCCTGGAGGGCCTTGAAGGACAGCAGCGCCTCTACCTCAGCCACCTGCTACGCACCAAGGCCCCGGAGGACCTGCTGCCCCCGCCGCCAGCGGGCGGCCAGTGGCTGAGTGAAAAGGGCCTCCAGAGCGCCGACCTTCTGCCAGGCGTCCGTCGCCTCTGCCAGTCGGCCCTGCAAGCGATTCTGGAAGGTTGAGACTTCAACCTCTATCTGTTGAAACGAAAATCGGCGCCGTTGGCGCCGATTTTCATGGGGGGAGCGCCCGGGTCAGAACTGTTCGAAGGCGTTGAAGAAGTAGCCCACTTCGAACCTTGCGCTCTCGGGTTTGTCGCTGCCATGGGTGGCGTTGCGGCCGATGCTGGCCCCGAACCGCTTGCGCAGTGTGCCTTCCGCCGCGTTCGCCGGGTTGGTGGCGCCCATCAAATCGCGCCAGCGCAGGATGGCATTCTCGCCCTCCAAGACCATGATGGCCACGGGACCCTCGGTCATGAAGGCCTCGAGTTCCGGGTAGAAGCCCTTGCCCACATGCTCATGATAGAAACCCTGGCAGATGGCGGGAGTCAGGCGGGTCAGCTTGAGCCCCACGACCTTCAGCCCCCCCTGTTCGATGGCGGTGAGGATCTCTCCGATGTGGCCGTCCTGGACGGCATCGGGCTTGATGATGGCAAAGGTGCGTTCGAGGGCCATGGCTTCTCCAGAATCCAAACATCCAGTCTGCCCTGGGTCGGTAAGTTCGGCAACCACGGAAGCTTGGCGGCCGCTTCCAGCGCTGGGAAATGGGGGTCCATCGCGCTACAATCGATGGTTTACGCGACTGGACGGCTTCATGCTCGACAACTTCCTCAAGAAACTCATCGGATCCAAGAACGACCGGGAGCTGAAGCGGCTGTGGGCCAAGGTCCAGGCCATCAACGTGCAGGAGCCAGAGCTCGCCGCCCTCAGCGACGAGGCCCTCAAGGCCCGGACCCCGTTCCTGAAGGAGAAGTTGGCGAATGGGGCCACCCTGGAGGACATCCTGCCCGAAGCCTTCGCCGTGGCGCGCGAGGCCAGCAAGCGCGTGCTCAAGATGCGCCACTTCGATGTGCAGCTGGTGGGGGGCATGGCGCTGCACGAGGGCAAAGTCGCCGAGATGAGGACGGGTGAAGGCAAGACCCTCACCGCCACGCTACCCCTCTACCTGAACGCCCTGGCAGGCAAGGGAGCCCACCTGGTCACGGTGAACGACTATCTGGCCCGCCGTGATGCCGAGTGGATGGGCCGCCTCTACACCTGGCTCGGGCTCAGCGTCGGCATCATCCAGCATGGCCTGGACGATCAGCAGCGTCGGGCTGCCTATGCCTGCGACATCACTTACGCCACGAACAACGAGCTGGGGTTCGACTACCTTCGCGACAACATGAAGTGGGAGCTGGAGGAGTTCACCCAGCGCGGCTTCAACTACGCCATCGTGGACGAGGTGGACAGCATCCTCATCGACGAGGCGCGCACCCCGCTCATCATCGCGGGCAGCAGCGAGGAGGACACTTCCAAGTACTTCCGCATCGATGCCATTGTTCCCAAGCTCAAGCCGGAGCTGCACTACAAGGTGGACGAGAAGGACCGCCAGGTGATGCTGACGGACGAGGGCATCCACCATGCCGAGCATCTGCTGGGCGTGACGAACCTGTACGAGCCCGCCAGCATCGAGATTCTCCACGGCCTCAACCAGGCCCTCCTGGCCCACAACCTGTACCGGCTGGACGTCGACTACATGGTCCATCCCAAGGAGGACGGCAAGGGCATGGAGGTGGTCATCGTGGACGAGTTCACGGGGCGACTCATGCCGGGGCGCCGCTGGTCCAACGGCCTGCACCAGGCCATCGAGGCCAAGGAAGGCGTGGAGGTGAACGCAGAGAACCAGACCCTCGCCACCGTCACCTTCCAGAACTTCTTCCGGATGTACCACAGGCTGGCGGGCATGACCGGCACGGCCGAGACCGAGGCCACGGAACTGCATTCCATCTACAAGCTGGACGTGATCGTGGTGCCCACGAACATGCCCATGGTCAGGAAGGATTTCGCGGACACGGTCTATTCGACCCGGGCCGGCAAGAAGAAGGCCGTCGTCGAAGAGATCAAGGAGCTGCACACGAAGGGTCAGCCCGTCCTGGTGGGCACCGCCAGCATCGAAAGCAGCGAGGACCTGGCAGATGCCCTGAAGTCGGCCCGGATTCCCCACGTGGTGCTGAACGCGAAGCACCACGAGCGCGAGGCGGAGATCGTGGCCCAGGCCGGCCGCAAGGGGGCCGTCACCATCGCCACCAACATGGCGGGTCGTGGGACGGACATCATCCTGGGCGGCAATCCCGAGGGTCTGGCCCGGCTGGAGGCCAAGAAGAAGAACATCGTCCTCTACGACGCCGAAGGGTTCGAGACGCCGGAGTTCTCGGCCCTCGTGGAAAAGATGCGGGGCCAGACGGCCGCCGAACACGAGGAGGTGGTGGCCCTGGGCGGGCTGCACATCCTGGGCACGGAGCGCAACGAGAGCCGCCGCATCGACAACCAGCTCCGGGGCCGGGCGGGCCGCCAGGGTGATCCCGGGTCCAGCCGCTTCTACCTGTCCCTCGAGGACGACCTGATGCGGATTTTCGGCGGCGACCGCATCAAGAACCTCATGGGCGCCATGGGCATGAATGATGACGAGCCCATCGAGGCGGGCATGGTGACCAGGGCCATCGAGCGCAGCCAGAAACGCGTGGAAGCCCACCATTTCGAGATCCGCAAGCACCTGCTCGAGTACGACGATGTGATGAACAAGCAGCGCATCTTCTTCTACGGGCTCCGGACCGAGATCCTCAAGGGCAACACCAAGGAGTACGTGCTGCGGGTGGCGGGCGAGATCGCCGAGGGCCTCGCCAACGATTTCCTGGCCGACAAGGGCGAGCGTGACCAGGCCGGGTTCCGCGAGCGGGTGGAGCAGCTGTTCACCCTCGGTGGTGACGAGGTGGATGCCGTGGGCAGGCTGCCCCAGGCCCAGGCCAGCGAGGCCCTGGTGGCGCTGGTGCAGCGCTACTACGAGGGCAAGGACGAGCGCTTGGGCGGCGAGGGCATGCGCAGCTACGAGCGCTGGTCCATCCTCCAGATCATTGACGCGGCCTGGAAGCGGCACCTCCTGGTCATGGACCACCTGAAGGAGGCCATCGGCTTCCGCGGCTACGGCCAGAAGGACCCCCTGGTCGAGTACAAGCGGGAAAGCTACGAGTACTTCGAGCAGATGCGCTTCGGCTACGAGGACGAGATCATCTCCTACCTCTACCGCGTGGAACCCCAGCCCCAGTACGTGCCGGATGAGGACTTCTTCCGGGTGCCCACCGAGACCATTGAACTGGGACCCGACGAGCAGGGCAATGCCCCCGAAGGGATCCAGCGGGTGCTCCGCTTCACCGCCGGCGGGTTGGAGGACTGATCCCTCCAGCGCTTTCTCGAAAAAATCGCAGGGGGCCGCCAGGCCCCCTGCGATTTTCTTAGGCAGGGCCCGGGGCCCTGTTTCACACTAGGGGGATGGAACTCATCGTCGTGACGGGACTCTCAGGCGCAGGCCGGCACTCGGTGCTGGGGGCCCTGGAGGACAGCGGCTGCACGGCCCTCGACAACGTGCCGACCCGCCTCCTGGAACCCCTGCTGGAACTGGAATCCAAGCTGCAGCCGAACCGGGACCGGCTGGTGGTCGGCATGGACAGCCGGCAGGCGGAGTTCGTGCAGGAGTTCGGTCCGCTGCTGGAGCGGTTGAACCTTGGCCATGTGTCCGTGCAGGTGATCTTCGTGGAGGCCGCCGAGGAGGTCCTGCTGCGCCGCTTCTCGGAATCCAGGCGCCCCCACCACCTGGCCATGCTCGGGACCGCCGAAGAGGGCGTCCGCCGGGAGCGGGAGATGCTCGCTCCCATCCGCGCCCTGGCCACCACCGTCCTCGATACCAGCCAGCTGAGCCTGTCGGAGTTGCGCCTCAGGATCGCGAAGCTGGTACCCCAGGCGCCGACCCGCAGCACGGCCGTGCGCCTGCTCAGCTTCGGCTTCAAGCGGGGCGTCCCGGCGGATACCGACGTGGTCCTCGATGCCCGGTTCCTGCCCAACCCCTTCTACGTCGAGGCCCTGAAACCCCTCACGGGCCGCGACTGGCCCGTCCAGGAATTCCTGCTGGAGTCTCCGGAGTTCCGGGAATTCCTGGAACGGGCGGAAGCCTGGCTCCGGTGGTCCCTGCCCCTGGTCCAGCAGGAGGGCCGCGCCTACCACACCCTGGCCATCGGCTGCACGGGGGGCAGGCACCGCTCCGTGGCGCTGGTCGAAATGCTGGCCCACCGGCTCCAGGGCGATGTGGCGGCGCTGACCATCAAGCACCGGGAGCTGGAAGGCTGATCACTTTTCAGTGAAAACCACACCCCGTCTCGCCAGGTCTGCCCTGATGAAGTCCCAGGCGCCGGGCTGCTGGCCCACAAGTTCCGGCGGGCTGATGCCTGGGCGGGTGTAGCCACCCTGGGCCACCAGGCGCACGGCGGCCGTGCAGGTGTAGCCCGTGGTGCGGGCCATGGACGTGATCTTGGTGGTGCGGTCGTAGCGGTCCAGCAGGCTCAGTTCCTTCCGCACCCGCCGGCCGCCCTGCTCGCCCTCGACGGTGACCCGCATGACGGTGAAGTCCTCGTCGCCTTCCTGCATGGACCACATGGGGAAGAGCAGGGCCGTGGTCAGGTCCAGGGGGCTTATCTCCGTGCCGGCCACTCGGATCTTCCCCTTGCCGAAGAAGCCGGATTCGCGGAACACCCGCATCTTCTCGATGTGGCCGGGGTAGCGCAGGGTCTTCTCCTTCATGTCTGGGACCTGCGGGAAGGTCCTGATGAGGCTGCGCAGGCCATCGGTGTTGAAGGACTCCAGGGTGCCCAGGCCCTCGAAGTCCAGCAGCTCAGGCTCGGACAGGGCGGGGAGGGTGACCACCTGGCCGGCCTCCACGTAGCGGGCCGGGCGCGTGTACTCCTCGATGACGTCGATGGGGCTGAAGCCGGCCTTGTACTCGTAGGGCCAGGTGCGGACCACGGGCAGGCCGCCCACGAGGCATTCGAAGCGGGTGATGCGGTCCCACTGGCGGGAGGCATCGCCCAGGATGAGGTTCCCGCAGCCAGGGGCGATGCCGCAATCCACGATGGCTGTGAGGTTCTGGCCCTTCGCCAGCGCATCCAGCTCGAAGCAGTCCTCGTCGAAGAAGGAGATGTCCACCAGGGGCCTGCCGGCCTCCAGCACGGCCCTGGCCGTGGCGAAGCCCATGAAGCCTGGCACTGCGCCCACCACGAGGTCGGCGTCCGCGACGGCGCCTCTCACGTCCGCCGGGCCTGACAGATCCGCCACCCGGGTGGCCAGGCCCTCCTCCCGCAACCTCGACAGGGCCGCCTCGGAGCGGTCCACCACCGTGACCTTGAAATCCTGGGCCAGGTCCCTGGCCATGGCCCCGCCGACCCGTCCGGCTCCAAGAATGACGACATGGGTCATGGGTCCTCCTGGTGGATCAATCCACGCTATCACGGCATTCTGGAGGCATGGCGCGTTCCCCCATCTCCTTCCGGCTCCTCCTGGCCATCCTGATCCTGGCCCTGCTGCCGGGGCTGGGAGGGTGGTGGGCCTGGAAGGGGCAGGGACCGCTCCAGCAGGAGGCCACGGTGCTGGTCAAGCGGGGCACCAGCATCAACCAGGTGGCGGACCAGCTCGAGCGGGACGGGGTGATCCGTTCGGCCTCGCTGTTCAAGCTCTGGGCCAGGGCCCGCAAGCTCCAGCTCATCCGCGGCGAGTACACCTTCACACCCAGGGCCAGCCTCTCCGAAGTGGCGGGCAAGCTGCGACGCGCTGAAATCCATTACACCCTCGTGTCCATCCCCGACGGCGCCAACGCCTGGTCAGTGCAGAAGCGGCTGAAGGACTTCGTGCCCGAGGAGGCCTTCTGGATCCTCTGGAAGAGCCCGCGGTTGGCCAAGACGGCGGGCTTCGAGCAGGCCGAAAGCCTGGAAGGGCTCATCGCCCCGGCCACCTACCGGCTGAACCACGCCCTCGAGCCCGAGGAAGTGATGCTCATGCTGGTGGAAGCCTTCCGCGACCAGGTGGGTCCGGAGCTGGTGGGCGGGGCACTCCCGCCCTATCAGACCCTGGTCCTGGCCAGCCTGGTGGAGAAGGAGACGAAACTGGCGGAGGAGCAGCCAAAGGTGGCCGGGGTCTACAAGAAGCGCCTTGATCTCGGCATGCGCCTGCAGTGTGATCCGACCAGCCTCTACGCCCGCTGGCTCAGCGGCGACCTGCGCTTCACCGCGCCCATGGCCGAGGACATTCGCCACTTCCACCGGTTCAACACCTACTCGGTGACCGGCCTTCCCCCGACACCCATTGCCATTCCCAGCCCCACCGCCATCGAGGCCGCCAAGGCTCCCCTGGTCGGAAGGGACCTCTACTTCGTGGCCACCGGCAGGGGCGGCCACGCCTTCGCGCCCAGCCTGAGGGACCACAACCAGAACGTTGGGGCCTACCGCAAGGAGCTGGCCCGGCAGAAGCGGGTCGTTCGTGGCTAAACTTCGCCTCGATCACCTGCTGCTGCAGCGCGGGCTCTGCGAGACCCGGGCCAAGGCCCAGGCCCGCATCCTGGCGGGCGAGGTGCTGGTGGAGGACCGCCCGGTCACCAAGGCCGGGACGGCGGTGGATGAGGCCGCCCACATCCGCCTGCGGGGCGACGCGCTGCCCTTCGTGAGCCGGGGGGGGCTGAAACTGGCCGGGGCCCTGGACCGGTGGGGCATCGATCCCGCCGGGCTCACCTGCTTCGATGCCGGATCCAGCACCGGGGGCTTCACGGACTGTCTGCTCCAGCGCGGGGCGGCAAGGGTCTATGCGGTGGACGTGGGCACCAACCAGCTCCACTGGAAGCTGCGCAGCGATCCGCGGGTCGTCTCCCTGGAGCAGGTGAACCTGCGCACCTGGGATCCAGCCTCCATCCCCGAACGCTGCCAGTTGCTCGTGGCGGACCTGAGCTTCATCTCGCTCCGCTTGGCCATCCCCCCGGTGCTGCCCAGCCTCCTTCCGGGAGCCGAGGCCGTGCTGCTGGTGAAGCCCCAGTTCGAGGCGGGCCGGGACGACGTGGGCGCCGGCGGCATCGTGCGCGATCCGGCGGTCCACCACCGTGTCCTGCGGGAGGTCTGGGCCTATTTCGCTGCCACGGAACTCCGGCCCGGCGACCTCGCCCTGAGTCCCATCAAAGGCGGGGAGGGGAATACGGAATTCCTGATGCGACTGGGTCTGGGCCAGGCACCCGGGGACCTGGGCGCCGCGCTGGCCGCGCTCGGGTTCTGAAGGGGCCCTACAGACTGGACCAGTCGGTGTGGATGGCACCCTTGGGCGGCGGCGCCACGGTGGCCCCGGGCTCGGAGTCGACTGCAGGGTCCTCGTTCGACGTCTGCCACCTGGTGAATCCTTCGATGGCCAGGTGGCCGCCCGGGTAGGTGCCCTGGCCGGTATAGGGCAGGCGGGCCCCCGGCTGCTCCGAGCCGGCGTTGACGAGGAGGATGTCCGTCCGGGTCTCCCGCTTGAAGCGGCCGACCGAAGTGCGGTCCTCGGTATGGACGCTGAGGATGGGGCCGCAGGCGCCGCCACTGATCCAGGCCAGGGCCTCTTCGATGTCCCTGAACGTGGAGAGGTTCGCCGAGGGGCCAGGGACCTGGTCCCGGAACAGCCCCATCTCGGGCCTCACCCCGTCCCATACGCAGGGCTGCAGGTAGACGCCATGGCTGATGTTCCCCTTCACCCGCCCGTCCCGGTTGGCCTCGGTCCACTGGTCGCCACCGCACAATAGAGTGGCGCCCTCGTCCTGCCCCGCCTTGCAGTGGTCGCGGAAGGCCGTGGCGGCGCGGGCATTGATCATGGGCCCGTAGGCGACCTGGGGATCACTCAGGGGATTGCCCACCTCCAGGGTGGCCACCCGGTCCAGGAAGCGCTGCCTGAAGGGCAGGGCACTGGCTTCATGCAGGAGTATGTTGACCAGGCCCATGGGCCGCTGCCCCGCCTGGCCGAAGGCGCCGACCAGGGCATCCTCGACGGCCCGGTCCAGGTCAGCATCGGGCAGGACCACCAGGGTGCCCCGGCCGACCAGGTCGAGGTTCGGGAGGAGAAGGTTGCGGCCGCAGATCTCGCCCACGGTCCGCCCCAGGGCCGCGGACCCGATGAAGCTGAAGGACTGGAAGAGCCCCTTGTCGATCCCCGCGAGGAAGTGCTTCCCGCAGCCCGCCCGCCCGCGGCCGTTGATGGTGTTCACCACGCCGGGCGGAAGGCCCGCCTCCATCATGGCGCACAGCAGGAGGTAGGCCGTGGCGGGGGCGTTGTCGCTGGGTTTCCAGACCACGGTGTTGCCGCACAGGATCGCCTGGAGCAGCCTCCGCCCCGGGGCCGCCAGCGGCGAGCTCCCGGTGGCGAGGAGGCCGCAGACGCCTGCGGGGCGCCGGTGGGCTGTGCGGCCGGGGCTGGCTTTCCGGCCCTGGTTGCGGCGGGACTCGGCGATGAAGTGCGCACAGGCATCCATCGCCTCCTGGACTTCGGCCCGGGCTTCCGGAGGGGACATGCCGATTTCCCGGGTGATGATGCGGGCGAATACGTCCTGGTGGGCGGCCAGGATCCCGGCGGTGCGGTGCACCACGCCCTCCCGGGCCGCGGCATTCGTTCCGGCCCAGTCCTTGAACGCGTCGGCCGCGGCCTTGGCGGCCCGGGCCACGTCCTTCTCACCGCTGTCGGGGAACATGCCCACCAGGTCCCGGTGGTCCACCGCGGACTTGCATTGGATCAGGGAGAGGTCGCCCTCGATCTCCTTCCCATTCACGACGTTGAACCCGATGATGCTCTTTCCGGCGGTGGCAGCATGGGGCGAGTTGGCTTTCAGATACATGCCGGACTCCTGAGTGTGGGAGGGTCGCAACGTGGGCGCCTGGAAGGCAGACCCTGCACCCGTCATCGGCCAGGGGCGCCCGCCCAGTAGTTTGGACGCGGCAGACTCCCCCTGTCTTGGACCGGCCCCGGGCCTGTACACTGGAGAATTGCCGGAGTCCGGGTGTTCGACAGCATTTCCATCCCCACCATCCTTGTCAGCTACGTGGCGCTGCTCTTCAGCCTCAGCGTGCACGAGGCCAGCCACGCCTCGGCCGCCTACCTGCTGGAGGACGACACCGCTGCCCGGCTCGGGCGGATGACCTTGAACCCGCTGGCCCACATGGATTTCCTGGGCACCTTCGTGTTCCCCCTCCTGGGCATGACCACCGGGTTCCCCTTCATCGGCTGGGCCAAGCCCGTGCCCGTGGACCCCCGCAACCTCACCCGGCGCTTCAACCAGCGGACGGGCTATGCCATGGTGGCCGCCGCCGGTCCCGCCTCGAACCTGGCCCTTTCGGTGATCTTCATCGGCATCCTCCTGGTCCTGGCCCGGGTCCTGGCCCCCGCTCCGAGCGTCCAGGTCCCCCTCTTTCTCCACGCGATCTTCATGGGGAGGGTCGAAGGCCTCCAGGCCCTTGGAATGGGCACGGGGACGACGCTGGCCCTGGCGCTCTGTGGCCGCCTGGTGCTCATCAACATCGGCCTCGCCCTCTTCAACCTGCTGCCGATGGGTCCCCTGGATGGGGCCGGCATCCTGCGCGGCATGTTGCCCTGGAGGTACTTGCCGAAGTTCGACCGTGTCCAGCCCTGGATGGGCGGGCTGCTCATCGTCCTGGCCCTCACGGGGATCCTCGGCTACCTCCTCAGTCCCGTCTTCATCGTGGTCCAAACAGGCCTCGTGCTGATCGCCCGCCTCTTCCTGGGAGCCTGACCCCCATGCATCGTGTCCTCTCCGGCATCCAGCCCTCGGGCTCCCAGCACATCGGCCACCTGGTGGGGGCTCTGGATAACTTCACCCGCCTGCAGGGCCAGGGCGAGGCCTTCTACATGATCGCCGACTGGCATGCCCTGACCTCGAAGTATGAATCCGTGGAGGAGATCTGGCCGGCCACCCAGGAGCTGACGGCCACCTACCTGGCCGCGGGGCTGGATCCCAGCCAGGCCACGATCTTCGTGCAGAGCCTGGTGAAGGAGCACGCGGAGCTGCACCTGCTGCTCTCCATGGTGACGCCGCTCTCCTGGCTGGAGCGCGTGCCCACCTACAAGGAGAAGCTGCAGAACGCCGTGGCGGACCTGGGCAGCTACGGCTTCCTGGGCTATCCCCTGCTGCAGACCGCCGACATCATCGTCTACAGGGCCCACAAGGTGCCCGTGGGCGAGGATCAGCTTTTCCACCTGGAGCTGGCCCGGGAGGTGGTCCGGCGCTTCAACTTCCTCTTCAAGCGCGAGGTCTTCCCCGAGCCTGAGGCGGTCCTCACCAAGACCCCCAAGGTGCCGGGCCTGGACGGTCGCAAGATGTCCAAGAGCTACGGGAACTGCATCTACCTGCGGGACACCAACGCCGAGATCCTGGAGAAGTGCACCCGCCAGATGGCCTCGGACCCGGCCCGGGTGCGCAAGACTGATCCGGGCAACCCCGACATCTGCCCGGTCTTCGAGTTTCACAAGCTCTTCAGCGATGACGCGACCTTGGCGTTGGTGAACACCGAGTGCCGCCGGGCCGGCATCGGCTGCTTCGACTGCAAGAAGCGCGTGGCCGAGGCCATCACCCGCCGGGTCGAACCTGTGCGGGAGCAGATCGAGTCCCACCTGGCCCGCCCCGAGAACATCCAGGAAGTCCTCCGGGATGGCAGCGCCCGGGCCCGGGCCGTGGCGGCCGAGACCATGGTCGAGGTCCGCGAGGCCATGCACCTGCCGACGCTCTAGAGCCAAGCCCAGAACGGGGTCTTGTGTTCCGGGGCTTCCCTGATAGACTCTTCTTCTCGTGGTCCCTTAGCTCAGCTGGTTAGAGCATCTGACTCTTAATCAGAGGGTCCCCGGTTCGAGTCCGGGAGGGACCACCAGCACTGAACCCCGTGGAAGCTGAGCCACGGGGTTTTTGTTTGAATTCAAGTGATCGGCGCCGCGCTTTTCAAGGGCCCTGGGCGCACCTCGGGCACAGCTGAAAAGTCGAGCCGATGAGGCCCTAGCCTGAACAGGCTCCAAAGCAGAGAAATTCCCACCTTGTGCAGGCAGGGCACGGGTCGGTAATCGTATCTGTGCCAGGTTCGCGGTTCTGGTCCAGGCAGGTGGGCCGGCAGTTCCTTGGCGCCTTCTGCGTTCAGGCAACGCAGGTCATCGGGAGGAAGGAGCGGGATCTGCCCTGGCTCCCGGGGCCGGGGTTTTATGGCTCAAAACCCCTGTCGCTCGACATTCTAGGCGCCCTAAACCGTGTTCAAGCGCGGGTGCAGTGCCTTCCTTTGGCATGGGTGCCACCGGGCGTGGCGGGGATCAGAATTTACACCGTGCTTCAGGTGGCAAATCCATACTGGAAGGTCGAGGTTGCGAGTTTCCACCGCTTCTGAGGCCCTTTGAATCAAATGTCCCGCGCCCGCCCGCTGCTTCCCGAAGGGGAGGAGCACGACTTTACCCTCCAGGCGGACTATTTCGATGGCCAGGTCGACCTGAAAGCCTTCTGTGCGGCCCATCCCCACCATCCCATCCTCGGCACCAACCCCCTGGTACTGGAGCCCCAAAAGGGCAGCTTCGTCTTCCTCGCCCGGTTCGGGGGGGTCGTCTTCTGGGACTGCCCCGAGGGGCTGATCCGCCAGATCCACGAGGAGCTCAAATCCCTGCCGGGACTGAGCCAGCTGGAAGAGCAGGCCCGGGACTTCCTCAAGGTCAGGGTGGGGGCGGCGGAGGATTCCGTGGGGTTCAGCGAGGTCCAGCTCCGGGAGTTCACCCTGGAGAAGCTGCGCATCGTGAGCCTCACCCTGGCCCAGAGTGTGGCACTGGACCACTTCGAGGCGGCGGTGAGCCGGGCCATGGCCCGTTTCCAGCCTGTGGTCGGCGCCCTCAGCCACGAGGGCAAGTTGCTGCTGCCCCATCGGGAAGTCCTGCGGATCGTTGGGTTCGCCATGGAAGTGCGGGCCGCGGTGCTGGACAACCTCACCCTGTTCGATGATCCGCCCGAGACCTGGGAGAGCGAGTCCCTGGCCCACCTCGACAGCGCCCTCTACGATCAGTTCGACCTGGAGGAGCGGCTGGGCGCCATCAAGGAGAAACTCGCCTACCTCCACGACACCGGGGCCACCTTCCTGGGTCTGCTGGACACGCGGAAGAACCACCGGCTGGAGTGGATCATCATCCTGCTCATCCTGGTCGAGATCCTCCTCTTCCTAGGCAAGGACTTGCTGCCCTACCTGTCGCGGGGTTTGAGGTAATCTGATGGCCCGAGAACTTATGCTTCGACTCGAGGACGGCACGACCCACCCTGCAGCTGGGAGTCCGCAGCTGGCATCGCCCAGTCCGGTGGGAGCTGTCGCCCCCTCCCAGCAGGCCACGGACCATCCCGATTCCAGCAGCACCTTCGAAGGTTTTCTGGCGGAGGTGGAACACTGCGTTTCCGACGCGGGGCAGCTCCTCCTGTTTACCGGGGATCATCTCCGGCTGGAGGTGATGCTTCTGCGGCACCAGAAGAACCCGAGGGTGATCTGGGGGCTCAAGCGGCATGAGGACTGGGCCTTCAAGGCCACCCTCCTGCGTTTTGCCCGCGGCAGCGATCCCGTGCATCTCGTCCTGTCCACCGAGAGCGTGGAGGGCTATCGGATCCAGGGATGGGTGGTGAAACGGTCCATGGATTCTTTCTGGGCAGCGCCGCTGGCGGACGCACAGACCCATCGCTTCTGGGAGCGGTGCCTCACCCCGTTTTCCTTGAAGAACCTCGGGGCAGGTCCGGCTTCAGACCGCCCGGAGCCTGCCCCGCAGGCGGAACCGCTCGCCGAGTCTTGACCGTTGAAGCGCGAGAAATTCCGTTAGTCCCCAGATGACGGCCCCCCCGATGGCTGCGCCGTACATGAACGAGGATCGTACTGAGGGAGAGCGCATGGCAGGGTCCTCCAGGCGGATGGTGGAGACAGGTCCCGTGCCCTGAGGACGGTCCATGACAGTGACGATAGGGCCTCGGTTCGAGGCCGGTGTGGCGAAGGGGTGACAGCGCTGTAACGAATCCTCCACTTTTTCGCCCGGCCCCCATGAACCACCGCGCCAGGCCCAATCTGGCCTCTTCACCCTTCATAATCGGGACCATGCAGCGGCTCCCTCATCTCGACGAACTGGCCCAGATCATCGACACCGGGGGGAGGCATTTCGAAGCCCGCACCCTGTGCGAAGTGATCTGCGAGGGCCAGCCCATGCCGGTCCAGGTGGTGACCATGGGAAACCCGGACCCGGCGGTGCCCGCCGTGGGGTTCTTTGGCGGCGTGCACGGGCTGGAACGGATCGGCGCGGAAGTGGTGATGGCCTACCTCCGGAACCTGGCCACGCGTCTGAAGTGGGACGACACCCTGCATCGGCAGCTCGAGTCGGTCCGGCTGGTGTTCATGCCCCTGGTGAACCCCGGCGGCATCTGGCGGGGAACCCGCGCCAATCCCAACGGCGTCGACTTGATGCGCAATGCCCCCGTGGAATCCAGGGAACACGTCCCCTGGCTGATCGGCGGCCAGCGGATCAGTCCCCAGCTGCCCTGGTTCCGGGGACCTGCCGGCCTGCCCATGGAGGCCGAGAACAGGGCCGTGTGCGAGGTCATCGCCAGCGAATTCCTCCCGCGCCGGTTCAGCCTGTCGGTGGACTGCCACTCGGGGTTCGGCGTCAACGACCGGCTCTGGTTCCCTTATGCGCATACCCGCAGGCCGATCCCGAATCTCGCGGAGTTGCATGCGCTCAAGGACCTGCTTCAGGAGACGCTCTGCAATTACCGGTACGTCTTCGAACCGCAGAGCCGCCAGTACCTCGCCCACGGAGACCTCTGGGACCACCTTTACCTGTGTTCCCTGCAGCAGCCCGAACACCTCTTCCTGCCCATGACGCTGGAAATGGGCTCCTGGACCTGGGTGAAGAAGAACCCCCGCCAGCTCTTCTCGCTCCTCGGCATCTTCAATCCCCTGATCGAGCACCGCCAGCAGCGCGTGCTGCGGCGGCACCTGCCCTTGCTGGAATTCTTCGTGCGGGCCGCCTGCAGCCATGCCCGCTGGATTCCCCTCGGAACGGAGCGCGAGCAGCACCGCCTCCGGGCCCTGGACCACTGGTATCCGGAGATGGGACAGGAGGGCCTGCCATGAGCACCTGGATCCTGCTCCGGGGCCTCACCCGGGAAAAGCGTCACTGGCTGGGCTTTCCCCAGGTGCTGCTCGAGGAACTGCCGGAGGCCCGGGTCATCGAGCTGGAATTGCCGGGGAACGGCGAGCTGAACCGGATGACCAGCCCCACGGCCATCGCGGCCATGGCCGCCCATTGCCGCGCCGAACTGGCGAGGCTGGGCGTTCCGCCGCCCTATCACCTGCTGGCCCTGTCCATGGGGGCCATGGTGGCAACGGCCTGGGCGGCGGGCCATCCCGACGAGGTTGCAGCCTGTGTGCTGGTCAACACCAGCTTCGGCGCCTTCAGCCCAGTCCACCGGCGGTTCCGCCCCCGGGCCTGGGGGGCCCTCCTGCGCTTCCTGTTCACGCGCTCCGCGAGGGGGCGGGAAACAATCATTTTCCAGCTCACCAGCCGGTTCGCGGGTCCGCCGGAGCCGCTGATCGATGCGTGGGTCGCCATCCGCCGCTCCCGCCCGGTGAGCCCGTGGAACGCCATCCGGCAGCTCCAGGCGGCAGCCAGGTTCCGCGCCCCGCTGGAACCGCCCGCAAAGACGCTGATCCTGGCCAGCGCCGGCGACCGCCTGGTCGACCCACGCTGTTCGAAAGAGATTGCCCACCGCTGGCACTGCGCCATCCGGATCCACCCGACCGCCGGCCACGACCTGCCCCTCGATGACGGGGCCTGGGTCGCAAGGGAGGTTCATGCCTGGCTGGCCGGGCTGGGCTGTTCGGACTACGTACCTTAGGCGTAGTTACTGAAACGTTACCTGGGTGCCCTCTGGTGTGAGTGGGCGATGCTGAGAATGATTTTATGCAACTCAGGAAGGGCCTTGCCTGGAGGGCCACCGAAGCCCAGGATCCGCTCATCGACCGAGTCTCCCCGATCGCCCTGATCGATCATCAGGAGAGCGTCCAGGTCGGCGAGACCCTCGAGCAGGTCTTCGAGTGGTTCCGGCACCACCCCCAGGAATTCGCGGCGGTGGTGGATGGAGGCGCCTATGCGGGCCTGATCTCCCGCGGACATCTCGGGGCTCTGCTGGGCACCCGGTTCGGATTCACGCTCCACAGCCGCCATCTGATCCAGGAACACCTCCTCCCGGAGAGCCTGGTCACCGTCTCCACGATTTCCCTGCTGGAGCTGCTGGAGAAGGCCCTCTCCAGGACAGGGGAGGCTTTCTACCAGGACGTGCCCCTGGTGGACCCGGAGGGCATGTTCATCGGGATCATCCCGGTTCCCGCCCTGGTCCGGGCGCAGTCCGCGCTCATCGCGGAACAGTTCCAGCTGGCCGAATCCCGGCGCAACGAACTGATGGCCAAGAACCGGGATCTCTTCCGCAGCCTCCACCAGCTCCGGCAATCCCAGGGCCGCTATGAAACACTGTTCCAGCACAGCCCCCTGGCCGTGGCCCTGCTGCATCCGGATGGCAAGATCGAAGCCCACAACTCGAAACTGCAGGCCCTCCTCGGGCCCGCTGGTGAGCTGGAGGGGTTTCTGCCGAACCTGGCGGACCTGATGTCTCCCAGGCAGCGGGAGTCCTTCCTCGAACTGCTCAGCCTCCATGAGTCCGGGGCCTCCCTCGCCTGCAACCACGCGGACGAGTTCACGCTCCAGCTTCCGGTTCTCGGGGAGCGCCTGTTCAAATTCCACACGTCCCTGGTTCGGGAGACCGGGCAGATTTGCACCATCCTCCATGACCTCACGGAACAACGGGCCATCGAGCGGAAGATGGCCATCAACGACAAGGCGGAGCTCTTCGAATCCCTGGTTGGAGGCATCGCCCACGAATTGAACAACAAGCTCGCCCCAGTCCTCGGCTTCTCGGAACTGCTCCAGTTGAAACTGGAGTCCATCGGCGGCCACGAAGTGCTCCAGTCCCATTGCCGCGCCATCTCCCAGTGCGCCCAGGAGTCGGTCCGGATCATCCGCCAGCTCCTGCAGCTCTCCAGGCCCGCCTCCATGGAACTCAGCCGGGTCGACCTCAGGGCCATCCTCCAGGAGGCCGCCTCCATCATGCGGTTCCGGATCAGGGCCGCAAACGCGGAACTGCGGCTCGACCTTCCCGAGGAGCCCGTGTGCATCCTAGCGGATGCATCCCAGATCAAGCAGGTCCTCATCAACCTCATGATCAACGGTGTGGACGCCTTGGAACAGTCCGACCGCAGGGTGCTGGAGGTGTGCATAGGGATCGAGGACGCCTACGCTTCCCTTTCCGTGGGCGATACCGGCTCCGGAATCTCCCCGGACAAGCTCAACCGGATCTTCGATCCGTTCTACACCACCAAATCCGTCGATCGGGGCACGGGCCTCGGCCTCAGCGTCTGTCTGGGCATCGTCCGCCAGCACCACGGGGAGATCTCGGTGCAGAGCGTCCCGGGGGAGGGCACCCAGTTCCGGGTCCTCCTTCCCCTGGCCCATGCGGAGGAAGGCGGGGCCGAGGACAGGCTCCTCCTCCCGGCGCAGGCTCAGGGGCTGGACCCTCTGCGCCTGCCCATGCCGGGCCTTCCCTGCATGCGCGTGCTGGTCATCGATGACGAGGAATACATCACCAGCCTGGTGCAGGAGCTGCTGCGGATCCGCCTGGGCTGGAAAGTGGAGCGCGTGCATGACGGGCAACAGGCCATCCAGCACCTGGAGCGCACCCGGTTCGACCTCGTCATCACTGACCTGCGGATGCCCGGCGTGGATGGTTTCGCCATCCTTGGATGGATCAAGGATTTCCAACCGGCGCTCCTGTCCAGAGTGTTGGTGATCACCGGGGACAGCGGGGGCGCCACCCTGGACCAGCAGCTCATCGACCTAGGGGTCCCGGCCCTCCGCAAGCCCTTCACGCCAGAGGAACTGATTGCCCAATGCCGGACCACGCTGATGGCTTCCTGAGAAGCCGGCCCCGGTGGTGGCACCCAGCGGCCAATCCACCCTTGGAAGTCCCCCAGGAGTCACCAGGTCTTTCCACGGATGTCATTCTCCTCACCGATAAGGAGAACATTGGAGCCTGTCATGACGCCTAAATTTTCTCTGACCCCCCGCACCCTCGCCAGGACCCTGGTGATCCCGGCCCTGGTGGTCCTTGCGGCCCGGCCGCTGTCCGCGGACGGCGTCTCCGTGGAGGAGGCCTCAAAGTACTTGCTGATCCTGGCGGCCAGTGCCGGGTCCGAGGGGCGGGTGGCCTGCAAGGAGCTCGACATGGTGATCCAACTGAAGAAGCAGGAGATCTCCGTGGATGCCAAGGCCAACGTCGCCTGGGCCTTCAACCCGAGCCAGACCAAGTTCTACCTCGGTGAGAAGAAGCTGGTGGTCTGCAGCAGCCGCAAGCTGTTCGCGGACGGAGGTGCCATCGCCTTCGAGCGCATCAACGGCCGCCTGACGGTCTTCTACAATCCCGCCAACCTGGAGAAGAGCGGCATCCATCTCCCCGAGACATTCCTGCGGTCCGCAGTGAGGGCCTAGCCGACTCACGACGGGTCCAGGACTCCGGGCTGGTGGGGGGGTCAGGTCTGCGCCGACTTGACCATGGGCAATCGCCGCTCCAGGAAACAGCTGCAGCCGGGTTCCCGCTTGGCCATCTTCTTGGCGGAGCTGGCGGCGGCGGCCACTTCGTGGAGGTTGGCGTAGACCCCGGGCACCGCGCAGACCACGCCCACCGAGAGGGAGACGAGGGGATGGAATTCCAGGTGTCCCTTGCGGTTCTCCGAGGAATAGCCCCCCTGTTCCACATCCTCGAGGCTGAAGAAGGCCTGACGTTCGGCCTCGAACCGGAGCAGGAGGCCGCGGGTCTTCGACTCCCAGTCCTCCCCGGGCAGGACCGTGATGAAATCGTCCCCGCCCACATGGCCGATGAAATCATCCGGGTCGCCGAAGCACTCCTGCAGCAGTCTGCCGGTCCACTGGATCAGCTCGTCGCCCCGGCGGTAGCCGTAGACGTCGTTGTAGGGCTTGAAGTGGTCCAGATCCCAGTAGCACACGGCAAAGGGCGTCTGGGCGTCCAGCCGGGCATTGATCTGCTCCTGGATGGGCACGTTGCCCGGCAGTTGGGTGAGGGGGTTGGCGTAGCGCGCAGCGGACAGCTGCATCTGGGTGATCTCCCGCATGAGGTCATGCCCGGAGCCCATCCCGATGTAGTGGCCGTTGCGGGTGAGGATGAAGCCATGCAGGATGTGCCGCGGATCGGACTCCACCATGCGTTCGCTGAGGGCCTGGATGGTGATGCCCTGGTCCACGACCAGGGAGTTCTGCTCCATGAACTGGATGCAGGAACGCTTGCCGTAGAGCTCCTGGCTGTAGGGCCGGGACATCATGTCGGTGAAGGTGTAGCGGTTCAGGAGCCCCACGGGGACGTTGTCCTGGACCACCGGCAGGGACAGGAGCTCCGGCTGGCGGATGAACCGGGAGAGGACCTCCAGGTTGTTGCTGGAGGGTGAGACCGGGGGGGTCGCCACCAGGAGCCGCTCGGCGGTGGCCCGGCTGTGGGTGGTGCGGCTCCGCGAGGCCGTCCCGCCCATGCTGGGCCGGAGGCGATGGACCAGGGAAGGCGGCTGCCGGAGGTTTGGCTGGGGCGCGGGTCGGCCCAGGAGGAAACCCTGCCCGAAGTCGATGCCCAGTTCCTGGACCACGGCCAGGTCCCCGTCGGTCTCGATGCCTTCGGCGATGACCCTCGCCCCGGTGCGGCTGGCCAGCTCGTGGATCGACTGGAGGAAGTGGAGCTTCACGGGATCCGAGCCGACGCCCTGGACGAAGTGCTTGTCCACCTTGATGAATTCCGGGTGGAGTTCGGACCAGAGACGGAGGCTGGAGAACCCTTCGCCCAGGTCGTCCAGGGCGATGGTGAACCCCAGGGAGCGAAGGTATTCGGCGGCTTCGAGGAGCGGGCCGTAATTGAAGGTCGGCTGGCTTTCGGTGAGCTCGATGACCACGTTGCCGGGGAGCAGGCCGAGCTGTTCCACCAGGAGGGTGTCGTGGGTGACCCGGTCCCGGGCCTCCAGCAGGGCTCCGGGGCTGAGGTTGACGAAGATCCTGTAGCGCTGGGGCGCTTGGACCCAGGTCCCCAGGATGGCCTCGATGCAGGCCCGTTCCAGCTCGGGCAGCAGGCCGGCCTGCTGGGCGGCGCCCAGCAGGTTCAGTGGGGCGTGAAGCACCGAGTTGCTGGGGCCGCGGATGAGCCCCTCGAAGCCGTACAGCTCCCCGATCCGGAGGTCCACGATGGGCTGGAAGTGGGGCGTCAGGGCCTTCCGGTCGAGGATAGCCCTGAGTTCTGCGAGCAGGGGAGTGGATTCAAGCCGCGAACAGTCGGGCTCAGAAGCGTCATTGGTCATGGGTCCGGGTTCCCAGGAAGGTTGCTTGGAGGACGACTGTCGAAGCCGCCTTTTCGTCCTGGGGGGCGCGGCTCCGGAGGACCCGACCGTAACATTTCCGTAACAATGCCGGGGCACCCTTCGAGAAGCCTGATTGGGCCCCGGCTCCGACCTGAATTGTTACAGCGCAAGAACCAAGTGCGGACCAGCCCCGTGAAAGGATGCCATCGGGAGGCCGCCATGAAGCACCAGAAGGCCATCGCCCTCGTGGCCCACGACAACCGCAAACGGGACCTCATCGAGTGGGTTTCCTGGAACCACGCCATCCTGGCCGAACACAAGCTCATCTGCACCGGCACCACCGGACGGCTGGTGGAGGAGGCCCTCGCCCAAAAGGCGGTAGAGGCTGAGGACACCCCGCCCACGCCCCCCATCCGGAAGCTCAAGTCTGGGCCCCTGGGCGGAGACCAGCAGCTGGGAGCCCTGATTGCCGAGGGACAGATCGACGTGGTGATCTTCTTCTGGGACCCCATGCAGCCGCATCCCCATGATGTGGACGTGAAGGCCCTCCTGCGCATCGCCGTGGTCTACAACATTCCCATCGCCTGCACCCGCAGCACCGCGGACTTTCTCATCTCGTCCCCGCTCATGACCCGGTCCTACGACCCCGCCCCCACCGATTACACGGCCTACATCGGACGGAAGGTGGACGGGGATGGCTAGGTGAGCGGTTCCGGCCCGTGATTCAGGAGACGAACCTCAGCACGGTGATGAAGTGGCTGGTTGTCCCTCCCAGCACGAAGAGGTGCCAGATCCCGTGGGCATGGGGCCTGCTCCGGCCCAGCGAATAGAACACCACGCCAAAGGTGTAGAGCAGACAGCCGCCCAGGAGCCACATCCACCCCTGGCCATGCAGTCCGCGCAGCAGCGGTGTGGCGACTGCGGCCCCGCACCACCCCATCATGAGGTACAGAGGTACTGCCGGTACCGCATCTAGGGCCGAGAATAGTTCTTTGGAGATGCCACCCACCGCCAGGGTCCAGATCAGGCCGAAGAAGCCCCAGCCAAGGTGCCCCCGCAGGGTCAGCAAGGTGAAGGGTGTGTAGGTGCCCGCGATCAGCAGGTAGATGGAGCAGTGGTCCACCTTGGCCCAGAGTGCCTTGGCGGGGCCCTGGAGGCCGTGGTAGAGCGTGGAGGCCCCATAGAGCAGGATCATCGAAAGGCCGAAGATGCTGAAGCTGACAATCTGGAGGGCATCCCCCCGCTGCGCAGCCCGGGCGATGAGCACGGCGGAACCCACCAGTGCCAGGGCGAGGCCCAGCAGGTGGGTGTAACTGTTGAATCGCTCACCGTGGGTCATGCTTCACCTCGGCTGATTCGGATCTCAAACAGCGGACAAGCGGTTCACCTGCGGGCTGCGAGGGGGTTCCCCCCTCGCAGCCTTCTCCCCAACCGGTACTTCTCCCACCCACAAGCCTAGGACCGAATGTCCTGGGTGGACGTGAATTCAAGGCAACATCTCAGCGCCTTTCCCGGGGCGTGAAGGGCCCGGCAAAGGGTCAGAAATTCCCCCGCAGCCCCAGGTAGTACTGGCTTCCCGTTGCCCCCTGGAAGATCCGCCCGCCGCTGCCCACCAGCTGCAGGTGATCGGCCAGCCTGGCCTCGAAGCCCAGGTTCCAGGTGGTGTAGGCCCGCTGGCCCGACCCGGAGGCCTCCTGGTGGAAGAGCTCCCCCCCCAGGGACCAGCCCTCCGCCAGTTCCCGCTGGAGCAGCCAGCCGTACTGGAGGAAGTCCCGGTTACCGGGGCCTGGATTGCGCCACCAGCCGACCCCGCCGTAGGTGGTCCAGGGGCCGAAGCCCTTCTGCAGCCAGAGGGGCAGCAGCACCTTCCAGTGCCCCGCGCCCAGGCCCTCCTCCTCGGAGCCCGTGGGGGCGAAGACCTGGGGGTACACCGCCATCTGGGGCAGGTCCTCCGTCTCGTGGAGGAACCGGTACTTGAAGCCCACTTCCCCATCCCCGAAGCCGTGGCGGGTGCCGCCACCGGGCCTGGGATCCTGGTCCGAGTAGGACATGGGGATCTGGAACTGGAGCTGGGCGTCGGCGAAGGGGCCGTAGTTGGCCTCCATGGCCGGCCCCAGGCCCGACCGCACGCCGCCCAGGGTCTGCCCCATGGAAAAGAGGTAGACCTCCCAGTGGTGCAGGGCCACGGGCTCGGGGTCATCGGTGAGGTAGGGCGGTCCCGCCGCCAGCGAGATGGCCCCCAGGAAGAGGAGCCCCTGAATCAGTCGTCCCCTCAATGCGCCGCCCCCGGGGGTGTTCCGAATTGCTGTTTCAGGAAGGCCTCATGCCAGGACGACGCACCGCCGTTGGAACTGTACTTCACCCAGTTGTGTCCCAGGGTCCGCATTTCCGCGATGGCCCGGTCCACCGGCCAGTGGTCGACGGTGACGCGCAGGTAGGCTGCCACCAGCCCCGTGCGGTCATGGCCGGCGGCACAATGGAAGAGCACCCCTCCGTTGCGGGCCGAAGCATTGATGTCCGCCTCGACACCCTGGAGCCAGTCGAGAATGGACTTGGGGCTCATGTCCTTGAACCGGGCGTTGCGCATGGGATGGGAGTGGAACACGATGCCTGCGGACTGGGCTGCATTCCTTTCCAGTTCGACCGAGACGGAGTGCTTCCCATCCTTCTCGTCGTCGATAGGATCTTCGAGCGAAACGATGGTGGTGATGCCGCGGGTCTTGAGGTAATTCAGCACCTGCCCGGCCTGCTTCACCGCTTCAGGATCATCCGGTGCCACGGTCTTCCCTTTGACCAGGGCGCGGACGGGCGAGGCGCTGCGGTAGAGCCTGATCCCGTTCGAACCCAGGTCGACCACATGGAAATTGGGAATCAGCGGGTCCTCGGACGCGACCTGCTCGCCCGGTTGCTCGATCGCCACGACCGGGAGGCTCTCGGCCCGCGCAGAGGCTTGGCAGAGCCCGGCCAGGGCCAGCAGCAGGAAAGCGTTTCGCATGGGTGCTCCGCTACTGGTTGAATTCGAGGAGCTGGAACCCGGCCTTGGCGCCACCCGGGGTTCCGGCAGCACCGGCAGCGGGGACATAGAGCTTGTGGGTGGAAGCATCCAGGGTCATGGTCTTGGAGCCCGGCTCGGTCCTCAGGGCGCCCAGCACGCTATAGGCGTCGGCGGATTCGGCCTGGACGACCGTGACCGTTCCGTCCTTGCAGGAGGCGAAGGCGCGGCGGGTGGATGGATCGAAGGCGCAGGCGTCCACCCCGGCGCCGATGGGCAGCGCGGCGATGATGGCCCCGGTCTGTAGATCGAGCACCACCAACTGCTTGCTCCGGCAGCCCACGAAGAGCCGCTGGTGCTCCAGGTCGATGGCCATGCCGGTGGGGGTCGCATGGGGCGCCAGGGACCATGTGGCCAGGACCTTCAGGGACTGGGTGTCGATCACCTTCACCTGATTCCTGTCCTCCACGTTCACGAAGAGTCTTCCCTTCAGATCGGACTGGGCGAACTCCGGGGCTCCGCCCACGGGGATGGTCCCGACCACCTTTTGAGTCTGGGGGTCCACCACCGTGATGTTGTCGCCACCATTGTTCATGACGAAGACCCGCTTGCTGAAGGGGTCGAAGACCACCGCATCAGGCTTGGTGCCGATTTGCTTGAGCCGGGCCAGGACCCGGGAAGTCTTCAGGTCGATGACCACCAGGGAGTTGTCCTTGCCGCAGGTGATAAATCCACGAGTGAATTCTGGAGCGAGGGCGATGCCGTGGACTCCGGGTGTATCCGGGATTTCGGCGACCACTTTTTTGGATGCGGGGTCGACGATGTGCATCCGGGTTTCGTGGGATATGTAGACGAAGTGGGTGGCAGGGTCCGCCGCCACATAGTCCCAGCCGCCCTTGCCGCCGATGGCCACGGACCCGGAGAGGGTCGGCAAGGGGCCATCTGCATAGATCGGCATTCCCGCCATCAACAGGCCCAGGACAGTCACTGCTTTTTTCATGCGTGCTCCAGACGGTTGGCTTGTCCACCCGCGGCGTCCCGGGAGTCGGTAAGCCATCAGGCGAGGTTGAACTTCAGGACCGCGTCGAAGGTGGCGCGAACCCGCTTCCCCAGGTAGGTGACCGGCGTGAAACGCCACTTGGGCAAGACTTTCAATGCCTCATTGACGAACAGGCTCTCGCCCTTCACCAAGTGAAGATCGATGGGTCTCCCGTTCTCGTCGATGGTCACGCGAACCACCACATCTCCTTCGAGGCCCACCTGCCGGGCCCGCTCTGGATAGGTGGGATTGATGACCTTCAGGAGACCGATCTGAGAGTAGGGAACCACCAGGGGCGCTGCCCCGTCGCCGGAACCGCTGCCGCTGCCTTGGCTGCCGGTCCCGTCCCCGGTGCCGGCGCCGCTGCCCTTGCCCTGGCCGTAACCATTTCCCGTGCCGACCGCGCCCACCGGACCAGGTACGGGTGTCGGGGCCGCCAGAGATTGCGTCGGCAGCGCCGCTGGAGGGGGGACGTTGTCGGGGATCGACTGGGGCGGAGGCAGGGCCTCCACGGGCTTGGGTGGTTCCGGGGCCGCCTTGGGTGGCGTGCCCTGGTGGCCGCCACCTCCCGGCAGCAGGCTCTCTGGTTCGCAGATGAGCAGGGTGACCGAGTTCCGGGTCACCTCCCGGCTGGCACCCTGATGGGCCTGCCACCGGAATCCAAGGAGACAGGCCCCGGCGGCCAGCCCCCAGGCCAGGACCGAAAAGCCGAAGCTGGCGAGGCGCGAGGTGGACCGGTAGGCGGACCCGATGGGGTTGATCTGAAGAGCAGGCGACGGCACATCCCCCAGCGAGGTGGGCAGGACGGACGGGTCTTCACCAACGGCCACAGACATAAAGAGAGCGTGGCCCTGAGGTGTAAACACGACGTTACGGTCATCAAGCCGTGCCGTGAATTGCCTGCTCCCTGGCTTGGGGTGCTGAAAGATCACCCGCTAATCCCTTTTTATGCACGCCGAAGTTACCGCCGCCCTGAAAAGTCGAATCCGATAGACCTCACCAAGCCCCGGAGGTCCGTGACCTCCCTGGACAACCCTTATTGGCCCCCCCGGCCGCGCAGGAGCAGTTCATGCAGAACTACAGGTCCCTACTAGGACGGAGCGCCCCCATCGCCCTGGTGACATTTCTGCTGGCAGGAGTCCAGTGCTCCGCCGCGGAAAAAGGTGTCGAGATCCGCGGCCGCATCGCCGACGCCGAGAACCGTCCCCTGGCGGGCGCGGCGGTGAACATCGCCCCCGGCGACATCACCGTCATCACCAACGGCGATGGCCTCTTCAGCACCCGCCCCCTGCCGCCGGGCACCTACACGGTGGAGGTCCTCTACCTCGGTTCCGAGACCTTCACCCAGAAGGTTCAGATCTCCGACGGCAAGCCCGCCAACCTCATGGTCAAGCTCCAGCCCGCCACCCATGGCACCCAGGTGGTCACTGTGACCAGCACCCGGGTGCGGGGCGAAGTGGAGGCCATGAACCAGGAGAAGAACGCCCAGGACATCGTGAACGTCCTGCCGGCGGAAGTGATCCGCAGTCTGCCCAACGCCAACGTGGCCGACGCCGTCGGCCGCCTCCCCAGCGTGTCCCTGGAACGGGACGAGGGCGAGGGCAAGTACATCCAGGTGCGTGGCCTGGAGTCCCGCTACACCAGCGTGACCGTGAACGGCGTACGAGTCCCCTCCGCCGAGGCCGGCGTGCGCCAGCTCAAGCTGGACGCCTTCCCTTCGGACCTGCTGGGCACCATCGAGCTGCACAAGACCGCCTCCGCGGACCAGGAAGGGGACGGCATCGGCGGCACGGTCAACCTGGTCACCAAGGCCGCCACCGATGTGCCGTTCTACTCCCTGGGCGCCGAGTTGGGCCACAACAACCAGGGCGGTGGGCGGTATTCCGGCCAGATCAACGGCACCTTCGCCCGGCGCTTCGGCTCGGACAACGAGCTGGGCGTGGTCTTCGGCGCGACCTACGACTACAACGGCCGGACCATCAACGACATCGAACCAGCCCCAGGCATGAACACCCTGCCCGATGGGTCCCTGTCCCCGAACTTCCAGGGCATGGACATCCGCGAGTACAAGTACTACCGGCACCGGTGGGGCATGGCCGGCGGCCTGGACTACAAGATCAGCGACACATCGCTGATCTATCTCAAGGGCTTCTACTCGGACTTCAAGGACTGGGGTGACAAGTGGGTCACCACCGTCACCGCGGGGAACTTCCTGACCACCACCACGACAGATGCCACCGGCAGCTACAAGGCCAGCACCAACAACCGGACGGACCATGAGGGGACCTATTCCTACGTGGCCGGCGGCAAGCACGACCTCAACACCTTCCTCGTTGATTACAACGTCTCCTTCTCGCATTCCCGGCAGAACGAGGACAACCAGTTGCAAGCTGGCTACAAGGGCCCCAAGAATGTCGCCTTCGACGTGGAGCCCGGGGACGGCTACCACCCCCACTTCAACGCCCTGGGAGGCGTGAACTACCTGGACCCGTCCCTCTACAGCCTCAGTTCCTGGAGCGTCAAGTTCCAGGACACCAACACCGACTCGACCGCGCTGGCCTTCAATGTCACCGTCCCCTACGACGGCGGCGAGTTCAAGACCGGCCTGAAGTACAGGTCCGATGACAAGATCAGCGATTATCACAACATGACATACGCCTACAAGGGCCCCAAGGTGACCATGGCCCAGACCCTGTCCACCTGGACCGATTCCGGCTACTACGGGGGCAACTACCCGGCGGGGCCCTACGCCAGCCTGTGGGCCGTGAACAACCTCTTCATCGCCAACCCCAGCCAGTTTGTCGATGACCCCGCCAGTGACCACCAGGACAACGATCCCAACACCTGGGAGGTGAAGGAGAAGGTGGCCGCGATCTACGGGAAAAACACGAGCTTCTTCAGCACGTCCAAACTGGAATACGGCCTCCGGGTGGAACATACGAGCACGGATTTCAACGCGCTCCAGGTGAACAATGACCCGAGCGGCAACTGGCTCAGTTCCACGCCTCTGACCAATAGCAACAGCTACACCAACGTGCTGCCCAGCATCAACTGGCGCTACGAGTTCGACAAGCAGACCCTCCTGCGCCTGGCCTTTGGGATGTCTGTGTGCCGGCCCGACTATGACTGGATGGTGCCTTCCCAGCAGCTGAATGAGGCCAGTGCCGGCAACATCAATGGCTCAATCACCGTGGGCAACCCGAACCTGAAGCCCACCGTGGCCACCAACTACGACGTCCTCTTCGAGCATTTCCTGAGTCCCGTCGGCATCGTCTCCGCCGGCATCTTCTACAAGAACCTCAAGGATCCCATCTATCCAGGTTCCAATTCCATCGTGGTGGGGGGGATCTACAACGGCTACACCCAGACCATGCCCATCAACGGCCCCCAGGCGGATGTGTACGGGTTCGAGACGGCCTGGAAGCAGCACCTGAGCTTCCTGCCCGGGTACTGGGCCGGACTGGGCACGGACATCAACCTCACACTGACCCACTCCGAGGCCACCTTCGACCCGAGCACTGGCCGCTCCGGCACCGCCGCCCTACAGCGCACGGCCCCGGTGGAAGCGAACTTCGGCCTGACCTACGATTGGAAGGGCTTCTCCGGTCGCGTGGCAGCCACCTACAATTCCGCCATGCTCTTCACGTACAACTACGCGGATGGCGCCGCTGGCGGCCTCAAGGGTCCCAATGGCGACACCTACCTCTACCCCCACACCCAGGTGGATGCCCAGGTATCCTACTCATTCCTGAACGGGATCAAGATCGTGGCCAGCGCACTCAACCTGACCAACGCCGTGTTCGGTTTCTACAACGGCAGCCCCCAATACAACCTCCAGCGCGAGTTCTACAGCCAGACCTACACCGTCGGCCTCCACTACAAGTGGTAGGCTTCCTCCAGAATCAAAGAACCGGGGATCGAAGGATCCCCGGTTTTCCATTCCATGGAAGGCAGGTTCGCCCATGTCCATTCGCCGCGCCCTCGTCTGGGTCGTCATCACCTACACGGCCCTGGTGGCCCAGGCTCCGGTCCTTCACATCGACACCGGCCTCAAGACCCCCTTCACCTTTCTCTCCTTTGGCGACACCCGCTTCACGAACCCCGCCGACCACAAGGCCGCCAACCCGGAGGCCCGCCAGCTGCTGGTTCAGGCCATGGCGGCAGAGCATCCCGCCTTCATCTCCATCGGCGGGGACATCGCCTACAACGGCAATAATCCGGATGACTGGAAGGTCTACGACGAAGAAACGGCGGTGTGGCGCGCGCAGAGGATCCGGGTCTTCCCCATCCTGGGTAACCACGACCTCCATGGGAAAGAGACCACGGCCCTGGCCAACTATTTCCAGCGCTTCCCGGAGCTCAAACAATCCCGGTTCTACTCGGTGCGGGCCGACAACGCGCTGCTCTTGAACCTGGACAGCTCCCTCGATGAGCTCACCGGCCCCCAAGGCACCTGGATCCGGGCCCAGCTCGACAGCCTGGCGCCTGAGGTGGAGTTCGTCTTCCTCGTGCTGCACCATCCACCCTACACGAGCTCCACCGATGACCATAAATTCGGGGGAGGGCATTCGATCCGGGAGGCGGAAAAGCAGTTGGCCCGCATGCTGGAGGCGCGCCAGGGGCACACGCGGGCGCGGTTCGTGGTGCTCTCCAGCCACGTCCACAACTACGAGCGGCACGAGCACGGCGGGGTCATCTACCTCGTCACCGGCGGGGGCGGAGCCCACGCCTACCCCATCGAGCGGGCTCCCGAAGATCTCTTCCAGAGCAAGCGGGTGAACTACCATTACCTCCAGATCCACCTGGACAAGGGCTCAGCCACCATTACCATGCGACGCCTGGGCCTGGAGACGCCCACCCCCCTGTGGACCACCGAGGACACGGTTCAAATCAAGTCTCCCTTAGGCAAGTAGACGCCCCAGCTTGCCGGGGCGATCCACCGGGAATGCGACCCGATCCCCTCACCGTTCGGAGGGGCCCAGATGTCACCGATCGGCTACGTCCGATCAGATTCGGCGGAGACGGGCCGTGAGCCTGCTCGGACCGAATCCAGTTCGTGGGTTTCGGACCATTGCGGCCGATTCGAGCCCACCCTTCGTCATCATCCGGCGGACTCGACGTAGGCCTTGACCAACGGGACGCTGGACCTGTCTGGAAATCCACTGCCCAAATTCTTTCCGACTGCGGTGAAGCAGTAGCAGCCTTTCCGATCCCCGGGCTCTCCAGGAAGGGGTGGCGTCGGGACGTGATTTACTCACGCGGGGCGGGGGCCTATCATGGGTTCACCCCCGCATTTTCCAGAGCCGCACTCCGGGCAAGGCAGGCCTTCGGCGGCTGAATTCTCCACCCAGAACCCAGGACAGACACAGAGGCAGGGCACCATGGACCCGAACGCACCTTCCGTCAGGCTCGCCGATCCGAGGCTCTTCCGCCAGCAGGCCTACATCGACGGTCAGTGGTGCGATGCCGACGACCTGAAGGTCATCCAGGTCACCGATCCGGCCAGCGGCGCAGTCATCGGCACCGTACCCCGGATGGGAGCCGCGGAGACGGGCAGGGCGATCCTGGCGGCCGAGGCCGCGATGCCGGCCTGGCGGGCCAGGGCCGCCAAGGAGCGGTCCCGGGTGCTGCGCAAATGGCACGACCTCCTGATGGAGAACCAGGAGGACCTGGCGATCCTGATGACCGCCGAGCAGGGCAAGCCCCTCGCCGAGTCCCGGGGCGAGATTGCGTACGCCGCCTCCTTCATCGAGTGGTTCGCCGAGGAGGGCAAGCGCGTCTACGGCGACATCATCCCCGCGCCCCTGGCCGACAAGCGGATCCTGGTCCTCAAGCAGCCCATCGGCGTGTGTGCCGCCATCACGCCCTGGAACTTCCCCTCGGCCATGATCACCCGCAAGGCGGGCCCCGCCCTTGCCGCCGGCTGCGCGATGGTCGTCAAGCCCGCCAGCGCCACGCCGTTTTCCGCCCTCGCCCTGGCCGAGCTGGCCGAGCGCGCCGGCCTTCCGCCCGGCTTGCTCAGCGTCGTGACCGGCTCGGCCACCGAGATTGGCGGCGAGATGACGTCCAATCCGATCGTCCGCAAGGTCACCTTCACGGGGTCCACGGAGATCGGCAAGGTGCTGATGCGCCAGTGCGCTGGCACGGTCAAGAAGACGTCCATGGAACTGGGTGGCAACGCCCCTTTCATCGTGTTCGACGACGCCGACCTGGACGCCGCCGCCGACGGGGCCCTGGCTTCCAAGTACCGCAATGCGGGCCAGACCTGCGTGTGCACGAACCGCATCCTGGTGCAGGACGGCGTGTACGACGCCTTTGCGGAGAAGCTGGCCGCCCGCGTCGGGAAACTGAAGGTGGGCAATGGGATGGAGCCGGGCGTCACCATCGGTCCCCTGATCGACGTGGCCGCGGTGGCCAAGGTCGAGGAGCACGTCAGCGATGCGCTCGCCAAGGGCGCACGGGTGGTGGCGGGTGGCCGGCGCCACGAACTGGGAGGGCTGTTTTATGAACCCACCATCCTGGCGGACGTGGACACCACAATGAAGGTCACCCGGGAGGAGACCTTCGGGCCCATCGCCCCGCTCTTCCGGTTCCGGGATGAGGCCGAGGCGATCCGCATGGCCAACGATACGGAGTTCGGGCTGGCCGCCTACTTCTACGCCCGCGACAACGCCAGGGTCTGGCGGGTGTCCGAGGGGCTCGAGTACGGCATCGTCGGCGTCAATTCCGGGCTCATCTCGAACGAGGTTGCCCCCTTTGGCGGCGTGAAGGAGTCCGGTCTCGGCAGGGAAGGGTCCAAGTACGGCATCGAGGACTACCTCGAGATCAAGTACCTCTGCATCTCCGTTTGACCCGGGCCGGATCCTCGGCGCCCCGCCCGCTCCCCGGTTCGGCAAGGCCATCGGGTTCCAGACCCTGGACAGTGCCAGGGTGCAGGGCTAGGCTTCCAACCCAGGGGGACCCCATGCGCCGATCCACACTTCTACCTGTCCTGACCATCCTGGTCGCACTTCCCCTTGCAGCCCAGACCTCGGACCGCCCCAAGGCCGAAGCCCTGGTCAAGGAAGGGCATGCCTTCCTGAAGGCCAGCGGGAAGGCGGCCTTCGTCGCCGAGGTCCAGAAGGCCAGCGGCCGGTTCCATGCGAAACCCGGAAATCCTCTCTACCTGTTCGTCTACGACCTGGACGGCGTGGTGCTGGCCCATGGCGCCGAGTCCAACCTCCTCGGTGTGAACCGGTTGAACGTGAAGGACCCGGACGGGAAGCAGTACACCAAGGAGTTCATCGCGGTGGGCCAGAAGAAGGGTGGCGGCTGGGTGGAATACAAGCGCATGAACCCGGATACGAGGCAGATCGAGCACAAGACCTCCTATGTCCTGGCCGAAGGGGGCGTCGTGATCGGATGCGGGATCTACAAGTAGGCCTTCGCCAAGTGCGCAGGGGCTGCCGGCTTGCCCCTCCGGCCTGACGTCCTTTCCAAAATGTCAATTCCGGACCCATCCAATCCACGCTGAGCCTGGTTTTTGGATTCACATGGCAGCCTGGGTTTCGAATCTGTCAACCAGGTGCCGTTCGGATCCAGCCTGCCTGGGATGGGTGTCGGCTGGGCAGGCGGTCGCAGACCCCAGAGGAGGTGACCGCGGGCCTTTGCGGCGAACCTGCCCCGCGTCACAACTCGGAGACACCGTCGAACGCCTGCGGACCGTGGGGCTATATTGGTAGCGCCGCCCCGATTCCTACGAGTGGGTAGGGAAAGGCGGGAACAGTGGGAGGACCGCCGTGGGCCTGAAAGACACGATCATCGATCTCATGCCCGGGCGCCTGGTCCGGACCTTCGCTGCGCCCTACATCGCGGGCAAGGGGATCGCCAGCGGGGTCGCCAAGGCCGATGACCTCCACGCGAAGCTGGGGATCTCTTCCACCGTGGACCTGCTGGCCGAAGAAGTCTTCCGCCGGGAGGATGTGGAAGCCACGGTGCAGGTGTACCTCCGCATGGTCGAGGCCCTCAAGGACCGTCCCTACGCCAGCATCAGCCTCAAGCCCACCTCCCTCGGCATCAACGAGAGCGAAGCCTATTGCCAGGACAACCTGCGCCGCATTGTCGCGGCCGCCGCCGTCCACCGGATGCACATCACCCTGGACATGGAGGACCGGCACTTCACGGATGTCACCCTGCGCATGTTCAAGGCCATCCGCGAGGACTTCGACAACTTCGGGATCGTCCTGCAGAGCCGCCTCTTCAGGACCCCCGAGGACATCAGGAACCTGCACGCCAAGCCCTGCAAGGTGCGCATCTGCATCGGCATCTACAACGAGCCTGCGGAGGTGGCGCTCCAGGACAAGGCCGACATGAAGGCCAGACTGTTCGACTACGTGCAACTCCTGCTGGACCATGGCCACTATCCCGAGATCGCCACCCACGACGAGCCCCTCATCCACCGCTGCATCGAATACCTGGATCAGCGCGGCATTTCCAAGGACGGCTACGAGTTCCAGATGCTGCTGGGGGTTCCCCGCACTGAGATGCAGCAGGAGATCGTCAAGCGGGGCCAGGTCATCCGGCTCTATGTCCCCTTCGCCGAGGACTGGAAGTACGCCGTGCACTACCTGAAGCGCCGCCTGGCCCACAGCCCGTCCATGGCCCTCATGGTCATGAAGAACCTCTTCGGGAACTGAGCCGGCACCCGGAGACTTGGACCCGGGGTCCTCAGGGAGTATCGTGCAGGGGTGGGAGCGTCCCACCCCTACGGAGCCTTCCATGAAGAAGATCCTGGCCCTCGTCCTGGCGAGTTCCTTTGCGCTGCTGTCCTTTGCCGCCGATGAGAAGAAGCCCGAGCCCAAGAAGGCCTCATGCGGCATGGCCTGCTGCGAGAAGAGCAAGGCGGCCTCCTGCAAGGACTGCCCGGAATGCGGTAAGAAGAAGGCCGCCCCGAAGGCGGAGGCCCCGAAGGCCGAAACCCCCAAGAAGGACTGATCCTCACCGGTCCCGACCCCTGACCCTCCCGGGGCCCGGCCCCAGGGGGGTCTCTTCCAACTCAGGGCCCTTCCTGGAGCTGCCGGTTTCATGGTTCCCTGGAATCCATGAAACTCCGCGTCTGGCTCCCGGCCCTGGCCCTGCTTCTCCTGGTCTCCGCAGCCACCGCTGGCTGGATGTGGACCCGCGAGGCCCCGCCCCAGGCCTCCCAGGAGGGTGCCGCCGGGGAGAAGGCCGCTGCCCCCAAGCGCACGGCCCTCCGCCGGGCGACCCAGGTCCCGGAACGCCTCATCGACCAGTCGCCCCTGCTGACGGCCCGGAGCCTCGTGCCCCTCGCGTCCACCCAGGAAGAGCGGCAGTTCGCCCTGCAGGCGGAGCGCCTGGGCAACCATTCGGTGGATCTGGCCTTCGCCGATGCCCTCCGCCGGGCCGCCGCCGCCAAGCCGCCCCAGACCCCCGAGATCAAGGCGCTGTCGGAGGCGAAGGCGAGGGCCCAGGCGGCCCTGGAGGCCGATCAGCAGGCCGTCCTCAGGCTCACCCGGCAATTGGCCGGGGTCCGGGAGTCCCAGCGGGGCATCCTGGAAGACCAGCTCGAGGTCGCCAAGGCCCAGCTGGAGCTGGACCAGGATGAGCTGGACACGGCCGCCAACGACCTCGCCAAGGCCGGAGGAGACCCCCAGGCCAAGATCAAGCGCCTGAAGGAAGCCCACGAAACCGCCGACCGCGAGTCCTCCCAGGCCATGGCCGCGGCCCGGCCCGCGCCGGTGTTCCAGGCGGGGAGCCTGCTGGGTCGCCTGCTCGAGTGGCAGGCCCAGCGCGCCAAGTACGCACTGCTGAACCAGGCCCGGGCGGAGGCCCTGGCCAAGGCCCAGGCCCTCCTCAAGCGCCGGGCGGAGATCGAGGCCCAGGCGCTCAAGGAGAAGGCGGAGCGCGAAAGCGCGAAATCCCTGGCCGCGAACCTGGTGAGACAACCCGGAGCCACCGGTGGCGGACCCGGCCGGGACCAGGCGAGGTCGGCCTTGTCCTCCCTGCAGCAGGTCGGCGAGATCCAGCACCGGCTCTCCACCATGGCCCGCCGTGTGCAGGACCAGCAGGACCTGGGGGAGACCTATGGCGCCTGGCTGGGCCTGGTGGACGAGTACCGGAATGCGGCCCTCCACCGGGTGCTCACCCAGGGGCTGCTGATCCTCGGCCTGGCCCTCCTGGCCTACCTCCTGGGCCTGCTCATCGGCCGGAGCTTCCACCGCGTGGATGCCGAGGACCGCGCGTCGGTGGGCGCCCACAAGTCGGTGCTGAAGGTGCTCCTCCGGGTGGCCGCGGCCCTGGCCATCCTCCTCCTCGTGCTGGGCATTCCCGCCCAGGCCACCACGGTCTTCGGCCTGGCCGGGGCGGGCCTCACCATCGCCCTCAAGGACTTCATCGTGGCCTTCTTCGGCTGGTTCATCCTCATGGGGAAGAACGGCATCCGGGTGGGCGACTGGGTGGAGATCCGGGGCGTGGGCGGCGAGGTGGTCGAGATCGGGCTGCTGCGCACCGTGATCCTGGAGACCGGCAGCTGGAGCGACGCCGGCCACCCCACGGGCCGGAAAGTCTCCTTCGTGAACAACTTCGCCATCGAGGGTCACTTCTTCAATTTCTCCACCTCCGGAAAATGGATGTGGGACGAGCTGCAGGTCCTGGTGCCAGCGGGCCAGGATCCGTACCGGGTCATCGACGGGGTGCAGAAGCTGGTGGAACAGCAGACCGAGGCCAACGCCAAGCTGGCCGAGGCCGAGTGGCAGCAGGCCGCCGCCCGCTACCGCATCAGGGCCTTCACCGCCGTTCCAGGCATCCAGGTGGTGCCCGGGACCGGGGGCATGGAGGTCCGGGCCCGCTACATCACCCGCGCCTTCGAGCGCCACGAGACCCGCCTGCGCCTGAACCAGGCCGTGGTGGAGCTCATGCACGGCCCTCGGGCAGACGCTTCGGCCTGAACCCACGGCGGGCTGGAGGTCCCAAGGGTCCGGGCGGCCCCGGGGGGGCGGCCGCCTGTGGTACCCTGGACGCACCCTGGGCTTGAGGATCCTGCTCGCCGCGACCTCGTTCCCCTGTCTCTGCAGCTTCCGCCGCCCCTGAATGCGGGGCGACGCCCTTTGTGCCCCGGATCCCCATGATCTCGTTCTCCAATGTCAGCAAGCAGTACGGTCGGCAGGTCCTGTTCATCGAGGCGGATTTCCAGCTCAATCCCGGCGAGAAGGTGGGTCTGGTGGGCCCCAACGGGGCCGGGAAATCCACCCTGTTCCGCATGATCATGGGCGAGGAGACGCCCGATGATGGTTCCGTCACCCTGCCGAAGAAGCTCACCCTGGGCTACTTCCGCCAGGAGGTGGACGAGATGGCGGGCCGACCCGTACTGGACGAGGCCATCGCCGGGAGCGGGCGGCTGGGGGACCTCCACCACGAGCTGCTGGACCTCGAACACGCCATGGCCGACCCCGAGCGGGGCGACGAGCTGGAGGCCATCCTCGACCGTTTCGGCCACGTCCAGGAGGAGTACCAGCACCTGGGCGGCTACGAACTGGAAGCCCGGGCCCGGGCCTGCCTGCACGGCCTGGGCTTCGAGGACGAGCAGATCGACGGGGACGTGGGGGCCCTTTCCGGCGGGTGGAAGATGCGCGTGTCCATGGCCAAGGTGCTGCTGGGCAACTTCGACGTGCTGCTCATGGACGAGCCCACCAACCACCTGGACATCGAGTCCATCCTCTGGCTGGAGACCTTCCTGAAGGCCGTCCCCGCCACGCTGCTGATGACCAGCCACGACCGGGACTTCATGAACCGGGTGGTGACCAAGGTGCTCGAGATCGACGGCGGCGACATCGTCACCTACACCGGCAACTATGACTTCTACGTGAAGGAGCGGGAGCAGCGGGACGCCAACCAGGAGGCCGCCTACGCCCGGCAGCAGGCCAAGCTGACCAAGGAGATGCGCTTCATCGAGCGGTTTTCCGCCCATGCGGCCAAGGCCGCCCAGGTGCAGAGCCGCGTGAAGGCCCTGGACAAGATCGAGCGCATCGAGCTGCCCAAGAAGCGGAAGGTGGTGAAGTGGGATTTCCGCATCCCCGGCCGCTCCGGCGATGACGTGGCCATGCTGGACGGGGTTTCCAAGGCCTATGGCCGGCGCAGGATCTACGACCAGTTCGCCTTCCACATCCGGCGCGGCGAGCGCTGGTGCGTCATGGGCAAGAACGGCGCCGGCAAGTCCACGCTGCTGAAGATGGTGGCGGGCGCCATCCAGCCGGATGCGGGCACGGTGCGCCTGGGCGCCAGCCTCAGCCTGGGCTACTTCTCCCAGCAGGCCCTGGACCTCCTGGATCCGGAACTCACGGTGCTCGAGCAGGTGCAGCAGGACTTCCCCATGGAGGGCCTGGGCGTGCTGCGCAACCTGCTGGGCGCCTTCCAGTTCTCCGGCGACGACGTGGACAAGAAGGTCCGCGCCCTGTCCGGGGGCGAGAAGTCCCGCCTGGTCATGGCCCGGATGCTCTTCAACCCCCCGAACTTCCTGGTGCTGGACGAGCCCACCAACCACCTGGACCTGGCCACCAAGGAGATGCTCATCGAGGCCCTGAAGGACTTCGAGGGCACCATGCTCTTCGTGTCCCACGACCGGACCTTCCTGCGGGGCCTCGCCAACCGCGTGCTGGAACTGGGCGGCGAGGAGCACGAGGGCCCCGTGGTGTTCGGGGGCTCCTACCCGGAATACGTGGAGCGCATGGGCCGCGAGGCGCCGGGAGTGCACAACTGAGCTTTCAGCCTTCGTCGGGAGGGTGGGTCCGAAGGGCCGGCGGAGGCTGGCAGCAGAGGGAAATCCACTCGCCCGTGCGGGGGTGGGCCAGCTCCAGCTGGTGCGCATGCAGCAGGTAGCCCGGATCGCCGGGCAGGGCGGAGGTGCCCGGCAGGGGCACGCCGCCGGTTCCGTAGAGTGGATCGCCCACCAGGGGATGCCCCGCGAAGGCCAGGTGGATGCGGATCTGGTGGGGACGTCCCGTGAGGATCTCCACCTCCACCAGGGAGGCCCCCTCCCGGTACTCCAGCACGGTCACGCGGCTTTCGGAGGGGCGTCCCCCTGCCCGGGCGGCGTGGAGCAGCCCCAGGGGGGCGTAGGGCACCTCCCCGATGGGGGCCGTGATGGCGAAGGCCGGGGCCTCGGGGCGCCCGCTGCACAGGGTGCGGTAGACCTTGCGGGTCCCCTCGCCTTGGAAGGCAGCCTGGAGAGGCTTCCGGGCCCCGGCCGAGGGCGCGAAGAGCACGATGCCCGAGGTGCCCCGGCCCAGGCGATGCATGGGGCTGGCCTCGGGGTGCCGCCGCCGGACCAGGGCGAGGAGCGTGTGGTCCAGGAAGGCGCCCCCCCCGGGCAGGGTGGGCAGGCCGCTGGGCTTGGCCACGGCCAGCAGGTCCTCGTCCTCATGGAGAATGGCGGTGGCTGCGGGCACCTCGGGCTCGATCCAGGGCGGGCGGGCCCAGACGAGCCGTTGCCCGGCCCGGAGGACGTCTTCCCCGTGGGCCTGTGCCTCCCCCAGGAACACCTCGCCCGACTCGATCCGCCTCAGCCATTCGGCTTCGGAGGCCAGGGGGTGCCGGAGGGCGAGATGGGCCAGCACCTTCCGTCCGGACTCCGGCGCTCCGATCCACTCTTCGTAGCGGAAGCCTCCGTTTGGTGCCTGCATGGGTTGTCCTGGGGCCACCGCTCAGCGTGGGTGGCCCCGGATTATCGCAGCTTGAACCGCTGGACGGTTTCCTTGAGCCCCTCGGCCACCCGGGACAGCTCGTCGGAGGTCTTCGCGATTTCATGCACGGTGGCCGACAGCTGCTGGGTGGCGGCGGCGTTCTGATCCAGCCGGGAGGCGGTCTGGTTCATGAGGCGGCCCACTTCCAGGCTGGTCTCGGCCTGGCCCTCGCTGAGGGTGCCGATCTCGTGGATGCTCCCGGACACCTGGGAGATCCGGTCCCGGATCGCCTCGAGGTGGTGGAGGGTCACCTCCACGCTGGAGGCTCCATCGGTCACCGCAGCCTGCATGGCGTGGATCGTCTCCTCGATCTCCTTGGCGCTGTGGCCGCTGCGCTCGGCCAGGATGCGGACTTCCTCGGCCACCACGGCGAAGCCCTTGCCCTGGGCACCGGCCTTGGCCGCCTCGATGGCCGCGTTCAGCGACAGCAGGTTGGTCTGCCTGGCGAGGCCCTGGATCACCTTCACCGCCTGGACGATGTGGGAAGTGGCCTCCTGGATGGCCTGCATGCCCTGGGACGTGCCCCGGCCGGTCTCGGCCCCCCGGTCCGTGTCCTGGACGGCCGCATCGGTCTTGATTCCGGTCTGCCGCGAGTGGTCGGCCATGGAGGCCACGTTGGCATCCAGCTGCCGCAGCGCTTCGAGGACCTGACGGCCCGCCTGGCGGAGCTCCTCGCCCACCCGGGCCGTCTCCTGGACCGTCGTGCTCATCTGTTCGGCGCTGGCGGCCAGTTCCGTGCTGCCCGAGGCCACCTGCTCCGAGGCCCGCCCCATGCTGCCCAGGGCCTGGTTGAGGTCGGCCACCATCCCATTGAAGGTCTGGGCCAGCTGCCCGATCTCGTCCTCGCTCTCCACGGGGGCCTTCACGGTCATGTCCCCGGTGGCCACCCGCCCGATGGCGCCGGAGAGGCGCTCCAGGGGCTGGAGGATGGAGGAGGACACCCGGCGGACCATGATGGCGCTGATGAGCACCAGCAGGCCCAGGCCCGCCAGGATGGCGATGATCCGGATGTTCCGCTGGGTCCGGTAGAGCGCGGCGGTGGACATGGAGACGCCGAAGGAGGCCACGAGGTCGCCGTCCTTCATGTTGTCGAAATTAGTTATTCCATAGGATTTGTGACAGTTGACGCAGGCTTCCTTGAGCCGGCCCTGCGTGAGGACGTAGATGAGCGGCTCGCCGTTGGCGTCGGTCCAGCGGCCCACCCGATGGTCCAGGGCCGGATTGCTCTCGAACTGGCTCCAGCTGGCCCGCTGGAAGGCCAGCACGGCCGGATCCTTGGGGTGGTCGTCCTTCATTACCTGATGGAAGGTCATGCCGTGGGTCTTGCAGTACTCCTCCGCATCCGCATGCAGCATGGAGCGCGAGGAAACCGCCAGGGTCGTGAGGTTCTCCTCGAAGGCCTGCTCGGCCTGGGCGGTCTGGTAGGAGCTGACCCCCCAGATGACGAGGCCCAGGACCGTCGCCAGGGCCAGCGTGACGGGCAGGAAGAATTTCAGGGCCAGGCCTTTGCGGTTCATGGGGCACCATCCGGGGTCCATTGGAAGAACTGAACGTCCATTTTTCGGCGGGTCTCGGTTGGGGAATTAATTTTGAAGGTCAAATCTTACTGATCCATCAGGAATTCAGGGCCGGGTCCGTCCCACCCGATGGAGTTCGGGGCCCTGATGGGTCGATAAGGAGATGAACATGCGAAAATCGTGGGCAGTTCTGGTCATGGCGGCGCTGGTGGCGCTTCCGTCCATGGCCCAGACCCGGGAGGAGGCCAAGGCCTTCGTGAAGCAGGCGGCGGCCTTCGCCAAGAAGAACCCCAGGGCGGCCTTCCTGGAAGAGGTGTCCGGCCCCAAGGGGCAGTTCCACTTCAACAAGGGCCAGAACCACGACCTCTACATCTTCGTCTACGACCTGGAGGGCAAGGTGCTGGCCCATGGCGTCCGGCGGGAACTGGTCGGCGTGAACCGCTGGGCCTCCAAGGACCCCGATGGCAAGCCCTGGATCCAGGACTGGACCAAGCTGGTCAAGGAGAAGGGCAGCGGTTGGGTGGAATACAAGGAACTGAATCCCGCCCAGGGCAACAAGGTCATGCGGAAGGCCTCCTTCGTGGAACTCTACGAAGGCATGGTCATCGGGGCCGGCATCTACGAGTAGGTCCTACAGCCGGGCCTTCTGCAGGCGGTTCACCAGCTTCTGATCCACATAGGTGGTCACCTCCGCCAGTTTCTCTCCGGCCTGCGCGAGCAGGCCGGAGCAGCGGCTCTGCATGTCAGTGATGTAGCCGGCGTCCGTGATGTCCTTGAGGTTGATGACCACGTTCCACACGCCGCCGCGCACCCCGGCGTGGGCCATCTGGGCCCCCACGGCGGCGTCCGTGATGGAGGCCACCTTGCCCAGCCTGGCAGCCTCGCCCGCCAGTTCCAGGGCAGCCAGGCTGGCCATGGCCGTGTCGAAGGGCACCTCGATGGCCACCTTCAGCCCGGCCTGCATGGCGGCCTGCCGGGCGGCCTTCTGCTCGGGGGTCGCCTCCGGCAGGCGCCGGGCTTCCATGAAGGCGTTGAAGGCGTTGGTGTCGGCGTCCACGGCCATCAGCAGGCGGTCCTTCAAGACCTGGGCCTTTTCGGCGAGGGCGATGAGCCGGGCGTCCTTCTCGGCATCGGGGCCACCCTGGGCCAGGTTGGCCACCATGCTCGCGAGGGCCGCGCCGAGGCCGCCGGCCAGGGCCGCGATGGAGCCGCCCCCCGGGGCCGGTGTGTCGCGGCTGACCTCGTCGGTGAAGGCGTGGACCGGCATGGCGACCAGGGCCTTGGGATCGAAGGTGGGGAGGCCCAGCACCTTCTTGTCCACCTCGAAGGGGGCCGCGTCGCCCAGCCCCATGGAAAACACGGCGGTCTGGAGGATGTCGGCGGCGGGCACACCCGTGGACTTGCCCATGGCCCTCAAGTAGTGCCGGCCCGAGGCCAGGAGGCACTGGAAGGGCACCAGGCCCACGATCTCGCTGCCCGTGACCACAAGACCGCGCTCGGCCGCCAGTCGGCGGGCCTCCTCCAGCACCGCGTGGGGCGAGGTCTGCTTGTAGTCCGTGAGGTTCACGCTGATCTGGGCGCGGCGGTAGGTGTCCACATACCAGCCGATGGCCTTGCAATGGCTGAAGGTGCCCCGGCGTCGCACCTTCTCCCCGACGGGATTCGCCGGGTCGACGTCGTTCATGCGCAGGAGGCCGGGCAGGTCGTAGCCATGGGCCGAGGCGCAGTGGTCCGCGACCTCCTGGAAGGTCGTGCCCGTGAAGTCGCAGTTGCCGCAGGGGAAGGAGCCTTCCCGGTAGAAGATCAGCTCACCCGCCTGGTAGTAGGGCCTCACCCGACCCCGCCGGGCCACCCGGCCCTTCTCCCGCAGCTCGAAGGCGATGTCCGTGGCGTGGGCCTTGTCGGCTGAATTCAGAGTGACGTTGTAGGCCACCAGGAATTCCCGGGCCCCGATGATGGTGGCGCCGGCCTGGGCGTTGAAGGGGGCCGGGAAGTCGGGGACCCACCGGGGGTCCTGGAGCTTCCGTTCCAGGCCCTCGTATTCACCCTTGCGGACCTCGGCCAGGTTGCTGCGCTCCGGCCTCGAGGCGGCGGCCTCGTAGAGATAGACAGGGATGGCCAGTTCGCGCGCCACCCGCTCGCCGAGCCGGCGGGCCAGGGCGGCGCAGTCCTCCATGCTCACGCCCTCCACGGGCACGAAGGGCACCACGTCCGTGGCGCCCATGCGGGGGTGGGCCCCGTGCTGCTGGCGCATGTCGATGACCCGGGCGGCCTCGGCAACGCAGCGGAAGGCGCCCTCCAGGACAGCTTCCGGCTCCCCCACGAAGGTGATCACCGTGCGGTTCGTGTCGGCGCCCGGATCCACGTCGAGGAGCCGGAGGCCGGGGACGGTGGCGAGGGCGTCCGTGACCTGCCTGATCTTCGCGGCATCCCGGCCCTCCGAGATGTTCGGTACACACTCCACCAGCTTGCGGGACATGGCGCCTCCAGGACCTCCCAGTCTAGGAGGCCGTCCGGTGGATGGGAATGCAGGGCTCCAGGCAGGGACCGCCAGGAATTCAACCTGCCGGCGGAAGATTACGATATAGATGAGCACAGCCTCGTCTTTATTGATGTGGCCACCCTCCTTTCTGCCCTGGACGCCGCTGAAGGATTTCCGATGGACCTCCAGCTTGATCGAGACCTCCAGAACCAGGCTCAGAGATGGCGTTTGCACCTGGACCAGACGCCGCTGGCCGTCATCGAATGGGACCTGGAGGGGCGGGTGCGGACCTGGAATCCCGCCGCGGAGCACATGTTCGGGTACTCGGCCCAGGAGGCCATCGGCCAGCCCATCATCGACCTCATCGTGCCCTCCAAGGCCGAGATTCGAGATCAGGTGCAGCACATTGCCGACGGTCTGACTCAGACAGGGCAGGCCTCCCGGGCCGAGCATGAGAACCGGCGCAAGGACGGCTCCCTCATCCACTGCCGCTGGTTCAACACCCAGCTCAAGGATGAGCAGGGTCGTCCGCTCGGCGTGGCCTCGATGGCCCTGGATGTGACCGAGGTCCAGCGGGCGAACCAGGCCTTGCTGGCGAGCGAACAGCGGTTCCGGGCCGTGGCGGACCATACCCATGACTGGGAATACTGGACCGCTCCCGATGGGAAGATCCTATGGATGAGCCCTTCCTGCGAACGCATCACGGGGTACCCCGCGGAGGCCTTCCAGCAGCATCCCGACCTCATCTTCGAGATCTGCCATCCGGAGGACCGGGCCCGGCTCATGGATCACAGCCGGACGTCCACAGGGAGCCATGACGCCGCCGCCTTGGACTTCCGCCTCCGGCACCGGGACGGCCGGGAGCTCTGGATCTGCCACTTCTGCGTTGGGGTCCGGGATGGCCAGGGCCGGCCCCTGGGCCGCCGGATCGCCAACCGTGAGATCACGGAGCGCAAGAACGCTGAAGTGGCCCTTCATGACAGCGAGCAGCGGTTCCGCACCATCTTCGAAAGGGCCATCGACGGGATCGTCCTGTTTTCCCTGGAAGGCCGGATCCTGGCCGTGAATGATGCCTACGCCCGAATGCACGGTCGCACCCGGGAGACCTTGGTCGGCCAGGGGGTTTGGGATCTCAATTCCCCCGAGTCCAATCGCCTGGTTCCGGAGCGGATGCGCCGGTTGCTGGCCGGGGAAACCCTGACCATCGAGCTCAAGCTGAAGGGCCAGGATGGCGGCAGCTTCATGACGGAGGCCACCGCCAGCCTGGTGACCTACGCTGGAGAACCGGCCATCCTCTCCTTCCACCGGGACATCACCGCGCGCAAACGAATCGAAGCGACCCTGCTGCACCACGAGGCCATGCTGGCACGGACCGAGAGCCTGGCCCAGATCGGCAGCTGGGAATGGGAAGTGGCGACCGACACGGTGGTGTGGTCCGAGGAGATGTTCAGGATCCTGGGAAGAGATCCTGCGGAGGGGACGCTGGCCTACGCCGACCACTTCAAACTCTATCCTCCCCAGGATCTGGCCCGTCTCCAGCAGGCGGTCGAGGCTGCGATCAACGAGGGTGAACCCTACGAACTCGAACTGCGGGCCAAACGTCCCAGCGGGGAGGTCCGGATCTGCCTTGGCCGGGGCTTTCCCCAGGTGGGTGGGGATGGCAAAGTGGGGCGGCTCTACGGGACCCTCCAGGACATCACCGAGCGGAAGCGGGCTGAAAGGTCCCTGCTGGAAAGCGAGGAGCGGCTGCGGCTGGCCCTGGACGCCACCAGCGACGGCGTCTGGGACTGGGAGGTTGCCACCGGGAAGACCTACTACAGCCCCATCTACACCCGGATGCTGGGCTACGAGGTCGACGAGTTTGCAACCCAGATCACTTCTTGGTCGGACCTGATCCACCCCGAGGACCGGGCACGGGTCCTGGCCGCCAACGAGGCCTGCATCCAGGGAGCCTGCGACAGTTTCGAAGTGGAATTCCGCATGGAGACTCGGGGCGGTCCATGGAAATGGATCCGGGGCAGGGGCAAGGCCATCACCCGTGACGGGAAGGGGCGTGCGCTCCGCATCCTCGGCACCCACCAGGACATCACCGAGAAGAAGCTGGCCGAGGAATTGCTCAGGACCAACGAGGAGCGGTTCCGGCAGATCTCCTCGTCGATGATGGACGTTGCGTACTCCTGCATCCAGGAACCTGGGAAGGGGTTTGCCATCGACTGGATGACGGGCGCCACGGAGGCCCTGTTCGGACGTTCCCTCGAAGAGGTCAAGGCGGCCCATTGCTGGGGGAATTTCGTGGTCGAGGAGGACCTGCCGCGCTTCATGAGCCAAGTGCTTGGCCTCGCCGCGGGAGCATCCAGCACCTGCGAGCTGCGCCTGAGGAAGAAGGATGGCGGCCTGACCTGGGTCCAGTCCCACGCCCAGTGCGAGGGCTCGGCGCAGGTCCAGGGCCAGCACCGGCTGTTCGGGGCGCTGGTGGACATCACGGGACGCAAGCTGGCGGCGGAGGAGAATGCCAAGCTCCAGGCCCAGCTCCAGCAGGCCCAGAAGATGGAGAGCCTTGGGACGCTGGCGGGAGGCATCGCCCACGACATGAACAACGTGCTGGGGGCCATCCTGGGTCTGGCCTCGGTGAACCTCGAAACCCAGCCACCCGGAAGCCCGGCCTACCGTTCCTTCGAGACCATCGTCAAGGCCGCCACCCGGGGTGGCGAGGTGGTCCGCAGTCTCCTGAGCTTCGCCCGCCAAGGACAAGAAGGGGCCCGAGTCCTGGACCTGAATGCGATCCTCCAGGAGGAGGTCCACCTCCTGGAACGGACCACCCTGTCCAAGGTGCGCCTTGAAATGGATCTGGAGCCAGGGCTGCGCCCCATGCATGGGGATCCCGGCGCCCTGCTCCACGCCATCATGAACCTCTGCGTCAATGCGGTGGATGCCATGCCCGAGGAGGGCACCCTCACCCTCCGAACCCGGAACCTGCCCGATGCCAGGATCGAAGTCGAGGTGGAGGACACGGGGATCGGAATGCCCCAGGAGGTCCAGGCCAGGGCCCTGGAACCCTTCTTCACCACCAAGGAGGTCGGGAAAGGGACGGGCCTGGGGCTGTCGATGGTGTACACGACGGTGAGAGCCCATCGAGGCCAGATGGAGATCCAGAGCGAGCCCGCCAGGGGCACCACCGTGAGGCTGCGGTTCCCGGCCTGTGATCCGGAGGCCCAAGCCGAGACTTCGGACGCCCTGGCTCGACCCGGGTTGGCGTCATCCACACTGAAAGTGCTCCTGGTGGACGACGATGAATTGATCCAGAGTTCCGTGCAGGCCCTGCTCGAGGCCCTGGGCCACACGGCGAACCTGGCGTCGAGCGGCGAAGCGGCGCTGGCGGCCCTCGAAGGGGGGCTTGTGCCTGACGCGGTGATCCTCGACATGAACATGCCGGGGCTCGGCGGGGCGGGGACCCTGCCTCGCCTGCGGGCCCTGCTGCCCCGGGTGCCGGTGCTGCTGTCCACCGGGCGTGCGGACCAGGCGGCCCTGGAACTGGCCAGGGCCTATCCAGAGGTCGCCCTGCTGCCCAAGCCCTTCGCCCTCAAGGAACTTCGGCAGTGCCTCGAGAGGGTCGGGCAGCCTTGAGCATGGGGGATCCCCGGATCCTGCGCCAGCTCAGGTCGTCTCGTTCTTGACCCCGCTCACCACATGCCCGGTGGGTCCCACGCGGGCGGCGGTATCGCAGGTGCCAGTCTGGTCATCGAAGAAGAAGTCGGGTTCGAACTCGCGCAGGAAATCGGCCTTTTCGAGGCCCCCCAGGAACATGGCCTCGTCCACCTGGATGTTCCAGGCCATGAGGGTGCGGATGGCGCGCTCGTGGGCAGGGGCGCTGCGGGCCGTCACCAGGGCGGTCCGGATGCGCATGGGGGCGCCGACCGCCATGTCCTGGAGCGGCCTCAGGGCCTCCAGCAGGGGTTTGAAGGGACCCGGGGGCAGGGGCGTGGCCGCATGCTCGATCTCATGGGCCTGGAAAGCCGCCAGGCCGCCCTCGGCATAGACACGCTCGGCCTCGTCGCTGAACAGCACGGCATCCCCGTCGAAGGCGATGCGGATCTCGTCCGGGTGGCGGTCCGCCGCCATGGCGCTGTCGGGATAGACCCTCGCCGCGGCGAAACCGGCGTTGAGGGCGGCCCGTACGTCCTCCTCCTTGGCGGAGAGGAACAGGTTCGCCCCCAGGGAGGTCAGGTACGGATAGGGATTGCGGCCCCGGGTGAACACGCCCCGCTCCAGCTGGAGGTTGGATTCCTGGGCGCTGCGGAAGACCCGCAGTCCGCTCACGGGATCATTCCGGGACAGGATCACCACGGCCACGCGGCCTTCCTCTGCGGTGTTGAAGGCGAGGAGCTTCTTCACCAGGGGATAGGCCACGCCGGGCTTGGCCGGCACGTCCAGCCGCGAGAGCTGGAGCTGCATGTAGGCCCGGTCGTCGGAGGCCTCGAAAAAGCGGTTCTCCTCCTCGAAATCGAACAGGGCGCGGGAGGAGATGGCGACGACGAGCTTGCCTTCCAGGGATTTGGGCATGCGCTCAGAGTACATTGAGGTCATGCCCAGGCTCTACTTCGACGCCAATGCCACGACGCCGCCTCATCCGGAGACGGTGGAGGCGGTGCGACGGGCGATGGAAGAGGACTGGGCCAACCCCACCAGCACCCATCGCGAGGGCCAGCGGGCCCGGCACCACATCGAGGAGGCCCGGCGGGAGATCGCCACCACGCTGGACGTGGCGCCGGGAGAGCTGGTGTTTTGCGCCAGCGCCACCGAGGCCCTGCACCTGCTGCTCCGGGGGCTCCAGCCGGCCCTGGGCGACCGGCCCGCGGCGGTCTTCCCCGGGGAGCACAGTGCCTGCCTCAATCCCCTGAGGGACTGGTCCCGGGTGGCCTGGCTGCCCGAGGTCCCGACCGACTGCGCCACGGTGGTGCAGATGGCGGCCAGCAACGAAACCGGCATTCTCTACGACATGCCAACCGTGCTGGATGCACTGCGGATCCGGGATTCGGTGCAGGCCTGGGGCAAGGTGCCGGTGACCCTGGCGGGCTGCGACGCCGCCGTGTTCAGCGGACACAAGATGGGCGGCCCGCGGGGCGCGGCCCTGCTGTGGATGCGCCCGGGCCTGCCCTGGGAGGCGGTCATGGAAGGGCCCCAGGAGCGCCGCCGCCGGGGCGGGACCGAGGACCTGCCCGCCATATTGGGCCTGGCGGCGGCCGTGCGGCACCTGCCGGAGCGGCTGGAACTGAACGCCGCCCTGGTGCCCCTGAGGGATGCCTTCGAGGCGGAGATCCGCGCCTGGGGTCGCGACCTCGAGGTCCTCGGCCAGGGCTCCGCGCGCCTGCCCAATACCAGCTGCATCCTGTTCCGGGGCAGGAACGGCGAGGCCCTGCAGGCGGCCCTGGATCTGGCGGGCTTCGCCGTGAGCACGGGCAGCGCCTGCCACAGCGGCTCCGTGAAGCCCAGCCATGCCATCACGACCCTGGGGTACAGTTCGGATGAGGCACGCTCGGTGCTGCGCTTCTCGATGCTCCCGGGGACCCGGGCCGACGAGGTGGAGGCCCTGGCGGCGGGCCTCAAGCCGTTGGTGTGAGGTCCGGCAGGACGGCCAGGGGGAGCCACCGCTGATGCCTTCCAGCTACTCTGGACCCATGACCGCACCCCGCTGGCCCTACCCCCTGCTCCGCCTCAAGCCCGGCAAGGAGACCCTGATCTCCAAGCGCCACCCCTGGGTGTTCTCGGGGGCCCTGGCGAAGCCGCCGGAACACCACCTGGTCAGGCTGGCCGATGATTCAGGCCAGGTGCTGGGCGTGGGCACCGCGAGCCCCTCGAACCCCCTGGCGGCCCGGATCTTCCGCTTCGAGGACGCACCCCTGGATGAGGCCTTCTTCCGCGAGCGCTTCGAGTCGGCCCTGGCCCTCCGGAAGGAGCTGGGCCTCTGGGACCCCCAGGGCGGCTGCCGCTGGATCTTCGGGGAAGGGGATGGCCTGCCGGGTCTGGTGGTGGACCGCTATGCACAGGCCCTGGTGCTCCAGGTGGGCACCGCGGGCCTGGAGCTCCTGCGCGACATCTGGTGGCCCACCCTCTTCGAGATCGGGAAACGGGAGGGTCTCACGGCCTTCGTGGAGCGCAGCCAGTCCGGCCGCCGCGATGAGGGCCTCGATCCCGTGAACCGCCTGTTGAAAGGCAGCCTGGCGGGCCCCCTCACCGTGATCGAAGGGAACGCGAAGCTCACCGTGGACCTGCTGCGGGGGCAGAAGACGGGCTTCTTCCTGGATCAGCGGGAGCACCGCCTGCAGCTGGGCCGCGTGTCGCAGGGGAAGCGCGTGCTCAACGCCTTCGGCTACACGGGCGGCTTCAGCGTCCACGCGGGACTGGGCGGCGCGGCGGAGGTGGCCACCCTCGACATCAGCGCCCCGGCCCTGGATCAGGCGGAGCGGGACTGGGCCGCCAACGGCCTGGATCCCGCTGCGCACCTGCGCCTGGAGGGCGATGCCTTCGAGCTGATGCGGCAGCTGGAGCCCCTGGCCTGGGACCGCGTCATCGTGGATCCGCCCGCCTTCGCCAAGCAGCGCAAGGATGTGGACAAGGCCTTCAAGGCCTACAAGGACGTCTTCCGCCTCGGCGCCCGCGCCACCGCGCCTGGCGGGATGCTCTGGTGCTTCTCCTGCAGCCAGCACCTGGACCGCACCCGCTTCCAGGAGGCCGTGTGGACGGCGCTGCTGGAGGCGGGCCGCGAGGCGCGCGTGCTGGGGCACCTGGGCCAGCCGGCGGACCATCCCTACGCCCTGAACCATCCCGAGGGGTTCTACCTCAAGGGGCTGTGGCTGAGCCTAGCCTAGCCGCTCCACGGCCTCGTCCACGCCCTTGGCGTGCAGGGCACCCAAGTTCAAATCCAGCAGATGGGAGAGCTTCACGTTGCCCATGGCGCCGAGCATGGAGGCCTTCAGGCGGGGGACGCTACCCTCCATCGAAGCGATCAGTTCCTTCACCTGCTTGCGCCGGCTCTCCAGGCTGGAGCAGCCGCAGAGGGGGCAGCCGCAGGGCACGATGGGGAAGCCCCGCAGCCAGGCGTAGCGCTGCAGATCCTTCTCCTCGCAGGTGCCCAGGGGGCGGATGACGGTGTTGGCGCCGTCATCGCTCACCAGGCGCAGGGGCATGGTGCTGAGGCGGCCCTCGAAGAAGAGGTTGATGAGCAGGGTCTCGAGGAGGTCGTCCAGGTGGTGGCCCAGGGCGATCTTGGAGTAACCGTGCCGCTTGGCGAAGGAGTAGAGCACGCCTCGCCGCAGCCGGGAGCAGATGATGCAGGGCAGCTCCTCAGGCTTGGTGCGGACCATCTTGTCGATGGGGGCGGGGATCACGTGGTGCGGCACGCCCAGCCGCTCGCAGGTCTCGGCGATGGGATCGGGGTTGAACTGGGGGAAGCCTGGATCCACGGTGACGGCCTCGACCGTGAAGGTCACGGGAGCCCGCCTGCGCAGGCGCTCCAGAATGTCCAGCAGGGCCCAGGAGTCCTTGCCGCCGCTCAGGGCCACCAGGATGCGGTCCCCATCCTCGATGAGCCGGTAGGCCCCGTTGGTCTCGCCCACGCGGCGGGCCAGCTTCTTCTCCAACCGGGGCAGGGTCTGGAGGTCGGCCTCGGTGGGCGGCAGGGCCAGACTGGGCAGGGCGCAGGGATTGCTCACTGGGAACCGGACCCTCTCACAGCACGCCGCAGGCCTTGCGTTCGCCCCGCACGAGCTGGCCCTGGACGGCCTGCACGTACTCGGGGCAGGTGCAGTCGGGGCAGGTGTTGCTTGAAGTCTCGGAACAGAGATCCGCGAAAGTCACCTTTTCCATGAAGGCGGAGATGTGATCCGAGAGGCGGTTCCAGAGCAGCCGGCTCATGCGCTCGTCCGACAGCAGGGCCCGGTTGGCGGCCTTCGGGTCCTCCTTGGCGGCGGCATAGAAGCCGCTGTCCGTGAGGCGCAGAACCTCGCCCACGCTCACCTGGTTGCAGGGCCGGGTGAGAATGTAGCCGCCCTTTGGGCCGCGCACGCTGGCCACGACACCGGCCTTCTTCAGCTTGTTGAAGATCTGCTCGAGGAAGGGCAGGGAGAGTTTCTGGCGCTCGGCGATCACGTGCAGGGGCACCGGCTGGCCGTGGCTGTGGTGAGCCAGGTCGAACAGGGCCTGCATGCTGTACCTGCCTCGGGCCGAGATCTTCACCGGAGTTCTCCAGGGTCAAGGCTAGTATTCTTGAGTGATTGAGTCAAGTTTGTGGACGCGGCGCAGGCAGCGACAGCGAGGCGGGGCCACCGGGCAGGGATTCAAGAGGGGCCCCGTGGCGCCGATGAAGCGGCACCATGCGCTGGTTTACCTTCGTTCTGGCCCTGAGCCTGTTTGCCTGTCTCCGGGCCGGGGACGGGATCCGCGTCTCGGTGAACCCCTGGAGCACGCTGAATCCCCTGCTCATCTCCCTGGATCCCGATGCCGAGGTGATGGACCTGGTGTTCGACCGCCTGGTGACCCTGGACGCCCAGGGCAACTTCATCCCGGAGCTGCTGGAGTCCTGGACCATCCTCGACGGGGGCCGGCAGGTGCTGCTCAAGCTCCGGCCCGGCCTGGTCTGGCAGGATGGCCACCCGCTCGATGCGGAGGATGTGGTGTCCACCTGGCGGAGCCTGCGGCTGCCCCAGGTGAGGGCCATCGCCGACACCGTGGGCGGCGTGGCCAGCCTGGACAGCCTGGTGGCGGAAGGGCCCCTGACCGTGCGCATCCGGTTGAAACAGCCACGCGGATCCCTGCTCTCGGACCTCTACAATTTCATTCCGGTTCCGCGGCAGCTGTACCAGGTGGGTGCCAGGCCGGCGGATTCGCCCATGAACTTCAGACCGGTCGGGTCGGGTCCCTATCGGGTGGTCGGCAAGGCCACCAGCCGGCGGGTCGTCCTGGAGCGTTGGGACGGCTACCGGGGCCCACACCCGGGACAGGCGCCTTCCTTCGTCCTCGTGAGCCCTTCGGAGGAGGAGGTCAGCCTGGCGGCCTTCCGGGAGGAGCGCCTCCACTTCGCGGCCGTGGCTCCCATCCGCTACTACCTGGTGCGAAAGGGCGTCCAGGGCGCGGGACTGGTCCGGCCCCTGACCGCACCCCAGGCGGCTTTCAGTGCCTACTTCCTGAACTGTGACCCCCGGCGGAGCCTGCTTGGTGACCTCGCCCTGCGCGAAGTCATCTACGAGCTGCTGCCCTGGCGGCCGCTGGCCCGGGCCCGGAGGTTCTTTCCCAGCCGGCTGGCCACGGGCTTCTGGGCCCCGGAGAGTTGGGCCTATGACCCGGAGCCGCGCCCCATGCCGCTGGTGGACACGGCCAGCCGGATGCTGGATGCGGCCGGCTGGTTCCTGGGTCCCGATGGCCTCCGCCGGGATGCGAAGGGTCGTCCCCTGGCACTGGTGGCCTACGAGCGGCCCACCCTGCTGAAGCCGAGCGAGGGGGAGCTGCTCGTGCTCCAGGCGGCACGGGTGGGCATCCACATCGACTTGCAGACCCTTCCCGTCCAGTCGGTGATCGGAAAGGCCGCCAGGCACGAGGGGGATCTGTGGGTCTTCGGCTGGACCCTCTCCCTGGACCCGGATGCGGACAGTGCCCTCTTCACCAGGGAAGGCTACCGGACCGGGGCGAACCTCAGCAGCTACCTGAATCCCGAGGTGGACCGCCTGTTCGAAGAGGGCCGCCACGCCCTGGATCCGGCGGCCCGCAGTAAGGTCTACCTGCGGATTTCGAGGATCATCTTCCGGGACAAGCCGGTCATTCCCGTGGCCTACAACCAGGCCCGGGTGCTGGCCCACCAGCGCCTGCAGGGAGTGACCTTCAACCGGCTCGGCCAGGACTACGGTTTCTGGCCCGGCCGGAGGGGTTGGACGCTGACGCCCTGAACATGATCTTCAGAGCCGGTCGAAGCGGATCACCTCGACCTTGCCGGGCTTGCCCTTCGGGGGAGCGGCCTCGCGCTCGGACTCGCGCGGAGGACGGGCCTCGCGCTCGGGCTCGCGCGCAGGACGGGCCTCGCGCTCCGACTCGCGCGGAGGACGGGCGTCCCGGTCGGGCCTGGATTCCCGGTCGCGATGGTGCCGGGATTCGGATCGATGGGGCTCCGCGTTCTCGGACCGGGGGGAGGCCTTCGGGACGGGCGCCGCGGCCACCTGCAGACGCTCCCGACCGGCCCAGACCGCGCCCACCTGCTTGATGCGGTCGACGAGCCGGGCCGGTTCCAGCACCTGCACCCCGTCGCCGAACTGCATGGCCCAGCGGGCGATGGCCCGGAGGTCCGTGGCCGTGAAGGAGATCAGCGCCTGGCCATCGCCCTGGTCCTCGATCCGGAAGTTCGGAAAGGCCGGGGGCGCCTGCTTCACGGCGAAGACCCACTGCTTCAGGAGGGTGGCCTTCACGGCGATGGGCTCTCCGCCCAGCCAGCCGCCGATCTGGTTGGCGGGCGTGCCTTCGGCATAGGGCCCCTGGGCCGCGCGACCCACCCCATCCACGGCGTTGACCTCGGCCAGCAGGTCCACGCAATGGTGGCGCTCGGCGTTGTAGCGGCGGTCCCAGCCCCACACGTACCAGGCCTGGCTCAGGGCGTCGAAGGTGAGGTGGCGGGGTTCGAAGGTGCGCGGGGCATTGGCGTCGGCGTCGGCGAAGATGAACTCGACAGCCCGGCCTTCGCAGATGGCGGTGAGGATGGTCTGGGCCAGGGGCGTCAGGGCCGGCGAGGCCTGGGCCTTCTTCATCGCGGGCGGAGCTGCCTTCGTAGGTGTCGCGGGGATGGGCTCGGCGGGAATCTCCGGGGGCTCGGCGGCAACCTTGGCCTTGGCTGCCCTGGTCTTGGCGGGGACCTTGGCCGGTGCCTTGGCTTTGGGCTCAGCCGCTTCGGCCTTCTTCGGCGCAGCCTTCTTGGCCGGGGCGGCCTTGGCCTTCGGGGCGGGTTTCTCCTCCTCCAGGCTGGCGGTCACGGGCTTCTTGCGAGGGGTTTTGGTTGCGGCCATGGGTGTCAGGCTCCTGGCTCATCATCGCTCAATCCTGCCGGAGCGGTCCACCGCACAATTTGTGGGCATGTAAGCGCGCGAATTCAGCCAGGCTGGATCCATGGGACAACGCAACCTCCGCTTTGCCGTGGTGATGGGCCTCCACACCCTCATCTCGGCCGGTACTTACCTGCTGGGCAAGGCCGCGGCGGATGCCATCCCGACGTTGGCCCTCGGACTGCTCAGGTTCCTCATCGCCGGTGCGGGGTTCCTGCTGCTGGCGAAATTCCGGGGCCTGGAACTCTGGTCGGTCGCGAAGGCGGACTGGCGCGCCTATTTCTGGGCCGGCTTCCTGGGCGTGGCCTTGAACCAGGTCGCCTTCCTGGGCGGGTTGGCCCTCACCCTGCCTTCGCACGCGGCCCTGCTCTATGCGCTGACGCCCACCATGGTGCTGCTCCTCGCCTGGGTGCGGGGGCAGGAAAGGCCGGGACCGCGGAAACTCGGGGGCCTGGCGCTGGCCTTCTCCGGAGTCGCGGTGCTGTTTTCGGGCAAGGCGGGGGGGATCCTTCCGCCCCGCTGGATCCTGGGGGACATCATGGTGCTGGTGGCGGTGGTCGCATGGGCGGGCTACACCGTCCTGAGCCGCCCCCTGGTGCTCAAACACGGCGCCCAGAGGGCCACCACGCTCACCATCCTGTTCGGCCTGGCGGTCTTCGCGCCCCTGGGGCTCGTCGGGCTGCCGAGACTCGCCGTCGCGAGCGTGCCGCCCATGGCCTGGGTCGGGCTGGTGTACCTCGGCCTGATGACCAGCGTGGCTTCGTACCTGCTCTGGTTCCACGCCCTCTCCATGAAGGAACCCAGCCGGGTGGCCATCGCCACCAACCTGCAGCCCGTGGCCACGGCCGTGCTGGCCTGGGTCTTCTATGGGCAGGGAGTGACTCCATCCTTCGCCCTTGGCGCGGTCCTGGTCATCGGCGGCGTCATCCTCACCCAGCTCTGATCCCGCTCAGGGACGGCTGCGCGGATGCATCTGATCGTAGAGGGCGCGCAACCGGGCCTGGTGGACGTGGGTGTAGATCTCGCGACCAGGTGGGTCGCAGAGCAGGCTCCGGGGGAGCCTGTGGCGCGGGGCCCCACCCGGAGCGAATCACGACCGAGGATGCATCTGATCGTAGAGGGCACGCAACCGGGCCTGGTGGACATGGGTGTAGATCTGGGTCGTGCTGATGTCGGCGTGGCCGAGCATGGCCTGCACGGCCCGGAGGTCGGCGCCGTGGTCCAGGAGATGGGTGGCGAATGCGTGGCGCAGGACGTGGGGGCTGACGGCCTGGGCCCGCAGCCCGGCCGCCCGGGCGTAGCCCTTCAGGAGGCGCCAGAGGTGCTGGCGCGTGAGCCCCTCGCCTCTCTGGCCGACGAAGAGTTCGCCGCCGCTGGGCTTGAAGCCCGGGCGCAGCACGAGCCAGGCGCGGATCCATTTCTCCGCACCCGTGCCGAAGGGGATGAGGCGCTCCTTGCTTCCCTTGCCCATCACCCGGAGGAAGCCCTCGTCGAGGAACACGGACAGGGCGGGCAGGCCCGCCAGTTCAGAGACCCGAAGGCCGGAGGCGTAGGTGAGTTCCAGCCAGGCGCGGTCGCGGACGCCCAGGGGCGTGGCGACGTCCGGGGCATTGAGGATGGCCTCCACCTGGCTTTCACTCAGGGTCCGGGGCAGGATGCGCGGTGGCCTCGGGGGCTTCACCACCGCTTCGGGCCCGGCGCCACCCCCCCCCTCCAGGCGCAGGAAGGCCAGGAAGGACCGGAGGCTGGAACTCATCCTGGCGAGGCTGCGGGGCGACTTGCCCTCACCCTGCTGGGAGACGATAAAGGCCGTGAGGTGGTCGCGGGTGAGGGCGTCGGGGGGGAGGTCCCGGGGGCAGGCCCAGGCCGCCAGATGATCCAGGTCCGACATGTAGCCCGAGGAGGTGTTGGCAGAAAGGCCGCGTTCCACCGCCAGGTGAGTGCGGAACTCGACCAGGCTCGCCCCCCAGCCCAGGGGCCAGCCGTGCTCGGGTTCCTCATGGTTCCTGGATCGGGGCATGCCTCCATCCTCCTCGGGCGGCGACCGGACGCAATCCATCAGTTCCGGGTGGTTGAGGGGGGTGCTTTACTCGGGGTTTGGAAATCCCCCCCGGGTATGTTAGTGTTTCCAGGTTCGTTTGGAGGAGCCCCCGATGGCTGATGTGCGTAAGAAGGTCATTGCAATCATTGCAGAGCAGCTGGCCAAGCCCGAAGATTCCATCTCCGAATCCAGCCACTTCGTGGACGATCTCGGTGCCGACAGCCTCGACACTGTCGAGATCATCATGGCCATCGAAGAGGCCTTCAGCCTCGAGATCCCCGAGAGTGAGCAGGAGAAGATCCGCACGGTGGGCGATGCCATCGCCTACATCGAGAAGCACGCGAAGGTTTGACCCATCGCGAGCGTAACGTGCCGCAGCGCCCTTCATGGCCCTGCGGCACGTTTGTTTTCCCGATCCTACCCGAGGTGAACCCATGACCAGGACCGTTCAGCGCCGTCGCGTCGTCATCACCGGCATGGGGACTGTCAACCCCTGCGGTCTCACCGTCCCCGAGACCTGGGACAACCTCCTCGCCGGGAAGAGCGGCATCAGCACCATCGACCGCTTCGACGTGTCCGATTTCGCCTGCAAGATCGCGGGCCAGGTGAAGGGCTTCAATCCGGATCTGTTCATCGACAAGAAAGAACAGAAGAAGATGGACATCTTCATCCACTACGCCATGGGCGCGGCCCACGAGGCCTGGGCGGACGCGGGCTTCGACCAGATGCAGCTGACCAAGGCCGAGCGGGAGGTGTTCGGCGTCTACATCGGCAGTGGCATCGGCGGCCTCAGCACCATCTGGGACGAGGCCAACGGCTACCGCGGGCCCCGGCGCACCAGCCCCTTCTTCATTCCAAGCCTCATCATCAACCTGGCCAGCGGCCAGGCCAGCATCAAGTACGGGCTGCAGGGCCCGAACAGCGCCGTGGCCACGGCCTGCGCCACTGGCGCCCATGCCATCGGCGATGCCTCCCGGCTCATCGCCTTCGGCTATGCGGACCGCATGATGGCCGGCGGCAGCGACTCCGTGATCAACCAGCTGGGCGTCGGCGGCTTCGCCGCCATGCGCGCCCTCAGCACCCGGAACGATGAGCCCGAGCGCGCCTCCCGCCCCTTCGATGTGGACCGGGATGGCTTCGTCATGGCCGAGGGGGCCGGCATCGTCATCCTCGAGGAGTACGAGCTGGCCAGGGCCCGGGGCGCGAAGATCTACGCGGAGGTCGCCGGCTACGGCATGAGCGGCGACGCCAACCACATCACGACCCCCGCACCCGAAGGCGAAGGGGGCCAGCGCGTGATGCGGGCCGCCCTCAAGGACGCGGACATCGCGCCCGAGCAGGTGGGCTACGTGAACATGCACGGCACCAGCACCCCCGTGGGCGACAAGCTGGAATGCCTGGCCATCCAGCGGGTCTTCGGGGAGCACGCCAGGAAGATCAAGGTGAGCAGCTCCAAGTCCATGCACGGACATCTCCTGGGCGCCGCCGGGGGTCTGGAGACCATCGTGGCCGCCCTGGCCGTCCAGACCGGGAAGATCCCCCCGACCATCAACGTGGACCACCAGGATCCTGAATGCGAGCTGGACGTGACGGCCAATGTGGCCGGCACCCTTGACTCCGAGTACGCCATGAACAACGGCTTCGGCTTCGGCGGCACCAACGGGTGCCTGGTGCTGCGGAAGGTCTAACAGAAAAGAATTCACCACCAAGGCACCAAGACACCAAGAACTGCTTTTTCCTTCCTTGGTGGCTTGGTGTCTTCTCGGTCTCGATTTCATCGATACGCGAGACGAAATTTGATTTTGGTGGTTTGCTTTGGATCTATGGCCAAGGCAATCCCCTTCAAGCTCGTCGCGCCCTACTCACCCGCCGGGGATCAACCGGAGGCCATCGCGCAACTGGTCGAGGGGTTGGAGCGGGGCGACCGTTGCCAAACCCTGCTGGGCGTGACGGGTTCCGGGAAGACCTACACCATGGCCAGCACCATCGCCCGGGCGGGCCGCCCGGCCCTGATCTTCGCGCCGAACAAGACCCTGGCCGCCCAGCTCTTCAGCGAGTTCAAGCTGTTCTTCCCCGAGAACGCCGTCGAGTACTTCGTTAGCTACTACGACTACTACCAGCCCGAGGCCTACGTGCCCGAGCGGGACCTCTTCATCGACAAGGACGCGAAGATCAACGAGGAGCTGGAGAAGCTTCGGCTCAGCGCCACCCGCAACCTGCTGGAACGCCGGGACACCATCGTGGTGGCTTCCGTCAGCTGCATCTATGGCCTGGGCGACCCTTCCTCCTACATGAACCTCTCGGTGAACCTGAAGGCGGGCCAGACCCTCGATCGCTCCGTCCTGCTGCGGGACCTGGTGGCCATCCAGTACCAGCGCAACCACCTGAGCTTCGAGCCCGGCATCTTCCGGGTGCGGGGAGACGTGGTGGAGGTCTACCCGGCCTATGAGGATGTGGCTTACCGGATTGAGCTCTGGGGGGACGAGGTGGAGCGGCTGTCCAAGATCGACCCGCTGCGAGGCGCGGTGGTCGAGAAACTGGACGAGCTCACCATCTGGCCCAAGACCCACTACGTGACCCCCGAAGACAAACTCAAGGCCGCCATCCGCGACATCAAGGTCGAGCTGGAGGCGCGGGAGAACGAGTTCCGCGCCGCGGGCAAGATCGTCGAGCTGCAGCGGCTCCACCAGCGCGTCATCTACGACGTGGAGATGATGAAGGAAATGGGCACCTGCAGCGGCATCGAGAACTACAGCCGTTTCCTGGACGGCCGGCAGCCCGGCCAGCCGCCCCACACCCTGCTGGACTACTTCCCGGAGGACTTCATCGTATTCATGGACGAGAGCCACGTGGCTACGGGCCAGCTCCACGGCATGTACAACGGCGACCGCTCCCGGAAGACCACCCTCGTCGAGTACGGCTTCCGCCTGCCCTCCGCCCTGGACAACCGGCCCCTCCAGTTCGAAGAGTTCGAGGCCAGGGTGAAACAGGTGGTGTTCGTTTCCGCGACCCCGGGCGACTACGAGCTGGGGCAGTGCGGCGGCGCCTTCGTGGAGCAGGTGGTGCGGCCCACGGGCCTGGTGGATCCCATGGTCGAGGTACGCCCCGTGGGCACCCAGGTGGATGACCTGCTGGAGGAGATCCGCAAGGTGGTGGCCCGGGACGAGCGGGTGCTGGTGACCGTGCTCACCAAGAAGCTGGCGGAGCAGCTCACGGCCTACTACCAGGAGCTGGGGGTCAAGGCCGAATACCTGCACAGCGAGATCGACACCCTGGAGCGGGTGGAACTGCTCAAGAACCTGCGCCGGGGCGTGTTCGACGTGCTCATCGGCATCAACCTGCTGCGGGAGGGGCTCGACCTGCCCGAGGTGAGCCTGGTGGCCATCCTGGACGCGGACAAGGAGGGCTTCCTCCGCAACAACCGCAGCCTCATCCAGACCATCGGCCGCGCCGCCCGCCACGTGAACGGCCGGGCCATCCTCTATGCGGATGTGATGACGGGCTCCATGAAGCAGGCTATCGGCGAAACGGAGCGCCGGCGCCACAAGCAGGTGGCCCACAACCTGGCCCACGGCATCACCCCCGAGACCGTGAAGCGCAACCTGGACGACGTCATGGGCGAGGCCCTGGCCCGGGAGTTCATCAACGTCTCCAAGGAGGAGCGGGCCGCCGAGGAGCCGCTGCTCTACCTGGAGGACAGGGCCTTCGAGCGCGAGGTGGCCAAGCTGGAGAAGCGCATGAAGGAACTCGCCTCCCAGATGAAGTTCGAGGAGGCGGCGGAACTGCGCGACCGCATCCTGCATGCCCGAAGGGAGAGGCTATTGGGATCGGGAGACACGCCGCTCGCCATGGCCTCGGGACCCGTGGAACCATGAGCGACCTGACGAATTCAAGCGAGGGCGGGACCCCCCTCGGGCTGCCTGAATGGCGGCGGCGGATCCTGGACCGGACGGTGCTGGCCGGGGCTCTGCTGGGACCCCTTGCCTATGTCCCCAGCCTGTGGCTCTCCGCCCGGGAACACCTCTGGGGTCTGGTGGTCCTGGACACCTTGCTGTACGGCTGGATCCTCCTCCTGGCCCTCCGGCCCGGATGGCCCTACCTCCTACGGGCCAGTTCCGTGGTGGCCATGGTGCTGCTGATGGCGCTGGTCCTGGGGCCCGCGACGGGACTCCGGGAAACCGCCCTGGTCTGGCTGGAATTCGCCTCCATCGCCGCGGCCCTTTTCCTCTCCCGGCGGAGCGCCTACGCCGTGTTCGGCATCAGTCTCCTGGCCCTGCTGGCCCTCACTGCGTTCATGCAGAGCCCCAGCGCCCCTCTGGGATCGCCGGCCTGGATGGGGTGGGTGGTGACCGCCTGCAATGCCGTTGTCATCGGGGGCACGGTCACTCTGGCCCTCACGGTCCTGCTCAGGGGCCTCGAGGATACGAATCTCAGCCTGGTTCAGAAGGCCGAGGACTACCGGCAGGCGGAGGCTGCGCGGCAGCGCCTGGAGGCCGAGCTGCGCCGCTCCCAGAGCATGGAACTCATGGGCACCCTGGCCAGCGGGATCACTCACGACCTGAAGAACATCCTCCACCCCATCCTGGCGCTCACCGCGATGGCCCGGGATGAGCTGGAGCCGGGGTCCTCCGCCCACCAGCTGTTGGGGGATGTGCTGGCCGCGGCGGAACGGGGCACGGACCTCACCCAACGGATCCTGGCCTTCAGTCGGCCCCGGACGACCCAGCGGCAGCGCATCCCGGTGGAGGCGGTCATCGATGAGGTGGGACGATTGCTGCGGCCGACGCTGCCCTCCAGTGTCCGCATCCGGGTGGCCGTGGATCAGCCGTTGGCGCAGGTGGAGGCCCAGTCCATCGAATTGCACCAGGTGCTGTTGAACCTGGCCACCAATGCGGCCCATGCCATGCGGACCACGGGCGGAGAGCTGCTGATCCGTCACCGGTGGGTGAGTGCTGGGGAGATCGCGATCGAGGTCCTGGACGAGGGCATCGGCATGAATGAAGCCACCCTGGCGAGGGCCTTCGAACCCCTCTTCACCACCAAATCCGAACTGGAGGGCACGGGCCTCGGCCTCCCCCTGTCGCGGCGCATCGTGGAGGGATTGGGCGGAACCCTGGTCCTCTCCAGTGCCCCGGGCAAGGGCACGGTGGCCGAAATCCGCCTGCCGGCGGTGCCCCAGGAAGCTCTACCTCAAGCTTGAAGCAGGAGTCGCCATGACCCTCCGTACCGCCCTCCTAACGGTTCTTCTCGCAGCCTCGGCCCTTGCGGCGACGCCCATGGGCCCGGTCGGGCACTGGAAGACCTACGATGACAAGACCGGGGCCCTCCACGGCCTGGTGGAGATCACCGAGGAGGCGGGGGTGCTGAAGGGCCGGATCCTGAAGTCCTACGACCCGCTGAAGCCCAATCCCACCTGCGACCTCTGCGAAGGGGAACGGAAGGGCCAGCCGGTCCTGGGCATGGTGTTCCTGTGGGGGCTGACCCGGCAGGGGGAGGAATTCAAGGGTGGGTTCATCCTCGACCCGGACAACGGCAAGGTCTACAGGGCCAAGCTGAGGGTGGAGGAGGGCGGCCGCCGGCTGCTGGTTCGCGGCTTCATCGGGATCTCGCTCCTGGGCCGCACCCAGACCTGGGTGAGAGAGGACTGAACGAGCAATCCATCCGATGACCTGAAGTAGGATGGTCGTGGGAGGATCCCAAGGCCGATGCGAGTGCTGCTGGTCGACGATGAGCGATTGCTCCTGGTTTCCCTCACCCGCGCCCTGCAGGTCCAGCGGCCGGACTGGGAGATCGAGACCGCCAGCGATGGCGTGGAGGCCATGCGGCTGCTCAAATCCCAGCATGTGGACCTCCTCATCACCGATGTCCAGATGCCAGCCATGGATGGGCTGGCCCTGCTGGCACAGGTTCGATCGGATCCCTACCTGGCGGCCCTGCCCCTGATTCTCATCAGCGCCCAGGACGACCGGTCCAGCGTGCGGAAGGGCATGTTCTCGGGTGCCGATGACTACCTGACCAAGCCCTTCTCCGCAGAAGAGCTGATCCAGACCGTGGAGAGCCGCCTCCAACGCCTGGAGCAGGGGAGCAGTGCTCACCCCCAGACCAGTTCCCTCCAGCGACAATTGAAAGAGCGGTTGACGGAGCGCGAGCTGGAAGTACTGTCGCTCATCGGCCAGGGGATGGTCACCAAGGACATCGCCGTGGCCTTGGACCTCAGCCCCAAGACCGTCAGCGCCCACCGGCAGAACATCATGGAGAAACTCGACCAGCACAATGCCGCGGCCCTGGCGGCCCTCGCCATCCGGGCGGGCGTGGCTTGAAGGCCCGCCCGCCCCTGGGGGGTGCCGGCGCCTATTTCGCGTACTGCCGGATCACTCGTTCGATGGCGGCCCGGCAGGCGGCGCAGAAGCCCCCGTCGTCGCGGCTGAACATGATGCAGTCCTCCTGGCTGCGGAAATAGCCCTTGGCCTCGTAGTTGGCGCCCTCGAAGGCACCCACCTGCTTGCCATAGGTGTCCGTGCCCAGGAGGTTGGTATCGAACACCTTCTCCCTGGCGAAGAGGGCGTCCATCTCGGCTTCGGGCCGGTTCGCGGCCCGGATGGCACGGCGCTCCTTCTGGTAGGCGAGGCTGTGGGCCTCGAACTCGTCCTTCTTCCAGGGGGTGGGCAGGGGCACGCCGGGACTGAGCAGGCCCTTCCATTTGGGGTTCCTGGGGTCGGCGGTGGCGTTGGGCTCCCAGGGCTCGGGGCGGGAGGGGCTGTTGGTGACGGCCACATCGGAGGTGTAGTACTCGTCGGCCAGGCCCGCGAAGTGGTGGCCGAACTCGTGGACGAAGAGGTAGCCGACGGTGCTGTTGCCCGCCGCCGCCGTGCTGTAGAGGTTGTGGATGCCGCCGCCGCCGTAGGTCTCGGCGTTCACCAGGATCTCCACGAACTCGTAGGGGGCCTGGGCGGCGATGTCGCGGAAGGCGCGATTGTCGAAGGTGAGGACGTAGCGCTCGCTGCCGAAGGCGTCGAAGGTGGTGCCCAGGGGCGTGCGTTTGTGCACGCCGGTGGAGGGCCTGGAGACGCCGCTTTCCGCCGAAGGCGGGCAGAGGGCCCAGATGTTGAAGTCCTGGCGGTGCTCCTTGAAGGGGGACTGCTCGAAGAGCCTTTCCATCACCATCCGGGCCTGCCGCTCGAACTTGCCCCGTTCGGCGGCGGTATAGCCATCGCCCAGGATGAGGACGTCGACCTTGTCGGCGGGTTCCCCGCTCTTTTGCAGGGCGATGAGGCCGCCCGCCTCCGGGGAGGGGGCCTGCTCGATGAGGGGGTCCCGGGGATCGAGGTCGAAGGTCCACAGGACCTTGAAGGCGTTCCGGGCATCGCGCTTTTTCAGGAGGATGCGCACAGGCCCCTCGGGCCGGGGGAAGCGCAGGGACTCGGAGAAGGAGCGGTTCAGGGCCTTGGCCTCGTCCGTGGTCTCCCATTCGCCAAAGATGCTGGCGAAGCCCCGGGAATAGAGCACCCTGCCGGTGGCCAGGTCCGCCACCTCGAAGCAGTACTTCCCGAGGTTGCTGGTGTCGATGGCCTTGGCGAGGTCCCCGGGCCAGGGCAGGGGCTCCAGCACCACCCGGTCCAGGCCGAAGTGTTCGGAGGCGGCATCCCCCGTATGGCCGTAGTCCACGCGCAGGGTGCGGGGCGGGGCGGCCAGGCAGGCCAGGGCCGCGAGGGAAAGCAGCAGGGGACGGAAGGCGAGACGAAGCATGGGTGCACCTCGGCTTCCACGATAAACTGGTCCCGCGGAGATCCGATGCTCAACGCCAAGCAACGCCAGTTCCTCAAGGCCCGGGCCCATGCGCTCAAGCCCGTCCTGCACGTGGGCAAGGGGGGGGTAACGCCGGCCCAGGCGGCAGAACTCGATGTGATGATCGACAGCCTGGAACTGGTGAAGGTCAAGATCAACCCCAACAGCTTCGAGGACGAGGACTCGGCCGCCAAGGCCCTGTGTGCCGCCATTCCCGGCCTGGAGCATGTCTGGACCATCGGCCACACGATGCTGTTCTTCCGGCCCAGCCGCACCCACGACACGAGATTCCCTTTGCCATGATTTAGGGATCGGGGTCGTCCGCCGAAACGGAGGGTGGAGGTTCGATGCCCTACCTGTCCTGGATGGAGGGGAGCCAACTCATGCGGTATGCCGTTCCCGAGGCATGCCAGGTGGGTCGGGATCCGCTGGTCTGCCCCCTGGCCCAGCCGAACCTCGTCGGGCTGTCCAGGGTCCACGCCAGCATCGATCGGATCGGCGGAATCTGGTGGGTGCGGGACCTGGACTCCGCCAACGGCACCTGCCTGAACGACCAGCCGCTCCACCATCCCCAGGGCAATGCCCTCCAGGACGGGGACGAGCTGGTGATGGGCGGCTGGCACCTGACCTTCACCGAGGGTTTCCCGGGCCTGGATGGCACCACCTTCGCTGAGCGGGTGGGGGACCTCTTCCAGGAAGTACGCCCGGAGCCGGCCCAGGCCATGGTGCTGATCCGCAGCATCGAGCTGCTCCAGCGCTCCACCGAGAAGCTGCTGCAGCAGGTCGATGCCGACGCCATGCTGAAGGGGCTCCTGGACGAGTCCCTCCTGCTCCTGAGCGGGGACCGCGGCTTCCTCGTGATGCGATCGAAGGAGGGGGGGTGGCGAACGGCCCATCGCGTGGGCGATGTGCAGGAAGGCATCGGTCTCTCCCGATCGGTACTGGACTACGTGGCGCGGGAGCGCACCGCGATCATGTCCAATCGGCCTCTGGCCGACCCGCGCTTCGGAGGGGTGAGCCTGGTGGAGCTCCACCGGGGCTCCCTTCTGTGCGCACCGATGGTGGATGAGGATGACATCCATGGGGCCCTCTACCTCGATCGGGAATCCGAGGGGCGTCCCTTCAGCCGCTTCGACCTGGCGGTGTTCCAGGCCTTCGTGCGGCTGGGCTCCATGGCGTTCCGCCAGGCACTGCTGAACCGGCGGGCCCTGGGCCAGGCCGAGCAGCAGGGTGAGCTGCTCCGGCTGCGCACCGAGCGGCAGCGGGAAGCCGACGGGCACGGCGAGCTGCTGGCGGCCATGGCCGGACCGCTCAGGCGGGTTCAAAGCTGGGCCGAGGGGCTTCCGGATGTCACCGGGGGGGCCATCAGGTCCCAACTCGATCAACTGGCGGCCCTGGTCGAGCACGGCAGCCGGGAAGGGCAGGCCGTCGAGGCACCCAGTGCCGGACATACCCAGCTGGTCGCGGCGCTGCAGGAGGAACTGGTCCAGCGCTGGGAGTCCCTGCTCCGCCTGCGCAAGGCCCGGCTAAGCTTTTCGGAGGCCCCGCCCGCCTCGGTCTGGATGGCAGGGGGCCCCCTCGTGGTGGCCATCGCCGGCCTGGTGGAACCCATGCTCATGCAGCTCCCCCAGGGGGACACCGTCACCCTTCGCTGGGACCAGGAACGGGGCTTCAGGGTGCTGCGGCTGACCCTTCCGGTCGGCTTGCACACCCCCATGCCAGATCCCTGGACCCAGCGCATGCTCCAGGACGCGGGAGCGCGCTGGCACTGGGCCGACCAGACCCTGGACCTGTTTCTTCCCGAGGGCCCCGACACCATGCCCGAAGAACCGGCCAGGCCCCTCCTGGGCCTGGTGAGTGAGGAACTGGACCTGATGGGCCTTTTCCAGACCGTGGCCGAGGCGGGAAACCTCTGGCTGCATCCCCTGGAGCAGGAACCACCCCCGCCGCCCCTCCCCAAGTTCCGGTTCCTGGTGGTGGACGCCCGGGGAACCCGGGAGCTGGAGGCCTGCATCCGCGCCTACCGCCACCATCCCTCCTTCGCCACGACGCCCATCCTGGTGGTGCGCTGCACCGAGGACGAGACTCCGAGGCTCATCGAAGCGGGCGCCACTGACTGGCTGGCCGAGGGCTTCCGCTGGGAAGCCCTCCACCACCGCCTCCAGGTGCTCCGCGGTCACACTGAGCTCCAGCAGCGGGCCCTGGCCACGGAGCGGCTCGAGTCCTTCCGCCAGATGGCAGGCACCCTCAAGCACGAGATCAACAATCCCCTGGCGATCATCTCCATGCAGGTCGAGATGCTGCAGCGGAAGTACCCGGAAGAGGGGAAGCTCGGGAAGATCGGCGAGATGGTGGACCGCATCCGGGCCCTGGTGCAGGTGCTGCAGAAGATGCGGGAGACACCGACGGAGGACTACGCGGACGGCTCGAGCATCCTGAGGGTGGGCAAGGGCGGCTGAAGGGGCTCAGCCCTCGGCCCCCAATCGCCGCAGGCCCCGCTCGCTGAGCAGGGCCGCGACGGGCCAGTCGTGGGGATCCACCGGGACATCGAGGTGCATCTGGGCCTCGAACCCCACGCCCACGGTGAGCAGTTCCTCCGGCAGCCGGGCCAGCAGGGCATCGTAGAATCCCCGGCCGTAGCCAAGGCGGTGGCCGTCGTTATCGAAGGCCAGGCCCGGCACCAGGAGCAGTTGCACGGGGGGCAGGAAGTGCTGGGCCAGGACAGGCTCCTGAAGGCCCCAGGGCCCCTGTTCCAGTGGCTCCGTGCCCCAGGCCAGCCGCGGCGGATGGGTCGAGACCACACGGGGAAAGAACCAGAGCCAGTCAGGATGGGCGGCCACGGCGGGGCGCAGGTCGATCTCCGAGCCGATGGGCCAGAAGGCGCCGATGCGGCTGAGTCGCCGGTCCCGGCAGAGGCGGTCGAGGTGGTCCGCGGCGGCCCTCGACCAGGTTCCGCGCGAGTCCGCTGGCAGGGCGTCCCGGCGGGCCTTCAGCTGGTCGCGAAGCACGGACTTTGGTTCCACTTCTCCACCTCAGCAGAGCCGGAACCTCCCCGTCAACGGAGTATCCTCAGCCCAGGAGAACACCCATGAAGCCCCGTTTCCTGATGCTGCTGCTCGCAGCCTGTCTTGGTTTCAACGCCCCCCGGTCGGCCCATGCGCAGACCGGGATCCAGCGTCAGGGTGCCGCCACTCAACTGGTGCAGTCGATCCCCGCGGAGACCGGGCTCGCGGACCCCGCGCTTCCCTTCGCCAAGGATGTGTGGGTGGCGATGATCCGGGAGGCGGAGGTCAGCGTGGACGCGGCGGAGTTCTACGTCACCAGCCGACCGGGCGGGGCCCTGGAGCCGGTGCTGGTCGAACTCGAGAAGGCCGGTACCCGCGGTGTGAAGGTTCGTTTCCTGTTGTCGTCGAAGATGCTGGATCAGGACCCCGGCTCCGTGGCTAGGATTCGCCGCATTCCAGGAGCCGAGGTGCGGAGCTTCGATCTGACGGGCGTGTCCAAGGGCATCCTCCACGCCAAGTACTTCCTGGTGGATGGCCGGGAGGCCTTCCTGGGCAGCCAGAACTTCGACTGGCGGGCCCTGGAGCACATCCATGAGCTGGGTGTTCGGACCACGGACCCGAGGATCGTGTCGCCCTTGGCGGAGCTCTTCGCCCTTGACTGGCGCTTCGCCCAGACCGGGAGGCTGCCGGACCTGCCCCCGCGGTCGCTCCCGGCCGCGCGACCCGTAGTGGAACTGGTGGCCAGCCCACCATTCCTGACGCCGAAGGACGTCCGGCCGGCCCTTGAGGCGCTGGTGGACCTGCTGGGCCAGGCCAAGCAGACCGTGCGAGTCCAGATGCTGACCTATTCACCCATCACGGGCCAGGACCAATACTGGCCCCTGCTGGACAATGCCCTTCGGGCCGCGGCGGTGCGGGGCGTGAAGGTGCAGTTGATGGTATCGGATTGGGTGCTGGGGGGACGGGCGCTGCCCCACCTGAAGGCGCTCACCCTGATCCCCAACCTGGAGGTGAAGGTGGTGTCCATTCCCGAGGCGAAGGAAGGCCACATCCCCTTCGCCCGCACCATCCACAGCAAGTACCTGGTGGTGGACGGAACCCAGCTGGCCCTGGGCACCAGCAACTGGGAGGAGAGCTACTTCATGGCGTCCCGGAACGTCGAACTGGTCTTCCGCGACTCGCCCCTGGCCCCCCAGGCCGCGGGGATCTTCGACCGCCTCTGGACCAGCCCCTACGCCTTTGCCCTGGAGCCGCTGAAGGTCTACGAGAAACGCAAGGTGGATTAGACAGGCTCGTACACGTTGTAGAGGTTGTCCCGCTCCAGGGCCTCGAAACCGGCCTCCCGGATGAGGCGCACCAGCTCGCCCTGCTGGAGCCCCTGGGGGCTCTTGGCGCCGGCCAGGTGGGCGATCTCCTCGGCGATGACGGTGCCGTCCAGGTCATCGGCGCCGTAGCTGAGCCCCGCCTGGGCCAGGCCCGGCGAGATCATGACCCAGTAGGCCTTGATGTGCGGGATGTTGTCGAGCAGCAGGCGGGCCACCGCGATCTCCCGCAGGTCCTGGGTGCCTGTGGTCTCGTGGATCACGTGGGTGGCGCTCAGCTCGTTGTCCTCGTTCTGGTAGGCCAGGGGGATGTAGGCCAGGAAGCCCGGGTAGCCGGCCGCCAGGGAGCGGTCCTGGAGGGCCCGCAGGCGCAGCAGGTGGTCCACCCGGTGCCGGGCCTCCTCGATGTGCCCATAGAGCATGGTGCAGTTGGTGGGCAAGCCCTTGCGGTGGCAGAGTTCGGCCGTGTCCAGCCAGACCTGGGCGTCCTTCTTGCCGATGCAGATCTGCTCGCGCAGCGCTTCGTCGAAGATCTCGGCGCCGCCGCCGGGGCAGCTCTCCAGACCCGCGGCCATGCAGCGGTCCAGGAAGGCCTCGGTGGAGAGGCCCGAGATGCGGGCGTAGTAGTCCATCTCGATCATGGTGAAGACCTTGAGGTGGATGGATGGGAAGCGCGCCTTGATCCTGCCGAACAGGTCCTCGAAGTAGTCGACCTTCAGCTTCGGGTTGTGGCCGGAGGTCATGTGCAGTTCCCGGACCCCCAGGTTCTCGGGCTTCTCCAGTTCCGCGATGATGTCCTCGGCCGACAGGGCATAGGCCCGTGGATCGCCGGGTTTCGCCTGGAAGGCGCAGAACTGGCAGTGGGTGTAGCAGACATTGGTGTAGGACAGGCGCCGGCTCACCACGTAGTAGGCGGCCTTGCCGTGCCTTTTCAGCCGGAGGTGGTGGGCCATGGCACCCACGCCCGTGAGGTCGGAGGTCTCGTAGAGCAGGAGGCCCTCGTCGAAGCTCAGGCGCTCTCCGCGCAGCACCTTGTCCGCCAGGGGGTGGAGGCGGGGATCGCGGATTCTCGAATGAAGTGACAACATCGAAACCTCGGTCCCCAGTGTAGCGTCCTGCCGCCGGGAATCACGGCAGGCGGGGCAGGCGGACCTGGAAGGCGGTGCCCTGCCCGTCCTGGCTGAGGAACCGGATGGATCCTCCGGTCTTCTCCAGCAGGGACTTGACGGAGGCCAGGCCGATGCCGGTGCCGATGCCCGAGGTCTTCGTGGTGAAGAAGGGCTGGAACACCCGATCCTGGAGGTCGAGGGGAATGCCGGTGCCGGTGTCCTCGATCTCCAGCAGGGGGCCGCACCCCTCCTCGTCCGGTCGGGGGGGGCGGGCCCGGATCGTGACCGATCCACCCTCGGGCATGGCGTCCCGCGCGTTGCTCACCAGGTTCACCAGGATCTGCTCCAGCATGCCGCGCGTGCCCAGGAAGGGCATGGGACCTGGCATGGCTTCCAGGTGCAGGGTCTGGCCCGGTGACAGCAGCAGCAGCAACAGGGGCTGGAGGGCGTGGAGTTCCTTGGACAGGTCCAGCTCCTGGGGGGGCAGGGGCTCCTGCCGACCCATGGCCATCAGGCGGCTGCTCATGGACGCCACGGTCTGGGTGGCCTCCAGGACCCGAACCATGTCCTTCCTGGTGGGCAGGAGGCCTTGATCCATGTTCGTGAGCACCAGGTCCGCCCGGTTCTGGATCGCGCCCAGGAGGTTGTTCATGTCGTGGGCGAGGCCGGCTCCCAGGGTGGCCATGGCGTTCATGCGTTCGGTGCGCAGGAGCATCGCCTGGGCCGTCTCCAGCGCCTGGGTCCGCTCGGCGACGCGGAGCTCCAGATGCTGCGACAGGTGGAAGAAATCCCGCAGGGCAAAGTACTGCCGCACCAGCAGCAGGATCAGCAGGCTCAGGGCGAGCCAGACCAGGATGAGTTTGTGGCCGGGTCCAGTCCCGGTCGCGAGCATCCAGATTCCGAGGGCTGTGGCGCCGAGTACCGGAACGTAGGGCAGCAAGTGCAGGAACCGGGCCCGTTCCAGGTGGGTGTCCTGGGTATCCACGGGCCGGGGCGAAAGGGCCGCGGCCAGATAGCTCAGGGGCACCAGGTAGATCAGGGCCCCGGTGGGCAGGTGGAAGAGGGTCGTGCCCGTGAGCACATCCATGAGCCACTTGAAGTTGTGAATGCTGGCGAGGAGGAAGGCGAGGGCGAGCCAGCCCAGGGGGCCACGGAAGCGGGAGGGTTGGGCGAGGCCGAAGTAGATCGCGAGACCCAGCAGCAGGTCGTAGACGAGGAAGGTGCCGAGCCAGGTCAGGCGCTCGGCCAGGGGAAAGCGGTCGTTGAAGAAGGCCGGACCCAGCACCAGGGCCCAGAGGATGAAGAACACCGCCAGAGCGAAGAGGAGGCCGTCCAGTCCATGGCGGACCCGGTCGAAACGGGTGACCGGATTCAGGTGCCAGGACAGGAGGGTCCCGACCGGGAGCAGGGAGCTGAGCACCTGCAGGGCGATCGAGACCTCCCGGAGCTGGCCCGGAAGGGGGTGACCCAGGAAGGTGGGAAGCCGCGAGGCCTGGATAAGGCCGGTGATGAACAGCGAGGCTGAAAGGAGCCGCCAGCCCGAGGCCTCGCGGGCCGACTGGCGGGAGCGCAGCACCGCCGCCGCCAAGGCCGTCCCGATCAGGGCCACGAGGCCCAGGTGGATGACCAGGGTCTGGGTCTGGCCTCGAAGGCCGAACTGGGCTGCCGTGCCAACCAGTGCCGCCCCGAGGAGGGCAGCCGGCAGCAGGCTCTTCCCTCCCTGGGTCGCAGATTCGGTCGTGGCTTCCTGGCGCATCCGACCCAGTATAGGCCTGGGACTGGCTGGAACAGTGAGGCGGGGAGGCAGGGGCAGGCCGCTCACGCCCTGGCCGGAGTCGTGGTCAGATGCTGGTGGACGGCTGCCACGAGGCCGGGCCCCTGGAAGATCAGGGCACTGTAGATCTGGGCCAGGGCGGCGCCATCGTCCAGGGCCCCCTGCACGTCCTCGGGGGATCCGAGCCCGCCGCAGGCCACCAGGGGCAGGCGACCGCGCAGGGCCGCTAGGATGCGACGGCGTACCTCCCTGGCCTTGACCTTGAGCGGCTCGCCGCTGAGGCCCCCGGCGCCCTTGGTCTCCACGAAGGCGCGCAAGGGCTCATCCACCACCCCGCGGTCCAGGGTGGTGTTGGTGGCGATGAGTCCCGAGATCCCCGAGGCCACCGCCACCTCGACGATGGCGTCCAGGTCTTCCGGAGCCAGGTCCGGCGCCAGCTTCAGCAGCAGGGGCTGGCGCTCCAGGCCCAGTTCCCGCCGCAGGGTGAGCATGCCCGCCAGGAGGGGCTTCAGGGCCTCGGGGGCCTGCAAGTTCCGTAGTCCGGGCGTATTGGGGCTGCTCACGTTGAGGGCGATGTAGTCCACCTGCGGGGCGATGAGGCGGTAGGCGGCCCGGTAATCGTCCAGGGCCAGGGCCTCGGGCGTCTCCTTGTTCTTGCCCAGGTTGCCGCCCACGAGGAGGCCCGGCGGCCGGTGCCGCAGGCGTCCGGCCACCACCGCGGCCCCTTCGCTGTTGAAGCCCATGCGGTTGAGGATCAGGCCCGCCTGGGGGAAGCGGAACAGGCGCGGCCTGGGATTGCCTGGCTGGGGCCGGGGGGTGACGGTCCCGATCTCCACATGGCCGAAGCCCAGGGCCTTCCAGAGGGGCAGCAGGGTCGCGCCCTTGTCGAGGCCCGCGGCCAGCCCCAGGGGGGTCGGGAATTCCAGGCCGAAGGCCCGGCGGCGCAGCCCCAGCGGAAGCGCCGGGTCCGGGAGGCGTGGCCAGGCGCAGGCCCGCTCCCCCAGCCAGAAGGCCAGGTTGTGGGCGGTTTCAGGGTCGAGGCGGAAGAGCAGCGGGCGGAGCGCCCCGTAGAGATCCATCACTTCACCACCACGGTGGCCATGGCGGTGACCTCCTTGTGATCCTCGCGCCGCACTTCGACGTGGTAGAGCCCGGGCGTGGGGGGGGCGATGTAGAGGCCGGCGGGGGTGATGGTCCCGCCCCCAGGCTCCACGACCCGCCAGCCCACGGGGTTTTCCGGAAGGCGGATCCCCTTCTGGAGGTTGATCCCGGCCTGGAAGGTCTGGGTGGCCCCGGCGCCCAGGCTGACCGAGACCGGGCGGAGGCTCAGGGTGGGGAGGAAGGGCTCGGCGGGCTTGGCCGGAAGGGCCTGCCCCGGGGCGTTGCAGGCCAGGAGCACCAGGAGCGGGCTGGCGGCCAGGATGCGGATGAACGGCTGGAGGGAGAGCGTCATGCGGGCCTCGGGGCCTCCAGGATAGCCCAGCCCCTCAGAACACGCGGAACGCCTGGAAGAAGCTGCAGGCCCAGCCCCAGCGTGCGGACGGCGCCAGGAACTCCTCCCGCCGCGAGGCCAGGGAAGCCCCGATGCGACCGGTCATGGTCCGCCACTGGACGTCGGCCTGGAAGAACCAGGTTCCGATGCCGGAGGGATCCCCCTGGGCCGCCGTGGTGCGCAGGGCCTTGAGCCGTCCCCTGCCTTCCAGGAAGAGAGGCACGCCCAGTTCCACGGTGCGGGTGGTGCACGCCCGCCCGAAGGCCGCTCCCAGCGGATCGCCGTAGGTGGAAAACCCGGCCAGGTAGGTGGGCCGGGAGGAGGACGGCCCTGCGGCCCCGGGGGCCGCGCCCGCGTACTCGAGGCCGAGGTCCCAGCCCTCCCAGACCAGTTGGAGCCCTCCCAGGTCCCGGGCGGGAAGCAGGGTCATGGCCCCGCTGTCGGGGGCGGCGCTTCGGCTGAGGTAGATGGAAGCGCCCCGCGCCTGGACCAGGCGGGCCAGGAAGGGCATCCGGATCCGCAGCTCCGCCAGGGATTCGGTGCGAGCGGAGGAGGCCGGGGCCGGGTGGCCCAGGTCATCCTGGCCGCCTGTCAGGGTCAGGGCACCGAGGCTGGCCTCCACCAGGGGATCGAAGGCGGCCCGCAGGTGCCCGCCCCAGAGGTGGGGGCCCTGGAGATCCAGGCCCATGGCCCGGGCCGCACTCAGCTCAACCTGATCCGGCATCCATTCGGGGAGGGGCCTATCCCGTTCCAGGCGCCCCGCGAAGGCCTCGGCCTGCCAGCGGCCCAGGGCCAGGGTGGTTTCGGGCGTGGACAGAGTCAGGCGCGGGAAGGACCTTGCCGCGTCCCCCAGCAGGTCGCCGCCGTTGAGCCCCGCTCCCCAGGCGAAGGGGGCCTGTTCCAGGGCCCCGCGCCAGCCCGCTTCTGTCTGGTAGGCGAGGGTGGCCCGCTGGAGGATGCCCAGGGTTCGGCCCTGGTCCCGCAGGGCCAGCGCCGTTGCGGAGAGGGACCATCCCCCCTGGACGTAGCGGCCCTGAAGGCCCAGTCCCCAGCCCCTGGCGCCGTGACCGAGGCCTTCCCCGTCCGTGAGCGGCGTATAGACGCCCCCGGAATCCGCACCGCCGACCCCCACCTCCAAGGAGGGCATGGACGAGGGCAGCAGGGGTGCTTCGCCCAAGGTCCAGTCCAGCCGCGCCTGGCGGAGGGCGGTGGCCCCATCCTGGAGGAGGGGCGCCTGGGCGGAGGCAAAGAGTCCTGCGGCGAGGCCGATCGAGAAGGCCCGGAGGCCAGGCGCCTTCACGGCTCCAGCACCTTGATGGAGAGGATCTTCGCACCCAGCTCGAGGTCATCGAGAATCACCATGGTCCGGGCGAAGTCCTCAACCTCGCCCAGGCGCGTGTACCGGCCCGTGAGGTGGGGTGTGGCGTTGGTGGTGATGAAGAACTGGCTGCCGCCCGTGTCCTTGCCCGAGAGGGCCATGCCCACGCTTCCGGGGCCGTACCAGGTCAGGGAGTCCTCGCAGCGCACCGTGTAGCCCGGCCCGCCGTCCATGGTGTCGCAGGGGGAGCCCATCTGGACCACGAAGTCGGGCACCACACGCGGAACCAGCCGGCCATCGAAGTAGCCCTTCCGCGCCAGCAGCACCAGGTTGGCCACGTTCATGGGGGCCAGGGTGGGATCGAGGCGCAGCGTCACCCTCCGGCTTCCGCTGAAGGTGATGCGAAGGCGCACGGGCTTGGCCCTTTCGGCGAGGTGGACCGCCTCCTTCAGCATGGCTCGGTCAGTCCTGGTGGGCTTTGGCGCGGCGGGCCAGGGCGTCTGGGGATCCAGTTTCAGCAGGGCCTGGTAGGCCTCCCAGCGGCAGGCCCAGTCCGGATGCCTGAGCCAGGGCCGCAACTGGGCCTTCCGCGCTTCCGGCGCCAGCTTCCAGCGGGCATAGCTCTGGATCAGCACCTGCTGGGAATCGAACGGGGCGTCTTTCCAGGTCATGACCGTGAGGGCCTCCAGATCCGTCGGGGCCGAGGGGAGGTCCTCGATGGCCGCCGCGCGGGCGATGGGTTCGGTTCCGGCCAGGAGGCGGGCCCGCACCCGGTCGGCCCGCCCCGGGTCCTGGCGGCGGAGGGCGGGCAGGAGCGCGCCGAGGAGCAGGGGGCTGGAGGCGCCCAGGGGGGGCTCCTGGCGCAGCGCCGCCTGGAGGGAGGGCAGGGGGGTCTCCAGTTTCGCCAGGGCCTGGAATCCGTACCACTGGGCGAGGGGCTGGGCGGCACAGGGCCAGGGTCCGCCGCCCACCGAGAAGGCCTCGACCGGTGCGGGGCTGGGCACGCCTTCGGCCAGGCGGGAGAGGATCCCCAGACAGGCCCGGTCCAGGGTGGCCGGATCCGGTCGCTGGAGGCCCAGGGCCGGCCAGGCCCCGGAGTCTGGAGAGAGCGTCCCGAAGGCGCTCAGGGCCAGGTCCCGGCGCTGGGGCCAGGGTGCCCGGTTCCAGGCATCCAGGAGGGCCAGGAGGCTTCCGGCCGTCGCCTTCACGGGGGGCAGCAGCCCTGGCTCCCTGCCAGCCATCCCCAGCCGCAGGCGCGCCGCCTGGGCCCGGACCGGATCCACCTTGCCCGCCTTCTGGAGTGCCTCGAGGAAGACCTGCAGTGCCGCGGGAACCTCGGCGCCGTTCAGGCGGGCGGTCGCGATGGAGGCCTCCAGGTGCAGGTGAGTCGGCCAGCCGGTGGCATCCGTGGGTCCCAGGCCTTCCAGGGCGCTCAGCGCCTGGGGGTTCTTCAGGCGGTTCAGCATGAACAGTGCCGTGAACCGCTCCCGGGGGCTGCGGGCCGCCTTGGCCCGGGCCTCCCAGGCCTCGGAGGTCGGCTTGTCCAGTTCCGGCGGCAGGAGGGATGGCGTGCCTGGCGCGCCGATGCGCAGGAGCGTCCGCTCCAGCCGCAGCCTGTCTGCTTTGGGAAGGGCCGCCTTCTGTTCCTCGGTCCAGGCCAGGGGCTGCCGGGCCCACTCCGCCTGGATCGCGTCCCGGACCGTGAACCGCGGGCCCATGGCGAGCAGGGGCAGGCTCAGGAGGGAGAGCAGGCAGCGCATGGGAACCTCGGGGATCCCCCATGCTACCGCCTGCTCCTTCAGGGTCGGCGGAATCAGCGGTAGCCGGCGCGGGGGGCCTCGGCGTGACCGGACTCGCGCAGGACCAGTTCCTTCTGGGCCAGCCGGAGGTCGGAGTCCACCATCATGGCGGCCAGGGATCGGATGTCGGTCTTGGGCTCCCAGCTCAGGATGCGGCGGCCCTTGCTGGCATCGCCCTCCAGGTGGTCCACCTCGGCGGGGCGGAAGTAGCGGGGGTCGATCTCCACATGCTTCTGCCAGTCCAGGTCCAGGCGCCCGAAGGTGAGGCCCAGGAAGTCGCGGATGGTGATGCTCTCCCCCGTGGCCACGGCGTAGTCGTCCGGCGTTTCCTGCTGGAGCATGCGCCACATGGCTTCCACGTAGTCGCCGGCGAAGCCCCAGTCCCGCCGGGCCTCCAGGTTGCCCAGGAAGAGCTTGTCCTGCAGGCCCACCTTGATGCGCGTGGCGGCGCGAGTGATCTTCCGGGTGACGAAGGTCTCGCCCCGGCGGGGGCTTTCGTGGTTGAACAGGATGCCGTTGCAGGCGAAGAGGCCGTAGCTCTCTCGATGGTTGATGACCTGGTAGTGGGCGTAGACCTTGGCGCAGGCGTAGGGGCTGCGGGGCTCGAAGCGGGTGCCCTCGTGCTGCCGGGGCTTGGCGCTGCCGAACATCTCGGAGCTGCCCGCCTGGTAGAACCGGACCTGCTTGCCGCTGTGCTTCATGTAGCTGCGGATGGCCTCGAGCAACCGGATGACGCCCACGCCCACCACGTCCACGGTGTACTCAGGCTGATCGAAGCTCACGCGCACATGGCTTTGCGCGCCCAGGTTGTAGACCTCGTCGGGCTGGACATCGTCCAGCACGTTGCGCAGGGCCCCCGCGTCCGAGAGGTCCCCGTAGTGGAGGAAGAAGTTCGGATCCGGGGCCTCGCCCACATGCAGGTGGTCGATGCGGTCCGTGTTGAAGAGGCTGGCCCGGCGGACGATGCCATGCACCTGGTAGCCCTTGGCCAGGAGCAGCTCCGCCAGATAGCTGCCGTCCTGGCCGGTGATGCCGGTGATGAGCGCGGTGCGGGTCATGGGATACCTCTCAGGAATGAAGGGTCTGCAGCATGGTGTGGAGGCTGTCGGCCAGGCTCTGCTGGGCCGTCCAGCCGGTGGCCTCGGCCAGCCGCGTGGGATCGCCCACCAGGAAGGGAATGTCGTCGGTGGAGTTCGGATGGCCCTGGAACTGGATCTCCCGCTGCACGCCCTGGAGGTCGAGCACGGTCCTCACCACATCCCCGATGCTGGTGGCCCGGCCGGTGCAGACGTTGAAGGTCGTATGGGCCGGGGACTCGAGGTCGAGGATGGCCAGGTAGGCCGACACCACGTCGCGGACATCGATGAAATCCCGAACGCTGTTCCACCCTGCCATCAGGACTGGTGACCTGTCGTCGGGCGAGGACGAGGACAACCGGCGGAGCAGGGAGGGCACCACCAGTTCCGGCCGCTGACCCGGGCCGAGGTGATTGAACGGTCGGGCCACTCGAATGTCGAGTTCAGCCTGGTAGTGGGGGGCCAGCTGTTCTGTGAGGTGCTTGGAGAGGCCGTAGCGCCCCTGGGGGACGATGGGGTCCGTCTCCTTCCGCCGAAGGTCCGAGGGGGCGTAGACGTGGCAGCTGCTCACCAGGAGGACCCGGGTGTCCCGCAGGTGCTCCAGCAGCTTGAGGGTGATTTCCAGGTTGAGGAGCACCGGCGCGGGGGTGGCGAACAGGCTGGGAATGGAGGCGCCCGCCAGATGGATGACGCCATCCCAGTGCCTGGGCAGGTCCACCATCGAGGCGGAATCCTGAAGGTCCACGACCAGGGTCTCGACGCCCTTGGGCAGATCGAGGCTCAGGGCCCGGTCTAGGGCCACCACGCGGTCACCACGGCGGAGCAGCGCCTCGGCCATGTGCCAGCCCACGAAGCCCGCGGCGCCGGTCAGGAGAATGGATCGCCGGCTCAAGAAGACAGGCCCTCCGTGGCGCTTTCCTGGCGCCGTCGACCGCTGTGACTGACTGCTGCGAGGCCGGTCCGGGACATCCAGGCTCCATGGAAACGCTCCAGTATGTCAGATGTCCTCCGGGCGGCGACCGAGGCCTGGCTCGGCCGGGAATTCAGGCCTGGGGCGGACCATGAGCCTCAACTCCGGAGTGGTCGGGCGGGTCCATGGACCTGCTAAAGTCGATGATTCCTGAGGTGTTCATGCGCATGGCCGTGTTCCATCCCGCCTTCGAATCCGTGGGCGGAGCCGAGATCCTGGCCGCGACCCAGGCCGGCTTCTACCGGGATCAGGGCGTGGCGCCGGACCTGGTGACCCTGGGATACGACCCTGCGCGGTGGGCCTCGAGGCTGGCCGGGATCCCGGTTCGGGTGGTGGAGAAGCGGCGCTGGACCGACCTTTTCTCCGGCCTGGGCCGGATGGCCAAGCTGCGAGTGCGGGGGCGGCGCGCGGCCGAAGTGCTCAGGGACTACGACCTGGTGGTGGCCCACAACTTTCCGGCCAGCACCCTGCTCGGAATGGCCTCGATCCCGGGCCGCAAGGTCTGGCAGTGCAACGAACCGCCCCGGAGCATTCACATGCGGGAGGCCAACCCTGCATTGACCTCCCGGCTTCACGCCACCCAAGGTCATTGCCTGGAGGAGGCCACCCGGCAGTTCCAGAAAAACCTGACCGTCCATGACCGGAAAATGGGGTGGGCCTCCAGCGCCCGGGCTCGCAAGCATCTCGATCTGGAAGCCATCGGGACCATGGATCAGATCTATGCCATCAGCGAGTTCTCCCGGGACAATGCCCGGCGCATCTACGGTCGCTGCGATGAACGGGTGATCTATCCCATCGTGCGCTTCCCCGAGGGTGGCTTCGGAAGGCGAGGACTCGATCGAACTGTGAGGCGGGTCCTGGTCCACTCCCGACTCGAGGTCCTAAAGAACATCGACACCGTCATCCGGGGCTTTGGCGATTTCGCAAAGCAGAGCCCCGTGCCCTGCGAGCTGCACGTGGTCGGGGAGGGGCCCTCGAAGGAAAGGCTCGCGGCCCTGGCAAGGGAGCTCTGTCCTGCGGGCAGGGTCTGCTTTCATGGTTACCTTCCCGACCAGGAGCTTCGGAAGGTCTACGAGGCCTGCGATGTGTTCGCCCTGCTGACCCTCGATGAGCCCTTCGGCATGGTCTATCCCGAGGCGGCCGCCAAGGGCCTGCTGCTGGTGGGCCCGGACCACGGGGGTCCCCTGGAGATCCTGGACGGGGGGAAGCTGGGCTGGGCCATCGACGCCTTTTCACCGGAGGCCCTGGGCGAAACCCTGGGTGAAATCTGGTCCCTCGACGATGCCGAGGTGGACCGGCGCCGGGCAGACGCTGACCGGGCCTGCCGGAGCCGGTTCGGCCTTTCGGCCGTCGGGCCCCGGCTCATGGACCTGGTCCAGGATCTCTGATCCTCGGATTCTGAACCTTCGCGCTCAGCGCGATTTGGCCGGCCCCTTCCCGCAGGCGCCATTCATGGATCTTCCTGCCCAAGGCTCGGGTTTGAGATACCTTGGATGCAGGTTGTTCATCGTCCTGGATTCACCCCATCCGTCATCCGTGTTGATTCTCCTCCATGGGATGAGTCAAGGCGCCAGAGGTTGCCCTGTTGCCTGCCCTGAATTCCCATTTGAGCGCCCCCCTGTCCTCGCTCCGCCCCCGAGGCTGGGGCCTGATGGCCCTCCTGCTGGCCTCGACCCCCCTGCTGAGCCAGGTGCCTGAGGGCTGGAACGCCCGGCAGGTCCTCGGGGCCGATGTGCCGAAGGATGTCCCCGGCTGGCTGGGCGGGGGGGTCTGGACCGCCCACCAGAGCGGCCCGCCGGCCACGCTCATCGACTCGCTTGGGTTGGGCAACAGCCTGACCGGGACCGGCATCTCCGTGGAAGGCGGCCTCAACCGGGGGGCCTGGTCCTTCGCCGTCAAGGCCCTGGCCTTCCGGGATCAGATGGGCGGCGACCGCCTGACCATCCACCAGGCCCACCTCGCCTGGCAGAGCCCGGGGGGCTGGAAGCTGGGCCTCGAGGATGAGCCCCTGGTCTGGGGCTACGGCCTCACGGGGGGGTACCTGCTGGGGGAGGCGGACCGCCCCCTCCCGAGGTTCCGGGTGGAATCGCCGCACGGTCAGCTGAGCCTTTTCGGCACCACGCTGGGGACCTGGGGCTTCCAGTGGTTCATGGGAAAGCTGGAGAACGACCGCCGAGTGCCCGACAATTCCCAGGATCCCTCTCTGCGGGAGAACCTGATCCAGGCCCAGGGCGAACCCCAGGCCCCCCTGTTCACGGGCTACCGGGTCGACGGGTCCTTCCATGACGGGAAGATCGAGTGCTACGCCAACTGGACCGTGCTCTGGGCCGGGACCCGGAACGGGGTGCCCATGACCTCCGGCTACAGCCTGAAGGAGTACCTGACGGCCATGACCGGGCTGAAGGATCCCCTGGCGGAAACCTCGACCAACTTCTCCGATCCGAACCATCCCGCCCCCCAACTGGTCAACGGGGCCCAGAGTTCCACCAATTTCGACCTGGGGGTGCGGTTCCAACTCGAACCCCTCGCGACCCTCGTTTCCGCGGACCGCAGCTGGGCCTACATCAGCCGGGGCACCAAGGGCATGACCCTGGAGTGGGGTGTGCTTATCCACAAGCCCCTCTACTGGATTGGCAAGGACCTGGGAAGGGACGGACGCTACGTCCTGCAGAGCGACTATCAGCACGCCTGGTACGACGTGGACAACAAGGTGGTGCCGAACCTCATCGCCCCCGATGACACCTTCGGCCTCCTCTTTCAATGGCCTGGGCTCCGCCTGGGGATCGAGCGGAGGAGCACCGCCAACTCCCCGGCCATCAGCTACCGCTCCTTCGTGAACAACATTTACAACGCCGGCTTCTACCGGGACGGGGACCCCCTCGGGGAGGCCCTCGGCGGGGAAGCCGACTTCACGACCCTGCGCCTCGAGTGCGACCTGACCTCAAGGCTGAGCGGCACCGTGTGGTTCATCCGCGGCTATCGGCCCTTCCGGGACGACCCGACCCTGTGGGCCGCCGACCACCCGGGGGCCGCCAGCAGCGAGGACCGGTTCACGGATCTCCAGGGGAATCTCGCCTGGAACCTGGACGGAGAGCGGATCGTCCGGGTCGGCGGGTCCTGGGAGGGCCGTTCCGCGGTGAACTACGTCCTGGGCAACCGGGGCAACGGCTTCCGGTGGTTCCTGGAACTCACCGCGAGGTGGTGAGCCGGCACCGGGCCTGACCCGGCCAAGTCCCTCCCGCAAGATCCTTCGGTGACCGGGAAGGCACTCTGATTCACAATGGAGGGATGCTCTTCGACTCCCCCTCATCCTTCGGCCGCACCTTCCGCATTGTCACCTTCGGCGAAAGCCACGGCGCCGCCGTGGGCGTGGTGCTGGACGGCGTGAAACCCGGGCTGCCATTCGACCTGGAGGCCATCCAGCGGGACCTGGACCGCCGGCGACCGGGCCAATCGGACCTGGTCACACCCCGCAATGAAGCCGACCGGGTGCAGATCCTCAGCGGCGTCTTCAAGGGGCGGACCACGGGCCACCCCATCGCCCTGGCGGTATTCAACGAGAACCAGAAGAGCGGCGACTACCAGGCCATCGCGGAGCTCTTCCGGCCCGGCCACGCGGACCTCACCTACGACCGCAAGTACGGGATCCGCGACCCCCGGGGCGGCGGTCGCAGCAGCGGGCGGGAGACCCTGGCCCGGGTGGCCGCGGGGGCCTGGGCCAAGCAGCAGCTGGCGGCCCTGGGCGTGACCCTGCGCGGCTTCAACCGGGAGATCGCCGGGATCGAGGGGTACGCGGTGGACTGGAGCTTTGTGGAGAAAAACCCGCTCCGCGTGGCGGATCCGGAGACCTTCGGGGCCCAGAAGGCCGCCGTGGAGGCCGCCCGGGCCGAGGGGGACAGCGTGGGCGGCGTCTGCGAAGTCTGGATCGAAGGCCTGCCCGTGGGCCTCGGCGACCCCGCCTTCGGCAAGCTGGACGGACTGCTGGCCCTGGCTTGCATGTCCATCGGCGCCGTGAAGGGGGTGGAACTGGGGGCGGGCTTCGCCAGCGCCCGGCGCCGCGGCAGCGAAAACAACGATCCGCTGGGCCCCGCGGGTCCCCTGAAGAATGACGCCGGGGGCACCCTGGGCGGCATCAGCACGGGCGCGCCCGTGGTCGTGAGGCTGGCGGTGAAACCCACCAGTTCCATCGCCAAGACCCAGAAGACCATCGATCGGGAGGGCCGGCCGGCGGACATCGCGACCCACGGGCGCCATGATCCCTGCATCGCCCCAAGGATCGTGCCCGTGGCCGAATCCATGTGCGCCCTGGTGATCTACGACGCCTGGCTCACGCAGCAGGAGCTGAGGGAGGGAGCGGTGCCCCAGGCGCGGGAGTGGGACTGGGAGGCCATCGAGGCCCTCCTGCCGCTGCCGGAATGAAACCCCTGTGATGGCGGCCACTTTCGGCCGAAATATGACGAAGCGATGACTTAGCCACGCCGCGACTTGCGGATCATGAGATCTCTTATGGAACCCGTCCTCATCAGTTTTCACGCACCCGTCCATGACCTGGACCTGGTCGCGCAGCATGTGGTCCGGGAAGGCCTTCCGGCCCACCTGAGGGACTGGCAGCGGCGGTCCGGGGCCCGCGAGCTCGTCTACCTCGCCACCTGCCAGCGGGTGCTCTGGCTGGTCTGGGGGGGCGAGGCCGGGGCCATCGATCCCGGACCAGGTGTGCGCCGCTATGAGGGCGAGGAGGCCTGGGCGCATCTGCTCGCCATGGCCGCGGGATTGGAATCCGCCAACCTCGGGGATCGCGAGATCCCGGGCCAGTTGAAGGAGGCTCTGGTCCAGGCCCGGCAGGTGGGTGTGGCCGGGGACGAGGCCCAGAACGCCATCGAGGACGTGATCCGCGAGGGCCAGCGGCTGCGGGCCCGGCTGGGACTCGCCGACGGGAACGTGAGCGTGGCCACCGTGGCCCTCAAGCACTTGACCGAGGGGTTGCCCCACGGATCCTCCGTGGTGCTGGTAGGGGTGGGCCCCATGACCCAGTACCTGGCGGAACGGCTGCCCGAGCGCGGCTTCCGGGTGGCCCTGGCCAACCGCACCCGGGGCCGGGCCCAGGAGCTGGCCGATCCGCTGGGCATCCCCGTGGTCGACCTGGCCGGCCTTCAGCATGATCCGCTGGGCTTCGACGCCATCGTGACCGCCACCGCGGCCCCGGAGCCCCTCTTCACCCTGGATGCCTGGCAGTCGCTCCGGCGGCCCATCCTGCGCGTCCTCGATCTGGCCCTGCCGCCGGATTCCGAACCCGGGCTGGAACAGCTGCCCTGGGTTCACCGCATCGACCTCAACGCCTTCCTGGCCCAGACCACCACGGCCCGGGCCCAGCGCGCCGAGGCCGCCCTCAAGGCCGAGCCCTACCTGATCGGAGCCGCCGGACGCCTGCGCCATCGTGCCCTCGCGCGGGCTCGCAAGCGGCAGCTGGTGTCCGCCCAGGAGCGCCTCGATGCGGCCTGGCGCGCCCTGGAAGCGGAAGCGAAGACCCTGGAGGAGTCCATGGCTGGGCTCGGCGAGGTCCAGCGGGAGGCCCTGAAAGAGATCCTGTCCCGGGGCCGTACCTTGGCCTTCCGGGCCCTGATCCAGACCCAACCCAAGTTCACCCCTGATGGAGAGGCGGTCCACCCATGAGCAAGCAGCACGTCACGGTCGCGACCCGTGGATCCGCCCTGGCCGTGGGCCAGGCCGAACCGATGGTGAGGTTCCTCGAATCCAGGGGCTACGAAGTGTCCTGGCGCAAGTTCTCCACCTCCGGCGACCAGTGGCTGCAGGGCCCCCTCGACAAGCAGGTGGGCGGGGGCTTCTTCACCAAGGAACTGGAGGAGGCCATGGCGGCCGGGGCGGCGGATCTGCTCATCCACAGCCTGAAGGATGTGTCCCTGGAGCGGCCCGCGGGCATCGTCCCCGCCTGCATCCCCCTGCGCGAGGATCCCTCGGACTGGCTGGTGATGCGGCCCGACGCCCCCGAAGACCTGGTCATCGGCACCAGCGCCGTGCGCCGCGAACGCGTGCTCAGCCAGCTCTTCCCGAAGGCCCGGTTCACCTGGATCCGCGGGAACGTGCAGACCCGGCTCCAGCGGGTGCGGGAAGGCGTGCTCCGCGACGAACCCCTCCATGCCACCATGCTCGCCGCGGCCGGGTTGAAGCGGCTGGGCCTCGACCTCAACGGACTCCAGGTCCGGCCCCTCGACCCTTCCGAACTGCCCTCGGCCCCGGGGCAGGGGGCGCTCTTGGCCGAAGCCAGGTCCGACCGCCCCGACTTGGTCGAGGCGCTGTCCGGCATGCACCACGCCATGACGGCCCGGTGCGTCACCCTGGAACGCCAGGTACTGGCGGGCATTGGCGGCGGCTGCCAGCAGCCCCTGGGAGCCCTGGCGACGCCGCAGGCGGATGGGAGCCTGCTGCTGCAGGCGGCCTATGCGCCGGCTGGTGACCTGCGCCGGGCCGAGGCCCGCGGAACCGATGACAAGGCACTGCTGGCCGCGGTCCTGAAGGGCCTCGGCCTGTCATGAGCTCCCTGACCCGCAGCCCCCGTCTGGCCCTGGCCCGGCCCGCCCAGCATCCGCTGGCGGAGACGGTGCGCAAGGCCGGCTGGCTGCCGGTCCCCTACTCCTTCACCTCGCTGCGGCGGACCGGCGCCGCCCCGCCCATGCCGCTGGAGCGGGCCAAGGCCCTCCTGGTGCTGAGCCCTTCGGGGGCCCAGGTGGCCGCGGCGGCCCTGCCTGCGGGGATGACCTGCCTGGTGCAGGGAGCGGGCACGGCGGATGCCCTGGGGCGGGAGGATCTGGACGTCCACCTCCCCGCCGAGGCCCGGGCCGAGGCCCTCTGGGAGCTCCTCCAGGGCCGGTTCCCGGAGGGGGGTGAGTTCGTGCTCGTCCGTGGAGAGCGAAGCCGGGAGTACCTTGAAGTTGCCGCCAGGGGTTCCACCTGGCGCATCCATGCCTGGGTCACCCATTGCGAAGCGGCCCGGGAGCCCTTCCCTCCCCTGCCCGAGGTCGAGGCAGTCCTGGCCCTGAGCCCGACCCAGGCCGAGATCCTCGCCCCCCTGTCCGGGCCCCTGCTGCGCTTCGCCTGGGGCGAGGCTGCGGCCGCGGCCTTCGCCAGGGAGGGCGCTCCGGCCCACGCGCACTGTGAACCGAAGCCCAGCCTGCTCTGGGCCATGCTCGCCCGGCACCTTCCATCCGAGGCACCACCCACCCTGGAGATCCCATGCTGAACCGCTCCCGCCGTCTCCGCACCAGTCTGGCCATGCGCAACCTGGTGGCCGAAACCGACCTCCGCCCCCGGCACCTCATCCAGCCCCATTTCGTGCAGCCCCAGGCGGGCAGCACGGAGATTTCCAGCATGCCGGGCATCGTCAATGCCAGCGTGGAGGAGACGGTGCGCCAGGCGGAGAAAGACCTCAAGAAGGGCCTCGCCAGCGTCCTGTTGTTCGGGGTCCCGGACGAGGCCGCCAAGAGCCCCGATGCCTCTTACTGCTGCGACCATGCCGGGGTCATTCCCCAGGCGGTGCGGGCCCTGAAGAAGGCCTTCGGCTCAGACCTGATCGTCATGACGGACGTCTGCCTCTGTGGCTATACCAGCCACGGCCACTGCGGCCTGGTGGACGAGGAGGGGGTGGTCCAGAACGACCAGACCCTGCCCATCCTGGCGGAGATGGCCCTGCGCCATGCGGAGGCGGGGGCCGATGTGGCCGCCCCCAGCGACATGATGGACGGCCGGGTGGCCGCCATCCGAACCTTGCTGGACGAGAATGGCTTCACCCAGACCAGCATCCTCAGCTACGCCATCAAGCACGCCGGCGCCTACTACGGCCCCTTCCGCGAGGCGGCCCACAGCAGCCCCAAGTTCGGCGACCGCAAGAGCTACCAGATGGACCCCAGGAATGCCCGCGAGGGCCTGAGGGACGCCCTGCTGGATGTGGAGGAGGGGGCGGACATGCTCATGATCAAGCCTGCCCTGCCCAACCTCGACCTCATCTGGCGCCTTCGCGAGGCCCAGCTGGCACCGATCTGCGCCTACCACGTCTCCAGCGAGTTCAGCAGCGTGAAGGCCGCCGACCGCCTGGGCTGGGTGAACGGGGACCAGCTGATGTATGAGCACCTCATCGCCATCCGGCGCGCCGGGGCGGACATGATCGTCACCTACGCCGGGCGAGAGGCGGTCGAGAAGGGTTGGATTTCCTAGACAAGATCCATCCACAGATTTCACAGGTTCACACAGATTCATGCTGCTGAAATCTACGATGACACTTCCTCCTTCTCGTCTTTCTAATCTGTGAAATCTGTGGAATCTGTGGACAAAAATCTATTGAGGTTCTCATGAGCAACGAAACCCTTTTCGCTGAAGCGCTGACTCATTTCCCGGGCGGCGTCTCCAGCCCCGTGCGGGCCTTCCGGGCCGTGGGCGGCACACCCAAATTCTTCAAGAAGGCCTCGGGTGCCTGGTTCGAGGACGAGGACGGCCAGCGCTTCCTGGACCTCTGCATGTCCTGGGGTCCGCTGATCCTGGGCCATGCCCATCCCGACATCCTGGCCGCCGTGAACGAGGCCATGCACGAGGGGCTCACCTTCGGCGCCCCCAGCCGCCGGGAGCTGGCCCTGGCCCGGCGCATCAAGGAGATGGTGCCCTTCATCGAGAAGATGCGCTTCGTCTCCTCGGGCACCGAGGCCGTCATGTCCGCCCTGCGCGCCGCGCGCGGCTTCACCGGCCGGGATCGCATCCTGAAATTCGACGGTTGCTACCACGGCCACAGCGACGGCCTGCTGGTGAAGGCCGGATCGGGACTCGTCACCTTCGGCGCCCCCACCAGCGCCGGCGTACCCAGGGCCATCGCCGAGCTGACCTCCGTGGTGTCCCTGGATGACCTGGAAACGCTGGAGCGCACCTTCGCGGAGGTCGGCAATGAGCTGGCCGCGGCCATCATCGAGCCCATCCCCGCCAACAACGGCCTGCTGCTTCAGCGTCCGGAATTCCTCAGGCGCCTGCGCGAGCTCTGCACGAAGCATGGCGTGGTCCTCATCTTCGACGAGGTCATCAGCGGCTTCCGCGTGGCCCCCGGCGGAGCGGCCGAGCGCCTGGGCATCACCCCGGACCTGGGCACCTATGGCAAGATCATCGGCGGGGGCATGCCCGTGGGTCTCTACGGCGGCCGCAAGGACATCATGGGCGTCGTGGCCCCGGACGGGCCCGTCTACCAGGCGGGTACGCTCTCGGGCAATCCCGTGGCCATGGCCGCGGGACTCGCCACCATGGAGAAGCTGACCCCCGCCTTCTATGCGGACCTGGAGGCCCAGGCCGCCAAGTGGGCCACCGCCTTCGAGACCATCCCAGGCCTCCACTGCCCCCGCTACGGCAGCCTGCTCTGGCCGCTCTTTCAGGACGGCGTCCGCCGCAGCGACGCGGTGAAGGGGGGGGCCATCAGCAGCTTCAACCGCCTGCACAAGGCCCTGCTGGGTCAGGGCGTCTACCTGCCCCCCAGCGGCTACGAGGTGGCCTTCCTCGGCGCTGCCCACGGCGAGCCCGAACTGGCCCACTTCAAGCAGGCCGTGGCCGCCGTGGCCAAGGACTTCGCCTGATCTTTTCAGGGACTTTCATCCACAGATTTCACAGATTCACACAGATTTCCCAAGTGAGTCACCGGTGAACCGGAAATCTGAATTCCATGCCTTTTCTCAGTTTTTATCTGTGAAATCTGTGGAAAATGTGGACCTCACGCTTTTCAAATCTGGAGTTCCGATGCAGCCTCTTCTTCGTGTCCTGAATGGCGAGACCCTCGACAAGCCCCCGGTCTGGTTCATGCGCCAGGCGGGGCGCTTCCTGCCCGAGTACCGGGCCGTGCGGGCCAAGGCCACCTTCGAACAGCTGCTCAACGATTCCGACCTGGCGGCGGAAGTGACCCTGCAGCCCATCCGCCGCTTCCCCCAGATCGATGGGGCCATCATCTTCAGCGACATCCTGGTGATCCTGGATGCCCTGGGCTGTGAGGTCACCATTCCCGAGGGGGGGCCGCGCATCGGCAAGACCCTGGACCAGATCGACATCAACCGCCCCCTGGACGAAGCGATCTTCGACCCGGTCTGCGCCGCCATCCGCAAGGTGCGGGCGAACCTCCCCCCCAAGGTCACCATGCTGGGCTTTGCGGGCGCCCCCTGGACGCTGCTGGCCTACGGCATCGAGGGGAAGGGCAGCAAGAGCTGGTCGAAGGCCAAGGCCTTCATCCACCAGGAGCCGGTGCTGGCCCGGAAGTGGATGGACAAGCTGGCGGACGCCGCGGCCCGGCTGCTGAACCTGCACATCGAGGCCGGCGCCCAGGGCGTCCAGCTCTTCGATACCTGGGCCGGTGAGCTCGATGCCGACGACTATGCGACCTTCGCCCTTCCGGCGGTGGAGCGCACGCTGGCCCAGGTGACCGCCGCGCCGACCCTGTTCTTCGCCCGCACGGGCTACCTGCCGGATGCCCTGAACAACCTGCCCTGCAAGGGCCTGGCCGTGCCCTGGCAGGTGCCCATCTCCGAGGCCCGCCGCCGCTTCCCCAAGATGGTGCTGCAGGGCAACCTGGATCCCATCGCGCTGCTGGCCGGGGCGGACACCGCCAAGCGGAAGGCCCGGGCCATCGTGGACGCCATGAAGGGCCATCCCCACATCTTCAACCTCGGCCATGGGCTGGTGCCCGAGACCGAACCCGCCGTAGTGGCGGCGGTGCTGGACGAGGTGAAAGCATGAGCCAGCTCGCCGATCTCATCCGCCGCTATGACCGGCCCGGCCCGCGCTACACGGGCTACCCCATGCCCCCGGCCTGGACCGACGACTTCCCGGAGCCGGAGGTGCTCGCGGCCCTGGATCGCGCCGCTGCGCGGGAGGACGAGGCTCTTTCGCTCTACCTCCACATCCCTTTCTGCCCCCGCCGCTGCGCCTACTGCGGGTGCAACGTGGTGGTGAGTCCCCAGTACGATCCCGTGGAGGCCTATCTGGCGGCGGTCACGAAGGAGCTGGACCTGGTCTGCTCCCACCTCGGGAACCGCCGCAAGGCGCTGCAGCTGCACTGGGGCGGCGGCACGCCCACCTATTTGACCGCGGCCGATCTGAAGCGCACCTTCCAGCTCTTCAAGGATCGCTTCGCGTTCCTGCCGGGGGCCGAGATCGCCATCGAGGTGGATCCCACCTTCCTGGAAGCGGACCAGCTGCCCGCACTGCGCGAACTGGGCTTCAACCGCGTGTCCTTCGGTGTGCAGGACCTGGACGAGGGTGTCCAGGCCCTCATCACCCGCGGCCAGACCTGGGAGCACACCCTCACGGCCATGCGCCAGTGCCGGGAACTCGGCTTCGAAGGCGTGAACCTGGACCTGGTCTACGGGCTGCCGGGCCAGACCATGGACACCTTCCGCCGCACGCTGGAATCCACGCTGGAACTGTCCCCAGACCGCATGGCCATCTACGGCTTCGCCTACCTGCCCAGCATCATGCCCTTCCAGCGAAGCATCCCGGCGGAGACGCTGCCCACGCCCGAGGGCAGGCTGGACCTGTTCCTGCTGGCCAACGAGATCCTCGAGAAGGCTGGCTACGTGCCCATCGGCATGGACCACTTCGCCCACCCCAACGACCCCATGGCCAAGGCCGTCCAGGAGGGGCGGCTCATCCGCAACTTCATGGGCTATGCCGTGTCCGCCGGCTCCGACCTGCTGGGCTTCGGGCCCAGCGCCATTTCCAATGTGGCCGGGGTCTACGCCCAGAACGAGAAGATCCTCTCCAAGTGGGAGCACAGCATCCGGGACGGCCACCTGGCCATCCACAAGGGCCATCGCCTTTCCGAAGATGATGAGCTTCGTCGCTGGGTCATCCACCACCTCATGGGCCACTTCGAACTGAAGTGGGCCGACTTGCAGCAGCGCTTTGGTGTGGACGGTCCCGTACTCTTCGCCGATGCCGTCATTCAGCTGGAGGCCGAGGTGCCCCAGGGCACCGTGGAGGTCCGGCCGGAGGGCATCTTCATCACCCACCTGGGGCGGCGCTTCGTGCGCAACCTGGTGCAGCCCTTCGATGCCTACCTGGCCAAGCTCAGCGCCAAGACGCCGTTCTCCCGCACCGTATGATCCAGGTCATTGAATAGCTGACCCAAAGGCCTACATTGAGAAGTGTGGAGACCCGCCCGGTGGGGCCTGGGCTCCTGCCCGCAGTCCCCATCGGTGGTCTCCGCGAACCAGTCTGGCGATCCAGGCGATTTCGCGGAGGTTTCCATGTCTAGAGCCATTGTCCTCCTGCTCCCGGCCCTGGTGCTCCCGGCCCAGGGCTCAGCCATCCCGGGCGCTGTGGAGGTGCGCCCAGGCATCTTTGTGCTCCGTGGCGTTCCCGATGAGGGGACCTGCACCGCGATCAAGAAGCAGCACATCACGCACGTGATCGACCTGCGTAGGGATGGCGAGGTCAACCTCAACTGTGAATCCGAAGCCTCCCGTCTTCAGGACATGGAGATCCAGTATGTTCGCTATGCCGTCCCCAAGGCGCCGCCCGCCGGGGACTTCGATTTTCTCCGGGATTTTCTCCGGGATTTGCCGAAGGGAGCCAAGGTGCTGATCCATTGCAGCGACGGCAACCGGGCTGCCGCGATGGTCACGCCCTGGCTGGTCCTGGACAAGGGGGTTCCCGTGGAGCAGGCCCTGAGGATGGCCAGGGAAGCTGGCCTGCAGCTTCCCGAGACGGAATTGGCCGTGCGGAAGTACCTGTCGGCGAAACTCCGGACCTGAGTTCCCGGGACCACGGGACTGGCGGGATCAGTCCTTGGATTCGGCGTACATGGCTTCGATCTGCGTGGCATACATCTGGTTCACGACCCGGCGCTTGACCTTGAGGGAGGGCGTCAACTCACCGCCCTCGAGCGTCATCTCGTGATCCAGCAGGGCCGTCCTCCTGATGCGCTCGTAGTTCGACAACTGCGCATTGACGCGTTCGACCCGGCTGCGCAGCTTGGCGATCACCAGCGGGTTCCGGATGAGTTCGGCGTGCGAGGCGTAGGAGAGCTTTTTATAGCCCGCCCAGCGCGCCAGGCTGTCGAAGTTGGGGACGAGGAGGGCGGTGATGTAGTTGCGCTGGTCGCCGATAAGGACGGCCTGGGAAACATACTTGTCTCCCTTGAGGAGATTCTCGATGGGCTGCGGGGCGACCTTCTTCCCGCCGCTGGTGACGATGAGTTCCTTCTTCCGGTCCGTGATGTACAGGCGGCTCTGCTCATCCAGGTGGCCGATGTCGCCGGTGTGGAAGTAGCCGTCCGGGTCGATGGCCTCCCGGGTGGCCTTCTCGTTGTTCCAGTAGCCCACCATGATGTTGGGCCCCTGGCAGAGGATCTCGCCGTCCTCCGCGATCTTCACGAAGGGCCGGCCGTTCCATTCTTCATAGATAGGTCTCCCCACGCAGCCCGGCACCACCTCCCCGAACCGGTTCACGGTGATGATCGGGCTCGTTTCGGTCAGGCCGTATCCCTCGAGGATGGGGATGCCGACGATCCAGAAGAACTCCATGATCTTGCCGTTGAGGGGGGCCCCGCCGCTGACTGCGACCTTCAGGCGGCCTCCGGTGCGCAGGCGGATCTTCTCGAACACGATCCGGCGGGCCGCCCGGTACCACAGGCCCTTCCAGGACGGCGGTTCCTGATCCCTCAGGAGATAGGGCAGGGCCCTGCGGCCCGCCTGCATGGCCCAGTGGAAGATCAGGCGCTTGATGAAGCTGCCCGAGGCCACGGTGTCGTAGATCCTGGCGTAGATCTTCTCGTAGATGCGGGGCACGGAGGCCATGACCGTGGGACGGACCTCGAGCAGGTCGGCGGCGACGGTGTTCACGCTTTCCGCGTAGTAGATGGCGGCGCCGATGTGGAACCACAGGAAGAGACCGGCCATGCGCTCGAAGATGTGGGTGAGGGGCAGGAAGCTCAGGGCCCGCTCCTGATCGATGAAGTCCACCGTGGCCTCGGCGGCGAGCACATTGGATACCAGGTTCCCGTGGGTGAGCATGGCGCCCTTGGGGTCGCCCGTGGTGCCGGAGGTGTAGATGAGGGTGAGGATGTCCGAGGCTGTGCGCCGGTTGCCCCAGGCGCGGACCTCCGGGCGGCGGGCCTCCAGGGCCCCGCCTTCCGCCTGGAGGGTCGCCCATGGGAGGAGCGCATGGCCGGTGCCCTCGGGCAGGTCCCCGTCCATGAGCACGGCCACTTCCAGACTGGGCAGTTCGTCCCAGTGGGCGAGGACCTTGTCCAGCTGCGTGCGGTCGGAGCAGAGCACCCAGCGGGACTGACTGTCCCTGAGGATGAAGGCGGCCTGGGGGGCATTCAGGGTCGCGTAGATGGTGACGTCCGGCAGGCCCTGGATGGCGCAGGCGAAATCGGCGATGGCCCATTCTGGCCGGTTCTCGGACATGATCGCCACGCGGTCCCCGGCCTGCAGTCCCCGGGCGGCCATGGCCAGGGCCAGACGTTCCACCTGGGCCACGACCTCGGCGTGGGAGAGGGGCACATAGACACCATTCCGCCTGGCTGCCAGGGCGTCCGGCAGGTTGCGCTCCGCGGCCGCATAGAAAAGCTGGGCAATGGTTTCGATGGGCTGCGCCACAATGACTCCGGACGTTCGGGGATGTGACGGCATGTTAACAGGGGAGGGCGTGGTTCCACTGAACGAGGGCGTGCAGGCCTTCCACCTGGAGCAGCGCGCCCGGGGCGTGTCGCCCCACACGGCGCGGGCCCAGTCCGGCGACCTCCAGAAGCTCCTCGACCATGCCCTTCGGGCCCGCTGGGGAAGCTGGGAGGTGAGTCCGCGGACCCTTCGGGGCTTCGCCCTCGAACTGGGCGACCGGGGCCTGGACCCGGCCAGTCAGGCTCGGATCCTCTCCACGGTCCGCGGGTTCTTCAAGTGGCTGTGGGAGACCCGAAGGATCCCCAGGAATCCGGCTTCCAGCCTGAGGAATCCCAAGCAGCCGAAACGCCTGCCGGCCTTCCTCACCGAAGGGGAGAGCCAGGCCCTCCTGGACCTACCGCCGGCGACAGATTTTCCCTCCTCCCGGCTCGCCTGCCTCCTGGAACTGCTCTACGCCTCGGGTTTGCGCGTGTCGGAACTGGTGGGCCTGGACCTGCAGGATCTGCTCACGGAGCAGCGGACCCTGCGGGTGATGGGCAAGGGGCGGAAGGAGCGCCTGGTTCCCTACCACGCCCAGGCGGCCACCGTGCTGGATGCCTACCTTCGCTTCCGCTCGGCCTACCTGGCTGCCAAGTCGCTGCCGACCCCCCCGGCGCTGTTCCTGAACCAGCGCGGAGGCCGTCTTACGCCGACCAGTGTGCGGACCCTCCTGCGCTCCGCCCTGGCAGCGGCGGCGGTCCGGTCGAGGGTGAGCCCCCACGCCCTGCGGCACAGCTTTGCCACCCATCTCCTCAATCGCGGCATGGACCTGAGGGCCATCCAGGAACTGCTGGGCCATGCCAGTCTGAGCACGACCCAGCGCTACACTCACCTGGGGCTGGAGGAACTGACCCGGACCTACGAGAAGGCCCACCCCAGGGCAAAGAGCTAACCCGCAAATACATCGGAGCCTGTCCATGGAAACAGTGGTGCCCATTCCCGCCCTTCCGACCGTGCCGGTCCACGGGGCCTCCGCAGTATTTCCGGTCCGAAGGATCTACTGCATCGGACGCAACTACGCCGACCATGCCAGGGAAATGGGCGCGGATCCCAACCGCGAAACGCCCTTCTTCTTCGGGAAACCCCAGGACGTGGTGGTGCCCCAGGGGGGAAAGGTCGCCTACCCTCCCGCCACCTCGAACCTCCATCATGAGGTGGAACTGGTGGTGGCCCTCGCCAGGGGAGGACGGGACATCCCCGAGGCCGATGCCCTGGCCTGCATCTACGGTTATGCGGTGGGCCTCGACCTGACCCGCCGCGACCTTCAGGCGAAGGCCAAGGACAAGGGTCAGCCCTGGGATACGGCCAAGGGCTTCGACCAGTCCGCCCCCCTCTCCCCGATCACGCCAGTCGCGGCCTGCGGGCACCCCGACTCGGGAGCCATCTGGCTCTCGGTGAATGGCGCGGAGAGACAGCGGGGGAGCCTTTCCCAGATGATCTGGAGCGTACCGGAAATCATCGCGCACATTTCGAAATTCGTGGCCCTGGCACCCGGCGATCTCATCTTCACGGGAACGCCGGCGGGCGTCGGCCCCATCGTCGCGGGCGACCGGGTCCGCTGCGGCATCGACGGATTGGGTGAGCTGGAGATCCTGCTGGTCTGAACCGGGGCTCAGGATCCGCTGATCTTCTTGAACTGGGCGATGATGTCGTCGACACTGTCCTTCCGGCTGTCGGCCTCGAGGCTTGTGTCGAAGATGTGGTCCTGGGTGGCAACCTTCCGATCCGAGAAGGCCTCGCCGCCGATCGCCTCGGTATGGATGTTGAAGATCATGAGGAGCCGGGCCAGGCCGCTCTGGAACTGCTTCAGGAGGGTGACCACCTTCTCGATCTTCTGGCGCGTGATGTCCTGGAACTGGAGGACATTGAGGATCTCGAAGGCCTCGTCGCTCACCTTCGTGAGATGGACCCTGGCAGGCGCCAGGTCGAGATCCATGGCGGGGGCGGCCAGCTGGTGTTCGAAGAGATACTCGAGGATCTCCTGGGCGAGGGCGTTCTGGCTCTCACCGGCCGCGGCCCGATCGAGGAACCCGGAGATGGCCGTGTGGAGGGCCGCCTGGCTCCCGTTCTGTCGGAGGACCCCATCCTGGCAGGCCTGCACGGACCGGGTGGCGTCATCGGCGGCGGCCATCAGGGTGTCCAGGCGATTCATCACGCTCTGGGTGGCCTCCTCGGTGTCCGAGGTGATGGCGTCCAGCTGAGCCGCCAGTTCGGGCACCTGGGTGCTCTGCTGCTTCACGGAGGCGTCCAGCTGCTGGAGGTTCAGCAGGGTCTGGTTGATGCTCGACACCAGGGCACCCAGTTCGCCTTTGGCCTCGATGTCGATCTTTTGGTAGACGCGGCCATTGGCCATGTCCTGGGCGGCTGCGGCCAACCGCTGCAGACTGGCCTGGGAGTCCCCCTGAAGCTCCAGGCGGAGGTCCGTGATGAGCTGCTCGAGGCTCAACAACCTCAGGTCGAGGCGCTCCCGCCTGGCCTGGAAATCGGCCACCAGACTGTCGGGGGAGCCATCCAGCGGCTGACCTTCGGAAGTCTCGATCATGATAGGGCCCCAAAAAGAGTGTCCGAAGGTGCGGAGGGGAGTTGAGGGGCTGGCCTCAGCTTCACATGGGCTCCTTCGGTGAGTCCCCAGGCCTGCATGAGTTCCCGAGGGATGGCGACGAGTTTGTCCGCGAGACCGGTCACGAACTCGACGCGCTCCACGGTGGGTCCCTTGGGCCAGACCATGCGGACGTTCCTGACGCCGCCCCGATAGGGATCCAGGGCGGTCCACCAGCCCTCGACCGCCTTGGGCAGCTCCAGGTGATCCCCCTTCTTGAACAGGCTGGACTTGAGGGGCGTGACGGTCAGGTAGGCATCGGGCTCGAGGACTTCCAGGCGACCCGCCGCCTTGAGGATGGAAGCCGCCTGGAGGACGGCCACATCGTTCTGTCCTGAGGCGGCCATGACGTCCTGGAAATCAAGGTAGCCGTCGAAATAGGGCACGATCCGCCGCTCCTCCACGAAGAGCTTCAGTCCTTCCAGCAGCTGCGGCGCGGGGAGGGTGGGCCAGGGTACTGCGGCCAGCCTGGGAAAGATGGAGTTCAGGCGTTTCCGGCTGTCGTGGATGCGGGCCGAATCCATGAGGAGGTCCGGGACCGTGCGGCGGATGGTGGCGGGGACCGAGACCTGGGTGCTCAGGAACTCGAAACGGCCTGACACCCACTCGAGGATCTCAAAGGCCGCCGACTCGCCCCTCGACGAGACGGTCTCGGCGTGGATCACCTCGCCGCTGGAGAAATAGAGGACGCCGCTCACCTTGCCCGAGTTCACCTGCAGCATGCCGGTCTTGCGGTTGACATGGAGCAGCTGGGCCACGTCGGTCAGGGAGATGCTATCCAGGGCGCCGCGGAGATTGCTCATCGGCGGCTCTCGGGGGACAGGAGTTCCTCAAGCAGGACCTTGATCCGCTGGCGATTGACGGGCTTGATGAGGAAGATGTCCGCGCCGGAACGGAGCCCCTGGGACCAGGCCCTCTCCCCTTCGAAGCCGGTGATGAGGATGACCTTGATGCCCTGGCATTCAGGATCGTCCTTGATGCAATGACAGAGGGAGGTGCCGCTCTCTCCGGGCATCATGACGTCCAGGAAGATGAGGTCCACGGTCTCCTGGGCCAGGGCCTTCCGGGCACTGGTCGCGTTCGGGGCCTCGATGACCCGGTGGCCTTCCAACTCGATGTATTCCCTCAGGATCTGGCGGACGCCGGTGTCGTCATCCACCACCAGGATGGTACTCATGACCGGGCCCCTCTCATGGCAGTGAGCATTTCCGTGACGGAGCCGGCGAGGCCCACAAGCACGGCCCTCCCGATGAGGCTGTGACCAATGTTCAGTTCCTCGATTTCCGGAATTCCAGCCACGGGGCCCACATTCTGCAGGTTGAGGCCGTGCCCGGCCAGCACCCGGAGGCCGAGGCGGCTGGCCAGTCTGGCCGCATCACGGAGCCGGGCCAGTTCGAACGAAGGATCGGAATCCATGGGCAGGTCGCTGTAGGCCCCCGTGTTCAGTTCGACCGCGTCGGCCTCCAGCTTGGCGGCCATCTTGACCTGATCGAGCACCGGATCCACGAAGAGGCTGACGTGGATGCCCGCGCTCCGGAGCTCGCGGACCACCGGCTTCAGCATCCCCTGGAGGAAGACGGCGTCTAGGCCGCCCTGGGTGGTGAGTTCCTCCCGGTTCTCGGGGACCAGGGTCACCCAGGAGGGTTTGCAGGGGATGATGACCTCCATGGCCTCGGTGGTCGCGGCGCACTCCACGTTCAGGGGAATGGCGAGGACTTCCTTCAACACCCGGAGATCCCGGTCCTGGATGTGCCGGCGATCCCCTCGGAGGTGCACCGTAATGCCGTCGGCACCGGCGCTCTGGGCCAGCAGGGCGGCGGCTACCGGTTCGGGCTCATGCCCCCCGCGGGCCTGCCGCAGGGTGGCCACATGGTCGATATTGACACCTAGCCTGAGATTCAAAGCCGGCTCCAGAGATGGACCTAGCTTAACCCCTAGGCGCGGGTCCGAATATTGGAATATCCCGCGCAAGTGACGCAGTACCGCGACATCTGCCGCCACCCGCCCCTCCGGTCGGGCCCCGGGTAGCGGTCGAAGGTCGGATTGGGCCCCGCGGCCCGAGAGCCAGGCAGGGCGTCAGGGACCAAAAAAGGAGTTGCAACACGTAATAACAGGCCCGATCATGGGTCATGTCGAATCCGCTTCTCCTCCCAACCCTTTTTCTGGCGCATGGATCCCCCATGCTGGCCCTGGATGGCGGCGACTGGGGCCGGGCCGTCTCGGCCTTCGGCCGCCAGCTACCGCCCCTTCGCGCCATCCTGGTCTGCTCGGCGCACTGGGAGAGTTCCGGGACCTTCCGTCTCTCCTCGGCGGCTCTTCCTGGCGTGATGCACGATTTCGGGGGTTTCCCGGAGGCCCTCTATTCCCTTGACTATCCGGCTCCCGGATCCCCGGAGGTGGCCGCCGAGGCGGCCGGACTGCTCGCGAGGGCAGGGCTGCCAGCCGAGCTTGATGCAGAGCGTCCCCTTGACCACGGGGCCTGGGTGCCCCTGCGGCATCTCATGCCAGGGGCCGAGGTCCCGGTGGTTCAGCTCTCCCTGCCGCGGCCCCGGACCCCGGAACTGCTGCTGGCGGCGGGCCGGGCCCTGGCGCCACTCCGGGAGCGTGGCGTGCTCCTCCTGGGGAGTGGCGGAATCGTGCACAACCTGCGCCGGCTGGACTGGGAAGATTCTTCGGATCCCCAGCCCTGGGCCTCGGGCTTCGACCGCTGGATCCGTGCGCAGCTGGCCACCGGCGAGGCGGCCGCCGTCGCCGAATGGAATCAAGCGCCCGGGGCGGCCGAATCCGTGCCCACCTCGGAGCACCTGGATCCCCTATTCCTGGCCCTGGGTGCCGCAGTCGGGCCGCCGGAGGGGCTCTACGAAGGATGGCAGCTGGGCAGCCTCAGCCTGTCGAGCTACGTCTTCCCCTGATCCCGAGTCCTCACTCGGCCCAGCCGCCTCCCAGGGCCTTGCACAGGGAGACCAGGGCCGACAGGCTCTGGGCATGGGCCTGGAGGGCCTGGTCCTCCTGGCCCAGGAGGCTCCTGCGGGCTTCCAGGAGGGTGATCTTCGAGACCTCACCGGCCTCCCACTGCCGCTCGGTCAAGGCCACCATGTGGCGCTGCAGGGTCTCGGCGTCCAGCAGCTGATGGCGGCGGTCCTCACTGCGTGCCAGACGGGTGAGGGCGACTTCCACGTCCGCCACGGCATTCAGAACCGCCTTCCGGTAGGCTGCCGAGGCGGCCTCGGAGGCGGCCTCGTTCGCCCGGACCTGGTTCGCCAGCAGGCCGCTGTTGAAGATGGGCAGGTGGACTTGGGGACCCACGCTCCACATGCGGCTGGCGTTCTCAACGAGGGTGCCGGACTGGACCGAGGACCAGCCACCCGTCCCCACCAGCGAGAACCGGGGGTAGCGGTCCGCCACGGCCACGCCCACATCGGCGCTGGCGGCGGCCCATTCGCGTTCGGCGACCCGCAGGTCCGGCCTGCGCTTCAGGAGGTCCGAGGGCAGTCCGGGGGCGGGCGCTTCGGGCACAGCCAGGGGCCGGGACGCCTCCCCCAGGCGGGCCTCCAGGCTGGCCATGGGCAGATCCGTGAGGGTGGCAAGGGCCGCGAGGCTCTGTCGCAGGCCGATGCGGAGGTCCGCGAGGCTGGCCTCCTGGATCCGATGGCTGGTCTCGGCCCGTTGCACGTCGAGGACCGTCACCTCGCCTGCCCGGGCCTGCAGGGTGGTCAGGCGCACCAGCTCCTGGCGGTTCAATAGAGTGTCCAGGGCCAGGGCCAGGCGCTGCTGCCAGGAGCGGTAGTCGATGTAGTTCCTGGCCACCTCGGCGGACAGCACCAGCCCCGCATCCCGGAGGCGCTCCCCGCTGGCCTCCGTGCGGGCCTGGGCGGCCTCGGAGAGCCGCCGGTTGTGGCCGAAGAGATCGAGCTCCCAGGAGGCGTCGAAGGCGATCTGGTGGGTGGTGAATTCCGGGTTGAGGCCCTTCGCGGGAAGGCTGGCGAGCAGGCCGCTGTTGGGACTGAGCCGGTCCCGGGAGACCTGGGCTCCCAGCCCGAGTTCGGGACCCCCGACCGCATCCTGGACGCCCTGCAGGGCCCGGGCCTGGCGCCACCGGGCCTCGGCGATCCTGAGGTCGGGGCTCTGGGCGAGGGCCTGTTGGATGAGACCGTTCAGCTGGGCATCACCCAGGGCCTCCCACCAGCGGGAGGGCAGCCTGGCGGCGCCGGCGGGGGCCGCATAGGTGGCGGGAAGCTCCGGTGCGGGGCTGACATAGGTCGGTCCCACAGGACGGCAGGCCAGGAAGAGCAGGGGCAGGCAGAGAAGGAGTTGTTTCATGAGGGGCCTCGGTCAGGCGATATGGCGGCGGAACAGGCGCAGGGCGGCGGAGAGCGTGACGATGGCGATGGCCAGGAGGGGCCACAGGAGGTGCCAGGCGTCCCGGAAGCCGAAGTCCTTCAGGAAGCACCCCTTCATGATCGGGATGCAGTAGCTCAGGGGGTCGCAGATGGCCACCCACTGGAAGAAGCGGGGCATGTTCTCGATGGGGGCCACGTAGCCCGAGAGCATCACCGCGGGGGCCATGAAGGCGAAGACCCCGAGGAAGGCCTGCTGCTGGTTCTCGGAGACGGAGGAGATGAAGAGCCCGACCCCGGCCAGGGCGAGGCCGTAGAAGACCAGCCCCGTCAGCAGCAGGGGCACGGATCCGCTGAAGGGCAGGCCGTAGCCCCAGGCCGCGGCGACGGCGATGAAGCTGCCCTGGACCACGGCGATGGTCACGCCCGGCACGGCCTTGCCGGCCATGATGTAGGCCGGCGTGAGGGGCGAGACCAGCAGCTGGTCGAAGGTGCCCTCCTCTCGCTCCCGCGCCACGGAGAGGGCCGTCACGATCAGGCAGCCGATGGTGGTGATGATGGCCACCAGACTGGGCAGGATATGCCATTTGTAGTCGAGGTTGGGGTTGTAGAGGTTCCGGACACTCAGGGTCGAGGTCGCCTTGGCGCCGCGTTCGGCGGCATAGGCCTGGAAGACCTGGGAGGCATAGCCCGCCGCGATCTGGCCGCTGTTGGATCGGCGGCCGTCCAGCAGCACCTGCAACGGGGCCGTCCTTCCCGCGGTCAGGTTGCGGGAGAAATCCATGGGGAAACGGATCGCCAGCAGGGCCTGCTGCCGGTCGATGGTCTCCTGCAGGGCCCCATCATCGTGGACCATCAGGATCCTGGAGAAGGCTGCGGTGTGGGAGAGGCGCTGGATCAGCTCCACGGAAGCCTGGCCCCCGTCCTGGTTGTAGATGGCCAGGGTGCTGTGCTTCACCTCCAGGGTGGCGGCGAAGGGGAAGATCAGGGTCTGGAGGATCACGGGCATGATGAGCATGGCCCTGGCCCTCTTGTCCCCGAGGGTCACCTGGAATTCCTTGACGATGAGGCGGAGCAGTCGTTTCAGCATGGGCTCAGTCCAGCGTCCGTCGGGTTTTCAGGGCGGTGAGGCCCAGCCAGAACAGCATGAGCAGGCCCAGGCCGAGGGCATTGGCCCAGAGGCTGGCGCCGATGGTGCCTGCCTGGAACAGGGTCTGGAGAGAACTGGCGAAGTACCGGGCGGGAATGATGCGAGTCAGGAACTGCAGGGCCTTCGGCATGCTGTCGATCTCGAAGACGAAGCCGGAGAGCATGAGGGCCGGCAGGAAGGCCGAGGTGAGGGCGGCCAGGGCCGCGTTGAACTGGCTCCGCAGCACCGTGGACAGGAACAGGCCCATGCCCAGGGCGCTGCCCAGGAAGAGGGTCGAGATCCCCACCAGGGCCAGCAGGGAGCCGCGGAAGGGGATCCCCATGACGAACACCGAGACGCCAAGGCAGATGATGAGGGCGAGCATGCCGAGCACGTAGTAGGGGAGGACCTTCGATACCAGCAGCTCTGCCTTGGTGACGGGGGTAGCCAGCAGGGCCTCCATGGTGCCCCGCTCCCATTCCCGCGCCACCACCAGGGAAGTCAAGAGGGCCCCGATGATGGTCATGACCACGGCGATGGATCCGGGCACCAGGAAATTGCGGCTGACGTTGCCCGGATTGAACCAGGTGCGCAGCCGCAGATCCAGCGTGGGGGCCGACTGCAGGCCATGGTCCACGGCCAGGTCCCGCTGCCAGGTGTCGAAGGCTCCCTGCACATAGGCGGCGATGAAGCTGGCGGTGTTGGGCTCCCCGCCATCGGTGATCACCTGGACGGCGGCGTCGCCGTGGCCCTGCTTCAGCTTCGAGGTGAAGTCGCTCCGCACGATGACGATGCCCCGGATCTCGCCGTGGGCCATCCGGGTCACGAGCGCTTCCCGGGAACTCCCGGAATGGACCTCGAAGTACCTGGAGGCGCAGAGGGTCTGCTCCAGCCGGACCGCGGCGGGTCCTGGATCCTCAACAAGCAAACCGATCCGCATGTGGTTCGCATCCAGGTTGATGGCATAGCCCATGACGAAGAGCAGGATCACCGGCAGGATGAAGGCCACCAGGATGCTGCTGGGGTCCCGGACGATCTGGTAGGACTCCTTCCGGCACAGGGCCCACAACCGGCGGGGGGCGAAGGCGCTCATCGGTCGGCTCCCTGGACGAGTTCGATGAAGGCGTCCTCCATGGTGGGGTTCGGGCGGTCCGGGGTGGCGACCCCTTGCTTGAGCTCATCGGGGGTGCCGAGGGCGATGAGCCTTCCCCGGTAGATCAGGCCGATGCGGTCGCAGTACTCGGCCTCGTCCATGAAGTGGGTGGTGACCATGACCGTCACTCCCTTCTGGGCCAGGCCGTTGATGTGGGTCCAGAACTCCCGGCGGGTGACGGGGTCCACGCCGGAGGTTGGCTCGTCCAGGAAGATCAGCTGCGGTTCGTGCATGACCGCGCAGGCCAGGGCCAGCCGCTGCTTGAAGCCCAGGGGCAACTCGCCCGTGAGGGTGTCCAGGAAGGGCTCCAGGGCGAAGGCCTCGACCATCTGCTGGATCTTGACCCGTTGCCGCTCTTCCTCCAGTCCGTAGATGCCGGAAAAGAAGACGAGGTTCTTCATCACCGTGAGCTGGGCGTAGAGGGAGAACTTCTGCGCCATGTAGCCCAGGCGCTGCCGCGCCTCCGAGGGGCTGGACTTCAGGTCGATGCCCATGACCAGCGCCTGCCCTTCGGAGGGTTTCAGCAGGCCGCACTCCATCTTGAAGGTCGTGGATTTCCCTGCGCCGTTGGGGCCCAGGAGTCCGAACACCTCCCCCTTGGACACCCTGAAGCTCACGTCATCCGTGGCCGTGAAATCCCCGAAGCGCTTGGTCAGCCGTCGGGCCTCGATGACGGCGTGCGGATCCGTGTGGGGGTCCAGCTCGACCCGAGGCATGACCTTCGACAGGGCCGAGTCCCCGCCGGGGCCGCCCCCCAGCAGGCTGATGAAGGCGTCCTCCAGGTGAGGTTCCACCTCCACCAGGGTGGCTGCGGGTCCAGCCTCCAGTGAGGCCAGGTCCGGGCGCCTGCCGGCCTCGCGCAGGAGCAGGCGGACATTGGCTCCCTGGATGGTGCCGTCCATCACCTCCGGAGCATTCAGCGCCCGCCGGAGCACCTCCCGGCGGTGGCCGGCGAGGTTCGCCACATGCAGGCAGCGGCCCTCCAGCAGGCCCAGCAGGGTCTTCGGCGCACCGCTGGCCATGACCCGGCCATGGTTCATCAGCCGCACGTCGTCGCACAGCTCGGCCTCGTCCAGGTAGGCCGTGCTCCACACCACGGTCATGCCGCCCTGGGCCAGCTCCCGGACCATGCGCCACAGCTCCCGGCGCGAGATGGGATCCACGCCGACGCCCGGCTCGTCCAGCAGCAGGACCTGGGGCGAACCCAGCAGGCTGCAGGCCAGTCCGAGCTTCTGCTTCATGCCTCCAGACAGCTTGCCGGCGAACCTCGCCGTGAAGGGGGCCAGGTCCGTGAAGGCCAGCATCTTCTCGAAGCTCCGCCGCCGTTCCTCCCCGGTCACGTTTCGCAGGTCCGCGTAGAGATCCAGGTTCTCCAGCACGGTCAGGTCTTCATACAGCCCGAATTTCTGGGGCATGTAGCCGATCTTCTCGCGCAGGAGGTTCCCCTGGCGGAACGGATCGAGGCCCAGGATGCGCACGGTGCCCGATGTGGGCCGCAGCAGTCCCGCCATGGTCCGGAGCAGGGTCGTCTTGCCCGCCCCGTCGGGCCCCACCAGTCCCGTGATGCTGCCGTGCGCCACGCCGGTGCTGACCTGATCCAGGGCGGCGGGACCCTCCGCATGGAACCGCTTCACCAGATCGTGGACCTCGATGGTGAGGTCCTGGTCGGTCGGGGCAGGGATCATTTCGCGAGCCGCAGCGTCACCGGCATGCCCTGGCGCAGCTGCGCATCCGGATCCTGCACGATGACCCGGAGGCGGTAGACCAGGGAGGTCCTCAGGTCCGGGGTCTCCACGGGCTTGGGCGTGAATTCCGCCGTGGGGGAGACGAAGCCCACGACGCCGTGGTAAGGCCTGTCCCGCCGGGCATCGGTCTCGAGCAGGAGCCTGGTACCGGGGGCGAAATGGCCCAGGTGGGATTCACTCACGTAGGCCCTGACCCAGACCGGGTCCGTGAGCGAGAGGCTGAAGGCCGGCGTGCCCACCTGCACCATGGTTCCCTTCTCGATGGCCCGAGTGAGGATCACGCCTTCGCTCGGGGCCTTGAGCACCGCATCCTTCAGGGCGAGCCGGGCGGCGTCCAGCTGGGCCAAGGCCTGCCTGAGCTGGGCATCGGATTCGGCGATCTCCTCCTTGCGGAAGCCCGTGGTCATGAGTCTGGCCTGTTCCTCCGTGCTCCGCACCTGGGCGGCGGCCTGGTCCCGAACCGACTGGGCATTGTCCAGGGCCCGCTGGGAGGCGGCCCCTTCGGGGGCCAGGATCTTCTGGCGGACCAATTGCTGTTCGGCCTCTGCCAGGGCGGCCTGGGCCGCCCCAAGCCTGGCCTTGGCCTGCTCGATGTCCTCGGCGCGGTAGCCGCGGTGCATCAGGGCATTGCGGGCGCTCAGCGCCGCCACGGCCCCTTCGCTGGCGTGGAGGCTGTTCAGCAGGGGCTCCGGGTCGAGCGCGGCGAGGACATCCCCTGCCTTCACTGGATCGCCCTCATCCACCTGCAGGTTCAGCACGCGCCCGGCCACCCGGAAGGCCAGGCTGGCTTCCCGGATGTCCACGTTCCCGTAGATCGTGGTGTTCTGTGCATCGGCCACGGAACTCCGGTAGTAGGCCAGTCCCGCCGAAGCGACGGCCAGGACCACGATCGGAATGAGGATGGCTTTCTTGTTCATGGGTGCCTCAAGGAACGGTGGGAGCGGGCAGGGGGGGCAGCGGGGCGCCGGGATCGCGGGCGACGCCCCGCCAGAAGAGGTCGAACCAGGCACGCATGCCGGCCACGACGGCCTCCTCCGGGGACAGGTCCATGAACCGGGGCAGCATGACGGGGGCCACGTCCAGGATCTCGAGCTGCATCTTCACCAGGAAGAAGGTCGCCATGGTCGGCTGGAGGTCGCTTCTCAGTTCTTTCCGCTCAAGGCCCTGCTCAAAGATCCGGCGGATGGCGGTCACCACGGGGCGCATCTGCCCTTCGATGAGGGTGGTGACGCCTTCGGCGCCCTTCACGATCTCGCCCCGGACCAGGGCCCGGATCCCGGGATCCTGGCTCAGGTGCTGATGGTAGATCAGGAGCACCTCCCAGAGCCGCTGGGCCGTGGGCCGGGGGTCGCTGGCCGCGGACAGAATCTCCACAGCCCGGAGGATCCCGGGGAATCGCCGCTGAAGCAGGGCCGCAAAGAGGCCCTCCTTGCTGGCGAAGTGGTAGTAGATCAGCGCCGGGTCGCAGCCCGCCCGGCGGGCGATGGCCCGCAGGCTGGCCCCCCGGAGACCATCCTCGGCGAACACGGCCAGGGCGGCGTCCAGCAGATGGTCGGGATCCACCTTGGTGGGTTTCGGGCCCCGGGATCGGGCAGGCGGGATGGTCATGGGCATCCAATTCAACAGGTGTTGAATCATGGAATCCTGGCCAGCCCGGCGCAAGGAATTATTTCATCGGTTGTGGAAAAGAAGGTGGCACAGCAAAAAGCCCCCGGGGTCCGGGGGCTTTTTGGGGGAATGCGGGCCTCACTCGCCGGAGATGGGGACCACGGTGGTGTCTTCGATGGTGAGGATTTCCGCCTCTTCGAAGGCGATGCGGTTCTCCTCGACCTCGGCCACCGCGACCTGGCCCCAGAAGGAGGCGAGCTTGGGCGCGTCCTGGGCCTGGCCGTGCTTGTTCACGGGCACGACCACCTCGACCTTGGGGAAGGCGCCCCGCTGCAGCTGCTCGCAGCGCTTGCCTGCGATCACGACAAAGCGGTACTTGTTGGCGATTTCATCAGGAACACGAACAATGGTGCGCTGGGTCATGGGCACTCCGAACCTGGAAGTCTAACACCAGGGAGCCTTGCGGGCAATGATTGAAGGTAGGATGAAGGGTTTTCCCGGGAGGGACCATGGAACGGGGCAGGCTCTGGCGATCGGCCTTCGGGAACAATGTGCGGCTCCTGGAGATGAACGGGGCCGGGCTCACGCCGGAAATGGCCTCCCAGCGATCCGCCAACGGCGTGGCGTCAGCCGCCTGGATCCTGGGGCACCTGGTTTCCACGCGCCGGCGCATCGTGAGGCTGGTCGGCGGGGAGCTGCCCGAGGACCCGGTCTGGGAACAGCACTATGCCAGGGGAGGCCCGGGAGCCAAGGCTCACCTGGGCTGGCCTGAACTGGTGGAGGCCTTCCAGTCCGCCGACCAGGCCTTGAAGGCAGCCTTCCTGCAGGTGACCGACTGGGACCGTCCGACCACCAACCCGGCCCTGGGGACGGAGCAGCCCCTGGAACAGGTGCTGGCCTTTCTCTTCATGCACGAGTGCTACCACCTGGGGCAGATCGGGATCATCCGGAAACTGCACGGCCTGCCGGGAGCGATCTGATGCAGATCATCCTGGGCATCACGGGAGGCATTGCCGCCTACAAGGCCGCCGAGCTGGCCCGCCTGCTGGTCAACCGGGGCCACCGGATCCGCTGCGTCCTGACCGAGGCGGGCGCAAGGTTCATCACGCCCCTCACCCTCAGCAGCCTGACCGGGGAACCCTGCTACGGCGCCAACCCCGACCAGGGCGAGTGGCGGGCGAATCCCAGCATCGAGCACATTGAACTGGCCCGCTGGGCCGATCTGGTGGCCGTGGTGCCCGCCACGGCGAACATCCTCGGCAAGGCCGCCAACGGCCTGGCCGACGACCTGCTCAGCACGGTGCTGCTGGCCACCCGGGCCCCGGTGCTGTGGGCCCCGGCCATGAACACCGGCATGTGGGAGCATCCGGCGGTGCAGGCCAACCTGGTTCGGCTGCGTTCCTTCGGCCATGCGGTGGTGGAGCCGGGAGAGGGCGCGCTGGCCTGTGGCGAAGAAGGTTCGGGGAAGCTGGCCGAAGTGGCCTCCATCGCCGAGGCCATCCAGGCGCAGGGGACACCCAAGCTGCGGAGCCTCAGGGACCGCCAGGTGCTCATCACCGCAGGCCCCACCCGGGAGGACCTGGATCCGGTCCGGATTCTCACCAACCGCAGTACAGGCACCATGGGGATCGAACTGGCCCGGGCCTTCCGGGACGTGGGGGCGAGGGTGCACCTGGTGCTCGGGGGAGAGGCGCTGGCACCCTGGGGGGTGGAGACGACCCGAGTCCACAGCGCCCAGCAGATGCTGGAAGCCTGCCTGGCCCGGTGGGCGAATTCCGACGGCCTGGTGGCCGCCGCCGCGGTGGCAGACCAGAGGCCGGAGCGCCCGTCCCCGGAGAAGGTGAAAAAGGGCGAGGGGCCGGAGACGCTGGTGCTGGTGCGGACGCCTGACATCCTCGCGCAGCTTTCGTCTGTGCGCCGGCCCGACCAGTGGGTCCTCGGGTTCGCCGCAGAAAGCGAGCACCACCTGGAACATGCCATGGCCAAGCTGAAGAAGAAGGGCCTGGACGCTGTGCTGGTCAACGACATCCAAGGTGGCCGAGGGTTCGGGGCCCAGGCCAGTACCCTCACGCCCCTCACGGCCCAGGGCCCGCACCCGCCCCTGGGGCCCCAGTCCAAGGACCAGCTGGCCAGGGCCGTGGTGCAGTGGTGGGCCCAGCGGCTGGAGGTCCGGCCGGAGTAGCGTCAGAGGGCCGGGTCGATCCAAGGCAGCACCTCGCTGGGCCGGCCGGCCACATTGCCCAGGCGCACCGCCACCACCACGATCCAGCCCTGGGAGCGCTGCAGGGAACCCAGGTCCAGGACGAAGATCCCGCCGGGCCCGGGCAGGTCCGGACGCCGCCGTTCCAGCACCACCTCGCCCCGGCTGAAGACTTCCTCGGGGGTGGGCTTGACGAGCCCCAGGGGCAGGTAGATGACCCGCACGCTCTCGATTCCCACGAGGGGACCTCCGTTGGCGTCCGCCAAAGGCAGTACCATCCGGAGTCTCCGCAGGGCATCGAGACGAACCTCCATGGCCTGGGCTGGGATCCGGGGCCGGGGGATGGGGTCTCCCTTCCGCCCGCATTGGATGGCCAGGAGCGAGAGTGTGATGGCCAGCGTCGGATTTGCCAGGGTGGGGGAACGCATCCCAAACATCATGCCCGAACTTCAAAGTCCACCGATCCCCTGTCCCAGGTCCACCCGAAGCTCGGCGCACGAGGGCGAATAAGTAAGGGATAGTTGGTTCAGAACGAGCTGAGGACCGGCCCCACCGCAGTCGTCTCGATCGTGCGAGTTCAGGAGGGCGCCACCGTAGCGACGGGGCTCCACTCAGCACCGAAGTGCCCCCCGGGACCTGACAATGGGTGTCTCGCGCAACGCCACAGGTGATTTCCAGCCGACAGGGTATATCCAGGAGGGTGCCAGGTCCCGAACTTGGCGATTGTGCTCATCCCTGGGGTTTGCCCAGGGCTTTATCGGGTTGCCAGATCCGCGGTCCCTGGGTTAGGGTGTGACAGAAGTCATACCCCAACCCTGGAGGACCCATGAAGAGAATCTTGCAGCTCCTGCTCGCCGGAACCGCCCTGTCCCTTTCTGCCCAGCAGGGGACGCGCTGGGTGGCTGGTGAACTGGGCGGGACGGCCTGGAGAAGTTCCACCAACCTGACGGACGAGATCCACTACGGCCTGGGTGCGGGTCACTGGTACACCGACCGCTGGGGAGTCGATGTCCGTTTTCTCCGGAATGACCTCAAACTGGACAGCAACCCACTGAATGTCGCCACGGGGAAGGAGACCCATCTCCTCCTTTCCGGCCTCTTCAACCTGCGTCCGGGCGCCGACAACTGGTATCCCTACCTGGCCGCTGGCCTGGGCGAGACCAATCTGGACGCTCCCTACTCCGGGCAGACCAGCAGCGCCACCCGGTTCAACTACCACGCCGGGACCGGCCTGATGGGCAGGCCGGTGGAGCACGTGTTGCTTGATGTGAGTGTCAAGGCGGTGCGCGTGGACCTGCCGGCCTCCTCCCATCGGACGGAAGTCCTGGCTACGCTAGGCCTTGGCTACGTCTGGGGCGGCGTCCCGGTGGTCGCGCCCACGCCCGCTCCCGCGCCTGAGCCCCCGAAGCCGGCGGCCCCAGAACCGAAACCGAAGCCGGAGCCGGTGGCGCCCCCGGCCCCGCCGCCTCCGGCTCCCGAGCCGGTGAAGGAGGTCGTCGTGCCTGCGCCTCCCCCGCCGCCTCCCCCGCCAGCCAAGATCGTACTGGACGAGGCGGTGCTCCACTTCGCCAACGGCAAGGCCGAACTGGGTGCGGATGCCAAGGCCGCCATCCAGAAGGTGGCCGCTGGGCTCAAGGCCTATCCCGGCGAATACTCGCTCGTGGTCAGCGGCCACACCTCCTCGCTGGGCGGCAAGGCCCTGAACAAGTCCCTCTCCAAGCTCAGGGCTGATGCCGTGGCCAAGGTCCTTGTGGATGCTGGCATCCCGGCCTCCCGGGTCATGACCGTCGGTTCGGGTCCAGAGAAGCCCATCGCCGACAACAAGACCAAGGCTGGCCAGGCGAAGAACCGGCGGGTGGAGATCGATGTGAAGGTCAACGACGCCAAGGCCGAGGTCCGCAAGACCGAGACCGGAACCGTGGAAACGGCCCCCGCACCGGCCCCGAAGAAGCCCGCTAGCAAGTAGTCCAGGCATGAAAACCAAGTGGCGGGGGCATACCCCGCCACTTTTTTCTGGAGCGAATCCGTGTCGATGAGAGACGAGTTCAAGACCTTCATCATGAAGGGCAACGTCATCGACCTGGCGGTGGCCGTGGTCGTGGGTGGCGCCTTCGGCAAGATCGTCACCGCCTTCGTGGATGGCATCGTCATGCCCCTGGTGACCTACGTGCTTCCCGCCAACATCAAGTGGGAAGAGTGGGTCCTCGGCAAGTTCCGCATCGGGGCGGTGCTGGGTGCCACGGTCAATTTCCTGATCATCGCCCTGGTGATTTTCCTCGTGCTGGTCAAGTTCCTGGGCAAGTTCATGAAGAAGCCCGAGGCCCCGGCTGCCCCCGCCACGAAGGAATGCCCCGCCTGCCTGGAACAGGTGCCCCTCCTGGCCACCCGCTGCAAGCACTGCACGAGCCAGTTCTGAATCTTTGATCCTGGCTGGAAGGGCCCGGTCCGCCGGGCCCTTTCGCTTGTGGGACTGAATGCGCCCAACAAGACCCGACCATGACGCGATGACGGCGCGCGGCGCCGTGGGGTTTTGCTAGGCGCTCCAGGGGCTCCCGTGGTGAACTGGAAGATCAACCCCGGGGCGCTTGGGTGCGCCCCCCGACGCACGAGGGCGCCGATGAGCGAGCAGGCTCCGGTTAAGAAGTATTCGGTGTTTCTTCCCAAGACCGACTTCCCCATGAAGGCGGATCTGCCCCAGCGTGAGCCGAAGCGGCTGGAGCGCTGGAAGGCCGAAGGCCTCTACCACCGCATCGAAGCCCGGCGAAAGTCCGAGAATGCCATCGGGAAGGGCAAAGGCCGCGAAGTGCTCCATGACGGACCGCCCTATGCCAATGGCGCCATCCACATGGGTCACGCCCTCAACAAGATCCTCAAGGATGTGGTGGTGAAGTCCCGCTGGATGGAGGGCTATGAATCGCCCTATGTGCCGGGCTGGGACTGCCACGGCCTGCCCATCGAGCACGCCGTCGAAAAGGACCTTGGACCGAAGCGGCGGGAGATGAGCCGGGCCGACTTCCTGCAGCGATGCCGGGCCTATGCCCAGAAGTGGATCGACACCCAGCGCACGGCCTTCCAGCGGCTGGGGGTGCTGGGCGCCTGGGAACGGCCCTATGTGACCATGGATCCGCTCTATGAAGCGGAGACCGTGCGCCACCTGGCGAAGCTCTTCCGGAGCGGCAGCGTCACCCGCAAGCTGAAGGTCGTCCACTGGAGCTATGGCGCCCGCACGGCCCTGGCCGAGGCGGAGGTCGAGTACGCGGACCGGACCAGTCCCGCCATCACCGTGGCCTTCCCCGTGGCGGATGCCGAGGCCCGGCGCCTGGATCTGCCCACACCGCTCTTCGTGCCCATCTGGACCACCACCCCCTGGACCCTGCCCAGCAACCTGGCTGTGGCCATGCACCCCGACTTCGAGTACGCCGTGGTGCGCGCAGGTGAGATCCACTACATCGTGGCCGTGCCCCTGCGGGAGGCGCTCGCGGCCAAGCTGGGCATGACACTGCACACGGTGGAGATCCGCCGGGGCAAGGAGTTCCAGACCCTGGTGGCCCGGCATCCCTGGATCGACCGCGAAAGCCCCGTGCTCCTGGCGGACTACGTCACGGCAGACACGGGCACCGGCCTGGTCCACACGGCGCCGGACCACGGCGTCGACGACTTCAACCTGGCCCACCACCTCGGGCTGCTGCAGCTGGTGGGGCCCGACGGCAAGTTCCTGCCGGCCGTGAATGATCCGGACCTGGAAGGGAAGAACATCTTCGAGTGCAACCCGCTGGTGGTGGACCGGGTGCGGCGGGAAGGGCGCCTCCTGCATGAGGAGACCCTGACGCACAGCTATCCCCACTGCTGGCGCACAAAGACGCCCATCCTCTTCCGCGCCACCGAACAGTGGTTCATCACCATGGACTCTGAACTCGCCGGCAAGGGCCGGAGCCTGCGGGAGCTCGGCATCGAGGGCGTGGAGCAGACCCAGTGGGTGCCCGCCCAGGGCCAGAACCGCATCCAGGCCATGATCGCGGGCCGACCCGACTGGTGCATCAGCCGCCAGCGGGCCTGGGGCACGCCCATCACGGTCCTGCGCTGTGAAGCCTGTGGTGAGCCCCTGGTGGCCGAGTCCATCTTCGAGACCGCCGCGCTGGCCATCGAGCAGGGCGGTATCGAGGCCTGGGGCGAGCTGCCCGTGGAAAACCTGGTTCCGACCGGCGCCACCTGCCGCTGCGGGTCCAAGGCCTTCCTCAAGGAGACGGACATTCTCGACGTCTGGATCGATTCCGGCGTCAGCGCCTCCGTGGTGTGCGAGGCCCATCCCGAACTGGACCGCTCGGACTATGGCCAGTTCATCTACCTGGAGGGCTCGGACCAGCACCGGGGCTGGTTCCACAGCTCCCTGCTGTTCAACCTCGCCGCCACGGGCACCAAGCCCTACAAGCAGGTGGTCACCCACGGCTTCGTCCTGGACGGCAAGGGCCAGAAGATGTCCAAGAGCCTGGGCAATGTCATCACGCCCGAGGAGATCCTGAAGACCCTCGGCGCCGACATCCTGCGCTGGTGGGCCGCCAGCTGCGACTACAGCGAGGACATCCGCATCTCCAAGGAGATCCTGGACCGCAGCGCCGATGCCTACCGCAAGATCCGCAACACCCTGCGCTTCCTGCTGGGCGCCCTGGCGGACTTCGATCCCGCGAAGGACGCGGTGGCCACCGCTGAGCTTGCCCCCCTCGACCGCTGGGTGCTGGAGGCTTTCTCCCGCACCACGGCCGAGGCCCGGGACGCCTACACCCGCTTCGAGTTCCACCGGGCCACCCAGGCCATCCATGGCTTCTGCCAGCTGGAGCTCTCGGGCCGCTACTTCGAGATCATCAAGGACCGCCTCTACTGCGACGCCCTGGATTCGCCCCGCCGCCGCAGCTGCCGGCAGACCTGCTGGGAGCTGGCCCAGGGCCTCTGCACCCTGCTCGCGCCGGTCATGAGCTACACCGCCGACGAAGCCTGGGAGCTGATCCCTGGCGTCGAAGGCAGCGTCCATGAGCAGCGGTTCCCGGAGCTCAGCGGGGCCGCCACCGAGCCAGCCTGGGAAAAGCTTTGGGAGGTCCGTGCGGCCGTGCAGGCGGCCATGGAGCCATTGCGCGCTGCGAAGGTGGTCGGCACGAGCCTGGATGCAGCCGTTCAGATCACGCTGAAGGACCAGGGGGAATGGGACCTCCTGGCTGCCACCGGCGAGTCGCTGGATGACCTCCTGGTGGTCTCGTCCATCGCTCAAAGTGCAGATTCGGGTGCTGCCAACGGTCCCATCGTCAGCGTCACACCCCACGAAGGCACCAAGTGCCCCCGCTGCTGGAACCACAAGGGCGGTCACGGCAAGGGGGAAGACGCGGCGCTCTGTGTGCGTTGCGCCGAAGTGGTGGGGGCCTAGTGCGCCGTCTGCTCTGGCTGTTCCTTCCCGCGGGCGTGCTGGCCATGGACCTGGCTTCCAAGGTCTGGATCCTGAACCTCCTGGCCGAGGGGGAGTCGAAACCGGTCATCAAGGGGTTCTTCAACCTGAATCTCGGCTTCAACCGGGGTGCCATCTTCGGCAGCCTCACCTGGCTTCCGGCCCCGGCGAGAGTCATCCTCTTCGCCGTGGCAGGTTTGGCGGCACTGTTCATCATCGGCCGCATGTTCCTGGAGCGCGGTACGGCCACTCTGGATCGCCTGGCCCTGGGGTTCATCCTCGGTGGGATCCTGGGAAACAGCCTGGACCGCTACCTTCGCGGGGCCGTGGTGGACTTTCTGGATTTCGTCTTTGGCACCTGGCACTACTGGACCTTCAATCTCGCAGACAGCTTCATCCTCGTGGGGGTCGTGCTCTACGGCCTGCGGATGCTCAGGGCGCCGAAGGTTGAGCATCGAACGACTGAAAACTGATCAGCCAGGAGAGCGCCAGGAGAAGCAAAAGCTATTTCTTGCCAGAGATGAACACTGATAAGCACGGATGCTAACCCACGCTGTATCTGTTTGGATCCGGGTTCATCTGTGGCTAAGAGGTCGTAACAAAACCCGACGATACCGCGATGAAGCCAGCCGGGATGCACCGCAAGGAAGGGCCCGCAGGGCAACGTGGTTCGTTGTTCAAGGGCTCTGACGCCGCGGGGCGCCCGGCGGGCTTCATCCCTACGGGCGGGGGGCGGCGGGCGTCGCGGTGCAGCGTCACGCTCGTCACGCGTAGTTCCTGCTACGCTTTGACTCGCGTTTCTCGCCTCGCTCGCCCGGCGCTCCTCGCGCGGCGCCGTGGGGTTTTGTTACGACCTCTAAAGCTCACTACTGGGCCTCGATGGCCTTCAGCAGGCCGGGATCCTTCGGCAGCTGATCCACCTCGGCGAGACGAGGCACCAGACGCTTCCAGAAGGGCTCGGCGGCGAATACCCGCTTGAAGAGGGGCAGGGCCTCATCCCGTCTGCCGCCTGAGGCCAGGGCCACGGCCTGCCAGAAGGGCATCTCCCAGATGCCCGGGGCCAGTCTGGCGGCCGCCTTGTAGGCGGACTTGGCCTCGCCCCATTTCCCGGCGGTGACGAAGCCGTCGCCCTCGTCCATGTACCGGTAGGCCCGGCGCAGGCGTACGAGGCGGTCCAGTTCTCTCAGGGGATCCGGGCTGTCCTCCACCCGCAGGTCGAACAGCCGATCGTTCCAGGGCTGGCCGGAGGCCTTGCCCTTGACGATCAGGAGAGCCGCGCTCTGGCGGCCCCGGATGTCTCCGCCCTCGGCCTGGGCGGCCCGGAGGGCCGCCAGCATCCGGTCAGCGAGGTCGCCCTGGGCACTGCGGAAGGCCCTGGCCATGGCCGGCCAAACCGTGGCCTGGTCCATGAGGTTGGCTTCCACAGTGAAGCCTTCGCCCACCTCCTGACCCGCGGCCTGGATGCACTTGGCGCCGGTGTGCGCCGCGGCCCGGCCCTGGGCATCCACCATCGCCACCTGGCGGACCTCACGGTCCCCATCGGCGGCCAGCAGGGCCCTCAATGCCTCGGGGGCGGACTTGCCCGCCTTCATCAATGCGAGACCCAGGGGGCCGTAGCTGGGCTCGGTGAAGCTCTGGGTGGCCACGGCCCCCACGCCCGGTTCGGCCCAGGGCACCGCGGAACCCACGGAAAACCAGTGGCTCTGCACCGCGACACCCAGGTCCCCCGTGCCCGGGTCCCGGGCCACGATGGAATAGGTGTGGACCGGACGACGCGGGCCTTCACCGGCGCCGAGGGGCAGCGAGAGTACTGCCAGCATGAGTGGGACGAAAAGGCGCATGGGGACTCCGGTTCCGCGATGGACGTAGACCATCCTAGGAGGATTCGAGGGGTGGGGGCCCAGTCCTGCGCAGTAGGATGATCTCCATGCGACCCCTCCCGACGCTTCCCATTCTTTGTTGCCTCTGCCTGTCGGCAGGGGCCCAGGACGCCTACATCAATTCCGTGGACCGATGGCATGCGGAACGCATGGCCCGGCTGCAGGCCGAGGACGGCTGGTTGAGCCTCATCGGACGCGATTGGCTGAGCCCCGGCGTGAACACGCTGGGTTCGGCGCCGGGATCCACGGTGCTGCTGCCGGACTGGGCCGTCCCGGCCAAGGCGGGAGAGTTCATCCTGGAGGGTGTCACCGTACGGTTCCGGCCTTTTCCCGGCTGCGGCATCCTCCTGAATGGGAGGCCGGCAGGTGAGGCCCTCCTGACCTCCGATGCGGAGGGCAAACCCGACATCCTGCAGGCCGGGAGGGTCCGGTTCTACGTGATCCGCCGTGGGAGCCAGGTGGGGATCCGCATCAAGGACCCGGAGGCGCCCACGCGCAAGGCCTTCCGCGGGGTGCCCCGGTACCCGGTGGACCCCTCCTGGCGCGTGGAGGCGGAATTCCTGCCATATCCCACGCCCCAGGTCCGCGCCATCCCCACGGTGCTGGGGACCTCGGAATCCATGACGGTTCCCGGGCTGCTGAAGTTCAAGGTGGGCGGGCGGGAGGTCACCCTCGAACCCGTGGTCGAGGATCCCGAGCATCCGGAACTGTTCCTCATCTTCAAGGACGCCACGAGCGCCCATGGGACCTATCCCGCAGGGCGGTTCCTCTATGCGGACATGCCGAAGGACGGGAAGGTGATCCTGGACTTCAACCGGGCGGTGAACCCACCCTGCGCCTTCACCCTCTTCGCCACCTGTCCCCTGCCGCCCAAACCGAACCAACTCGCCATCGCCATCGCCGCCGGCGAAAAGGATCCCGGTCTCCACTGAGGGCCACCCGGCTCTTCCTATGGGACCGGAACGACCTGGGGATCAGCCCTCGGGACAGGCAGCGCCCACCCGGGGGAGCTCCAGCACAAAGACACTTCCCCTGGGCCGGTTCGCCTCCACCCAGATCCGCCCCTGGTGGGCCTCGGCCACCATTCGGCAGAAGGCCAGCCCGAGACCCGACCCGGAGCCGGGGATGCTCCCGCCATCTCCGAGGCGCACGAATTTCCCGAAGACACTCCCGCGCAGGTGCTCCGGGATACCCTGACCCTGGTCCCGGACCTCGAGATGCACCGTGTCTCCGTCCAGGCGGACTTCGAGCTCGGTCCGGCTGCCGGAGGGGGAGTACTTCAGGGCATTGTCGAGGAGGTTCAGCAGGAGCCTCCGGAGGAACTCCGGGTCTGCCTCGAGCTCGAGTCCAGGGGGACAGAGCCAGGAGAGTTCATGGTTCAGGTGCCGGGCTCGGGATTCCACGTCCTGCAGCGAGCGGGGTATCCAGGTGTCCAGCCGGATCCGGGTCCTGTGGAGTTCCAGGCCCACCTGCTCGGCACGTCCGATGTCCAGGATGTTCTGGATCATCCGCCCCATGGCGTGGGCCGTGTCCCGAAGCCTGCGAAGCTGGGTGGGGGCAGCGGGGTCATATCGGTCGCCTGTGTCCAGAAGCTCCAGGCCCATCTGGATGGCCGAGAGGGGATTCTTGAGGTCGTGCACGATGAACTCGAAGAGCTGTTCCCGCTGTTTGTGGAGGCTCAGGAGGTTGTCCCGTTCGGTCTGGACTTCAGCCTGGAGCCGCTTGAGCCGCATGAGGCTGCGGATCCTGATGATCAATTCAGCCGCAAGGACGGGTTTCCGCAGGAAATCGTCCCCCTTGACGCGCAGGGCCTGGGAATGGACCTCGGGGCGCTCGTCCCCGGTCAGGAAGATGATGGGCAGCAGGTGGGTGTCGGGGAGCTCGCGGATGCGTTGGCATACTTCAAACCCATCCATCTCGGGCATCTGGATGTCCAGGAGGACCAGGTCGGGCCTGAAGGAAGACAGGAACTCCAGGGCCTCGGCCCCGCCCTGGGCAGCCTCCACCCGGTAGTGGCTGCGTTCCAGCATGGCGCGCAGGCTTCTGCGCAGCAGCGCATCGTCATCGACCACGAGGATCCTGGCCCCGTGGTCCGCGCGGCGCATCAAATTGGACTCCTCACCCATGCACGACCTCGGGATGCTCTTCGGTCCCGGGGCCCATGGACAGTAGCTTTGAGCAGGATGGTAGAAAACGGGTAAGAAATTATTCTTTCACCACGCCATCCACATAGACCCACCGGCCGGACTCCCTGGCGAAGGAACTGGTTTCGATGTGGAGGCTGCGCCTGCCATTGGCCTGAAGGCTCGCCTGGAAGGTGACGATGCCCGCGTCGTCGGCCGGTCCGCCCTTCTCCTTGTGGACGATCTTCAGGCCCACGCAACTGACGGACTTGCAGTACTGGGCAAGTTCGTCCCGATTTTCAAGGGCGCGCTTGGCCTCCGAACGAGTGGCGATCAGGTAGTCCACCTTGGCCAGGGCGTAGGCGGAGAAGCGCGAGCGCATCAGCTGTTCCGCGGTCGCGGGCCTCGCCGTGCCCGCATGGAAGGGGCCGCAGCAGCGGTCATAGGGCTGCTTGGAGGTGCAGGGGCAGGGGCGGGACATGGTCAGCCTTTCATGGGGATGTGCAATCCGATCAGCTCGGCGTGCTCGCGGGCGGTCTCGTAGCCGGCATCGGCATGGCGGAAGACCCCCATGGCGGGATCGTTCCACAACACCCGGGCCAGGCAGCGCTCGGCCCGCTCGGTGCCATCGGCCACGATGACCACGCCCGCGTGCTGGCTGTAGCCCATGCCCACGCCGCCACCGTGGTGGATGCTCACCCAGGAGGCGCCGCCCGCCACGCTGGTCATGGCGTTGAGGAAGGCCCAGTCGGACACGGCATCTGAGCCGTCCTTCATGGCCTCGGTCTCGCGGTTGGGGCTGGCCACGCTGCCGCTGTCCAGGTGGTCGCGACCGATGACAATGGGGGCCTTCACCCGGCCGGTCCGCACCAGCTCGTTGAACTTCAGACCCGCCAGGTGGCGCTCACCCGCGCCAATCCAGCAGATGCGGGCGGGCAGGCCCTGGAAGGCGATCTTCTCCTGGGCGGCCCCGAGCCAGCGGACCAGGCCTTCGTTCTCGGGAAAGAGCTCCATCATGGCCGCATCCGTGACGGCGATGTCCTCGGGGTCACCGGAGAGGGCCACCCAGCGGAAGGGGCCGATTCCCTTGCAGAAGAGGGGCCGGATGAAGGCGGGCACGAAGCCCGGGAAGCCGAAGGCATTCTCGCAGCCGGCACGCTGGGCCTGGGCGCGGATGTTGTTGCCATAGTCAAAGGTGACCGAGCCCCGGCGCTGAAATTCGAGCATGGCCTCCACGTGCGTCCGCATGGAGGCGAGGGCCAGCTGCACGTAGGCCTCGGGCTGGTCCTGGCGCATGAGGGCCGCTTGCTGGAGCGTCAGCCCGGCGGGGATGTAGCCGTTGTACTCGTCGTGGGCCGAGGTCTGGTCCGTGACCAGCTGGGGGCCATAGCCGCGCTTCAGGATCTCCGGCAGGATCTCTGCGGCGTTGCCCAAGAGGCCGATGCTGCGCGCCTCCCTCGCATCCACGTACTGGCGCACCAGGGCCAGGGCCGTGTCCAGGTTGTCGGTCCACTCATCCAGGTAGCGGGTGTCAATGCGCTTCTGGAGGCGGGTCGGATCCACTTCCACGCAGAGGGCCACGCCGCCGTTCATGGTGACGGCCAGGGGCTGCGCGCCCCCCATGCCGCCCAGGCCCGCCGTGAGGGTCCAGGTGCCGGCCAGGGTGCCGTGGAAGTGCTGGCGGGCCGCCTCGGCGAAGGTCTCGTAGGTGCCCTGCACGATGCCCTGGGAGCCGATGTAGATCCAGCTGCCGGCGGTCATCTGCCCATACATCATCAGCCCCTTCTGGTCGAGCTCGCGGAAGACCTCCCAGGTGGCCCACTTCGGCACCAGATTGGAATTGGCGATGAGGACCCGGGGGGCTTCGGGATGAGTCCTCACCACGCCCACGGGCTTCCCGCTCTGCACGAGCAGAGTCTCGTCGTCGCCCAGGTGCTTGAGCTCCTTCACGATGGCGTGGAAGCAGTCCCAGTTGCGGGCGGCCTTGCCGAGGCCGCCGTAGACCACCAGGTCCTCGGGCCGTTCGGCCACCTCGGGGTCGAGGTTGTTCATGAGCATGCGCAGGGCGGCCTCCTGGGCCCAGCCCTTGCAGTGCAGGTGGGCGCCGCGGGGCGCGGTGATGACGGGAGCTTCCGAGGCGATGGTCATGGTGGACTCCGGTGGAACACCCCAGTTTCCCACGGTCAGCCAACGAGACGGCTAAGAGCCCTTGAGGACCTGGATGGCGGCTTTCAGTTCGGCTCTCATGGCGGCCGGGCTTTCCGCCTGGTGAAGGCTGCCGTGGCCAGGCAGCACCCATGTGAAATCGAAGGCGAGGAGCTTTTCCAGACTGTCAAGCTGCTGTGCCCAGGAGTGCCAGTTGTAGGTCCGGGAGGCGGAGAGGCGGCCCTGGTCCGGGTTCCACCACAGGTGGTCGCCGGTGAAGAGGAAATCCCGATAGAGCAGACAGACACTGCCGGCCGTGTGCCCCGGGGTGGGGATCAGGAGCAGGTCCTCGGCCAGGGGAATGGGGGTGACCCCCTCCACCAGCCGTTCCACTCCCGGATTGCGGTCCCCGCGATGCATGATCCGCTCACAACCAAACCGCGCGTGATAGGCCCCATGGTCGGCCACATCATCCTGGTGGCTGAGCACCAGCATGGCCACGCCACCGAGAGCCTCCAGGTTCTGCATGAGTGGCTCCGCGGCCCGGGGGGAATCCACGAGGACATTGCCCTCTCCGCGGCGGATCAGGTAGCTCCAGGCCCCGAAGCTCTTCTCGCTGGTGTAGCCGCAGAACGAGACATCACCGGCCAGGGGATGGGGGAAGGCACGGGAGGCTGCGGCGATTCCGGCCCGGTCTTCGCAGCCGATAGAGCCCACCGGACAGGCCACCAGGGCCATGGAAGCGGCCAGCCTTGCCACTTCGCCCTCGGGTTGGGCATGGACCCGGGCATGGCCGCCGGCATCGGCGAAGGTGGCCGGGGCGAACTGGTAGCAGGTGCCGCAGTCGATGCAGGTGCGGTCCACGAAGAAGGTGCCCGGGCAATTATCGGGATAGGCATCCTTGCGGTGGGCCATGGACCCTCCTCGTGCACTAAGAGGTCGTAACAAAACCCCACGGCGCCGCGCGAGGAGCGCCGGGCGAGCGAGGCGAGAAACGCGAGTCAAAGCGTAGCAGGAACTACGCGTGACGAGCGTGACGCTGCACCGCGACGCCCGCCGCCCCCCGCCCGTAGGGATGAAGCCCGCCGGGCGCCCCGCGGCGTCAGAGCCCTTGAACAACGAACCACGTTGCCCTGCGGGCCCTTCCTTGCGGTGCATCCCGGCTGACTTCATCGCGGTATCGTCGGGTTTTGTTACGACCTCTAAGTATGATGCCCGCCAGCGACCCTTCTAGCGGTGGTCGATGACGTCCCTGGCCTCGAAGCGGACCTTCGGGGCGCTGGCGTACTTGTCGTCCGCGGCCCGGTAGCCCAGGGGGCAGGCGGCCACGGTGGCGTAGCCCGAATCCTTCAGGCCCAGGATCGCGTCGTACTTGGCGGGCTCGAGGCCTTCGAAGGGGCAGGCGTCGATGCCCAGCATCGCGGCGGAGGTCAGCAGGTTGCCCATGGCGATGTAGGTCTGGCGGGCGGCCCATTCCTGGATGACGGCGTGGCGGGTCCCGTTCACGAGGTCGCCCACCATGAATCCCCTGTAGCCGGCGAGGCTTTCAAGGCCGACGCCCCGGACCTCGGCGATGCGGGCGACGAAGCGGTCCACGTCGGCCTCGCTGATGTCCTGCTTGGCCGCGAACACCACGAGGTGGCTGCAGTCCTCCACCTGGGCCTGGTTCCAGGAGGCCGGGCGCAGCTTCGCCTTCAGGGCCTGGTCCGTGACCACGATGAATTTCCAGGGCTGCAGGCCGTAGCTGGAGGGCGTGAGGATGAGGGCTTCCTCCAGCACGGCCCAGTCCGCGGCGGCGATCTTCCTGGCGGGATCGAACTTCTTGGTGGCGTAGCGCCAGTTCAGTTGCTTGAGCAGGCTTTCGCCCGGAATGGTGGTCATGGGTTCCTCAGGATGGGTGAGAGATCTTGGTTCAGAGATACTGCTGGATGCGGGTCCTGAGCTGGTCGATGGGCAGGGATCCAATGATGTTGTCGATGGGCTCCCCGTCCTTGAAGATGACCAGGGTGGGCATGCTGAGCACTTCGTACTGTTCCGAAAGCGGTGTGAAATCATCCACATTCAATTTGGCGAACACGGCCTTTCCCTTGAGCTCCGCCGCGAGTGCTTCGGTGACGGGGGCGATCTCGCGGCAGGGGGCGCACCAGGGGGCCCAGAAATCCACCACAGTGATGCCATGGGCCACGGCGGCGGAGAAGGTCTTGTCAGTCAAAGGCTGAATGAGGTCGGACATGCCGGGGCTCCTGTATCTCGCCCTAGATTAACGGATCCGGCAGCTTTCTCCGTCATGACAATCCTTCGGGTCGCGGATGCCAAGGTCAGGAAACCCTGGCCCAGCGGGCCGTGGCGGCGGCGAGGCGTTGGCCGAGGCGCTCGGCGCTCCTGCGGTCGGCCGCGTTGGGCTCGACCTCCGGGGCCACCTGGCCGGCCTGGGCCATGAGGCCCGAGAAGCTGCCGAGGCGGTTGATACCCTCATCGTTGTAGGGCATCTCCGCGTTGCCGACCCAGACCATGCCGTGCTGCATGGCGAAGATCATGAGCGACTGGAGGGTGTTCAGCTTGTCGCCGCTGGGGCTGCCGCTGATGGTGAAGCCGGCGGCCAGCTTGTCCTTCCATTTCTGCTCCAGCCAGGGCTTGGAACTGGCGTCCATGAAGGTCTTGAAGGGGCCGCTGACATTGCCCATGTAGGTGGGGCTGCCGAAGATGATGGCGTCCGCGGCCTCCAGGTCCGCCCAGTGGGCGTCGATTTCTTCGACCGGGATGAGGCGCGCCTCGGTGTCTGGCACAAATTCTGCGCCGGCCTTCACATGGTCAGCCACCACCTTGGTGTGGCCGAACCCGCTGTGGTACACGATGGCAATCTGGGACATCTCGTCTCCTCTTCGAGCCCTTGCATTCCGTTGGCCCGTGTCCCAAACTTTAGGTGCTTACAATCGAAAAGAAAGTAGGCACCTTTTTGGAAGGTAGGCACCCAATGGTTCGCAAGGCGTGTTCGCTCGCTCCCAATGTCCTCAGCGCCCAGTGTCCCACACGCCAGGTCCTGGATCTCATCGCTGACAAGTGGACCACCCTGCTGATCTACCTGCTGTCCCGGGGGAAGCAGCGCTATGGCGACCTCCACCGGCAGGTGGGCGGCATCAGCCAGAAGATGCTCACCCAGACTCTGCGCAAGCTGGAGCGGGACGGCCTCGTCACTCGCCACATCTATCCCGAGGTCCCGCCGCGGACGGAGTATGAACTGACCGGCCTGGGGCATACGCTCATCGAACCCATGGGCGCCCTCTGCGACTGGGCCGGGGCCCACCTGCCGGAACTGGAGCAGGCCCGCAGGCGCTACGACCACCTCCAGAAGAAGGCCGCGCTCAGCGCCTGAAGCGTTCAAGATCCGCGGGCGTGTCGAGATCCTGTCCCCCCTCGGGGAACGGCAACGAGGCGGCGTTCTCGCGCAGGAGGATCGCCTTGGCACCCCGGTCGCCCTGCAGGGCCAGCAGTGCGGGGAAGAGGCGCCGCGGCAGGATGGCGGGGACGCCCAGGGAGCCTCCGTAGGCGCAGGCGACGGGCCGGTCCGTGTCCTTGGAGGCCAGGGCCAGGAGCTGTCGAAGCAGATCGGCATCCACCCCCGGTTGGTCCACTGTCAGGATGAGCGCTGCTACCGAACCTGGGGTCAGGGCCCTGATGCCCGCGCGGATGGAGCTGGCCATGCCCTCGGCCGCTTCGAGGTTGGGGATCACGGACACCGCTCCGGGCAGCGGACCGGGATCCCAGTCCCCAACCACGGCGATCAGCGGAGCACAGCCGGCGGCTTCGGCCACCCTGACGGCGCGCTGGAGCAGGGTCTCCCCCTCAAAGGCCAGGAGCGCCTTGGGCCCGCCCATGCGCCGCCCGGAGCCGGCCGCGAGGATGAGGGCCGGGATCATGGCCGGACGGCTGCGGCGGTGTCCCGGAGGGCCTGTCCGGATCGCCCGCTGAGGCTGGCCTGGATTTCCGCGAGGACTGCCAGGGCGATGGATTCGGGGGCATCCGCCCCCAGGTCGAGGCCCACCGGGGTGTGGAAGCGCCCGTCGGCGTGGATCCCCTCCCCGGCCAGCTCGGCCAGCAGCTTCCGTCCCCGGGCGCGGCTCCCCATGAGCCCCAGGTAGCCAGCTTCTCGGGGAAGCAGCAGGCGCAGGGCCTCGAGGTCCTTTCCGTAGTTGTGGGTCACCAGGACCACCGCGCTGCGGGCGTCCAGAGGAAGCCCCGGTAGGACCTGGGCGGGATGACCGGCGCGCACCATGTCCGCTTCCGGGAACCGCTCGGGGCGGGCGAAGGCGGGGCGGTGGTCCAGCAGGCCCACGAACCACCCCAGTTCCTTGGCCATCCGGACCAGGGGGCGGCTGTCATCGCTGGCGCCGAGGATCCAAAGGGCCGTGGGGGGAACAAAGGTCTCCAGGAAGCCGGAGGCTGGCGCGTCCAGCGGCTGGGGGATGCTGCGCAGCCCCAGGTGATCCGGGTGCAGGTGTGTATGGAGGGTGAGGGGCATCCTGGTGGTCCAGGCCTGTTCAACCCAGGTCATCCATTCGGGGAAGCCGTGGAGGGGCTCCACGAGGATGTCGAGGAGTCCTTCGCAGCCGCTGCCGCTGCCCCAGACCAGGTCGGCATCGCCGCGGAGGTCGTACTGCATCAGGCGCGGGCGGTCCTCGACCAGGGCCTCCATGGCCCTGGCATGGACGTCGCCTTCCAGGCAGCCGCCGCTGAGGGAGCCCCGGACCGTTCCTTCGCGGTCCACCAGGAGCCGCGCCCCCGGGCGCCGGTAGGCGGAGCCGGTCACGCGCACGAGCGTGGCGAGTGCCAGGGGACTTGGGTGCACCCGGACCCCATTGAAGATGTCCTGCAGTTCTTTCATGCGAGGCCCTCGCCATCCAGGGGTCGCCGCCGGATGCGGCCGATCACGGTGCGCCGATAGGTGGACATGGCAATTCCTTTGGGACGGTCGGCCAGGCTCCACAGGGCCGTGCAGGGGGTGCTGGGCAGGCGGAGGGTGGCTCGCGAGTCGAAGCGTAACGCCCCTGGGCCGGTCGTCGCCAGTTCCAAGTCGCCTTGGCATCCCTCTCGCCCCTCACCCGTGCTGTGTCGGGAGGTTGTCTTGCTGCGACGGTTGGTGCTTGTCCTTGGATTGTTGGCGGGGCTGGGTCTTGGGGCCCAGGCGGCCGACCGGCCGGCGCTTCCGCCCTCCCCGGCCGAGAAGGAACTGCAGGCTCCCTTGACGCTGGAGGACGGAAAACCGACGCAGGGGCAGCCAACCGTGGCCCCCCCTTCGGGTCTGCGGGCCTTCGGGTCCCTGGTCCTGGTGTTGGGCATCGCCGGCCTCAGCCTCTGGGCCCTGAAAAAATACGGCCGGGGCCGGATCCCTGGCGGAGGGGGTGGCCGGCTGCGGGTCGAGGAGACCCTGGCCCTGGGCGATCGCCGGTTCGTGTCCATTCTCGATGTGGAGGGTGAACGGTTCCTCCTGGCCATGACGCCCCAGGGAATCCAGCTGATCTCCAGGCTGGATCCCCGGGACCAGGGCGGTCCCGGCAGCTTCGACGAGGCGCTGTCCCGCCAGGTGGACCTGGGCCGCCCCGTGCCCGTGAAGGAGATGGAGGCGCTGCTCAGGCAGGGCGGGGGTGGCCAATGAGCCGCCTCCGGAAATGGCTCCCCCTGGTCCTGCTGATGCTGGCGGGCATCAGCCTTTGCGCTCAGCAGGCCGCGCCCCTGCCCTCGGTGATTGTGGATTTCGGCAAGACGCCCTCGGGCGCGGGGCTGAGTTCGAGTCTCCAGGCCCTGCTGGTTCTGACGGTCCTCAGCCTGGCGCCGACCATCCTCATGACCGCCACCAGCTTCACGCGCATCACCGTGGTGCTGCACTTCCTGAGGCAGGGGCTGGGGCAGCAGCAGACCCCGTCCAATCAAGTGCTCATCAGCCTGGCCCTGGTGCTCACCTTCTTCATCATGGCCCCCACGGCGCGGGAGATCAACACGACGGTCATCCAGCCGCTCCAGAGGAACGAACTGACCACGGAGCAGGCCCTGGACCGCACGGCTGCCCCGTTGAAGGTCTTCATGCTGCGCTACACCCGGAAGAAGGATCTCTCCCTGTTCCTCGGGATTGCCAAGGCCCCGGCGCCCAGGACCAAGGCTGACGTTCCCATGGAATGTCTGCTCCCCGCCTTCCTCATCAGCGAACTGAAGACCTCCTTCGAGATCGGTTTCATGATCTTCCTCCCCTTCCTGATCGTGGACATGGTGGTGGCCAGCATCCTGCTGAGCATGGGCATGATGATGCTCCCGCCCGTCACCATCTCTCTGCCTTTCAAGGTCCTGCTGTTTGTGCTCGTTGATGGTTGGTACCTCATCATCGGGTCGCTTGTGAGGGGGTACACGGGATGAACGAACTGCTGATCGCTCAGTTGGGGAAGGAGGCCCTTCGAACCGCCCTTCTCGTGGCGGGGCCGGCCCTGGCCGTGTCGCTGGTGGTGGGCCTCACGATCTCGGTGTTCCAGGTGGTGACGAGCCTGCAGGACCAGACCATCGCCTTCGTTCCCAAGGTGATCGCGGTGATGCTGGTGGTGGCCTTCAGCTTTCCCTGGATGCTGCAGGTGATGGTGCAGTTCACGACGAAAATGTTCACGGACTTCAACTCCGTGGTCCGCCAGCTCACGTGAGGCGGCCATGACGCCGACCCTGCTGAATTCGGGTGTATGGGCCTTCACGGGGGCCAAAGCCGTGCTCTGGGTGCTGGTGCTCACCCGCCTCACGGGCCTGCTGGCGGTCTTCCCAATCCTGGGATCCGAGCAGATGCCCCTGCAGCTCCGCGCGGCCTTGGCCGTGCTTCTCACGACCGTGATCCTGCCCGTGATCCCGATTCCCAAGGCAGTGCCTGCGGGGCTCCCGGACCTGATCGGGTACATGGCCTGTGAGCTGGCCATCGGCATCCTGCTCGGGACCGTGGTGGCCTGGATCCTGGAAGCCGTGGCCTTCGCGGGGGGCATCATGGACATGCAGATGGGCTTCTCCTTCGTGCAGCTGCTCGACCCGGCCACCTCCCAGAACACCTCGATTTCAGGGGCATTGATGCTGCAGATGGCGGCCCTGTTGGTGTTCATCACGGGCCTCCACCACCAGCTGATCCTCGCGCTGGTGGACAGCTACCGCGTGGCGCCGATGGGCCAGGGCATGCCCCTCCAGGCCATGGGGCTCGTGGCCCTGATTGGACGGCTGCTGGCCAAGGGGTTCCAGCTGGCCTTCCCCGTCGTGGCCGTCCTATTCCTGCTGGATCTGGTCCTCGGCATCTCTGGGAAATTCATGCCCCAGCTTCAGCTGCTGCAGCTGAGCTTCCCCCTGAAGATTGCCCTGGGCCTGACCATCCTCGGTCTCGTGCTGCGGGAAATGGGCCCCTGGCTGGAGCCGCTGTTCCAGTCCGCCCCGAGACTCACCTTGAAGCTATTGGGCGGCTGACATGGCCCAGGATCCCAGCCGCACCGAGAAGGCCACCCCCAAACGACGCCAGAAGGCGCGTGATGAGGGGTCGGTTGCGCGCAGCCCGGACTTCAACAGCGCCATCCTCCTCTGGGGCAACTTCTTCATGTTCCTGGGGCTGGGTAGCGCCACCCTGGCGCTCCTCATGAAACAGGTCTCGCATTTTCTTCAGTTGGCTAGACCAGGGGCCCTGGCGGATGGGGGCATGGCCACCCTCCTCGCCGATGTCCTGATGATTCTGGGGCGCCTGCTGTTGCCCTTCCTGTGCCTCAACTTCCTCCTGGCCCTGGCCACAGGTCTGGCGCAGCGGGGGTTCAGTTTCAGCACCAAGCCCCTCCTCCCCAAATTCGATCGGCTGAACCCGGTCCAGGGTTTCAAGCGCATCTTCTCCGTGCGGGCGATCGTGGACCTCATCAAGAGCTTGGCCAAGTTTGCGCTGCTGGCCTGGATCACGTATCTGGTCCTGGAGCCGAGGATTCCCATGCTGCTGGCCACCCTGAGGCTGCCCCTGGGGCAGTCGCTGGACATCTTCCAAAGCGCGCTGTTCACCCTCTACCGGAACCTGATGCTGGCCATGCTGGTGCTGGCCATGGCGGATTTCGCCTGGCAGCGGAGCAACTGGGAGAAGAGCATCCGCATGACCAAGCAGGAGGTGAAGGACGAGATGAAGGACTCCGAGGGCGCACCGGAGATCAAGCAGCGGCAGAAGGCGATCATGATGGCCGTCGCGCGCCGCCGGATGCTGGCCGAGATCCCGAAGGCCACGGTGGTGGTGACCAATCCCACCCATGTCGCCGTGGCGCTCAAGTACGACGAGAAGACTGCGGCTCCGGTCTGCGTCGCCAAAGGGCTGGATCACCTGGCCCTCAAGATCCGGGAGCGGGCCCGCGAAGCCGGGGTCCCCATCCTGGAGCGGCCCGACCTGGCGCGCGCCCTGTACAAGACGGTGGAGATTGAGCAGCCCATTCCCCGGGACCTGTACCAGGCCGTGGCCCAGGTACTGGCCTTCGTCTACCGGTTGAGGGGGGCCGCATGAGTCCAATGCTGCAGTTGCCAGACCGCCCGGCCGAAAGGGTAATGTTAGACCATTCCACGGAAGTCCCTTGACCCGTCCCATCGTCCCGCCCCACCTGCCGCCCCCCAGCCTCCTGCTGGTGGACGACGACCCCATGCCCAGGGAGACCCTCTCGGCCCTGCTCTCGGGGGAAGGGTTCCACGTGGTCACGGCCTCGACCGGGGAAGAAGCCGAGAGGAAGCTCAGGGCTGAGCAGCCGCCCTTCGACCTGGTCATCACGGACCTAGTCATGCCCGGGAAGTCGGGCATGGACGTGTTGAAGTGCGCCCTGAACCGGAATCCCAGCTGCACGGTCCTCGTGCTGACGGGCTTCGGGAGCGTGCGGGAAGCCACCGAGGCCATGGAACTCGGCGCCTTTGATTTCGTCACGAAGCCGATGCAGATCGATCAGTTCCGCAACACGCTCCGGCGCCTGATGGAGCGGCGGGCCCTGACCCATGAGCGGGACGAATTGAGAGAGAAGGTGAAAGCCCTAAGCGAAAGGGCGGATCGCCTTGAGACGACCCTTGGCCGCATGGAGATCCTCGCCAACCAGATGGCCCCGACCGGGGGACCTGGCCGGCCTGATGCCCTGGCGGATCTCGAGCGCCTGGGCGCCCTGAAGACCAAGGGGCTCCTGTCGGAGGAGGAGTACGAGCAGGGCAAGAAGAACCTCCTGTCCCGGTGGCTCGCTTGAAACTCCTGGGCCGCTCTGCGGGATGTGCCCTCCTCTCGGTGGCACTGCCCCTGTCCGCCGAGTTCAGACCCACCCCGCGAAATCCGGAGAAGGCCAATGCGCCTTCCAAAGTCGAGACCGGCCGCATGACCGATGCCGAGGCCGCAGAACTGGCCAAGGAGGCGCTCGCGTCCGGGAACCCCGCCTCCACCAGGGCGCTGCTCACCCGGCTCAAGGGTCATACCTTCAAGAGCAGCAAGGTTCCGGAGCGGGAACTGGTGCTCTACGCCCAGGGCACCCTCGAGGCTCGCCTGGGCAATGTCCCGGCGGCCATCCTGGCCTTCAAGAAGCTGGAACGCCAATGGCCCAGGTCACCTTTCATGGGGGAGGCCCAGACCCTCCTTGCGGAAGATGCCGTCACACATCGGCGGTACAAGGAGGCCGAAGGCCGGCTCCACCAGGCCTTGGCCGCGGACATCCCGGCTGAATCCAAACGAAAGCCACAGGAACTCCTGATCTGGGCGCTGGTGGAACAGGATCGCCCCCAGGAGGCCCTGCCCATCGTGCAGTCCCTGCGCCCCCTCGGAGGAGGGGAGAAGCCCAGCGAAAAGGGGCTGGCTGGCATCGTCGAGGTCCTGTGTGCGGTGGGTGAGCGGGGCCAGGCCGAAAGCGGCCTGAAGGATTTCGAGAACCTCTATCCCGGGAGCGAACTGATCCCAAGGGTCGAGCTCGCCTGGGGCCGCCTGCTTGGACGTTCCGGAGAGGCCAAGGAATCGGCGCAGGTCTTCCGGAAGCTCATCAAGGATCACCCGGCCTCGGACCAGGCGGACGATGCCCGGCTCGCGCTGGCCAGCCTGTTGACCGATGGAAGCCTGCCTGACGCCAAGGATCTCCCCAGTGCCGAATCGCTCCTGGCGGAGGTCCGGAGGGGCGGCAAGGGGCAGCCGAAGGGCACGGCCCAGCTCGTGGAGCTGCGGCTGCTCGTGGGGAAGGGCCTGTGGGAGGACGCGCTCAACCTGGTGGACCGGATGGGTCCCACGACCCGGGACACCCAGCCCGAAGTGAAGAAACTCTGGGTCGAAGCCTGGACACAGTGGGTGGGCCAGCGGGTGGAGAAGGGGTTCCCGGGCGAACTGCTCTCGCGGCTCAGGGCAGGAGCCTTCGGAGCTCTGGACGCCAAGTCCAGGCTGGGGGTCACTGAACTGTTTGCGAGCCAGGGGCTCCTCGACGTGCTGCCCCGCCTGTTGCCCGAGGCGCCACCGGCGGAGCGGTCCGGGCTTCGCCAGGCGGCATTGGCCAAGGCCCAGCCCGAGGCCCAGCCCCAGGCCGTGCTTCGGCTGCTTCCCGTCAAGGGGGACAACCCGGATGAAGCCCTCCTGCGGGCCCGGGCCGAGGGCGCCCTGGAACACTGGGGGCCCCTGCGTCAGGCGCTGGTCCGGGCACGGCCGGGTGCCGAACGCATCAGGGGCATCGTGCACCTTCTCCAACGCCCTGTGAGCGGGGGGGAAACCGGCTCCGCCCGGCAGGCCGAAGCGGAAGGCTGGCTGGCCCGGGCCTCGGAGAAAGGTGAGGCCCGGGAACCCCTGGCGATCCTGGTGGCTGATTTCCGTCTTCAGCATGGCGATGCGCGCGGGGCCCTGGCGCTGTATCCTTCCAAGGCCGCGGCCCCCGAACAGCGCGGCTGGGTGTCCCTCATGCGGGCCCAGGCCCTGATGAAACTGGGGCAGTGGGACCAGGCCCGGATGCTCATCAAGGATTCCCGCGAGGAGCAGGGATTCAAGGGACAGCGCGACGCCCTGGCCAAGAGCCTGAAGGCCTACTGAACCGGATATGATGGGGGATCCCCCGGAGATCCTGATGCGCCGCCCCCTGATCGCCGCCCTTCTGTCGCTTTTCTCCCTCGGCCTTTTCGCCGCCCCTAAACCGAGGGTCAAACTGGTCACGTCCATGGGGGCGATCGTGCTGGAACTGGAGCCCGAGGCCGCTCCGAAGACCGTGGAGAACTTCCTCAAGTACGTGAAGAAGGGCCAGTACAAGGGCACCATCTTCCACCGAGTCATCCCCGGTTTCATGATCCAGGGTGGAGGGTACGTGGACTACCTGGGAAAGAAGCGTACGGATGCTCCCATCCTCAACGAAGCCGACCGCGCCCTGGCCGCGGGCCTGAAGAACCGGCGCGGCACCATCGCGATGGCGCGGACGCCGGACCCGCATAGCGCCGCGGCCGAGTTCTACATCAATGTGGTGGACAACCCGGTCCTGGACTTCAAGGGGAAGACCAGCGACCAGACCTGGGGCTACTGCGTGTTCGGGAAGGTCGTGCAGGGCATGGAGGTGGTGGACCGGATCAAAGCCGTGAGAACCAGCAACAAGCGGAGAGACTTCCTGAACCTGCCCGTAGCGCCCGTTCTCATCAAGGACGCGACGCAGATCCAATAGCCTCGAAGGCCGCCTCCGGGGCGCCGAGCTTGCGGAGGCTCCGCTCCAGCCGCGCGTGGTACCTGGGCCACAGGTTTGTGCCTTCAGGCTCGAACCGGGCCCGGTCCCAGTCCAGGAACAGCACACCACCCTCCGGTGGAAGGATCACGTTGGTCGCATTCAGGTCGGGCGACCACAGGCCCCACTCGCAGAGGGAGGCAATGGCACGGCGAATGTGGGGGGCCCGGGCAGAGCTGAGATCCCAGCGCTTGGGCCAGGCCTCCCCCCCGGCCAGGCGCGTGAACAGGACGCCTTCAGCGCCGAACCCGCAGGGCCTCCAGGCATAGCCGAGCGGCTCCACCGTGGGGAATCCGGACTCCCACAATCCGCGGTGCACGGCATGTTCCGCCGCAAACCGGAGGTGAGAATAGTAGGTCCGCTCGTTGAGATGGCGGAGGAGGCCACCCCGGCGATAGGGGCGCAGCACCAGGTCGCCCACGCGAAGGATGCCGCCGCGTCCGAAAACGCCGGTGAGGGGAAGCGGATCACCGGTGGGGACCATCCCGCCATGGGTGCATACGCGCCAGCCGCCACCGAGCCCAGGCAGCTCCAGATTCAACCTGCATCCGAGAGGATGGAGGGGTGCGCGGGTCTCAAAGGGCCAGTCGGGCGGGAGAGGTCGGATGGTGTAGGGGGCGTGAATCATGGCAAGCCCCAGCTTGGGGCCTGACTCCAAGGAACGCAAAGGGAGGGTGCTGGAACGAACCCGGAAGCAGTTGTCAACCAGGGAATGTTCCCCACACCTGCCACCAAAATTGGGCACGGACTCAAGTGGCTTGTGATGAAAGGAATTCTCAGAATTCGGGAAACCCCTTCCCACAGTGAATGTGGAAATCGGCTCGGCGCGAAATTGTTCCGCCGATTTTTTTCCCGAATTCTGCGGAGAACAGGATCCGAAATTCCCCGCCTCCCCATCCGCCTGGTCACTATGCTGATGAGGTGAGCACGCGAGCCCAACCTCCTTTCATTCCCGCCGCGGCGTTGGCTCGGAAAGCTCAGCTGCAGTCAGTGCTGCGTGGAATGGAAGCGCGCGGACCAAGTCGGGAACCCGCGTGTTTCCAGGCGCTCCGCACACTTGGAGACGAGCCCCGCCCCGCGGATCTTGACGGCGCCTTCGACTCGATCCTGAGCGGCCACCTGGCCGAGGAGGCGAATGAACTGCTTCGGACGCTGCGACGCGAGGTCGGGCCCCGGGCCTGGATGGAGTCCTTCGCCTCCCGTCTGGCTCCAATGGCTGCCATGGCGCATCAGGAGCGGTCGGTGCGCTGGCAGATGGATACCCGGCGTGCGCACATCCGATGTTGCTATGAAAAGGATGATGGAGCGTTGGGGTTTGATGACGGGGACCTCCACGCCATATTCCTTCATGCCTTTCGGCTCGAAGGGCTGCACCTGCTCCTGGACCTCGGCAAGCGGCCGCGCCCCCTCTTGACGGCGGGCCTGCCCCTCCCGGTGGGTGTAGCCGGCAGGGCCGAATTCCTGGAAGCGGTCCTGAAGCAGGAACCGAAGGAGCGTCCAGCGGAGGTCATGGCAGGTCTGAATCACCGCCTGCCGCTGGGGCTGGGCATCCACCAGTGGGAGATCCTGCCAGGATACGCGTCCCCGGTGAGTGAGCTGGCCCTCCACTCCCACTGGCGCTGGGAGGCACCCCTGGAAGTCCAGCCCCAGGCCATGGAAAAGACCCGCTGCTTTCTCGAAGCAAATCAATGGTCCTGGGACAGGGGCACTCCCCACCCGGGAGGGCCCCTCGACCTGCGCCAGGTGGTGTCCGAGATGGCCTGGGAGCACTCGACCCTCTGTTTCACGACACGCATGAGGGAGCACCCGGCGCTCAACGCGCTCAAGCTGCTGGGGGCCATCCTGGGAATCGAGGCCGCCGACATCAAGGGGCTGATTCGCACCGGCGTGGACTTGAAGCCCGACCCGCGGCTCGGTCAGGCTGACCTTTTCCAGCCCAAGCTGAAGAACATGTACGAGGATGCGGTCCTGCTGGATGGCGGGTCGAATATCGTGCTCGTGGACGAGGATGATGACGAGCCCATTCACCTGGGCCCTCCAGCAGAGACAACCTGATCCAAATCTGCCGTGCGGAGGGCATAAGGGGCCCTAATAGGACAGCCAGAAATACACTGGCTATCCTGAACGGCCCCTAAGTCGAAACGTCCTTGCTGATGGACAGCAGCAGTCCGAGGCAGACCAGGCTGGTGATGAGGCTGTTGGGTCCGAAGGAGATGAAGGGCAGGGGAATTCCCTTGTTCGGGGCCATGGAAAGCACCACGCTCATGTTCATCAGGGCCTGCACCACGATGAGCAGCATGAAGCCCATGGCGCAGAGCTTGAGATAGCCGTCGCCCACCCGGCGGGCGATCCGGTAGCCCCGCCAGAGGATGGCGGCAAACAGTGCCAGGACGGCCAGGGTACCTATGAGTCCAGCTTCCTCTGCGATGACGGCGTAGATAAAATCAGTGTGTGCTTCGGGCAGGTAGAACAGCTTCTGCTTGCCGCCGCCCAGCCCCACGCCCATGAAGCCGCCGTTGCCCACCGCCACGAGGCTCTGGAGTGCCTGGTGACCCTTGCCAAGCGGATCGGCCTGGGGATTGAGGAAGCTGGTGACCCGGGCCAGGCGATAGGGCGAAAGCACCACGAAGGCCGCGCCAAGGGCCCCGAGGACCGGAATGGCCACGGCGAAGATCCACTTCGGGGCCCCGCCCAGGAAGACCACCATCAGGGCCACGAAGACGATGAGGAAGGTGGTTCCGAAATCCGGCTCCCGCAGGATGAGTGCGAGGGGAACCAGGAGGATGCCGGCGAGTCCAAGGAGCTTGGGGAGGGCATCCCGGTGGTTCGTCCAGGCCTCCCGGTTCCTCACCATCCACGAGGCCGCGACGAGCACGGAGAGCGGTTTGAAGAGCTCCGATGGCTGGAGGCTGCCCATGGGGCCGAGGCGGAGCCAGCGGTGTGCCCCGTTCACCTTCGGACCGATGAAGAGGACCGCAAGCAGCAGACCCACCAGGATGAAGTAGGCCGCGAGGATGGGGCGCGGGTGGTCCTGCAGGGTCGCAAGATCGACTTGGGACAGCGCCAGCATGATGGGAATGCCGATGCCGGCGCCCACAAGCTGCCGGGTGAGGAAGGCGGTGGCCGCAGCGTGATTCTGTGAGGCCTTGATGGCGGAGGCGGAATAGATCCAGACCATGCCTATGGCAACCAGGGCAAGGGCGAAGAGCACCAGCCATCGATCCACCGGGCGGCGTACATCGGCGGCCATTTTAGGTGAGTGCCAAATCGCGGCGGGCTGCCGCTTCCAGTTCGGCCAGGGCCTGATCCACCCATCCGTCTTCCTGGGCTTCGACCATGAGACGGAGTTTGGGTTCGGTACCGGACCAGCGGACCACCTGCCGGACGCCAGTACCCCAGCGGGCGTCGATGGTGGCCATGGCCGAGATCAGGTCGGCGCAGTCCGCCACGGCCTTGCGATCCTTCGCCATCACATTGACCAGGCGCTGGGGCCAGGGAGCGAAGGTCCAGGCCCAGCGCCGGTCGGCGGGACGGTGGAGGAGGGCGCGGAGGATGGACAGGGCCGCGGCGAGGCCGTCGCCGCTGGGCCCGACCCGTTTCTGGATGAGGTGGCCGGAGGCCTCTGCAGCAAGATCCCAGTCCCGCTTTGCCATCTCCCGGAGGAGGTGCTTATCGCCGACGGGGGTCCGGACGAAGGGGATGCCGGCCTTGCCCAGGGCCTGGGCCAGGCCGCCATTGGTCATGAGGGTGCCCACCACGCCGGGAGGGGCATCGCCGCAGGCCACACGGTCCTGCGCCAGGAGCCAGACCATCTGGTCGCCATCCACGATGCCGCCGGCGCCATCGACCAGGAGGCAGCGGTCGCCGTCGCCATCGAAGGCGATGCCCAGGTGGGCCTGTCCGGCTCTCACGGTCGCGGCCAGGGCGTCGAGATGGGTCGAACCCACCCCCACGTTGATCCTGGTCCCGTCGGCGGGTCGGCCGAGCCATTGGATGCTCCCGCCCCGGAAGAGCTCGAAGGCCGCCTCGGCCGTGGCGCCGTGGGCGCAGTCGATCACCACCCGGAAATCCGGAGGGAGGCTGATGCCTTCGAGGTGGGCCAGGTAGGGCTGCAGATCCAGGTGGGCCGGGATGGCGGAGATGGTGGTGGGTTCGGGGAGGTCGTCGAAGGCCTGTTCGATGGCCCGCTCCTCTTCCTCCTCCAGCTTCTCGCCGAGTTCGTTGAAGCCCTTGAGCCCGTTGTCCTCGGGGGGATTGTGGCTGGCGGAGATCATGAGCCCCCAGGTCTTCTCCCCTTCGGAAGTCAGTCGGGCCACGTTCCAGGCCACGGCTGGCGTGGGGGCCATGCCGAGCACCAGCACCTTCAGCCCCAGGCCCACGCCCAGGATGAAGGCCTCGGACAGGGGGCCCGAGCTGCATCGCGGGTCCCAGCCCACCACCAGCCGCTTCACCCCGGCCTCGCGGGCCACCTTGGCCCAGGCGGTGCCCCAGCGGGTGACCTCCTCGGCGGTGAGAGGGGAGCGCAAGGCGACGCCCCGAATGCCATCGGTTCCAAAGTAGCGAAGACTCATGCCCCTAGGTTAGCCGATGGCGTGGGTCCTGAAGACCCGATAGCCCAGATGGATCGCCTGGGCATGGGCCGCGGCGCTCAGGCCGTCCCGCCCCGGCGGGGGGAGGTCGGGGGTCCCGGCCCGGACAGCCAGGAAACGCTTGCGCGAGATGCCAAGGCAGAACCGGTCCACAGGCCAGCCCAGGGCCGAGGGGAGACGGGACAGGGCCGCCCAAAGGGCCAAGTCCTCCAGGTAGGTCGTGCCGAAGCCAAAGCCGGGATCCAGCAACACCCGCCCTTCCTGGATCCCGGCCCCTCGGAGGCGGTCCCGGATCAGGGCCAGCTCGGCGATGGCCCCTTGCGGACCCTTCGGTGCCGGATCCGCGTAGGGCGGCATGTGGAAGCCCTCCCCGCGCCTCCGGCTGCGCATGGCGATGAGGCCACAGGACGAGCTCTGCGCGAGCTCCAGCATGGGGGGATCCGTGAAGCCGGTCACGTCGTTGATGACCGCCACCCCCGCCGCCAAACCCCGGGCCGCCACCTCTGCGTGGCGGGTGTCCAGGCTGAGGGGGATGTCCGGGAGGGCTGCGGCCAGGAGGGGAAGCACGGCCTCGAGGCGGGCCCACTCTGTGGCGGCGTCCACGGGGGCCGCCCCGGGGCGGGTGCTTTCGGCGCCCAGATCGAGCATCCGGGCCCCGCTCCGGACCAGGAGGTGGGCCTGGGCCAGGGCGGATCCAGGATCCATGAACTGCCCCCCGTCGCTGAAGGAATCGGGAGTCAGATTCAGGATGCCGATGAACAGTGGCCTGGAAGTGAGCTCAGCCCACATGCTTCCTCCCCAGGACCTCGAGGGAGGCCTCGCGGAACGCCTGCGGCGATACCGAGAGGTTGAGGATGCCAATCAAAGGGGACCGCCCTTCAGGAGCGGTCCCCGATGGAACGAGCCTGCCGTCACGCGGGCTTGAGGGCGGGGTTGAGCCCGGGATCCGTGGAGGGTCCCTCCTCCACCGTGGCGGGGGCCGTGGGTGTGGCGCCGGGCTTGGGTGGGGGCAGGGTGCCGCCCTTCATGAGGATCTCGATGTCGTTGCCGTCCAGGGTCTCGCGCACGAGCAGGGCCTCGGCGATGGTCACCAGCTGGTCCTTGTGGCTTTCGATGGCGGCCTTGGCCTTCCGGTAGTTCCGCATGACGAATTCGTGGACTTCCGCGTCGATCATGCGGGCGGTGTCCTCTGAAATCTCACGGTGCTGGGTGAAATCGCGCCCCAGGAAGATCTCGTGCTGGCCCCCGCCGAAATTGAGGGGCCCCAGCTTGTCGCTCATGCCGTATTCCATGACCATGGACTTGGCCATGTCCGTCGCCTGCTGGATGTCGTTGGAGGCGCCAGTGCTCAGCTGGTTGAAGAAGATCTCCTCGGCGATGCGGCCGCCCATGGCAATGGCGATGCGGCTCTCCATGTACTCGCGGGTGGTGTTGTAGCGGTCCTTCTCCGGCAGCTGCCAGGTGACGCCCAGCGCTCTTCCGCGGGGAATGATCGTGACCTTGTGGAGGGGGTCGCTCTGGGGCACCACGGCCGCCACGACCGTGTGACCGGCCTCGTGGTAGGCCGTGATCTTCTTATCGTCTTCGGTCATGACCAGGCTGCGGCGCTCGGCGCCCATGTAGACCTTGTCCTTGGCGTTCTCGAAATCGGTCATCTCGACCCACTTCTTGTTGCCGCGGGCGGCGGTGAGGGCGGCCTCGTTGCAGAGGTTGGCCAGATCCGCCCCGGCGAAGCCGGGCGTGCCGCGGGCGATGACCTCCAGCTCCACATCGGGGCTGAGGGGGATCTTGTCGGCGGTGTGGACTTTGAGGATCTCGAAGCGGCCCTTGACGTCGGGCCGGTCCACGACCACCCGGCGGTCGAAGCGGCCGGGGCGGAGCAGGGCCGGGTCCAGCACGTCGGGCCGGTTGGTGGCCGCGACCAGGATGACGCCCTCGTTGCCCTCGAAACCATCCATCTCCACCAGCAGCTGGTTCAGGGTCTGTTCGCGCTCGTCATGACCGCCACCCAGGCCGGCGCCGCGATGCCGACCCACGGCGTCGATCTCATCGATGAACACGATGCAGGGGGCGCTCTTCTTGGCCTGCTCGAAGAGGTCGCGCACGCGGCTCGCGCCCACGCCCACGAACATCTCCACGAAGTCGGAGCCGGAGATGGAGAAGAACTGCACCTTGGCCTCGCCCGCGATGGCGCGGGCCAGCAGGGTCTTGCCGGTCCCCGGCGGGCCCATCAGGAGCACGCCCTTGGGGATCTTGCCGCCGAGTTTCAGGAACTTGGCGGGGTCCTTCAGGAACTCGACGATTTCCTTCAGTTCCTCCTTGGCCTCGTCGCAGCCGGCCACATCCGCGAAGGTGGTCCGCTTGCCGCTGCTGGAAAGTCCCTTGGCGCGGGCCTTCCCGAAGCTCATGGCCTTGTTGCCCCCCATCTGCGCCTGGCGCATGAAGACGAACCAGAGCACCACGAAGACCAGCAGGGGCGCCCAGAACATCAGCACGTAGGCGAAATTGTTCTCGCTGGGCTTGGTGGCCTTGAACTCCTCGATCTGGCCCTCGGTCTTCCAGCTGAGGATGACCTTGCCCAGGTCCTGCATGGGCGGGGCCACGGTGCGGAACTTGTCGATGACCTCGCCGGTCTTGCCGTTCTTTTCGGGCTGCTTGTAGGTGCCTTCGATATCGAAGCCGGAAAGGGTCACGGACTTGTACTTGCCCGCCACGCCTTCTGTGTAGAAGGTCGAGAAGGGCACTTCGATCTGGCGGCTGTTCTGGGGGATCTGGCGGAAGGCCAGCACCAAGAGGGCGATGATGCCCAGCCAGACCAGCACGCTTTTCATCATGGAATTCAAAGGGTCACTCCTTGGGGCCGAAACCCAGGTGGCCCTCCAGTTTACTAGGTTCGGGAAGGCAGCGGTCCTAGTCTTAGATGCATATACCTGCCACCAGGTTCAGGGTTTAGGTGAAAATTCCCCCAGGTCGAGGGATTTCGGGTGTGGAGGAGCCGCTCGGCGAGCCAGGGCGCGAGGCCCCGCAGCAAGGCCGATTCCCTGGGCCAACCCAGGCGCCGGAAGGCCGCCTCCAGCGTCCAGCGGAGTTCCACCTCGGCCCAGGGTTCCCGCAGACAGGCGATGGCTCCCTCCCCGATGTACCACCGCGTGCCTTCCCACTGGGCGATCAGGGACTGGGCCAGACCCTCGGCCTCGTCTGCCTGGAGGTGGGTTTCGAAGAGGTGGCGGTCGAGTTCCGGGGCCTCTTTGCGCATCTCTGCGAGGATCGGCCGCCAGCGGTTCCGGGCCGTGAAGGGTTCGGCGTTGCTGGCATCCTCGCGCCAGGGGAGCTTCCTGCAGTCCAGGTAGGCACGCAGGTCCGCCCTGCGGACCTCGGCCAGGGGCGACCAGCGCAGGCCCTGGCGCGGCGCCAACGGTTGCAGGCAGCCCAGGCCGCCCCCGCGGGCGAGGCGCAGGAAGACGGTCTCCGAGTGGTCGTCCAGGGTGTGTCCCGTGGCTACGGCCCCCGCACCGCATTGGGCGGCCTCCTGCCGCAGCCAGTCCCAGCGCAGCTCCCGGGCGGCCATCTCCAGCCCGATCCCCTGATCCTCGGCGTGGGCTCTGACCCCCAGCGACGCCTCGGCCAGGTCCAGATCCAGGGCCCGGCAGAGCTGGCGCACGAAGGCCGCATCCTTGGGCGACTCCTCCCGCAGGCCATGCTCCGCATGGGCCACGCAGAGCTCAAGACCCAGGCTCTTCCGGAGCGTCCAGAGCAGGACCAGCAGCGCCACCGAATCGCCCCCGCCGGAGCAGGCCACGAGCACGCGGCCACCGACGCCATCCCCGCGGCGCTGGATCTGCGCCAATAGATCCGATTCGAAACGGTTCACGAAGGTTCTTCCAGCCGGGCCAGGAGGTCGAGCAAGGCCCTGGGTACTGGCTTCTCGCACCAGAGGGCCTCGGCCCAGTCGCACATGCGGAGGGAACCCCAGTGCATGGCCCGGCCCAGGACTCCCCGCCGGAAGGCCGGGTGGGCGATTCGGGTGGGCGGCTGGGAAGGGTCCTGGGTGAACTGGCTGCCGAAGGCGTCGAAGGCGGCCATGCGCCGCTCCCAGACGGCGCTCACGTCCACCAGCAGGTCGGGCTGGCCCGGATTCTCGCCGCCCACCCAGGCCAGGGCCCCGGGCCGCCAGGGTGTGTCAGGGCAGGGATAGTTCTTCAGCCCGGCGTAGTAGGCAGCTTCCTGGGCCAGGCGATGCGCGCGGCGGTGGTCGGGATGCCGGTCCTCCGGAGCAGGGAGGATCAGAACCCGCGGACGCAGACGGCGGAGCTCGGCCATCAGGCGAATTCGGTAAGCCTCGTCCTCGGTGAAGCGGCCGTCCGGGAAATCCATGACCAGGCGGGGGACACCGAGGATCCGCGCGGCCTCCTGGGCCTCGGTCCGGCGGGTGTCCGCGGTGCCGCGGGTGCCCAGGTCGCCGCTGGTGAGGTCGAGGATGGCGGCCCGCAGCCCCCGGTCCACGGCCAGGGCCAGCAGGCCGCCCACGTGGACCTCCACATCGTCCGGATGGGCGCCGAGGGCGAGGATTTCGAGACCAGCGTCGAGGCTCACGGCTCCTCCAGCAGCATCAATGGGACAGCGTCCTTCATGCGTTCCAAGATGGCATCGAGCAGGTCCCCGTTGCGCAGCCATGGAACGCCTGGCATCACCCGCTCCTGGGGAACGCCGAAGGGGAAGAGGGTCTGGCGCAGACGTTCGGGATCGCCGCCTAGCGCCCGGGTCACGGCCTCGCGATGCAGTCGCCGGTCCAATTTCTCCAGCCGTTCGCGGCTGCGTTCCTGCTCCCGGCGGAACCGGATCTGCACCGTCTCGGGCCAGGAGAGATCCGGTTCCGCGGTGCGGAACAGTCCCGTCGGGAGCGGTCCGGGCCAGGTGGCCAGGCGATCCCAGGCGCCGTGTCTCAGGGCCTCCAGCTGCCCGGGGTCCAGGCGGACTCCCGGCGGCAGCACGTACACGCTGGGGCGCGGGAGGATCCGCGGTGCGGCCAGCCCCACGCGGTCCCAGAGCGGCTCGCAGAGCCGCCAGTAGGCCCGCTCCGAAGGGCCGAGCACCACCGCGGCGACCGGCAGCATCAGCGACTGCATCAGGGGACGGATGGCGGCCCCGGGGCTGAGCCAGCGGCCCTCGGGCAGGGGGGCGCCGGGCTCCATCCGTTGCCGCCGTCCTGTGTGCGGGTCCAGCGAGAACCAGGCGGCCTGGAGCCGGGGATCCAGGGGCAGAGGTGCACCCTCGCCCTCGAGGGCGGCGGCCTGTTGCCTGAGCAGGGCCTCGAGGCCGAGGCTCCGCCAGCGTTCCAGCTCCGCCTGGATGGGCTCCCGGGCCGCGGGGTCGGTCGGGGAGAAGGGGCGGAGGCCGCGGTCCCACAGGGGCTGACCCAGGGCCAGCACATGACCGCGCAGGGAAGGCTCCAGCGGTTCCGGCAGGGAGCCCCAGAGGGCGGAGGCCTCCGCCTGGTGGGCCGGTGTCCAGGGCAGCCAACCGGTGGCGGTCCCCGGGCGGGTGTCGAACCGGAACCGGTGCCGGATCAGTCGGTCCCCGTTCCACGCGGCCACGGTGGCCACTTCGGCGCGGTCATGGTCCTCGTCCGCCAGCCAGTAGACGGCTTCGCCGCCGGTGCGGCGGGCCTCGGCCAGGGCCGCCAGGGCCTTGGCCACGGACAGGGCGGGACTCCATCCCGCGCCGATCTGCTGCCCCGTGACGATGACGGGCCTTGGGCTCATGACCGCCTCGGGCGGGCTGGACCAGGCATTCCGCACGGGTGCATTCTACACATGGGCCCAAGCCTACCCGATATGCAATCCTCCCCGGTATGCGATGCTCGACGGGATGCTGAACGTGGAACCCTGGCTTCCTCCCCCTTCGCCTGATCTGGCCCTCCTCGCCATGGACGCCGCCGACGAGGCGGGCCTTCCCTCGCTTCGGCTCTGGCCTGAGGTGCGCAAGGGCGGCGTCGGGTTCGGTGAGTTGCCGCCCTTTCTCTGCTGGCGCGGGCTCGTGAACGGCGCCTGGCACCTGGGGCTGCTCCAGGCCCGGGAGGTGGGGGCCCTGGTTCCGGGGGCCCGCACGGCGCCTCTGCCCCAAGGTTGGCTCCAGGCCCTCGACCTGGAAGCCCTCGCCAGGCCACTGGCGCGGCATCCGGCCTTTCCAGGCGGTGCTTCGGTCCATGTCGTCCACCTGCCCGGCGGGGACTCCTGCCGGGTCCGGACCTTCGGGGTCCCGGCCCCGGAGTTCATCTTCGAAGTGTTGAAGCGGACCAGCCACATCCAGATCTGGAACCTGGCCGACTAGGTTGACTGGAGGATACGCATGCTCAGCCTGGACCTGTACACCCTGAAGGAGGCCGCCACGGCCGTGGCCCTGGGCCTGATGATGGGCCTCGAACGTGAACGCAGCGGATTCGAGCGGAGCCAGGAGGGGCAGGGGGCCACCCCCAACCGTCGGGCCTCGGACCAGGCGGAACCTCCCCATGGCAGCCTGGGGGCCCGGACCTTTGCCCTGCTGACCCTGATGGGATGGATTTCCGTGAAGGTGGGCGGGGCGGGGCAAGCGGTACCCATTGCGGCCCTGGCCATCTCGGCGCTGATGATCGGATTCTTCTACTTCAAGACCAATTCTCCCGACCGCGGCCTCACCACGGAAATCGCCGCCCTCACGGCGCCCTTGCTGGGCATGCTGCTCACCCGGGATGCCCTGCTGGCCGTGGCCATGACCGTCATCGTCACCCTCCTGCTGCTCTCGAAGCCCTGGATCCGTGCCTGGATCCCCAGGCTGCATCGGGAAGACATGACCGCGGCGATGCAGCTGCTCATCGTCTTCGCGATCCTCCTGCCTATGCTGCCGGTGCGGACCCTGGATCCCTGGGGGGTGCTCTCCCCGCGGAAGGTGGGTTGGATGGTGGCCCTGATCGCCTCTGTGGACTTCCTCGGCTATGGGTTGAACCGCGTCCTCGGCTCCCGGCGGGGGGCCCTGATGACCGGGCTCGTGGGAGGGATGGTGAGTTCCACCGTGGTGACGGTCACCATGTCCCGCCAGGCCCGGGAGGACCCGACCCTCCGGGGACCCGGGCAGGTGGCCGTCATGCTGGCCTGTGCCGTGATGGGTCTGCGGGTGATCATCCTGGCGGGGGTCGTGGGCGGACCGGTGCTGGCCAAGCCCCTGCTGCTGCCCATGGCCGCCATGGTGCTGGTCCTGCTTGGCTGCAGCGGATGGATCTACCGCACGGGCGCCATGCAGGTCGGCGGGGAGGAGATGCCCGTACGGAACCCCTTCCATCTCAAACGAGCCCTGGCCTGGGGCCTGGCCCTGGCCTCGGTGCTCCTGATTTCCGCCGCAGCCCGGTCCTGGTTCGGGGATCGGGGCCTGCTGGTGGCCGCGGGCCTCTCCGGTCTGGCGGACGTGGATCCCATCACCCTCGCGGTCAGCAGCCAAGTCCATGCCGTGGGGCTGCGGGCGACCACGGCCACGCTGGCCATCGTCATGGCCATTGGCGCCAATACGCTTGCCAAGGCAGCATTCGCATGGGTCTCGGGCGGCCGACCCTTCGGTCAAAGGCTGGCCATGATGCTGGGGGCCTCATTGGCGGTGGCCTTGGTCGTGGCCTGGGTGCAGTTCTGACCCCGGTTACTTGCCCCGGTTGCTCATGCGGGTGTGGGCCACCCCGCTCTTGCCCTGGGGCTTGGTGGAGGCTCTGACGGCGGGCTTCGGTCCTGCATTCGCCTTGGGTTTGGCGGCGGAGGCAGTGGGGACCGGCCTGTCCGCAGCCTGAACGGATTTCAGGAGGTCAGCGGGGACGAGGGGCTTGGTCATGGGATGACTCCTGGCTACAGTCTAGCCGCTGGGCGGGGGTGAATGACCGGTTAGGACCAGTCTTCAGGGAAAAATCCGCAGGGGGATGTGATGGCTTCCCGGGAAGCCCGGACGGGGAACGGCTAAGCTGGTGGGGCGGGGTTGCGCCGTCAGATTTCCTCCGGAGTGGGGCATGGAGGGTTTCCCAGAGGTCCACCCCGGCGTCGATGGAGCCTCCCCTTCCCGCATCAGAATGGAATCGTCCATGCCCCTGAACCTGCCCTTCCAACCCGGCGATCTGGTGGTGGTGGTGCTCCACTCGCCCCGGGAACGCGTCTGGGGCTGCCTCCTGGGGCTGGAAGCCGCCGGCATCGCCCTTCGTGGACTGGAGCTGACGCCCTGGGAAGAGGTGCTGATGCTCGTCCGCACCGGACAAGCCGACCAGGTGGCGCTCGGAACACGGTTCCTGCCCATGCACCGCGTCGAAGCGATGTACCTGGATGAAGTCAGTTCCGGAGCGCCCAGCCTGGCTGAGACCTTTTCCGGCCGGACAGGCCAGGACCCCCGGGCCTTCCTGACCCCCACCCAGCCACCCGCCACCCCCCGGAGGAATCCATGACCCATGCCAACCACGCCCACTGGATGGAACGCTTCCGCGCCCGCGCCAAAGCCCTGCAGCGCCACATCGTGCTCCCGGAGGGCCGGGACGACCGCACGCTCCAGGCCGCCCAGCTCCTGCTGGACCAGGGCCTATGCCGGCTCACGGTCCTGGGCGATCCGATGGCGATGATGAAACGCGGCGCGGACCTTGGCCTCACCCTGAAGGGCGCGGAACTGGTGGATCCCGCGGCGAGCCTCCGGCTGGATGAGCTGGCCGGCGCCTATTTCGAACGGCGCCGGGCCAAGGGCATCACCGAGGCCCAGGCCCTCGAGGCCGTGCAGAACCCGCTCTGGTTCGGTTCCATGATGGTGCAGGCCGGCCACTGCGACGGCATGGTGGCCGGGGCCCTGAACACCACGGCGGAGACCGTACGGGCCTGCCTCCAGGCCATCGGCGCCGCCAAGGGCATCAAGACCGTCTCCAGCTTCTTCCTGATGATCCACCCCGACGTAGCCTTCGGCGAGCAGGGCGCGATGATCTTCGCGGACTGCGCCGTGGTGCCGGATCCCACTCCCGAGCAGCTGGCAGACATCGCCCTGGCCTCCGCTGAGAATGCCCGCCGGGTGATGGACGTGGAGCCCCGGGTGGCCCTGCTGAGCTTCTCCACCCGCGGTTCTGCGGAACATGCCCGGGTGGACAAGGTCCGGGCCGCCCTGGCCATCCTCAAGGAGAAGGCCCCCGACCTGGCCGTGGACGGCGAACTCCAGGCCGATGCGGCCCTGCTGCCCTCCGTCGGGCAGAAGAAGGCACCTGGTTCCCCGGTGGCGGGGCGGGCCAATGTGCTGGTGTTCCCGGACCTGGACGCCGGCAACATCGCGTACAAGCTCACCGAGCGCCTGGGCGGAGCCGTGGCCCTCGGCCCCCTGCTTCAGGGCCTGGCCCGGCCCGCCAACGACCTGAGCCGCGGCTGCAGCGCCCAGGACATCGCGGACGTGGCGGTACTTACGGCCCTCCAGTGAAACGGCTCGCCCTGTTCATTTCGGGGACTGGCGGCAATGCCCTGAGCCTGCTCCGGGCCTGCCGGGAGGGTCGGGTCCCGGCGCTCCCGGTCCTGGGCCTCGCCTCCACCCCCAAGGCCGGCGGCCTCGCGCGACTGGAGGCCGAAGGCCTGCCCACGGCGGTCCTGGTCCGGAAGGACTTCGAGTCGGATGAAGCCTTTTCGGAAGCCTGCTATCGGGCCTCCGAGGGCGCCGGCGCGGACCTGATCTGTCTGTGCGGCTGGCTGAAGAAGCTGGCGGTACCGGCCCGGTGGGAGGGCCGCATCCTCAACATCCATCCGGGCCTGCTGCCCCGGTACGGCGGACCCGGCATGTACGGCATGCACGTCCACCGGGCCGTGCTGGAAGCGGGAGAGGCTGAATCCGGCGCCACGGTCCACCTGGTGGATGGGGAGTACGATCACGGGCGCATCCTTCAGCAGCAGCGAGTCCCGGTCCTTCCGGGCGACACGCCCGAGGACCTGCAGAAACGGGTCTACGCGGCGGAAATGGAGCTCTACCCCTCGGCCCTCTCCGCATATCTCGCGGAACGGTTCTAGACTGTCGACATGCTTCCCATCCTCACCGCCGACGAGATGCGCGCCGCGGAGCGCCAGGCCATCGAGGGCTGGGGCATCCCCTCGCTCCTCCTCCAGGAGCATGCCGCCCTCGGCGCCCTGGCGCTCCTCCCGCCGGGCGAACCGCTGCAGGTGCTGGCCGGACCCGGAAACAACGGCGGCGATGCCCTGGCCATGGCCCGCCTCGCCCGGATCGAGGGGCGGGACGTCAGCGTCTGGTCCCCCTTCGACCGGCCGGAGTGGCATGGTGACGCGGCCCTCCAGGCCCGCCTCTGGAAGGGACTTGGGGGCGAGATCCAGGGGGCGCCGGACCCCGCAGAACTCATGCGCACCTGGAGGGGCTGGGTGGTGGATGGGCTCTTCGGACTTGGCACCTCGCGGCCCGTGGACGGCCCGGCCGCGGCCTGGGTGCGGGCCCTGAACGCCGCCCGCCTGCCGGTGCTGGCCCTCGATCTCCCCTCGGGTCTGGACCCCAGCTCCGCAGAAGTTCCGGGGGAAGCCGTGCGAGCCACGCGAACCGCCTGCTTCGGTGCCCGGAAAGTCTGCCACGGCCTGCTCCCGGCCCGGGCCTGTTGCGGGGAGATCACCGTCATACCCATTCCCTTGGATGCCGTGCCGCAGGCCAGGCTGCAGGTATTGGAACGCCCCCACCTTCAGTCCCGGGACTGGAATGCCCACAAGGGCACCTTCGGGCATGTGGCCATCCGCGCGGGCAGCCTGGGCATGAGCGGGGCCGCCGTTCTGGCGGCGCTGGGCGCCCTGCGGGTGGGCGCCGGGCTGGTGACGGTGCTGACCGAACCCGAGGTCCGCGCTGAGATCGCCGCCCAAGTGCCAGAGGCCATGGTGCGCGCCTGGCAGGGGGCCATGCCTCCGGGGATCGATGTCCTCCTGGCAGGACCGGGGGGAATTTCACAGGTACCCGACTGGGAAGGTCCCCTGGTCGCGGACGCCTCGGCCCTCAAGGCCGGGGAAGGGCCCCGCTGGATGGAGCGGCCGGACACGGTCATCACTCCCCACCCCGGGGAATTCGCCCGCCTTTTCAGCCTGGCCATCCCGCAGCAGGTGGACGAGCGCCTGGCCCAGGCGCGGCAGGTGGCCGCCGGAAAGCCGGGCGTCCTGATCCTGAAGGGGGCCCAGAGCATCATCGCCGGGGCCGCCCAGGACGATCTTTGGGTCAACCCGACGGGCCATCCGGGTATGGCGACCGGCGGCAGCGGGGACCTCCTGGCCGGGATGGTGGCCGGATTCCGCGCCCAGGGCCTGCCCATGCGGGCGGCGGTCGCCGCGGCGGTCTGGTTTCACGGCGCCGCGGCGGACCTGCTCCCCGGTGCGGGCCTGCTCCCGAGGGACCTGGCGAGCCTGCTGCCGGGGCTGCTGCGTGCCTGAGACCTTCCTGCCCGACGACGCCGCCACCGAGGCCCTGGGCGAGGCCCTGTCCAGAACTACCCCCCCCGGGGGAACCTGGCTGCTCCAGGGTGATCTGGGGGCCGGAAAGACCACCTGGACCCGCGGCTTCCTCCGGGGCCTGGGCGGTGATCCCGAGGAAGTGGCCTCGCCCACCTATGCGGTGCTGCACCGCTACGGCCACCCCGCGGGGCGGCTCTTCCATCTGGACCTCTACCGGCCGGGACCTGAAGGCGTGTGGTCGCTGGGCCTCGAGGAGAGCCTCACCCCCGCCGACTGGCTGGTGGTCGAATGGGCGGACGGGCAGGGCCCCTGGCCCACGGCCTGGGTGGCCCGGCTCTGGCTCGAAACCGAGGGTGAGGGCCGCCGGGCGAAATGGACATTGCCTGGCGAGTCCCCCGGCTGAAGATGAAGGCATGAACCTGCCGCTGGCCCTCTCCGCGCTTGCCTGCCTCCTGGCAGCCCTTGCCGTCTGGGCCGCCCTTCGGAGACCCCCGGCGGACCCCCGGCCCTTCGACGCGCTGCGCCGCAGCATCGAGGACCTGGCCTCCCGGGACCGGGTCGAGTTCCAGCAGTCATTGCTGTCCCAGTTCCGGCCCCTCCTGGCCGAACTCGGGGAGCTCAAGACGGCCCAGGCCGAGAAACTGGCGGAAGGGTTCCGGTTCCTGGCCGTTGCCACCCAGGAAGCCTTGAGGGCCTCCCGGGAAGAGCAGGCCGTCCAGCTCAACCGGGTCCAGCACCAGGTGGAGCAGCGCCTGGAGGCCATCCAGAAATCCACCGAGGACCGCCTCGAGCAGATCCGGCACACCGTGGACGAGAAGCTCCACGAAGCCCTGGAGAAGCGCCTCGGCGAAAGCTTCAACCTGGTCGCCCAACGGCTCGAACAGGTTCAGAAAGGCCTGGGCGAGATGCAGAACCTGGCCCAGGACGTGGGGGGGCTCAAGCGCGCCCTCACCAACGTGAAGATCCGCGGGGTGCTCGGCGAGGCCCAGCTGGGCGCGCTGCTGGAGCAGTTCCTGTCCGCCGGGCAGTATGCGGCCAATGTGAAAGTCCGGCCCCGCAGCCCTGAGGTGGTGGAATTCGCGGTGAAGCTGCCCGGGTCCGAAGAGGGCGGTTCTGTCTGGCTGCCCATCGACGCGAAATTCCCCCTGGAGGACTACCAGCGGCTCATGGAGGCCTACGAGACCGGGGACCTCGCCGCCGTGGACGTCGCGGGCAGGGCCCTCGAGACCCGCCTGCTATCCCAGGCCCGGGACATCCGGGACAAGTACATCGCCCCGCCCTACAGCACCGATTTCGCGCTGTTGTTCCTGCCCTTCGAGGGCCTGTACGCTGAGGCCCTGCGCCGGCCCGGCCTGTTGGAGCGGATCCAGCGGGAGTGCAAGGTCACCTTCGTGGGGCCCACCACCCTCACGGCCTTCCTCAACAGCCTCCAGGTCGGGTTCAAGACCCTGGCCATCACCAAGCAGAGCGGGGAGGTGTGGAAGCTGCTGGGCCACGTGAAGGCCGAATTCGGGAAATTCGGGGAGTCCCTGGCCGTGGTCCAGAAAAAACTGGACGAGGCCAGCTCCAAGTTGGGGGACGTCTCCAAACGGAAGGAACTCATGGAGAAGCGGCTGGCCGGGGTCGAGGTCCTGCCGGGGGGGGACCCGCCCCCGACGCTGGAGAGCCCATTCCGACCGGAATAATTCACTTCACAATTCGCGAGAATGCCTTAGGATTCGGGCCAACCCCGGGGGTTGGATGCTGAAGGGTCGGGAACGTCATGGGATCGGCGAGGTGATTGCGGTCGACCGGAACTATGTCCCCATGCAGGAGGTCAGTCGGCGCCGGGCCCTGTGCGCCGTCGTCTCGGGGAGGGCCCACATCCTCAACCCGGCCACCTTCGAGCGCCATGGGAACCTGGAGGCACGGCTGGAACTGATCATCTTTCCCCATGTCCAGGCCTGCAGCGATTCCAAACTGCTCCTGGGCCGACTGGAGCGGCGGGTTCTCCGCCGCGACCATTTCCTCTGCCAGTACGAGGGCTGCCAGAAGAAGGCCACCACCGTGGACCACGTGGTGCCGCTCTGCCAGGGTGGGTCCACCACCTGGCAGAACCTGGTCGGCTGCTGCCTGTCCTGCAACCAGGCCAAGGGCGGCCGCACACCGGAGCAGGCCGGGATGGTGCTGAAGCGCCTGCCCAAGGGTCCCCGGGCCCACCTCTTCGAGCAGTTCGAAGAGCTCCTGAGGCGGGCCAGCGCCGCCTGAGACCCCGGGTCGTCCGGCCTCCCGGGAGGGTGCCTGGAAGTCGAATCCTTCGGAAGGCTGGCGGTCCATGTGGCCGGGGTTCGGCTGGCGGCATCTACGGCCTGGGCCGCTTGGGAACCCGGAGAGCCTCCAACGGGGGCCTGGATCCGATGCGCAAGCGGGCCAGATCTCCAGCAGGGCTCCAGATTTGGCGGAGGTGGCGGTCCCTCTGCAGGTGGTTTCGGCGAATTAACGATCTGCAGATTAGGGTTAGCGTTGGAAAAATCAACGCTAACAAATTCAATCCAAGAATCAAATAGTGACCAGAAAACGGTCTTTTCTTTTTTACTGAATGGATCTAGGCTCTTTGGCAAGGAGGAACTCCCATGCCTTCAGTGGATATCAGTTCCCAGTCCGGCAAGGATTTCTCGGGGGATGCCCTCATTGTTCCGGTGTTTTCCGGGCGCGAGCGCCATCGCTTGCCGCTCGCCATCAGCAAGGTCGCCCGGCAGGTGATGGATGAGGAGGACTTCAAGGCAGACTATCTTGAACTTGTTCCGCTTCACCACCCTAATGGCGTGAAGGAGAGCCGGTGGATGGTGCTCGTGGGGCTCGGTGACGAGGAGAAGGTCACCCTCAACAAGCTCCGCAAGGCCGTGGGGTCTGCGGGTCGGTTCTGCCTCAAGAAGAAATGGAAGAAGATCGGCATCCTATCTCCCTCGACCTCTACGCTGGATCATGACGCCGTGCAGGTGGCCCTTACCGAAGGCGCCTTGCTGGCAAATTACGATTTCGTGGCGTTCAAGGGGGGAAAGCCTGAACCCAAACAGTTCTCCTCGATCGAAATATTCACCAACGGCGACGACACCCGGAAGGCCCGGCGCAAACTGCCGGTGCTGGAGGCGGGTGTGGCCGCCTGCCACCGGGTCAGGGATCTGGCCAATACGCCTGCCGGGGATCTCTACCCCGAGGTCTTCGCCGAGACGGCAGCCAAGCTGGCCAAGCAGCACAAACTCCACTGCGAGGTCCTGGACGTGCCGGCCCTCGAGAAGGGCGAGTTCCGCGCCGTGCTGGCCGTGGGCCAGGGCAGTGTCCGCCCCCCCCGGGTGGTGAAACTCGAGTACAAGCCAAAGGAGAAGCCGAAGAAGCACGTGGTGCTCGTGGGCAAGGGCGTCTGCTTCGATTCCGGGGGGCTTTCCCTCAAGGATGCCTCGGGCATGGAAACCATGAAGGACGACATGACCGGTGCCGCCATCGTGCTTGCCACGCTCGTGGCCTGCGCCCAGCTGGAAGTGCCCGTCCAGGTCACCGGCCTGATGGGCCTCGTGGAGAACATGCCCTCGGGGTCGAGCTACAAGCCCGGCGACGTGCTTCGGAGCCGCAGCGGGAAGACCATCGAAGTACTCAACACGGACGCCGAGGGGCGACTGGTGCTGGCCGACCTGCTCCATTTCGCCAGCGAAATGAACGCCGACCATGTGGTGGACCTGGCCACCCTCACCGGAGCCGCGCTCATCGCCATGGGCGACGGTGTCTCAGCGGTGATGGGCACCGACCAGAAGCTGCTGGACCGGCTCCTGGACGCGGGGGGCACCGTGGGAGAGTATCTCTGGCAGCTGCCCCTGGTCGAGGAGTACAGCGACCTGCTCAAGAGCCCCCTGGCCGACCTGAAGAACATCACGGGGATCCGCTGGGGGGGGACCATCACGGCGGGCCTCTTCCTCCGCGAGTTCGTGGGGCAGGGCTCCTGGGCCCACGTGGACCTGTCGGGGAGCTGGTCGGGCAAGGAGCGGGACTATCGGACCCACGGGGCGAGCGGGGAAGGCCCGAGGTTCCTCCTGGAATGGCTCATGGATTGATGGATCTCCAGGTCCAGTTCCAAAAGGGGGCCCCGGCCCCCTTTTTTTAAAATAGATGGAGATGTCCCCCTTGACCTCGGGGCTTGGATAGGGATTTATTGAGGACTACCCTCTTGCCACCGAAGCCACCCCCTCACGCGGAGTTCCCATGGAAGCGATGGAGACCCTCACCAAGGCCGATCTCTCCAGACACCTGATGGAGCGGCTTGAACTCGGGAAGAAGGATGCGGACGTCCTGGTGAACACGTTCCTGGAGAGCATCATCGAGTCCCTCAAGACCGGTGAAGGGGTTGAATTGAGGGGATTCGGCAGCTTCCGCCTGCGCGACCGCCGCGCCCGGCAGGGGCGCAATCCGCGCAGCGGAGAGAGCATCCAGGTCCCGCCCAAGCGGGTGGTCTACTTCAAGCTGGGCAAGGAACTCCGCAGCAAGCTCATCGACGACTGAATCACCCGCCACTGCCCCGGGGAGTTCCCATGCGCCTTCGCAATCCGCTCATCGCTCTCCTGGCGGTCTTCGTCCTTGCGGCTCCGGCCCTGGCCCAGAAGCGGCTCTCCAAGGAAGACAAGGCGAAGCTGCCCCGCATCGCCATCCTGGATTTCAAGGCGGCTCCGGATGCCTGGCACGGCTGGCGCTACGGCGGCTGGGGCAACCAGATGGGAACCATCTCCAATCAGTTGCGGGACCTCTTCACGACTGAAATCGTCGAAAAGGGCAAGAACAAGATCCGGGTCATCGAGCGGGAGCGACTCCAGGACATCCGTGCGGAGCTGAATTTCCAGCAGAGCGGAGAGGTGGACACCGCCACGGTCCAGCGGATCGGGAAACTGCTGGGCGTGAAGTACGTGATGACCGGCAAAGTCACCCGGTTCGCATACAAGGAGGCTGGATTCAGTTCCGGCTGGGGCGTGGGCGCCCTGGTGGGCAAGGTGACGGGCAATGGCATGGCCGGAGCGGTGGCCGGCAGCGTCAACGTGAAGAAGGCCTCATTCACAGGGCGGCTGGACATCCGGCTGATCGAGGTCGAGACCGGCGAGATCCTCGGAGCCTGGAAAGACGAGGACAAACTGGACGACACCAGCGTGAAGGTGGCGGGCACGGGGTCGGAGATCCAGTTCGACGAGGAACTGGTGAACAAGGTGTTCGAGCCCATCGTGGAGCGCATTACCCCCAAGCTGCTTCGCGCCACCGTCGCCGCCAACGAAGACGATTGATCCCCAAACCTAGGGAATGGGATGGTGTCCCGCAGGGCGCCCTGGATGAATTTGAAGCCAGGCGTCCGTGGCTGTCTGGATGGCGCCGGTGTACCCGGGTCCAAGCGCGTCCGCGCAATGGAGGTGCCAGGTGGGCACCTCGATCACCCGGCCATTCTTGAATCGCCCTGCGATGGATCGCTGGACCTCGGCCGGTGCGAGGCGGTCCTGGGTGGCCAGGAAGCAGAGGCTGAGGGTCGCCAGCCTGAGCTCGCCCACCCGGAGGAGGAGGTCCGTGTCTGCGGGGGCATATCCGCCCCACCGGCCGGCCTGGGCAGCCGCCAGGGCCCCGATGGATGGCGCCAGGACATGCCACCAGCGGTCCCGGGGGCCGCGCACCAGCCGCTCGGCGAAGCTGCGGCTGCTGGCCGGGGCCCCCTCCCAGATGATGCCGGCCAGGGGGCCTTTTTCCTCGCGCTCAAGATCGGCCAGGGCCAGCAGCCCGACGGAAGCGCCGAGGCTGCGACCCAGGAGGACGATCCGGCGGCGCGGGACGCCGCGGGCCTCCAGGTGATGGACGACCTGGAGGACATCCCGGGATTCCGCGACCCCGAAGGTCACCGCGGGAACCTCTCTCCCCTGCCGGATGGCATCGTCCCGCCGCCGGTAGGTGAAGATGGCCGCATCCAGATTCGGGAACCACTTCAGGGCCGGACTGGTGCCCCAGCGGTCATCGCCGAAACCGTGGAGGAGGAGCACCACGCCCGGGGACGTCGTCCTGCGGGTGAACCGCCAGAGCTGGAGACCCCCGACCTCCTCACTGGACCAGGACCCTCCCGGATCCCCATCCTGGCCCTCCGCCAGTTCCCGGTAGGTGGCCTCCACCCGGGCCAAGGGCTGGGGGTGGTAGAAGGGCGGGTCGATCAGTTCACGCGCCACCGAACGGGATTTCCACCCGACGAATCCACCCAGACCCAGCAGGGGCGCCAGCCCAAGGGCCAGCCAGGCCGCGGGCCTCACCAGTAGCCCGTGGTAATGAGCAGGTCCACTGGCTCCTCCGGCGCACACTGACAGCTGAGCCGCTGGCCTGGGTCGGCACCGTTCTTCGCCAGGACCTCCTTCTCGTGGGGGCCCGGCGGCCCCATGCCCTCCGCGCCCCGGAGCACGGTGATGACGCACTTTCCGCAGGCTCCGCGTCCCGAGCAGGCCGAGGCCACGGGAAGCCCCGCCTCCAGGCAGCGGGCCAGGAGGGTCCCTCCACCACCCAGGATGTGGTCCCGCCGATGGGCCCTCGCCACCAGCGCCATGGCTATCTGGCGAGGACCGCGGTCACGCCCTTGAGCCCCTCGGCGGCAGGCAACGGATCCGGCTTGCCGTAGAGCACCGCATCCAGGTGCTGAGTGAGGGTCACCAGGTAGACACCGTTGCCGCCGGACAGGTCCAGTTCGCCCATGTCCGGACTGAAGCTTTCCCGCTGGCTGGTGAGGAAGAAGCGGTGCTTTCCGGGGGCAAGGCCCTTCAGCTGGAGGCTTATGGCACCCTTCGGCAACTGCTGAACGGGGATGCGAGTGTCATCCACCATGAGTTCCACAGGGCCCATCACCGTGCGGGTGAACCTGAAGACCACCTCTCCCGCGGGTACAGGGTGGCTGGGCGTCAGCGGTACCTTCTGGCATCCGAGGAAGGTCGCGGCACTCAACATCACCAAGGCGGGAAGAACGGGGTGGAGCCTCATGAATCCTCCGAAGCTCCATCATATGCGAGGAAGCCTCAGTCCCGCTGGATCAGGACCACCGCCTGGGCCGCAAGGCCCTCGCCTCGGCCCGTGAATCCCAGTTTCTCGGTGGTCGTGGCCTTCACATTGAGCGCCTCGGGAGCAAGGCCGAGCATCGGGGCCACGTGGTCCCGCATCCGATGCCGGTGAGGCCCGATTTTGGGCCTTTCCCCGATGAGGCACACATCTGCGTTCACCACCCGCCAGCCGCGCTCAGCGAGGTCACCCATGACCTGTCGGAGCAGCTGGGCGGAGTCGGCGCCCTTGTAGGCCGGATCGGTGTCCGGGAAGTGCTGCCCGATGTCGTCAAGCCCGGCTGCGCCCAGCAGGGCGTCCATGAGGGCGTGAAGCATCACGTCCGCGTCGCTGTGGCCCACCAGGCCTCGGTCATGAGGGATCTCACAGCCCATGAGGACGAGGGGGCGGAGGTCTTCGGGCGCGGCGAACCGGTGGACGTCAAAGCCTTGTCCCACGCGGAGGGGCATCACTGGATCACCCGGTGGCTGCCGGTGGACTCGTCGGAGAGCTTGAAGGCCCCGGTGATGGGGTGCTCAGGCAGGGTGATGATGACTTCGGTGCCGCTGCCCTCCTGGCTGATGAATTCCAGGGTGCCCCCGTGCTCCTCGACGATCTTCTTCACGGAGGCCATGCCAAGCCCGGTCCCCATCCGCTTGCCGTAGCTGAAGAAGGGTTCAAAGATCCGCTTCATCACTTTTTTCGGGATGCCTCGGCCCCGGTCCTTCACCCGGATCTGGATCCCCCCGTTGAACTGGGTCCAGGAGATGAGGACCTCTCCATCCATGTCCACGGTGGCATCGAGCGCGTTGCCGAGGAGATTCTCCATGACGCGGGTGAACTGGCCGGGATCGAGCTTGACCAGGCAGGTCTGGCCCATGGTGCGGATCTTCACGCCCAGTTCGGCGGCCTGCGGAACCATGGGTTCGATGATGGCGTCGAGGAAGACCCGGAGATCCACCGTCTCCCGCACGGGCTCGCGCACCTTCGCGAAGTCCAGGACATCCTGGCTCAGGTGGGTGAGACGGTCCACGCACTCCAGGATCTTCCGGCAGTGGTGCCGGAGCTTCGGCTCCTCGGTGGACAGCTCCAGCAGGTCCGCATGACCCCGGAGGACGAACAGGCCGTTCTTGAAGTCATGGACGATGGAGCTGGCCACCTGTCCCACCGTCGCGAGGACGTGGCTGCGGAGGTTCTCCTCAGAGAGCCGGGTCCGTTCGATGGAGATCGCGCAGAGGGCGACGATGGCCTCGAAGGTCTCCCGGTCGAGGGGCTCGGTGATGGGTCTCCGGCTGTCGAGGTAGACCACGCCCAGGCGCTGGCCCTGGAGGAGCAGTGGGAGGCAGAGGATGGTCTTCAGCTCGAGCCGGTGGATGGACTGCTGCCGGGAGAGGTGGTGCTCGTCGGCCACGTTCAGGATCCAGACCGGATCGCCGGTTTCGAAGACCTTGCGCACGCTGGACAGGGAGAGCTGGATGCTCCCTTCGAGCTCCTGGCCCAGGTTGCGCTGGACGCGGGGCCTGAGCTCGCCGTCCTCCAGCAGCATCAGGAACCCGCGATCGGTGCCCGAGATGGAGAGCAGCTTGTCGAGGGCCTGTTCGAGCAGGTCCTCGAGATCCACTTCCTTGGCCAGGAGCTGGGCCGCCTCGAGGATTGCCTGGAGGTGGAGTTCGGAACTGGACCGGTCCAGCCTCTGCAGGGTGAGGGTGTAGGCCCCGTCCGCCAGCCGGAGGGGTGTGCCGGGCTCCCAGGCCACGCGGCCGAGTTGCTGGTCCTTGTGGAAACTGCCGTGGGTTGACTTGAGGTCCTCGGCCCACCAGATGTCGTCGCGCAGTTCCAGGCGGAGGTGGTTCCGGCTGATCATGTTGTCCGAGAGCACCACGTCGCAGAGACTCTGCCGCCCGATGGTGACGGACCGGGTCAGGGGCACGGTCCGCTCAAAACCATGGCGATCGCGGATCAGGAGCTGGTAGCGCTGGGCCACTACGTCTCCCGTGGGCGGAGAGGGAAGGGGGTTGGACTGCGTGTCCCCAAGATTATCCGGCCACCGGCTGGACACAAGTGGAAGTCCCGTGAGGGAATAGGAGTCATGCACCGACACCCCGACCTCGATCCCACTGGCGATCATGAGGATCCCGCCGAATATTCGCTGAGGCCCCAGCGGCTTCAGGAATATATCGGGCAGGAAAAGGTGAAGGCTCGGCTGGAGATCGCCCTCCAGGCCGCCTCCCGAAGGGGGGAGGTCATGGATCACGTGCTGCTCTTCGGTCCTCCGGGGCTCGGCAAGACCACCCTGGCCCACGTCCTGGCCAACGAGATGGGGGCCCCCTGCAAGGTCATCCAGGCGCCGGCCCTTGAGAAAAAGGGCGATCTGGCGGCCATTCTCACCAACCTCGAGGCCGGGGAGTTCCTCTTCATCGACGAGATCCATCGCCTGTCCGCCCCCATCGAGGAACTCCTCTACTCCGCCATGGAGGACCGGAAGCTGGACATCCTGATTGGCCAGGGCCCCAGTGCCCAGACCCTCAAGGTGGACCTCCGCCCCTTCACCCTGGTCGGTGCCACCACCCGGGCCGGGCTGATCTCCAAACCCCTCCACGACCGTTTCGGCCTGGTCCATCGCCTGGAGTTCTACACCCGGGCGGAACTGGCCATCATCGCGAACCGCTCCGCTGACCTGCTCGGCATCCACCTGGCCCGGGAAGGCTCCGAGGCCATCGCCCGGCGCAGCCGAGGCACCCCGCGCATCTGCAACCGGCTGCTGCGGCGGTGCCGGGACTATGCGGAAGTGAAGGGGGACGGGACCATCACCGAGGCCTCCGCGGACGCCTGCTTGAAGCTCCACGAGGTGGACGACCTGGGATTGGACGCCCTGGACCGGGAGTACCTCCAGGCCATCTGCCACAAGCATCGCGGCGGTCCAGTGGGGCTGAGGACCCTGGCCGCGGCCCTGGGTGAAGACGAGGGGGCGCTGGAGGACCTGGTGGAACCCTACCTCATGCAGGTCGGTTTCCTCGATCGGACCCCCCAAGGCCGGAAAGCCACCGATGCGGCCTACGCGTACCTGGGGGTGAAATCCGACCCGGGGCCCCTCTTCCGGTAGCCCACGGTCACCGCTTGAGGTCGACCTTCTTCGGCTCGGAATCCTGAAGCCGGGTGCCAGGCAGGGTCCCGCCCTTGGCCACCGCGTGGACCGCGTCCGGGGCGGTCTGGTCTTTGCGGACGCAGACTCCCTGGAGGATGCCACCCTCGTCCACCACCAGGGAACCGACTTCCACGTCGCCTTCCACATAGCCGGTGCCGTGGATCTCCAGACAGTCGGAGATCTTCATGGTGCCCTCGGCGCGGCCGGTGACCACCAGATGCTTGGCCAGGATGGTTCCCTTCACCAGACCGCCAGGGGCGATGGAGACCTCACCCGTGGAATGAATGGTGCCTTCCACGACGCCCTCCACCCTGAAACTGTGGCTGTTCGTGTGGATCTCGCCCTTGAACAGGACATCCTTGCCGAGCAGGGAATGGATCGCTGGTGCAGATTCAGGCTTGGATTTGGTACGGAAGACGGCCATGGGGCACTCCTTCAATCAGGACTTCCTGGCGAGGACACTGAGCCACTGGCGCTGGAGCCGGAGGTAGGGTTGAGGGTTCACGGGCTTTCCGTTCAGGCGGACCTCGTAATGAAGGTGGACACCCGTGGCGTTCCCCGAGCGTCCCATGAAGCCCAGGATATCCCCTCGCGAGATCATCTGTCCGACTTTCACCTTCAGCCGGTCCATGTGGGCGTACAGGGTTTCCATCTGATCGGTGTGGCGGATCCGTACCCCCCATCCGTACCGATCCATCCATCCCGCCTCTTCGACTTCGCCGTCGGCGGTCGCCTGGATGGGGGTATCCAGCGAATTGGAGATGTCGAGCCCCGTGTGGTAGCCGAGCAGGCCGTCGCCGGACTCGTTGGATTTTGAGAAAGGATTGACCCTGATGCCGAATCCGGAACTGAGGTAGCCCGCCGTGGGCGGGATGGAGGGGGTTCGGCTCCAGGCCTGGATGACGGGCGCCATCTGGGCACCGACCACGGCCGCCTGCCTGGAGGTGGTTTCGAGGTCCTCGCGCAGGCGGGACAGACGCTCCTGCGTTCCGGGCGGGAGCGGGGCCGCGCCCGGCTTGCTGGGCGCCGGCTTCGCAGCATTTGGAAGGGTGGGCAGGGCGGGGCCGGCGGCGGCTTTCGGGTCCAGCAGCTTCAGCAGTTCTGTCTGCTGCTTCCGCAGGGTGGCCACCTCGTTCTCCAAGGTCTGAGCCTGGTCCAGGGAGGAGCGCAGTTGTTCCTGCTGCTCCTGTGTCTCCTTCTGGAGGTAGCTGAAACTCATGATCTTCTTCGTCGCCCAGAAGCCGTACCCCGAGCCGATCATGGCGAGGAGCCCGAATCCCACCACCCCGCCCAGGACCCACAGCATGAGCCGCCGGGTCAGCGACCAGCGGAAGGTGCGATGGCTGAAGACGACCATCACCGTGAGCCAGCGCCCAGAATCGGGGCGACTGGAGCGCACGGCGCGGCGGCGTTCAGGCTGATGGGTGGACATGACCCCTCAGCATACCTGGGAAGGGGTGTGCAGGCGAACCGGCTTATTACAACCCCGGCCTAGAGCCCAGCCAGCAGGGATCTCGACAGCCAGTGTTCCAGGGCATGCCCCAGGAAAAACACGAGTCCGATCAGGCTGTTGAGGGTGAAAAAGGCCTGGTCGATCCGGGACAGGTCCCCCTTGCGCACCAACCATTGTTCCCGTGCAAGCATGACCGCGACCGCTGCCCATCCGGCCCAGGACCAGAAGTGGCTGCCCATATGCCGGTTGAACATCGCCCAGCAGAGGAGCGCCAGGGCATGGAAGGCCCGTGACAGCAGCAGTGCCCGGAGGGTGCCGAGTCTCGACGGGATGGAATGCAGCCCCCAGGATCGGTCAAAGGCCTCGTCCTGCAGGGAATACAGGATGTCGAAGCCGGCGGTCCAGGCCAGCACCCCGCCGGACAGCCACAGGGCCGGGGCCTCGATGCGTCCGGCAACGGCGATCCAGGCTCCCAGCGGGGCGCCGGAAAGGGAGAGGCCCAGGACCACGTGGGCCCACGAGGTGAATCGCTTGCAGAGCGAGTAGCCCAGGATGATGACCAGCGCCAGGGGGGAGAGGGCCCAGGTGAGCGGGCCGAGGGCGCCGGCGGCCAGGCCGAACAGCACGATGCCGGCACCCATGAGGAGCATGGCTCCCGCTTTTGAGACCCGCCCGGCGGGCAGGGCCCGCGAGGTGGTGCGGGGATTTTCCGCGTCCACGTCCACGTCCACCAACCGGTTGAACGTCATGGCCGCGGTGCGGGCTCCCACCATGGCTGCCAGGATCCAGAGGGAGGTGCGCCAGGGGGGAAGCCCCTGCGCCGCCGACAGGGCCCCCAGGAGCGCGAAGGGCAGGGCGAACACCGTGTGCTCGAACCGGATCATGTCCAGGAGTTCTTTGGATTGCTGAAAGGCAGAGCCGCTGGAAGCGCGAACAGGCGCAGGAGCCTCGGGGCAAGGGGCCTCTGGCGGAGGCAGACCCTGAGCACCTGGAGGAAGGTTCTGGTCGTGTTGAGGTGTGTCCATCGCCTCCATGATCAGATGAATCGCCAGGTTTGTCTCGGTGGGCCGGGGACCCGGAAGTTCATGCTGACGCCAGGGGCACCGGATCCTATTCTGTTAGATCGACCATGAGAGGTGAACCATGACCCGCGTACTCTTCCAGACCGACAAGGGCGACATCAACCTGGAGCTATTCCCCAAGGAGGCGCCGGGCACCGTGGCGAACTTCGTGAAGCTCATCGAGGCCGGCTTCTATGATGGGGTCACCTTCCACCGGGTCATCCCCGATTTCGTCATCCAGGGCGGCTGCCCCAACAGCAAGGCCGGCGCCTCGGGCATGCCCGGCACCGGGGGACCCGGCTGGAAGATCAAGTGCGAGACGGCGGGCAATCCCCACAAGCACAAGCTGGGCGCCCTTTCCATGGCCCACGCAGGCAGGGACACCGGCGGCAGCCAGTTCTTCATCTGCAACGGCAGCGCCCCCAGCCACCTCGACGGCGTGCATACGGTCTTCGGCCAGTGCGCCGCGGAGGCCGACATCAAGGTGGTCCAGGCCATCAAGGCCAATGACCGGATCGTCAAAGCGACGGTGGTGGAGGCCTAGCCAGCCGCTATCCAACGCAGAATCGGGCGGCCATGCCGCCCGATTCTGCGTTGGAAAGGGAATGGGGGGACGCATGAAGGAGCGCTGCGGATGGTGCGGGACGGACCCGCTCTACGTCCTCTACCACGATGAGGAGTGGGGGGTTCCCCAGCACGACGATCTCCGCCTCTTCGAAAAGCTGGTGCTGGAGGGCGCCCAGGCCGGGCTCAGCTGGATCACGATTCTCCGCAAACGAGAGGCCTATCGGGAGGCCTTCCTGGGATTCGAGCCGGCGAGGGTGGCGGCCCTGACGGATGCGGATCTGGCCCGGATCCTCACGGATCCGGGAATTGTCAGGAACCGCCTGAAAGTCTTCTCCGCACGGGAGAACGCCCGGGCCTTTCTGGCGGCGCAGCGGGAGTTCGGCAGCTTCGATCGATTCCTCTGGTCCTTTGTGGGCGGTGCGCCAAGGGTGAACCACCCGAACACCATGGCAGACGTTCCGGTCGTCACCCCCGAGGCCGAGGCCCTGAGCAGGGCCCTCAAGAAGCGCGGCTTCAAGTTCGTGGGGCCCACCATCATGTACGCCTACATGCAGTCCATGGGACTGGTGGACGACCACCTGGCCACCTGCTGGCGCAAGCCGGCCTAACTCTTTTCGCGAACGCGAAAAGAGTTAGGGAACGCTAGACTGGAGGATCTGGAGCCCTCGTGTCCAAGCCCTTCTACCTCACCACGCCCATCTACTATGTCAACGACCGGCCCCACATCGGCCACACCTACACGACGGTGCTGGCGGACGTGATCGCCCGGTTCCACCGCATGCGTGGGGAGCAGGTGTACTTCCTTACCGGGACCGATGAACACGGCCAGAAGGTGGAAAAGGCCGCGGCGGCCCGGGGCATCACGCCGAAGCAGCTGGCCGACGAGGTGGTGGCCAACTACACGGAACTCTGGAAGCGCATGGGCATGACCCACTTCCGCTTCATCCGCACCACGGACGAGGACCACAAGGCCCAGGTCCAGCGCCTCTTCAAGCGCCTGCTGGACAGGGGCGACATCTACAAGTCCACCTACAAGGGGCTCTATTCCGTCAGCGACGAGGCCTACGTCACCGAGACGCAGGCCAAGGAACTGCAGGCCCAGGGCCTCGCGCACCAGCTGGTGGAACTGGAGGAGGAAACCTACTTCTTCCGCCTCAGCGCCTACCAGGACCGCCTGCTGAAGCTCTACGAAGAGCATCCCGAGTTCGTGCAGCCAGACTTCAGGTTCAACGAGGTGAAGCGGTTCGTGGAGGGCGGGCTCCAGGATCTCTCCATCAGCCGCACCAGCATCAGCTGGGGCATCCCGGTGCCGGGCGACGAAAAGCATGTCATCTACGTCTGGTTCGACGCGCTGCTGAACTACCTCACCGGCTGCCCCGCCAACAGCTGGCCGCCGGACCTGCAGCTGGTCGGCAAGGACATCCTCCGCTTCCATGCGGTCTACTGGCCCGCCTTCCTCATGGCGGCGGGCATGTTCCAGCCCACCACCATCCTGGCCCACGGCTGGTGGCTCATGGGCGAGGACAAGATGTCCAAGAGCAGGGGCAATGTCGTGCGCCCGGACACGCTGCTGCGTTTCGGCAACGATGCCCTGCGTTACTTCTTCATGCGCGAGATGCAGGTGGGGCACGACCGCGGCTTCAGTCTCGAGGGGTTCATGGACCGACTCAACGCCGATCTGGCCAACGGCCTGGGCAACCTGGCTTCCCGCACGCTCAGCATGATCCAGCGCTACCGCGGGGGCGCGGTCCCCATGCCCACGGTCCTGGATGCCATGGACCAGGAGATGGCCGACCAGCTGCTGGCGGTCTTCCCGGACTACCTCGAGAAGGCCCGGGGCAACGATTTCCATGGGGCCCTGGACGCCCTGTGGACCTACCTCCGGACTCTGGACGGCTACATCGTCAAGGCCGAGCCCTGGAAGCTGGCCAAGGACCCCGCCAACGACCCCAAGCTGGACGCCGTGCTGGCCAACCTCTACCGCGCCCTGCGGGCCACGGCCCTGCTGGTGGCCCCCGTAATGCCCGAACTGGCGCAAACACTGTGGGAGTCCCTCGGCCACGCCACCCAGGTCGCCGAAACCACCTTCCACGGCTTCGCCCTGGATGGCCCGGCCATCGGCCCCATCGGCGATCCCAAGCCGCTCTTCCAGCGCATCGACAAGGAGAAGGAATTGAACGACATTGAGGCCGAGGCAACACCTGTGGAGACCAAGCCGAGTCTGGACGTACCAGAGCTCCGCGAGACCGTAGACGCCGACACCTTCTTCAAGGTGGACCTGCGCGTCGGAAAGGTCCTGGAGGCCGAGCGGGTCCCCAAGAGCGACAAGCTCATCAAGATGAAAGTGGACATCGGCCTCGAACAGCGGACCATCGTGGGCGGCATCGGCAAGGCCTACGAACCCGCCGACCTGCTCAACCGTCTGGTCGTGGTCGTGGCAAACCTGGCCCCCCGGAAGCTCATGGGGATCGATAGCCACGGCATGCTGCTGGCGGCCAGCGACAACGCGAGCAAGCCCTACCTGGTGGCGCCCCCTGACGATGCCCAGCCCGGGTTCCTGGTGAAGTGAAACGCCCCGTCTTCAGCTTCGAGGCCGAGCTCCTCACGGATGCGCCCTTCGATCATGCCGTCGGGCGGATCCGGAGCGAGTCGCCCGTCTCCTTCAAGAGCCTGAGGGCCCTGAGTGTTTGGGCTGCTCCGGAGGAGAGGGCCGATCAGGTGGTCCTGCGCTGGAGCCGCACCGTGGCTGGTGCTGAGGAATCAGGTGCGTTGATCCTCACCTCCCATGTTAAGGGGGCGCACCTCCGCCTAGAGGGCCGCATGAAGGGTTGGGCGGGCATCCTGCTCTTCGGCCTGCTGCGCTGGCGGACGGACCGGCTCTTGGATCGTTTCGTGGAGGAGTTGTGAAGCCCGTGCTCTGGATGAAGTCGAGTTGCAGCACCTGCCGCAACGCCAAGGCGAAGCTGGCTGCATTGGGCATCGAGGTGGAGGTGCGCGACTACTTCAAGACGCCGCTGGAAGCGGCAGAGCTGGAGCGGCTGCTGCCAGAGGATCCGACCTCGATGCTCGGAACAAAAAGCCCCAAGTACAAGGAACTCGGATTGAAGGACCGCAAGCTCAGCAAGGGCGAGGCCATCGCGCTGATGGTTCAGGACAACAACCTGCTCAAGCGACCCATCCTGGCGCATCCCAAAGGCGCGATCATTGGATTCGATGCCAGCGCCTATGAGAAGCTGGTGCCCTGAGGGGGGGAGATGCGATTCTACAGCTGGAATGTGAACGGCTTCCGCTCGGTCCTGAAGAAGGGCTTCATGGACTGGCTGGAAGAGGCAGATCCGGATGTCCTCTCCCTTCAGGAAATCCGCTGCGAATGGGAAGAAGTAGATCTCTCCATCCGGCACCAGCTTGAGAGCGCTTACGACATATGCTGGTTCCCCGCCACCAGCAAGAAGGGCTATGCGGGATCGGCGACGCTTTCGAAGAGGGACCTCGGGTTCAGCCATGCCAAGGGCCTGGGGATCGAGGGCTGCGATGCCGAAGGGCGAATGATCGTGTCTAGGAAGGACGGGCTCGCCTTCATCGCGGGCTATTTTCCCAATGCCTCCCAGGGGCTGGTGCGACTGCCCTTCAAGCGCCAGTTCGCGCGGGACCTCGCGGGCATCGTGGCCCGGCACCACGCGGAGGGCGACCTGGTGATCCTCACGGGGGACATGAACGTGGCTCCCGAGGAGATCGACCTGGCCCGTCCCAAGGACAACACCAAGAACCCTGGGTTCACCCCCGAGGAGCGTGAGGACTTCAAGCTCTACCTGGGAGCGGGCCTGGCAGACGTGCTGCGGGAGCGGAACCCGGATGTGCCGGGCCTCTACACCTGGTGGACCGCCCGGGGCGGGGCGCGGGAGCGGAACGTGGGTTGGAGGATCGACCTCTTCTTGGCCAGTCGTCCTCTGCTGGACCGGGTTAGGGATGCCCGCATTCATGCCGAGGTGCTGGGCTCAGACCACTGCCCCATCAGCCTTGAACTGGCCTGAGGGCTTTCCATCGGCGAAAAGCGAGGGCCCCGCTCGGGGCCCTCGGCTTTCGCGGCGGGACACTACTTGATGCTTTTGAGGGAGGGATCCTTCAGCATCTCCCTGGCGGTCGCGGCGTTCTTTCCGCTGGGTGCCAGTTCCAGATACTTCTGGAGATGCTGCTTGGTGCCCTTGAGGTTGTTGTCGCCGAAATCGACCATCGCCAGCATGAAATGCGCTTCCGCGTAGGTCGGGGCGATTTCGAGGGCCTTGAGCCAGTGGATCTTGGCCTCCTTGGACCGGCCAGCGTTGAAGGCCTCCACCCCCTTGTTGTAGGCCACGTCGGGGTTGGGCCCCTGGACGGTCTCTAGCATGTCGCGGTACTTCTGCTCAGAGGCCTTGTCGGCCTTGGCCTTGCTGGTCTCGATGAGGCCGAGGAGAACGGGCTCATCCTTGGGATTCCGCTCCAGGGCCTTGAGCAGGTAGGGTTCCGCCTCCTCCTTCCGGGCGCCGGCCCTGGCGGTGCAAATGCCCAGCACCCGCTCGACCTTCAGGAGTTCGGGAGCGAGGTCCGCCTTGGCCTGCTCACTCTTCAGCTTGTCCTTGGCCTCGGTGAGGGCCTTGTAGGCCTTCTCGACCTCGGGGAGGGCCTCCCCGAACTTGCCTTCGTTGTAGAGGGGGATGGCCAGATTGAAGGCCTCGCGACCCTCCACATCAAGGGCGGCGCCAGGGTCCTCCGGCGTGCCTGCAGCGCCCGCGGCCACAGCCTGTGCACGCGCCTCGGCAGACGTCAGCAGGATGATGTTCCGCACGAGGACATCCGCCAGGGGGATCTTGACGGGCTGCTCGAGGTAATCCACATAGCCTTCAGCGGAGACGGTCAGCGTGAATTCCTTGGGTTCCAGACCGACCTGGAGGAAATTCCCGTTCTTGTCCGGGATGATGTCCTTGCTCCAGTTCATATCCATCCGCTTGAGGTTGACCTTGGCCCCTGGAATGGCCTTCCCGGCCTTGTCGACGACCTTCCCGCTGATGCGGCCGGTGGATTCTGCCTGAACCGATAGGCAGACGGCGGGGAGTGTCAGGGCGAGAGTGAGGCGTCGCATGGGTCTTCCTCCAAACCCATTCATCGTTCCACAGCGTGGCCCGGGCGCCGAGTGCTTTTCGTCAAAAGGAGGCCTGATCGGCTTCCTCAACATCTAAAGGTTCGAGATTCCGGGCCGATGAAGGGAGGTTGGGGCTGTGGTAGGCTTCCCGGCAGACAAGTTCTGAAAGTGTTTGAGGTAGCCCATGAACCCCGCGGTGCCGGAAGCATCCTTGACGGCCCTGATGCACCTCCTGACCGAACAGGCTTTGATGTCCATGGGTGTCCCGCATCCGATGATGAAGGAGGTCCCTCCCGCGAATCCCGTGGTTGCGCGGTTCTATGTGGATCTGCTCAGCGTGCTCAAGGAGAAGACCGAAGCCTCCCGGACGGATGCGGAGTCGGCACAGCTCGACGAGATCCTCTACCAGCTGCGCATGCGGGTGATGGACCTCAAGCCGGCTGCGGATTCGCCCGGGGTGCCCAAGGGACAGCCGTGAGGAGGATCAGCATGGGTTGCCTCAAGGCCTTCCGGACCATTCTCCTGGTCGCCGCCACGGCGGTGGTGGCCTCAGCGGCTCCAGCCCCAGTGGGCGTCCAGGCTGACAAGGCACCTGTCACCATCGAGTCCCTTCCCGCCATCGCCCTCAGCCACCGGGCCAAGCACTTGATGGCCGCGCTCGACAGGGCGGATGCCAAAGCAGTGGAAGCTGCCCAGTTGGAGATAGAGGCGTTTCGCCGCACCTATTCCACGCTCGATGTCGCACCTCTCGTGGAAGCCGTGGCTCTCTGGGCGCGGGAGCAGGGCATGAACGGCAAGGTGAACCTGGGGCTGGAGGGCCTCCAGGCCGTCGAGCGGTGGGCGCCGGATCATCCGACGCTGCTGAGCACTCGGATCATTCTCATGCGGCAGCAGAGGGTCCAGGGTTGGTTCTGGAGTTTCCCTGACCTGTTGAGGCTCACCCGGCTGCGGGTCCTTCACCCGGCGCATCGCTGGCTCTGGATGATCCAGCACCTCGGCATGATCCGACTGGCAGCAACCCTGTTGCTCTGGGGATGGGCGCTGACCATGGGCCTCCGCTATCGGAATGCCTTCAGGCACCTGTGGGAAGAGCCCCTGCAGCGCAAGACCATTTCTCCCCTGGTGGCCGCGGTCATCGGGGCCCTCATCCTGGCCGGGCCAGTGATCCTGGGGCTGGATCCACTGGTGGCCGCCATGGTCTGGCTATTCCTGATGGCGCCATTCCTGGCCAGAGCGGAAGTGAAAGTGACGGCCTTCATCCTGCTGCTGCAACTCGTGCATCCGGCCCTGGCTGCGCTGGAGCCCTGGGCCGCAAGGGATCCCCTGCCGAGTGTCCTCACCCTTCAGCTGCAACCTCAAGTCCTGCCGATCTCCCCGGCCGCGGTCCGCCTGCTCCCCCCCTCGGACCGGGCCTTCCTTGCTGGATGGGGCCAGTTGCAGAACCAGGACTGGAAGGCCGCCACCCTCACCTTCCAGGAACTGGTGGGAAGGCACCCTGACCAGGCTGCGGTCCTCAACAACCTGGGGGTGGCCCTGTTCCAGTCGGGGGATGTGGCAGGGGCCAGCCAATGCTTCGAGAAGGCGCTCCTGGCCGGCCCCAGGATGGAGGTGCTGCTGAACCAGAGCATCATCGCCTTCAACCGCCTCGATACGGTCCAGGGAGCTTCGAAGCAGGAGGAGGCCCAGGCTGCGGACCCCGCCAACTATGCACTTCTGATCGCCCTGAACGACGCGCAGAAGGATGCCCGGACCTACCCGATGCCCCTCCTGGATACTCCCGAGCGGGTCCAGGCGCTAGTGGAGGCGGCGGGAGAACGCCAGGGGTCGGAACATCACCTCACGGAACCGTCTTTCCTGGTGGCGCTGCTGCTTCCCATCCTGGGACTCATCGCTTTCCTGGCGCGGGTCAGGGCCAGCGTCAGGATGGCCCATCCGACCCAGTGCGTCCGGTGCGGGGAGCCGTTCCACACCACGGACAGTCCCGATCACGAGGTCTGCCAGAAATGCAATCACCTCTTCGTACTCCGGGACGGACTCCACACGGAAAACCGGAGGAGGAAACTCGACGAGGTCGCGGAACACCAACGGTCCACACGGTGGATCCACAAGACCCTCATCGTGCTGCTGCCCGGGTGTGACCTGGCCTTCCTGGGGGAGACCCGGGAGGGCCTGGTGGAGTTCCTGCCGTTCTGCCTCGCCGTGGGCATGGTCCTGGCCACGGGCCGGTCCGTGCGCTACCCCGGTGAGATCATGGCGGATCCCACCTCCGTCTGGCTGGCCCTTGGCACGATCCTGGTGGGACTCTTCTACCTCCGGTCCTGGCTGAAGTTGATCCTGAGGAGGGTCTGACATGGCATTGGAAGGATCGCTCCGCGACTTCGACCTCTTCTCCCTCTTCAACATGATCAAGATCCAGGGGAAGAACGGCACCCTGGTGCTGTCCCAGGGCCAGGAGTTCATCAAGGTCTTCTTCGAGAACGGCGAGATCGTGGGCTGCGACTCCAACCAGGTCCGCATGGAGGATCGCCTGGGCACGATGCTGGTGAGACTGGGGCGCCTCACAGGTGAGGAACTCCTGGCCATGGTCCAGGTGCAGCGGCAGACCCTCAAGCGCATGGGGACCCTGCTGCTGGAAAGCGGGAAGGTCAATCCCTCGGATCTGCAGGACGCCCTGTTCAGCCAGGCCACGGCCATTCTGCATCGCACGTTCCGGTGGGTGGAAGGAGACTACCGTTTCGATTCCATGCTGCCTCCGGACCTGGACCGGGACCATTTCGTGCCCATCCCCGTCGACACGGTGCTGATGGAGGCGGCCAGGATCCAGGACGAGTGGCCTGAGGTGGAACGCCGCCTGCCGGGCATGGAGGTGCCCCTGGCCAGGTCCGCGAAGGCGCAGGAACTGCACCTCGACATCGACCAGGATGTGTCCTCCCTCCTGGATGGCAAAGGACAGATGCAGCTGGGGACTTCTGGGCTCACCCACGAGCAGGAGATGGTCCTTTCCTACTTCGAGAACCCGGAAAGCATCAAGGACATCATCCAGGTCAGCCGCTACGAGGAACTGGACACCTGCAAGGCCATTGCAGACCTCATCGAGGCCGGGCTGCTGGAACCGATGGCTGGCAAGGCCCCGAAGGTGGCCCGTCCCTGGGTGCACGACGGGAAGTCCAGCCAAGTCCCCGAGGAGTGGGAATCCAGTCGGTTCCTGTGGCCGCTCGTGGCCGTGGGGTTCCTGGTGCCCCTGCTGCTGTACGTGCCGCATCATCGTGGATCCATGAACATGGGACTGGCCAGCCTCCAGCCGGTGGACGTGCGGGTGGTGCCTGAAGGGCCGACCCGGCTCCGGCAGGCCTGGGCCTTCCGCCTGGCCTCCCCAAGGGATGGGGGCATCCTGCTCGCCAAGGAGCTAGGGCGGCCCCTGGATGGGGGCAACCCGGTCGCAGACCTCTCGAAGTACCCCGATCCCATGGTTCCCGAGGCCGCCCCTGCGCCCGACCCCACCCCGAAGAGGTGAGTCCCATGCTCGTGCACTCGCGCCAGGGTTCCCTGGAGGTGATTTGCGGCCCCATGTTCTCCGGGAAGTCTGAAGAGCTCATCCGGCGCATCAAGCGGGCCATCATCGCCAAGCAGAGGGTGCAGGTGTTCAAGCCGGCCCTGGACGATCGCTATGATGCCTCGGCCATTGCCAGTCATGGCCAGCGCAAGCACGAGGCGATCCCCGTGAAGGCCACCGAGGAACTGGTCCGACAATTGGATCCGGCGGTGGAGGTGGTGGCCCTGGATGAAGTTCAGTTCATGGACGAGGGGCTCATTCCCGTCATCGAGGACCTGGCCAACCGGGGGGTGCGCGTCATGGCCGCCGGTCTGGACCTGGACTCCAACGGCGAGCCCTTCGGCATCATGCCCCTGCTGCTGGCCAAGGCGGAATTCGTCACCAAGCTCCAGGCCATCTGCATGGTCTGCGGGGCCCTTGCGGGCCGGACCCAGCGCCTGGTGCACACCGGCGGGCAGGTCCTGGTGGGTGCCGCCGAAGCCTATGAGGCCCGCTGCCGCCACTGCCATGAAGTGACTCATGCCACGGGAGATCGCCTGCTGGATGGGGAGTGATCTGCGGCGACCGGGATTCTCCCCGCTCGGGGTTTCCACTTTGTCAAGACGTCTGCCTGCGTGACCTGCCCCGCGGCCGCGGAAGGGTATGTGCCCGTGGCCTCGTCCTGGCCCGGCGGTAGACTGGCCGCGGCGCGCTGCTGCAGCGCCGTTGAGAGTTTCCGCCATCCGCCCGAGGCTTCAGGGCACAGGAGGTTCCATGGCCGGCGCCTACGCCACCTTCACCCACATCACCGACTACATGGGCCTCGAGGGCTTGCTCACGGACGAGGAGCGGATGATCCGCGAGTCCGCGCGCAAGTTCGTCAATGCCGAAGTGCTGCCCATCATCGAGCAGCACGCCCAGGATCAGACCTTTCCCGCCCACCTCATCCCCAAGATGGGCGAGCTGGGCTTCTACGGCCCCTCGCTGCCCGAGGAATACGGCTGCCTGGGCGTCTCCAACGTCGCCTATGGCCTCCTGATGTACGAGCTGGAACGGGGCGATTCCGGCCTTCGCTCCTTCGCCTCGGTGCAGGGCAGCCTGGTCATGTGGCCCATCCATGCCTATGGGAGCGAGGAGCAGAAGCGGTACTGGCTGCCCAGGCTGGCCACGGGCGAGAAGGTCGGCTGCTTCGGCCTCACTGAACCGGATTTCGGTTCCAATCCCGGCGGCATGCGCACCCGGGCCGTGCGCGAAGCCGGCGGCAGGTGGCGCCTCAACGGCACCAAGATGTGGATCACCAACGGCACCGTGGCCGACGTGGCGGTGGTGTGGGCCCAGACCGAGGAGGGCATCCGCGGCTTCCTGGTGGAGAAGGGCGCGCCCGGTTTCAGCGCCCCCGAGATGAAGGGCAAGTGGAGCCTGCGCGCCTCCACCACCTCCGAGCTGGTCCTGGAGGACGTCCTGGTGGATGAAGCGAAGTCCCTGCTGCCAGACGTGAAAGGCCTGAAGGGGCCCCTGGGCTGCCTCACCCAGGCGCGCTACGGCATCGCCTGGGGCGTCCTCGGAGCTGCCGATGCCTGCTACCAGTGCGCCCTGGACTACGCCAAGGCCCGCATCCAGTTCGACCGGCCCATCGCCGGCTTCCAGCTCCAGCAGGAGAAGCTGGCCTGGATGGTCACGGAGCTCACCAAGGGCCAGCTGCTGGCGCTCCAGCTCGGCCGCCTGAAAGATGCCAGGAGCTTCACCACGGCCCAGGTCTCCATGGCCAAGATGAACAACGTGAACATGGCCCTGGAGGTGTGCCGCAGGGCCCGCACCATCCTGGGCGCCAACGGCATCCTCGACGAATACCCCATCATGCGCCACATGGCGAACCTTGAGAGCGTGTACACCTACGAGGGGACGCACGACATGCACACCCTCATCGTCGGGCAGGAGGTCACTGGCATTCCCGCCTACCGCTGAAGGTCCTGCTCCCCCCCGCCGAACTACTTCGCCTGTTCAGTCCTAACGACCAGCACGTCGCAGGGCGCCAGCCGCACCACGCGGGCGGCCGTGCTGCCGAAGAGCAGCCGCTCCAGGGTGGAATGGCCCACCTGGGCCACCACCAGGAGGGTCTGCGGAGTGGCCTCGGAGACCAGCTCCTCGGCGGGCCCGCCCCATTTCACGATCACCGAGGCGTCCGCATAGGGTTTGACCCAGCCCTCCAGCTGCTCCCGGGCGTGGTCCTCCATGGTGTGCAGCCAGGCGGGGTCGGGCAGGGCGATCTGGGCCTCCGGCAGCATGGGGGCCGGGGGCTGGAGCACGTGCATGGCGACCAGGGGCACCTTCAGGCGGCCCGCCCAGGAGCCGGCCCGGTCCAGGGCCTGCCTCGAGGCTTCAGAAAAGTCCACTCCCACCAGAACCCGCGTGATCATGGTGACCTCCCTCCGGACACCCCAAAGATAAGTCCCTGGTCATCAATCGCAGATGATTTTTTCACCCTGGACTTGAAATACGAGTTGCAACACCTATAATGGAACTTGGAGGCGCCATGATCACCCTGCGGCCTGCTGAATCCCGGGGCCATTTTGATTTCGGATGGCTGGACACCCGGCACACTTTTTCCTTTGGCGAGTACTTCGACCCGAACCATGAGCAGTTCCGCACCCTCCGGGTGCTGAACGAGGACCTGGTGCAGCCCGGCAAGGGCTTCGGCACCCACGGCCACCGCGACATGGAGATCCTCACCTGGGTGCTCTCGGGCGCCCTGGAGCACCGGGACAGCCTGGGCACCCATGGCCTCATCCGGCCCGGCGAGGCCCAGGTCATGAGCGCGGGGACAGGCATCCGCCACAGCGAGTTCAACGCCTCGGCCGCGGAACCCGTGCATTTTCTTCAGATCTGGATCCTGCCCCAGCGGCAGGGTCTGGCTCCCCGCTATGACCAGGTGACCTTCGAGGAGGGGGCTCTGAGGAACCGGTTCCGGCTCATCGCCAGCCCCGATGGGGCCGAGGGCTCCGCGAAGCTCTGCCAGGACGTGAAGGTCTACGCGGCGCGCCTGGATGCGGGGCTCGAGGCCTGCCCGCTGCTCTCCCCGAACCGCGCCGGCTTCCTCCAGGTGGCCAAGGGGGCGGTGACCCTGAACGGTAGGACCCTGCAGGCCGGCGATGGCGCCCGCATCGAAGGCGAGGCTTCCCTGCAGGTGGTGGCGGACTCTCCGTCCGAAGTGCTCTTTTTCGATCTTGCCTGAGGAGCTGGCCATGTCCATCAAGCCTGTCGTTTCCCTGGTTGCCGGTCTTCCCACCCGGGACGGCAACCGGGTGCCCCTCACCCGCCTCGTGCCCGGCCGGGGCCAGGATGGCGGCGAGGCCTTCCGGGCCATGGATCCCTTCCTGCTCATGGACCACTTCGGCCCCATGGTGCTGCCCCCCGGGACGGACGCGGGGTTTCCGCCCCATCCCCACCGTGGCTTCCAGACCCTCACTTACCTCATCCAGGGGGCCTTCCGGCACCGGGACAGCACCGGCGGGTCCGGCCTGCTCCGGCCGGGCGGGGCCCAGCTGATGAACGCGGGCTCGGGCATCGTCCACGAGGAGATGCCGGTGGCGGAACAGCTCGAAACGGGAGGCCCCATCGAGGGCGTGCAGCTCTGGATCAACTTGCCCAGGGCCGAGAAAGGGTCGGCGCCCGGTTACACGGACCTCCAACCCGAAAGCCTGCCCTGGCGGACCCTCCCCGGCGGCCGCATCCGCGTGCTGGCAGGCACCTTGGCCGGCGTGACGGGGCCCGCGCGCACGCCCGCCAAGATCGCTTACGCGCACCTGGAGCTGGAATCCGGCGCCCGCTTTGAACATGCCATCCCGCCCGGATGGATCGCCGCCGCGGTACCCCTGCGCGGTTCGATCCGGATCCAGGACACGACGGTGCCAGCCGATTCGGTGGCCCGGCTGGGGGAGGGGGACGCCGTCCAATGGGAAGCCCTAACGCCGGTGAGCCTCATGCTGCTCGCCGGTGAGCCCCTCCGGGAACCCCTCGCCCACCACGGCCCCTTCGTGATGAACACCCGGGAGGAGATCGAACAAACCCTCCTGGACTACCAGCAGGGTCGCCTGGGCCGACTAGACTGAATTTCAGACTTGGCCCCGGCGACCGATAGGAAATTATTCAAGAAAGGTAACAATGTCCCAGCTCGCCTCCCCGCCGCCGGAAGGCGCTCCGAAAATAGGCTCAGACCAGCTCGTCCAGGACCTCATGGGCCTGGAGGAAGTCATCAGTCGTTCGGCGGCCGGGGCGGCGCGGACCTCCGTCCGGGTGCAGACCCTGGCCGGCGAGATCGACCAGATCCTGTCCAGCACCAAGGACATCCGGACCACCCTGGAAAGGCTCGGGGGCAACATCTCCCAGGCCGCCTCGGCGGCGGAGGAAGGAGCCGAATCCACCCGGCTCATGGCCGACCTGACCCACCAGGGGCGGAGGGAGAGCGACCAGGCCGTGACGACGGTCCGCCAGCTCCAGGAGCAGACGCAGATCACGGCCGAACGGCTGGAGTCCCTCATGGGGCACATTCTCCAGGTGAACGAGGTCTCCATGGTGATCGGGGAGATCGCCGATCGCACCGGGATGCTCAGCCTCAACGCGGCCATCGAGGCGGCCCACGCCGGGGCCGCGGGCCGGGGCTTTGCCGTGGTGGCGGAGGAGGTGCGCAAGCTCGCCGACCGGACCTCCCGGCAGACCCAGGAGATCGCCGCCCTGCTGGAGGCCATCCGCAAGGACCTGGATCCCGCCCGGGAGGCCATGGACCAGAGCGTGGACCTGGCTTCCAGGACCCGGAGCCAGGTCGAGGCCGTCGAGCAGCGCTTCTCGGGCATCGCGGACCTGGCCGACTCCACCGCCGGGCATGTCTCCAGCCTCGCCCGGACCACGTCGGAGGAGCAGGCGGCGGCCCAGACGCTGGTGGCCGCCTCGGGACAGCTGCTGGACTCCACGGGCAAGCTCAAGGCCGCCGCAGACGCCGTCGCCCATGACGCCTTCTGCGTGTCTTCCCTCACGGAGGAGGGCCACCGGCACCTGGCGGCCTACGACACGGGGTCCATGTTCAACCGGGCCCTGCGCCTGGGCCGGGGCCTCGCCACCACCAGCGCGGGGATCCTGGCCGCCCCCGTGGCCGATGGTCGGATCCGCGCGGAGGAGCTGCTGGCCCTGGACTACCGCGAGATCCGGGGTTCGGAGATCCACAGCCTGTCCCGGTTCTTCAATGTGGTCCACGTCCCTTCGGAGGGCTTCAACCCGCCCAAGTTCCGCACCGCCTACGACGCCCTGGTGGAGGTGCCCCTGCAGGAAGCCTTCGACAAGGTGCTGGAGCAGGAGCCCCGCCTCACCTTCGCCCTAATCCTCGACCTCAACAGTTACGCCCCCTCCCACAACCGCCGCTTTACGCAGGACTGGACCGGCCAGGCGGACAAGGACCTGGCCGGCAACCGCGTGAAGCGGTTTTTCACCGACAACCAGGTGCTGGTGCGCGGGGCCCGGCACGGCCTCGGGGAGGTCGCCGAGACCCTTCCGGACCGGGTCAGCCGGGGGGATTTCCAAGGAGCGGCGGATCTGTCCGAAGGGGCGGCGAAACCTGGGGAGTTCCTCGTGCAGACCTACGCACGGGACACGGGCGCCATCATTACCGTGCTCACGGTGCCGCTCTATGTGTGCGGGCAGCGCTACGGGGTCAGCTTGCTAGGCTGGTCCAGCGACGGCTGACCGGCTCAGAGCGGGTTTGCCTCCAGCTTTCGGGTGAGGGTGAACCGTCCGGAGGCCAGCTTGATCAGGGCCCTGGCCAGGGCCTCGCGGCTGCAGCCCAGGTCGGCGCTCCAGGCCTCCAGGGGCAACTCCCCACCCGCGGGATGGGTCGCGGCCCAGGCTTCCCAAAGGGCCGCCAGGGTGGCCGCCTCCGGTTCCTGGCGGTCCCGCCAGCTGCGCTCCTGGGGGCGTTTGGGTTCATAGAACCGGGTGTTTCGGAGCTTGTCGGGGAGGAAGACCTGCTCGCGGTCGTAGTCGTCATGGGAGTAGTGGTAGCCCGCCCCGCGACCGGCCTTGCGGGCCGTGGCGGTATGGGCGTCGCGGATGGATGCCGGAATGGGGGCATCGTCGGCCGCCAGGGCGGCATCCACCGCCAGGACCGTGGCGTTGCTCTTCGGGGCATTGGCCACGTAGATCACGGCCTGGGCCAGGGGGATGCGGGCCTCGGGCCAGCCGATCTGCTCCACGGCCCGGCTGGCGGCCTCGCAGAGACTGAAGGCCTGGGGATCAGCGTTGCCCACGTCCTCGGCGGCGCAGACCATGAGGCGCCGGGCGATGAAGCGGGGATCCTCGCCGCCGCGGATCATGCGGCTGAGGTAGTAGAGGGCTGCATCGGCGTCGGAGCCGCGCAGGCTCTTCTGGAAGGCGCTGGCCAGGTCGTAGTGGCCGTCGGCGCGGTCGAACATCATCCGCCCCCCCAGGGCGCCCTGGAGGGACTCGAGGTCCGGATCTGGCATCTCCAGCCAGGTCTCCAGCCCCGAGAGGGCCGAACGCAGGTCGCCGCCGGCCCAGTTCGACAACCACTCGAAGACTTCGGCGGGTCGGGTTTCCGCCCCGCGCTCCCTGGCCCAGGCCCGCTTCAGCACCGTGAGGATGTGGTCCGGCTCCAGGGGCTTGAGGGCGATGAGCTGGCAGCGGCTGCGCAGCGCCGGGTTCAGGTAGAAGGCCGGGTTCTCCGTGGTGGCACCGATGAGGATGGCCTCGCCCCGCTCCAGGAAGGGCAGCAGGATGTCCTGCTGGGAGCGGTTGAAGCGGTGGATCTCGTCCAGGAACACCACCGGCGGCACCTGGCGCAACAGGGGCAGTTCGCGGCCCTCCGCCAGGAACTTCTTCAGTTCCGCGGCGCTGCCGCCGGCCCCGGAGAACTCCATGAAGCCGTGGCCCGTGGCCTCGGCCAGGATGCGGGCCAGGGTGGTCTTGCCGGTGCCCGGCGGACCCCACATCACCAGGGAGGGCAGGCGGCCGCCCGCCGTGAGCCGCGTGAGCGCCCCCTTGGGGCCCAGGAGGTGCGACTGGCCCACCACCTCGTCAAGGGTGGTCGGACGCATGCGTTCGGGAAGGGGGATGTGGGACATGATTAGTGTCTGTTTTCAAAGTGGATGCGAGCCGCGACGGGTCCAGCCGCGTGATCCAGTAAGGATGGGGCCGCAGGGCGACGTGGTTCGTCGTTCAAGGCCGCAGACGCAGCTGGGCGCGCGGCTGGCCCCGTCCCGGAGGGCAAGGGGCGGCGCCCGGCGCGATACTGCGTCAAGCTCCTCGTCAATAGTACCGCTATTGCCATCGTCGCCTTCCTTGTCTCGCTTGGGCGGCGCCCCTTGCGCGGCCACACCCCACTCTGAAAACAGACCCTAGCCGGACCTCCAGCCTATCAGCGCCTGTGCTAGGCTCCCCGCATGCACCTGCCCGCCTACGAACGCGACCCCTGCGCCACGACCCTGGAGACCCGCATCCTGGGGTGCGGGGAGGAGAAGGGCCGCCCCTTCGTGGTCCTGGAGGACACGGTCTTCTACCCCGAGGGGGGTGGGCAGCCCTGCGACTTTGGCACGGTGAACGGGGTGGCCGTGGTCGATGTCCAGAAACGTCCAGGCGGGCTCCGCCACTTTCTTGAGGCCGCCCTCCCGGAAGGGCCCGCTTCGCTCAGGCTGGACTGGACCCGCCGCTTCGACCACATGCAGCAGCACACGGGCCAGCACCTGCTCACGGCCGTGGCCCAGGACCAGTTCCGGTGGGGGACCATGGCCTTCCATCTCGGGACCCAGGTCTGCGACATTGAACTGGATGCGCCGGCGATCCCGGCTGCTGCCCTGGATGATCTTGAAACAGCCGTGGCCGCAGAGATCCGCGCCCGCCACGAGATTTCCGCCCGCTGGGTGAGCCCCGAGGGCTACGGGCAGGAGCCGGTGCGCTCCCGGGGGCTCCCCGAGGGCCACACCGGCGACATCCGCCTGGTGCAGATCGCCGGGGTCGACCTGAACACCTGCGGCGGCACACACCTCCGACACACCGGCGAGATCGAGGCCCTCAAGCTCCTGGGCACCGAAAGCATCCGCGGGGGGACCCGTCTCTTCTACGTGGCCGGAGGACGCGTGCGGCACCGGCTCCGGGCCCACGAACTGCGCAACGCCGCCCTGCGCACCCTCCTGGGGGCGCCGGACGAGGACCTGGTCCAGGCCCTCCAGGTCAAGCTGGACCAGCTGCTGACCCTGGAACGACGCAGCCGAAAGATGGAAGAGGAACTGGCCGAGCATCAGGCGGCAGCCCTGGCGGCGCTGCCTGGTGCCTTCACGGAAGCCCACCTGGAGGGCAGGGACATGGCCTTCCTCCAGAAGCTGGCCCGGGGCATTCTCGCGCTGGCGCCTGCCAAGGCCCTGTTCCTCACGGCCGAGACCGGCGGGCAGGGGATCTTCCTGCTGGCTGCCGGGGAGGCGTCGGACCTAGATGTTCCCGCAGCCGGCCGGGCCGTGGCAGAGCTCCTGGGCGCCAAGGGCGGCGGTGCAGGGAAGACCTTCCAGGGCAAGGCACCCAGTCTGGCCGCGCGGGCTGGAGCCCTGGCCAGGCTCCGGGAGATGGGAAACTAGGCCCATGGACCTGATCTACCTCGACCACAACGCCACCACCGCCCTGGATCCCCAGGTCTTCGAGGCCATGGAGCCCTGGTTCACGGAGCGCTTCGGCAACGCCAGCGCGGCTTATGCCTTGGGGCACCTGTCGGATGGCGCGCTGGTGGCGGCCCGGGAGCAGGTGGCGGCCCTGGTGGGCTGCACGCCGGCGGAAATCGTATTCACCTCCGGCGGCACCGAGAGCCTGAACCATGCCTTCCGGGGGGTGTGGGAGGCCTTTCCGACCCGGCGCCATCTGGTCGCCACCGCCGTCGAGCATCCCGCCGTGCGGGCGCTGGTGCTCTGGTGGAAGGCCCAAGGGGGCGAGGTCACGGACGCGGGTGTGGATGGCGAGGGCCGTCTGGACCTGGTGGGGCTGGAACGGGCCGTGAGGCCGGACACCGCCCTGGTCGCCGTCATGGCCGCCAACAACGAGTCCGGCGTCCTGTTTCCGGTGGATGAAGCTGCCCGCATCGCGAAGGCGAAAGGCGCCCTCTTCCTGGTGGACGCCACCCAGGCCATAGGCAAGGTCCCGGTGGACGCCACGGCCTGGGGCGTGGACCTGCTGGCCCTCAGCGGCCACAAATTCCACGGGCCCAAGGGCACGGGCCTGCTCATGATCCGCCGGGGCCTCCGCCTGAAGCCCTTGATGGTTGGCGGATCCCAGGAACGGGGACGCCGGGGCGGCACCGAGAATGTTCCGGGCATCGTGGGGCTCGGCAAGGCGGCCGAGCTGGCGAGACTCCGCCTCCCGGAGATGGATCGGGTGCGCCGCCTGCGGGATGCATTCGAGCTCCACCTGCTCACAGAAATTCCCGAAGTCCGGATCCATGGGGCCGAGGCGGAACGCCTGCCCAACACCTGCCTGGTCGGATTCGCGGGCCTCGAAGGCGAGGCCCTGCAGCTGAAACTGGGGGAGCAGGGCGTGTGTGTTTCCACGGGCAGCGCCTGCAGCACGGGCATGCGCGAACCCAGCCACGTGCTGCGGGCCATGGGCGTGCCCGGGCCCTACGCCCGGGGGACCGTCCGCTTCAGCCTGGGGCGGGGGACCCAGGAGCCGGAGATGGGGAAGCTCCGGGAACTGCTGCCCGCCCTGGTGGCCGCCCTGAGGGAGGGGTCTTCTTTCGCCCAGCGGAAGGCCTGAGGGGCCGGTGGGTCAGGCCAGTTCCATCAACTGCCGCGCATAGTGCTCGACGGCGTAGGGCAGCCACCGATGGCCCGGCAGGTCCCGGCTGAGGTAGCCCATGTGGCCGCCCCGGGCCTCGAAGTGCAGATGCACTGAAGCGGAAGCACTCGCCTCCGCGGCGTGCCGCCAGGGAATGAAGGGGTCGTCCTTGGCCATGAGGACCACGGTCGGCACGGTGATCTTCGAGAGGTGGGGCCGGGCGGAGCAGCGGGCGTAGTAGTCGTCCGCATTCCGGAAGCCCGCGGCCTTGGTGGTGTAGGCGTCGTCGAATTCGCGCAGGCTCATGAGGGGCCAGGTCCGGTAGGCGTCCGGGATGAGGCCGTCGTCCAGGCGCTCGCGGATGGCCTTCCGGCAGCGCCGGATGAACCGGAGTTCATAGAGGCGGCTGAGGCCCCGGTGGATGGAGCTGGAGCAGGCTCCCAGGTCCACAGGCGGGTTCACGGCGATGGCCGCGTCGGGCCGGGCGGCCGTTTCCGGCAGGCCGCCTCCCAGGTTGAGCAGCAGGGCGTTGGCCGAAAGGGAGTAGGCCACGGCCAGCTGGCGCAGGGCAGGGTGGAGGTCCCTGGCCCTGGCGAAGGCGGCGCCCAGATCCTCCCCCGAGCCGCTGTGGTAGGGCTTCTTCGCCAGGCCGCGGCCGGCACCGCAGCCCCGGTGGTTCAAGGTCCAGACATGGTGGCCCAGCTTCCTGGCCAGGGCCACGGTGCGGCGCACATAGTGGGCCTGATCGTCCCCGCCCAGGCCATGGAAGACCAGGGTCAGCACGTCCGTGTCGCCCGGGTAGTGGCGCCCGGTGAGCCGGTCGCCATCCCGAAGCGGGATCTGGATCGGTTCGAAGGGGTAGGCCGGGGACTCCCCCGGCAGGTAATTGCCCAGGATGGTCTGCAGATGGCCAGAGGCCGCCCACCAGGGGGCGCGGCAGGGGAGGGGCGGCGGTGCCAGGTTGAGCATCCCTCCAGTTTGCCCGGGACGGGTCAGTCGTTCCGCTTGAAGACCAGCTTGTAGCTGAGCCTCTGGTTTTGTCTCTAAATACTTAAAACAAAAGACATACAGATTTAGAAAATCACCATAACCTACACCGGAAGCTTCTTTGACAAACACCTAAATTAGTGTAATTTGAACTGATTAGGGCACAGTAATTTACAATGTAAATCTTTGACAAAATCATATCGAAAAAATACAAGTTGGTTTTCCTTCTGAAGCCTTCCCAAAACTCGATATAATTATAGGAGAATGATTTATGTCCAAAAAATCACAGAAATCCCCTAATACAAAGCTGGTCTATCATGCTGGTCTATCTACCAAACCATACCAAAATGATAACTATTACTACTTGTTTCAGATGGATAAGAAGAGATATGAAGGTAGCACAGGCTGTAAGATAAAGAAAGAGGCTGAACAATGGTTAAGAAGCTACAAAACAAAGTTAGCCTTACAGAAAGTAGATATTAAGTGTGATATGGGTAATACATTCAATGAAGTATTTGAAGAATATATCAAAATAAATAGAAATCAATTTTCAGATAAGTATGTTAAGAACATCAGAGCAGCATTTAAGCTTAATGTGCTTCCTTATATTGGTGAAGTTCCAGTAGCTACCATTACATCAGATTTGTTAAAAGAAACACTGAATAAGTATATTGATAAGGGAAACTCAAAATCAGGTTATAATGTAATAGCATCTTATGTTAGAACCATTATGAACTTTGCTAATAAACAAGATTATCTAATAAAGAAGGTTCCAGAGCTACCACCACTGAAGGTTCAGAAGAAGAAAAAGAATATTCTTAATGAAGATAATGTAATACCATTCTTACAGGCAATTGATAAACAGAATAGGCCAAAGATATCTGTAATGGTAAGAGGTATGCTTTATTTTGGTTTGAGAGAGAATGAAGCAAGATTAATGAAATGGTCTAACTTTGACTTTAAGCAGGGAATATATACACCAGACAAGACAAAAAATTATGACTGTCCAGACCTTCCCTTTCCTTCTGAAATGCTCTGGCATCTGAACAAGCTAAAGCAGGTTAATCCTGAAGGTAATGATTGGGTAATCCTTGGGTATGGTGGAAAGCCTGTATATGAACAATATGCCAGAAATGCTATTGCCCTTGCCTGTGCTACCATTGGGGTAGAAGGCATTACAAACCATAGGTTAAGGGCATCCTTCATTACCTTGCTTGCCAGAAATGGGACAGACCCTTTTATGGTAAAGGATTTGGCAAGACATTCAGACTTCAAAACTACCTTAATTTATATCAAGGGAGAGTTTAAGCCTATTAAGAAAGCATCTGATAACCTATGGGACAAGATGTTAGACCAAAATAAGAAAGAAAATATTAGCTAATCTCTCTTGACACTCTTGGCAGTAGGAGTAACCTTCAGTTAGTTAGAAGGTTTGCTTCTACTGCTTTTTTATTGAAAACTTAAGAAACTCAATCAAAACATGAGCTACTTACAGGGTAGCTCCTAACCAACAGGAGTAGTATGGAAAGCATGACTGACATTCTCCTAAATGCTGGTGATAACCTCATCAGCAGAGTTACAGGCAGAAAGAAGAGAAGCAAGTTTTCAGTAGTCCCTTCAATTCCTGCTACCATCCTTCCATCCTTGGCTGTAGAAGCAGCCACTAACCAAGAGGTATCAAACATGGCAACAATCACCTTTCATCCTGGCTCTGGTAAGACTGAAAAAGCAGCCTACAGGCTTGGAAAGCAGTTTGTTCCTGCTGCTGTAATCACTCGCATCATCGCAGAGGCAGAGGGCAAATCGGAACAAAGGAAAGCTGCTCTGGTCTATAGCAAGCTGGCTAAGAATTACAGCAGCTTCATTGAAGAAATGGATAAGGCAGACCTTGACTATGTAGCTGCTCTGGAACAGATGAAGGCCCTGAAGCCTGTGAAGGCAACAGGTGGAACTGGAGAAAGGGCAGGGAAGGTAGAAAAAACTGCTGAAGCTCTGGTGAAGGGCATCTGTAAGAGGTTCAAGGGAACACCAGCAGAAATGATTGAAAGTTTCCTGAAGGTAGTAACTGGTGAAGAGTTCAAGAAAGAGGCTGAAGATATCATCAGGAGTTACCAGAAGCAGTTTGGAACAGGCAATACTGGTTTCACCAAGACTTCAGGAAGGAAGGGAAATCCAAAGGCTATCAAGGCTCTTGCAGCAGCCAGGGAAGCAAAAGGAAAGGCAAAGAAGTAGAACCAGATTAGGCCCTATTCATTTAGGGCCTTTTCTATGCCTGTAATTATTCCTTAATGCCAATATAATTATGATTAACTCATGGCTGTGCGGGTCGTGGCTGAAATTGAATGTAGAGGTATGGAAGGGTAGGGAGGATGCTACTGGATGATTATATAATCATCAATTGGTCATGCTGGGCCGGTCATTGGCTGGAATTGAATGTAGAGGTATAGCAGGGAAGGGATGGAAGCAGGATAGTCAGCAAGTGAACCAAGGTAGCAGCCCAGCCTAACCCGCTGGGCTTTTTCATGCCTGTGTTGATATCTTTATGATTATTTAATTATCTATAGGTAATCCTGGTCGGTTCATGGGCTGGGGTTTGATTTATCAGTATGGTAGGTTCCTCAATTTCGAGAGAACCACCTATAACAGCCCTTTTGATAGGGCATGGAGGTTTTATGTCTTTTCTCACCACTGTTACCCTGCCCAATGGCAATACCTATGGTATCCAGTATGGATATCTTCGAGGTTTCTGTAAGGCTGCTGGTATCAATTATGCCAATCTTCAAGCCTTCAGGCACAAAAAGGAAAATCAGTATTTCAGCATCTTGGCTGATACTGATGAAGGCACCTTTACCTTTTCTCCCAAGCTGGAAAAGCCTGTGGAAGAAATGAAGGTAATTGAGAAGGTGATTGAGAAGGTGATTGAGAAGGTCGAAGAAGTGAAGCAGGTAGGGTCTGTGGAAGATAGGATTAGGCCCTTTGTTGTTTTGGTTGATACTCCTACAAAGAGCCCAGCTATCAGAAAGGCTGTGTAATATGGTTACAAAGAAGAAAAGCCCAAAAGATAAAAAGCTGAATAAGTATATTGTTAGCACTTATAAATGTATTAATGCCATTAAATACTTTGAGGTTATGGCTGAAGATGAAGAAGAGGCGGAAGAATTAGCATTAGATTTGTTATGGCACCTTGATTACAAGGTCGAAGGCTTCAATAAATGGGATTTAGGTGATTTTGGGATATTAGAAATAGAAGAGAAAAAAGGAGAATAATCATGGCAATATATATTGGAATTACAGCACAAATAAATAATAGTGATTATCCAGATTCTTTATACATCTATAAATCAGATGATTGGGATATCATAACCAATCAAGTGCTTATGGATGTTTATTATGGTTTCAATCTGTTTGTGGCTGGTATTGAAACAGACCAATGGGAACCAGCATTTAAGCAAGTAGAGAGTATGTTAGAAGAAACATTTGATATTAAAGAAGCTTATTCCATATTGTATCAAGGTGTTGATAATTGTCTTAAATCTGGTTTGATAGAGCAAGAATATCCAGGTGTTTATTGGGCATTTATCAAGAAATAATATCAAGAGAAAGGGCCAGCCTAACCTGCTGGCCTTTTTTTATGCCTTTTTTTGATTTTTCTGCTAAATGCTTGTCATGACAGTCTTATTTTTCCTTGAAACACAGGCAGATTAGTCGATATACCATGTAGAGGGAGATAGACCAATGGCAAACAAAGCAGTAAGAATTATGGATGATGGGACAGCAGAAGAAATGCTATTACCCTACCATCTTGGTAGAAAATATGACTTTTCAAAGTTTGTAGATGATGATGGTTATATTATAATTTTTGAAATCTTGGAAGTAGATAAAAGTAAAGGTGGATTTCCAACCAAATTAAAAGAGGTAGCAAGATTACCTGAAGCTGTCTTTAAGAAGCTTTACAATTATCAGGAAATAACAGGTATTAGTAGAATTACAACAATAAAATTAGATAATCTTGATATTACAAAATTACATCCAAGGTATAGAATACTTTAAAACTAATTAACAACAATTAGAGCCTCTTAATTGAGGCTCTTTTTTATGTCCTTGTGCTGGAATGACTTTATTTCAGTTTTAAGCCCTTGTAATAATTTAAATGGGTAATGACCTACTTCAATTGATTTAAAGAGATATTTTTAAGCTTATTAAGTCCTTATTATCTTATTATATCTTAATGATGCCTATTTTATACAAAAATAAGAGCCAATAAGCATAAAGTTTCCATTTTAAGTCTATTAAGTATTTCATATCTAATGACCTTCATTATTTGAATAACCATTTCTGTAGCTATAGCCTGATAATTGAAAGTTAGCCATTGGTTGAAGTCTTGCTAATGTCTTTTTCTTGCAAATAGGACATTCTTTAATATCTGGTGCTGAATGATGCTCTATTACATCTTCCTGAAAATATAGACAAATTGGGCAAGCATAATCTGAAAGCATCTAACACCTATTATTTTTCTTTCTTTACAACATATTTAAATCTATCTTCTCTTTGGTGTTCATCAAAATCAGCCCTTAATTTATTTTGGTCCTCTCTTTGGTTCTTTAATTCTGTTGTAATAGAACCTATGCTAACCTTTAAATCAGTAACAGAATTAGATAGAGAATGAACCTCATTTGTAAACAAGGTTAATAGAATTGTAATTACAGCTAATAGAACAGGAACAATATAATCTATCATCTTTTTGGATACTTCATTACTCATTTTTAATTCCCTATTATTAATATCTTGTTCTATCTTATCTTACCAGCAAGTAATTACACACAAGCCATTACCACCATTACCACCATTAGCAGGACCATAACCAGTATAGGAACCACCTCCACCACCTCCACCACAGCCAAAACCACCATTACCACCATTACCACCAGCTAAACCAGCAGAGGCAGACATACCAGAGGAAGCACCACCTGTTCCACCATAGAAATAGAACAGCTTATTAATGAAGGACAGACCATTAGAACCATTACCACCAGCAGTAGGAGTTGTAGAACCACCAATACCACCAGGATTAGGTGGATAGAACAAATTACCAGCAGGAACAGTGAAGGAACCACCAGCAGAACCACCTGTAGAAACAGCAGGTAAACCACCACCACCAGTTCCACCAGTCACAATTAAGCCAGTAGTAGGTAAGGTTAAGTTTCCACCAGCTACAGTAGTTCCACCAATAATTCCAGCTTGACCAACTAAGGAAACATTGGTTGCTGCTGTTCCCCAACCAAACATACCTAAACCAGCAAGACAGCAATTAGCAATAGTAGTTACAGCACCAGCAGAACCAGCAGAACCAGCAGTAGCACCAGCAGCTACACCACCTCCACCACCACCTGAAGCAGCCATTAATAGGTGATTGGTTGTAATAGCTGGGTCTGGATAGATAGCTACATAGCTTCCATTACCTGTAGAACCAGCACCACCTACACCACCCTTACCACCATATGAAACAGAAACATAAAGAACATCAGGTAAGAAAGCAGCAGGGAAACAGGCTATAGATTGAGCAGCAGAACCACCTCCAGCACCTCCAGCAGCAGTAGAAGCAGCACCAGCGACAGAACCACCACCACCACCTCCAGAGCCTAATAGAAGGATATGGACCATGCTAATACCTCTGGGCTTAATCCATTGTTGCCATTGAGAACCACCAGTAATAGAGGTAGCATTAAAGATTTGTAGGTTATTACTGTATTGTGGTGGAAGGTTTTGATAATCTAACATTAAAATTATTACTTTCTATTATGAAGGGTCTGGTAATGCCCATGTTGGCTGTGTAGGATTAGCATTTAAAACATGAGAACCTACACCTAATGGAATATCTATTGTATTACCAGCTAAATCTGTTATTCTCTGTAAATTATCATTATAGGTTTCTTGGTATGCTTGTGTATTATTACTATCTTCTATTTCAATTAAGATATAAAACATAATATTAATACTTTCCAGCTATAGCTGTTAATGCCCATCCAGCAGCTACAGTTGTGCCTAATCCAGCTAATACCTTAAATCCAGGAGGTAGGGCAAAGTTCATAGGATAATCTATATCTACTGTTGCTGCTGTAGCTGTAGCAGTAGTAACAGGTAATGAAACCTCACCAAATAACCAGTTATTACCAAGATAACCATTAATGGTATCTCTTGTTCCAATTGGTGATATTTGAGTGTAGGAGTTTGTATTAGAGGTGAAGTATACACATTCACCACCAGTTACAGGACCAACAAAGATTATATAAGAAACAGCACCAGTTGAAGCTGTCCAGGCCCAGGCAATAGAACCAGTAGTGCCTGTTACAGTCACAACAGCAGTTTCAGTTGAGGCTGCTGTAGGTACTCCATATTGGTCTAATGCTACAATTTTAGCATAATAAGAGCCAGCTTGAAGTGTTCCACCTGTAGTAGAAGGTGTTCCAGTAGGAGTTCCTGAAACAGCAGAAATAGAAGAAGCTAATGTTCCTAAACCATTGTTAATATATATTCTTGCTACAGTTGCTATATTTGTTCCAAGAGCCTTAAATCTAATTCTCTGTATAAATCCACCATTAGTAGCATCTGCTGTATATACAACAGCATTATTAATATTCTGTCCTGTATAATCATTAGCTGCTGTAAGAAGTGTTACAGCACCTTCAGCATCCCCTACCCTTGAAAATATTGGTGCTGTGTTTTGTGTGCCTGCCATATTGTTATTTCCTTTTTAATAAATTAAACTAAATATAATGTTTGCTTAATAAGTAAATCTAAACCAACAGTAGAAACAGGAACCAAACCAGGGCCTATTAATGTCTGTTGAGCATTATTTATTGTTAATGCTAATGATGGAACAATAGAACCATTTGGAGTTGTATTAAACTTAATGGCTCCTGGTGTAGAGGTTCCTGATATTGTTCCTGTGCTATCAGAAGCAAAAGTAATAGAAGCAAATGGAGAATAAGTAGAAGCCTGACCACAGGCTACACCTTGAATAGTAAAGATGGCTTGAGAATTGATTACAGCTACATGGCTACCAGAAGCAGCATTAGATAGAGAACCAGTTAATATAGCTGGTGATACTGTAGAATGTTTATGTAGCCAAAGATTAGAATTATATGGGGCTGCTAATGAGCCAGTATCAATGATAGATGAAGATATGGTAGGGTTTTGATTTACACCATTTAAGGTAAAGGTATCTGCTGCTTCACCACCGCCAGCAGCACCAGCATAAAGCAAACCATTAGAATATAGGTTGGTTGCCCATAGAGTAGCAGTAGAGCCTACATACATTAAATCATTACTATCTGTTTGGAATGTAGAACCACCAGGAGTAGTAGCAAATAGGGGATAACCTGTAGCACCTGTGGTTCCTGTAAAGTCTGTTGAGCTACCACCTGTTCCAGTAGGTCCAGTTGGGCCTGTAGCACCTTGAATACCAGCACCAGTATTTCCTGTGTTTCCCTGTAATCCTGTTGAGCCTGTTAAACCAGTATTACCCTGTGTTCCAGCACCAGTATTTCCTGTGTTTCCTTGTGAACCTGTAGCACCTGTGATAGATGAACCTGTAGCGCCAGTAGCACCTGTGATAGATGAACCTGTAGCACCTGTGTTTCCTTGTAAACCAGTATTTCCTGTCTGTCCTGTATTGCCTGCACCAGTAGCGCCAGTGTTTCCAGTTAAGCCTGTGTTTCCTGTGTTACCTGGGGCTAAAACACCAGTTAAGCCAGTTGGACCTGTAGCACCTTGGTTTCCAGTTGTGCCAGTATTTCCAGCAGCACCACCAGAGCCAGTAGAACCAGAATTACCTGTAGCTCCAGAGTTTCCTACATTACCTGTAGCACCAGAGTTTCCTGTTAATCCATTTCCACCAGTTGAACCAGAATTACCTTGATTTCCTGTTGCTCCAGAATTGCCAGTTAAGCCTGTGTTTCCTATGGCTCCAGTAGCTCCAGAATTGCCTGTAGCACCTGTGACTGTAGAAGCTGGACCTGTAGCGCCAGAATTACCTGTAGCTCCTACACCACCTGTAGAACCTGAATTGCCTGTGCTTCCTGTGTTGCCAGTGTTTCCTGTTGGACCAGAAGCACCAGTAGCACCTGTGACTGTAGAAGTAGGACCAGAAGCACCAGTAGCACCTGTGTTTCCTGTTTTGCCTATAATTCCAGTAGCTCCAGAATTGCCTGTTAATCCAGTTAATCCTGTTCCACCACTATTTCCTGTTAGACCTACACCACCTGTAGAACCAGAGTTTCCTGTTAGTCCTACAGAACCAGTTGTGCCTGAATTACCAGTAGCTCCAGAATTACCTTGGTTTCCAGTTGGACCTGTGTTTCCTGTTGGTCCAGTTGGGCCTGTAGCACCTGTGCCAGCAGTTCCATTAGCACCAGCATTACCTGTTGGTCCTGTGTTTCCCTGATTACCTACAATACCTGTAGAACCAGAATTACCCTGATTACCAGATAGGCCAGTTAATCCTGTCTGTCCTGTATTACCTTGGTTTCCTGTAGCTCCTGTGTTTCCCTGGCTACCTTGACTTCCTGTAGCTCCTGTTGAGCCTGAATTACCTGTGTTACCCAAAGAACCAGTAGCACCTGAATTTCCCTGATTACCAACAGAACCAGCATTACCTGTAGCTCCTGTTCCACCTGTGCCACCTGTGCCACCCTGATTACCTAAATTGCCTGTTGAACCTGAATTACCAGTGTTTCCTGTGGCACCTTGGCTACCTGTGTTTCCTGTCTGTCCATTAGCGCCAGTTAATCCATTGTTTCCAGTTAAACCATTGTTTCCTGCTAATCCATTAGCACCAGTGTTTCCAGTAGCTCCTATAGAGCCTGTAGCACCAGAATTACCTGTAGGTCCAGTTACACCTGTTATACCAACATTAATTCCAGATGCTCCAGTAGGACCAGGAATACCCTCTGGACCTTGAATAGCTACAGATAGAACTTTAGCAGGAACAATAGCTGGTGTTGTTACTGTCTGTATAATTGGGGAAGGTGAAACAATAATTATATCTGACATTGTTAATTTCTTGTTATTGTTTGGTTAAAGCATATTCTTCCAGAAATTAATGGAGTTGTTATATTAGATGGACTTGTTAATAAAAGGTCATAGTAAGCTATCTTGCCCTTACCTGTAATTCCAGATACATCAGTAAGTGTAGATATTGTTTTTATATTTTCTAAATCTAATGTTGGTTCTGTCAATTGGGCTGCTGTAATGGTGATGGTAATAACACCTGTAGCACCACCTAAAGTAATACCACCAGAAACAGAAGATAAAGATAAGATGTTATAAGTATCTTCATCACAAAGACTACCCTTAACCTCCATCTTGGCTGTATAACCAGTAAGATTAATAGGAGTATTTGTATTATCCTGATAGGTAATGCTGCGCGAAAAATCACAATTTTTATTTACAACAAAGTCTGCCATTTATTTACTTTCTGATATATTAAGTAATTCTATCTTGCCTATCCTTGCCTATCTTCTTTATCTTCTTTGTGGAATGTAACAATAGAAACAATACCAGCAATTGTAGCTGTAATAGCTGTATCATGGTCCTTCATAAAGCCTACACAAAATAAAAATATAATAAGGCCAGATACAGCAATAAGAAGGCTACAATTTTTAGAACTGGCAGGGCTTTCCCTGTTGATTAAATCCCTAATATACTGAAACATATTAAGCAGATAATATGGTTCTTTTTACTAAATCAGCATGAATTAGGGTATCAGCCATTGAAGCAATAGCATCTAATAGGTCTGTGGTAGGAACAGTAGCAGCTAATGGAGCTAAATCAGCACCCTGTAAGCTAATAGAGCCTGTATAGGGGTCCTGTCCATTCATAGGGCCTGTAGGCAAAAAGTTGGTAGGCATAGTGGCAGCAGGAATATTTCTTTGAACCACATTTAGCTTATTACCAGAGGCATCAACAATATAATCTGTTCTTGAATACTGAATATTAGCAGAGAATGAAGCTACTAAATGCCCATTAGCATCTGGTGACATTGTTCTGTTAAAGCTGATATTGTTAGCAGCATACTCTGAAGCAAGAGTAGCTGAGGTGTTAGGTAGGGTTACTGACATTTTATTTCCTCATATAAAAGTAATTCTTGTATTAATATTTGATTCTTGCAAAACCAGGTAATCCTGTTCCAGCAGAACCAGAGGTTCCACCACCTTTTAGAATGTTCTGACCCTTACCACCAGAACCATATACTTGTGAGCCCTGTCCTGCATCATAGGGAGACACTCCACCAAGACCACCGGGCTGAGTGGATCCACCACCAGAATTATAGGTAGCACCATCATTTCCACTATTACCTGTGCAATTCCAGCCCAATTCAGGAGTAGGATAGTAAACAGTTCCTACACCAGAGCCAACAGCACCAGTTTGACCTGTAGCAGTAGCACCTACAGAGGCAGAATATAGAATGGTTCCAGAGTAAGAGCCTGTTCTAAAGTTTACTGTTCCAGAATCAAAGCTAATGTAATAGGTAGTAGCTGGAGTTACAGATATTACCTTTTGAATATAATTACCAGCAGCACCACCACCACCCGCCCAAGCCAAAGATGTTCCAGGACCACCATCACCACCTTTACCTTGTAGAGTTAGGGTTACTGAAGTAATACCTTGAGGACAAACCCAAGTTCCATTAGAAGTCCAAGTAGGAGTATTACCCTTGACTCTATTTGCAATTACAGCAGCTTGTAAACCACCTACATTAACATCACCACCAATTTCCATATAGCAATTGGTATTATTTGTTCCATCCAAATAATATGTAGTAAATGGATTACCAGCTAACTTAAATCCTACAGGTGCAGTTGAACCTGAACCAGCAGCATAGGCGGAAGAAGTAATTACTGAAGTTGTTACAATGTTGGCTGCTAAAGCCTGGGCACCAATAGCACCAGCAGATATTAGACCAGCAGTAATTTTAGGCTGAACTGTATTTGCTACATTCTGCCAAATCCAATTGGAACCATTCCAAAGATACATTCCACCTTTATCACCATTAGAATCAGTTCCATCTGTAGCATACCAATAAGGGTAGAAATTGGTTGGAGGTGTCCAAGCATACATTTGGCTTAATGTTCCTACCTTTGGGGCAGTAGCATTAGCAACAGCAGCCTGTAATGTAGCTGCATTAGTTCCAATGTTACCCATATGTAGAACAAGGTTATTATTATAGCCTAAATATAGGTCCATATTAGGATTAGAAGAATCCCAGGCACCTGTAGAATTACAATTAGCTATTTTTGCTTCATTACTTGTTAGATTACCAAAACCAATATATTGACCTGGATTATTTAGAATCAAACTTGCAGAATTAGCATTATAACCCATTACTGTTAATTGAGTTCCGCCAAATGTTACATTACCATTTGCTTGTGTTCTCATTGTCCAAATAGTTTGTGCTGAATTGAGAATACCAAACTCATAAGAAGAACTGGTAGGATTATTAGCCCAAATTGTAGTTCCAGTAGCACCAGACCAATAATTTGTAATTTGGGCACCATTAGAAACATTAAACCAGGAAGAATTAAAAGAACCATTTGCTGTTACATTTCCTGAAGTATCACATTTCATCCAATAAGAATTATAATCTGTTCCAATAAATGTATAGCTACAAGTATCACCACCACCAAAGATACCAAAAGCACCAAGAAAGACACTATTATCTGATTTTCTGGTTCCAAACATTTCAGACCATCCACCAGAGCCAGCCCTAATACCAACATATCCATAATTAGGATTAATAGTAATAGCTCTGTCATTAGATGGACCAATGACAACAGTCATATCTGTATTTAATTGAAGGGTAAGATTTCCATTAGAGGCAGATTGACCATCTGCTGTATTATTTGTAAAGAATTGACCATAACCACCAGTAGCAGTATTTCCAAACCTAATTTCATTTACACCATTATTACCAAGTTGTAAAACACCTGTTCCACCACCTCTTGAACAAAGTTGTGTAGTATAGGTGGTAGGATAAGAATAGTTAGCTATAGTTAATGAATTATAAGCATTAATAGTTCCATCAACCTGTAATAACAAGTCACCAGGAGGTGTAGACCATACACCAGTTGATGTGACTTGACCTAATCTTAATTTATGGTTTGTATTATCATTACCAATACCAAAATAGTTAGAACCTAACCAATTTCCTACATATCCTGCTGTTGTATAATTGATAGCAATGGTATATGGTGTCTGAGCCCAAGATGTAGCATTAATTCCAGAAGCTGATACTGTTCCAGGTGTAGTTATATTCTGATAGAAGTAATGTCCTGAAGAACCTGCTGTATCATAATGACAATATGAACTATTTAACATTCCAATCTTTGTTAAACCTGATGCTGTTTGAATACCTAAGTTATTTAAACCTACAGAACTCACCTGAACAGAATTAGGCATTAATAAAGCACCAGCAAAGTATGCTGAACCTGAACCTTGTAAACTTAGAACTTGAGTAGAACCAAGCATAAAGTTAATGGCGGTAGTGCTGGCAGTATAACTATTTCTAAAAGTAAGGGCAGTATTTCCTAAATCACTATAATCTATTGAACCTTGCCAGGAAGAGTTATTACCAAGTAAAATACACCCTCTTCCACCACCAGCACCGGAAAATTGACTCCAACCATAGAATAATGCTTGCTGATAACTTGCATTATTAGCTGTCAATGAACCCATGCTAACAGGGCCACCAAATAAGCTTTGTGCTGCTCCTGGACTATAAATAGCATAGGTATTTGTTACTGTTATATTTGGAATAGCTGTATTATCTTCAATCCACAAACCAGCAAGATTAGTTAATGTATTTCCAGTAATTGTTCCTGTTGTTGGTCTGGGAGCATAAAAAGTGGCAGAGTTTGTAAGTGTTGCAGCAGAATTAGCTCCTCCAGGATTATTACCTAATAGTAACTGACCACCAACAGCATATAAATTAGTATGTACACCACCTGCAACTGCAACTCTACCCCAAACACCATAAGAGTTTGTTATTGTTCCAGAACCTCCTGAAAGTATTGCAAATCCATAAGCTCCTACTACATAGCCAGAAGTGCTACTACCAGCATGATTTGCAATAAATCCACCAGCTATCATTTGAGCAAATGGAGAATTACCTTGTTCATTTATTGTTGAATAAACACCAAGCAAGCTTGGAGTACCAGCAGTTTGTGTTATGTTTAATACTTGTCTAATTCCACCTTTATTATTAGCAGTTGTAGTGGTTATATTTTGTACTTGGTCTATTAACATGCCATCAAAAGTAGAGTTTTGATAAATATTGCCAGCAACACCAATAGATTGTGTCCTTAAAGAACCAGTATTGACTGAAGTTGATGCTGTAGTATCAGTAAAGATTCCATCAACACTTGTTATTGTTCCAAGATTATTAATGTAGGATGTAGTTAATGTAGCTGTAGCAGGATTAAACTTTAATCCTGTAGAAGATGTTTCAAGAGTATTACCACCAGCAGTAGTAGCAAAGACAGGATAATATGTAGCATTTGTGCTATTATTATCTGTTAAGCTGATTGAACCACCACCAGTTCCAGCAGCCCAGGTTCCATCTGCCCTTAAAAAGTTTGTAGTGCCACCTGAAGAGGTAGGAACCAGACCAGCAGTAGAACCAGAGAAGGATGGAACAGATAAGGTTCCAGAGGTGGTATCAACAGCTAAACCAGCACCAGCTATTACAGCACCAGGAACAGAGGTAGTAGCTAATTTAGGTGTTTTGGTAAATATTAAATTATCAAACCATAATTCACCAGTATAACCATTTACATTAGCATAGACAATACAATATACACCTGTAGCAGTATAAAAGCCTATTCCAGATTGAGGTGTTCCATATGGAGCATTATAAGTAGTGCCAGCACCATAATAATTATAATAATTTGTTCCACCTGATAAGGTTCTCTGAACAGGTAGTAATTGTGTCCATGTTCCAGGTGTAGTATTTAAGCCAATTGGAACAGTTAGAAACATTCCAGTATGAGCATTAGTAATAGGATTATTTGAAGCATCATAGAATACAACACTTATAGTAGCATCATGTTGGCCTGGGAATGTTCCAGTATTATTAGGAACACAGACCATACCAGATAAGTCAAATACATCACCTATATTACATAAAATCTTATCAGTTAAAGCATAAGAAGCAGGAGTAATACCAGAATGGTTAATAGCTCTGACATATCTTGAACCTAAATAACCTTGATTAGTAGTATCATAAACAAGATTACCACCAGTTCCAGACATAGGGCCAAGTTCAGAGGTTCCATTAGGTATATAATTACCACCTGAACCTAAAGAACCATTGTTTATATTGTTAATAGCAGTTTGAATTGTATTGTTTAAATTGGTAATATCAGTAAATACAGTTTGCCAAGTAGCAGACCATGTAGAAGGAACAATGTTGACAATGGTATTAGCTACCAGCCATCCAGACAGACCTGTAAGATAAGTATTTAAAGCAGCTAAATCAGTAGCAAGGGTAGCATAAGATGAAGCAGGTAAACCAACAGCTAAAGCCTCTGTCTGTAAGGCTGTTTGTTCTGCTACCAGGCTATTGTAATCAGCATTAGCTATTACCTGTTGTGCTGGCGAAAGCTGATTAAAAGCAGCAAAACCTAATACAGTAGTTTCTAATGTTGATAATGAAGCATATGTGCTATCAGCAGAAGTAGCTATAGAGGCTTGAGCATAATTAAGGGTTTGTGTTCCTACTGTCTGTGATAGATAGGCTGTGAAGGTTCCAGATGGAATTACATTAGGAATAAGGCTGTTTACAGTTAATCCAGGTATGGTTATGGTCTGCCATACAGGATTGACAGGCATTGAACCTTGATAAGAAATATAATTTAATGTCCAAGAGCCAGCAGGACCAGGAAGGGTAAGGGCTGAATTGACCTGGACAGATGGCAAGCCTGTAGAAGAAATGGTAGGTAGAGAAAGGGTTAGATAGCTATTAGATAATTGATTGAAGGCAGGTAATGGGTATTCAGCCTGCACAGTAGGTCTGGGTAATACTGTTGAATCACAGCTAATTGTTGTGCCAGATTTAACATATTGAATCTTGGTAGACATTAGAAAGCTCCTAATGTCTTGGTAGATACAATATTACCACCTCTTAAAGTAATAGATAATCCAGTAACAAAGTTTCCAATCATTACACCAAAGGAATTAACCTTTACCTGATTAATAACAAAACCACCTGTTGTTAATCCAGGACTAAAAGATAAAAATCCTGGTGCTGTATCTAAAACAGACATTAAACCATCAAAGGTTAATTGATTACCATTAGATGTTCCAATGGTATAACCATATCTGTTATTAACATCATCATAAATAGACCATGTTAATTCAATTTGTGGTATGAAACCTAATCTTCTATTACTTTCAGCACCATTATACAATACAGAATTAATACCTTTTTCTTCCCAAGATAATTTAATATCAGAAGGTGCTGGGAGATAAAAAGTAGCTGTTTTACTTCCACTTCCACCAGGGTCTAATGTTGCTATTCTTAATGGTCCAATATTTAATTGTGTAGTCATTATTGATTAATCTCTAATAAGTAATTCTCTTGCTTTATCAGTTCTGTATTAAAGTAACATCAGCAGTTCCATTTATATAATCATTCTCAAGGCTCATTAATCTATATTGAATAGAGCCATTAATGGTTAGAAGTTGGAAGGGCTGTAAAGAATCCCAAGGTGTAGCTGTTGTGCTGTCTGGATAGGTCCAGCTTTGATTAGACAGGCTCCTGGGCTTGCCAAACCACATAGAAAGGGCATCAGACATAGCCTGGGCTTGTGATACATGCCAGACCATAGGATGTCCAGAGATAGTTAATAGCTTTCCACCATCTTGATTAGTTCCACCTTGGCTAATAGGTAATGTATCAGCATAATAAGTTCCATCTTGTGTTTCTACCAATGTAATAGAATAAAAATCAGGCCAACATAAGGTATTGTCTATTTTTGTTTGTAAGATATTGGTTATATTGGTAGCAGTTTCAGAATTGTTTCTGCTAATAATCTTCATTGTTCCATTAGGTAATGGATAGGCCATACAGTTTTGAAGCTGGGAAGCATGTTCTATTACTGATAAGGCTGTCTGTCCAGATGGATTAAATCTCTCTACACAGTAAGGAACCACAGTATCAACCTGGAATACAGAGCCTCCAAGATGCCCTATAATTCTTCCTGTCTTGCTTGGGTCCCTCATAGCCTGGGCAAAGATTGGGAAGCCTTCTCTAATAGGTTCTGATAAGGCAATTGATTTATTAGCAGAAGCAGCAGGAGTAGAAGATAATAGGTATGACCATGTTTGAGATATGGTAGAGCCTGAATTATCTTGAGTTGTTAAACCACCTAAAATAAAACATTGAGTAGAATTAATAGCTACAAATGTATTAGGATAGAAATTAGATACAGTTCCAACATCAAATACAGCAGGAGTAATAGATAATGTGGTTCCAGAATAATTTATCTTTGCATAAGCAGAAGAAGATATTAAATAGGCTCCATAAGGTGTAACAGCTAATTCTGGATTTACTATATTAGATGGTATATTACATTGATACATAGCAGAGCCAGTATCTATTTCTAATTTTCCATCTATGGTTACACCAAGAATAGAACCAGCAGGACCAGTAGGGAAGTTTGAAATGCTACTTAACTTGTTTGTAAATCTCCATGTTAGATTTGTGCCTGTATTCCATCCTGTTCCATTCCAGGTAGAAGAAACCACCTGTGCTGTATTAGAGGCTACTGTAAGCCTTCTCATAGAAAGGTAATCATAGAAAACAAGAGCAGGAAGAGTTATCAAATTAGATGTGGTGGTGCTATCTATCCATCCTGAAGGCATTTTGGTATAAGGTGCTGTAAATCCACTTATCAGAGCTACAGAGCCAGTATTAGGTGTTGGTCCATTGTCTTGTCCTGTTCCAGAGAAATTGTTATAGGCTATATTTCTCCATCTGGCATTAGCTGATAAGGTTTTAGTTTCATAGAACATTAAGCTTGAAGGTGCTGATAATAATTGGTTTGTCCAGTCAGCATGTAGGGTAGCTGGATAGCTGGAGTTTCTGTTACTTGTCCATCCAGAATCTATATTTCCTGTAAAGTTTGTAGTTATGCCAGAAATTAAATTACAGCCTGTTAATGTAGGCTCCATATCAGAAATAGAAGATAAAGAACATGAATTAGAATTATAAGGCTGTGAAGAGACAAAACCAAATATAGGTTCAATGGTTTGAGCCTGGGTAAATCTTGATAGGTCTAAATTGAAGGGTAGAGTAGCCTTTGTTAAGATGGTTCTAACATCAGTCATTACTACATCATTAGCTGTATCAGTGTCAAAATATATTCTGATATTAGCAGAAGGGTCCAAGTTTGTAATATCTTCTTTGACATAAATATAACAAGCTTCAGGATTTACAGCTAATACTGTATAAGTAGCAGAGTATGTTCCATTGACACAACAAAGAATATCACCAGGAATAATACCATTTACAGAATCTAAATAGATATAGCTATGGGCATTATCTTTAGCTAATACAGTGAAATAAGAATTGGCAGTTGTATTAGCAGCTTGAACAGTAAATGATTTTTGATAGAAGGAAGAGTAGACATTTCCACCACCTCCAACAATAGTTGAATTAGAATCTAAAGATGAACCACCAGAGCCAGCAGCAGTAGGCCAAGGTGTGTTAGATAAAACAATGGCAGATAAAACAGAACCATTAGCTACCCAATTAGGTAGACTTGCATAAGATAAATAGCCTATACCTGCTAAAGCCTGCCAACCATAAGAAGGTGATAAAATAACATCAATTACATTATAGGTATTTGCTACACCATTGGTTTGAAAGCTGATTTGGTCGCCAGGAGAAACAGCCTGTGTAGCATCCCCTACAAAGAAGATATAATTGTTATATTGATTGATACCATGATAATTAATTATCTCACCATAAGCAGAATAGCCTGTAAATGGGTATGAAGATTTAGCATTATTAGATGTAGGATTGGGCCTTTGCCATCCTGCTAAATATTGATTAGCTAATTCAATAGACCAATCTTGAGCAGATAATTCTATTGAATAACCACTTGCTGAATTATGCTGAACAATATTTGTAGGGTCAATGATACCAGTAAAAACAATATTGCTATCAACAGTTAAGGTAATGTATGGAGGATATAAGGCATTTGTAGAAGCTAATTGTGTCTGTATAAAGGTCCAGGCAGAGCCAGTAGGGTCTGTAAACTCTACTGTTAAATCACTTGGTTTAATCTTGGTTAGCTGGTCGCCACTATCTAAACTCCATGATTGTTTACCTATCTTTGTTACAGGATAACCAGTAACCAATAGGTTATTGCCTATCATAGCTGTGCCAAGGTTCTGATATAGATTTACCACCAATGACCGCATTATACTACCTTATTCCATCTTTTATAAACTGCTTCAGATATTTTAGCTTTATGTTCCTGTGTTTTTGGTTTAGACATTTTAGCTATTGTTTCTTTAGATTTTAATTTTCCTGTGTGGGATATAGACATTTTATTTTTTGTTTTTATAGACATTTGTTGCTTAGCAATAGACATTTTTTCTTTTGTTTCTTGTGATAAATTCCACTTACATCCTAAATTTGAACCAGCTATTTTACATATGTTGTATTCTGGTTTAAATATGTTTATACATTTCTGTTCAAAGTATAGTAAATCAACCTTTATAGGATTACAATTAGCAAGTATTTCAAATATAAAATTTTCTTTGCCATATTTATTAAATGCTGCTGTTAGATGTTTGTTGTATTTACCTGACCATCTTTTTTCAATGTTAACAGATGAACCAATATAACATTTATTGTTAATTGTATTAGTAATAATATATATTCCAGATGACATTATTAAACCTTATTTCTAATTGTTGCGGCGACCATAACTATTCAAATGCTTCTGTATCATGTTTCCAATTAATCTACTGGATTCTACAGACTCACCAGCTATTACAGCACCAGATAGATTTACATGAACAGCTTGACCACCAGGAGTAGCACCAGAGGCAGGAGAATAAGAATTAGAGCTACCCTGATAAGCTTGACTCTGGACTATTGCCCTATACATGGAAGCACCAGAGGCTACTAACTGCCTTGTGACTTCCATAAAATCATGCTTTGGCGCTATCAATTCAGGCCCAGCTTCACCCATCAGAGACAGGGTAGGGGAAGTGACCAAACCTCCTGTAGCATGGGCTGTAATGGCTTGATTGGCTGCTGAAGAGGCTGTGAAGCCAGATGTGATAGCTGCTATCTGGGCTTCAGCCAGGGCCATACCAGCAAAGGGAATGTAGGCATATGCTGAATAAGATTCGGCTGTAGCTGTGTCAAGAGCAGAAGCAGCTTTGGTAGCTGCTGCTGCTTTATATCCTACTGCTTCCTGGATAGAGGAAATAATTGATTTAGCAGCCATATCAGCAAATACATTAACAACAGATGATAAAATAGATTGAAATATAGACTTTATAGCCTGTCCTAATTTCTGGTGTTCCAATATCATAGAAGATATAGCTTTACTTGCTGCTGATTCAGCACTATTCCACATTGTTGTATAATATTTATTTTGTTCTTTTGCTAATTCTAAAGTTAGCTTATTCTGCTCTTGATTATGTTTCAGGGTAAGCTTTTGAATGTCATTCTTTAGCTTTTGCTCTTCTGCTATATCTATATTTCCAGCAGCTTTTCTTAATGTAATGCTATCATTAATAGCTTTGACTTCTTCATTATATTTTAATGTATCTAAAGCCTTTAATTGTGTTAATTCTTGAGTAGCTGATATAATACCTAATTTAGCTCTGTTTGATATATCTTGTTCTAATAATGTATATCTTGCTGCTGCTATTTCTTTCTCACCAGCTAATTTTTCTTGATCATATCTTTTATTTATTTCTTTCCATTTATTGTTTCTTTCTTCCTGCTCTTTAGCCATATCAATATCATTTTTATTCTGTTCTTTGATGGCATCATTAGCTGCTTTTTGAGCTACTATTTTATCTTGTTCTGTTCCTATAATACCTTTTAAAGCTAAATCATATCTGAAGGCTGCTAATTCACCTTCTTTAAGCAGGATATTTTCTCTTGTTTGTGCTTCTGTAGCACTCTTAACAGCTTCTCTATGTGCTTCTGCTGCTTTCTGCCTTTCTTCTGCTGCTTTCTTATCTTTTTCTGCTTTTTGTGGGTCATATGATAAACCACTACTATGAACCAAGCCAGCTCTAACAAGTTCAATTTGAAGCATTTTTTCATTTTCTATTCTTGCTTTTTCCATTGAAGATAAATAAGACTCTAATGCTTTTTTTTCTTCTTCTCTATTTTCAACAGTTGTTTTAGTTAGCTGTCTATCATTACCTATAACCTCTATTGTTGTTTCTGACCTTTTTATTAACCCTTTATTAATTGCATCATTAATAATAATTGTTTCATTTGCATATTTTAATGTATCTGTTTTAATTTTTTCTAAAGCAATAGAGTGTTGAATTGAACCATCAGAAATTAATTTCTGTGATAGTTTTTCTTGTATGTCTGTTTCACCTTTTGCTTTTGTTAGTTCCTTTTGTAGTTTTATACTTTCATTTGTAATAATATTTGTTTCATTACCAAGGTTTTTGCCTTCTTCTCTTCTTTCATCAATTTCTTTTAGAATAGCAGCAAAGGCTAAACCAGATTTACCAAAAGCATCTAATAATAGCTGGTCCCTGCTGGTAGCATCACCATATGATTCCATTTTGGATACTACAGCATGAATATATTCACCTAATGTAGCATGTTTAAGAGCATTTTCATCAGTAAAAACACTATTAGCTACTAAGGCTTCTGAATGTTGTTTAATGCCTCTTTCCATTCCTTTAACAATATCATTCAAATCTTCAGTTTTACCACCAGCTAAGGCTATAGTTGCTACCCATTCATTAAACTCCCGAGTAGACATACCAGCAGTAATAGAAAGCTGTTTATAATTTTCTACCAACTTACCAGTATTTTCAATAGACTTTGGTATTATTTCTATGATAGACTTAATGCCTTCTATAATTAAGCCTAAAGTCTTTTCAGCAGCACCAGCCAAGGTTCCAAAACCTATAGCAGCTTGAGCTATAGATTTAATGCTCAAATGTTCAAAGGCTTCAGACAGAGCATCTACATCTTGTTTCTTTGCTGTAAACTTGGCTATTCTTGCTTCAGCTTCTACCAGGGCTGCTACCAATGAAGCATTATCACCTTCAATTGTAACCTTCAAATTATTGTTATTGTCTGCCATCTATTATCCTTAATCTTCTAAATCTTCTAACCATTCTGGAGGCTGTGGAGGCTCTGGTAATTCCTTACTATTCTGAAATAAGGGCAGAGAAGAGTAATATAAAAGCTGTTGATGCCTATATATTTCTAAATCTTCCTTCTGTAATAAATCATCTAACATAATTAAAGCAATATCTGCTGGTAGGTCTAAAGCTGCTTCTAATCCACCAGCAATAGGGCTTAACTTTCTTGCAACTCCAAACCTAAAGACTGTTTCAGTGTCTTGGTTTTCATAGCTTGAATCTGATTTACTTCCTCTGCTGATAATCCTGAAACTATAAGAGAAAATCTTTTTGACCCTTGAATAAAAAAACCAAGCAGTTTTGCTACCTCTTCAGGGTCCATATCATAAGCTTGGTCTATAAAAGGCTGTAAGATATCCTTATTACCAGCTATAAATAATTTAAGACTGTTTTCATCTGCTAAAGAGATAGCAGCCATTTGAACAAAGGCTTTATTATCATTCTTCATAGCAGCTTCTAACCAGGGCTGTGCCAACTCTAACTTCCTCAAACTAAATCCTGTATTACTCATAATTCCTCTATATATTCTATTAAGTAATTCTTGCTTATTTAGACAAAAAAGAAGGGTCCATTTCTGAACCCTTCAAAGTATTAATTATTATGTTATTAATTATAGTCCAGCAGCAGTTACATCATCTGTTAGAGCCACTGGAGGCATCGGTCCTGAACCAATTAAGGTCATATCACAAATAGCTTCTGCTGTCATTTTGACTGTAGCAGCACTCTTTTTATCAATCTTTAAGGTCCAATCTGGAGTAATGGTAGCATATGGAATATAGATATTTCTGTATTCCTGAACAGCACCAGCAGAAACAATTTCTGAAGGGTATCTTATTAACATGGCTACATAAAGAGGCACAGACTGGCGACCAAGCATAACAGTCTTTCTCCCAGCAACTCCTGTAGCTGCTGTGGTGGTGAAGGTATCACCAGTGAGGGCAGAGAAGGCATCAATTATCTTGTTAGCATCCAAATCTTTATAGGCCCAGGTGACAGAAACTTCAGATACACTGTTAGCTACTTTATATTTTCCACCCATGTTAGGGTCATATTCTACTTTATCTTGTTTTACCTTAACTTCAATACCAGCAGCATCAATATCAGAGTAGATAGAAGGTATTAAAACCCTATCTGCATCTGTAGCTGCATCAGAATAAAAGAGACTCTTTACATTGGTTACTCTTACAGCATCAGAGGCACCTGTATAACCACCAGTAGGATAAGCTACAAGATAAACCTGTGCTGGTCCTACAATTTTCTTACTTTGATTTAATGTTCCTACAACTGCCATTTATATATCCTTTATAAAATGTTTTCTTCTATAGGTAATTCTATTTCTACCTTATTTTCTACTACTGTTTCTACTTGTTTAATTTCTTCTACTGCTTCTACTACCTTAACACCTGGAAGGGCAAGATATTTATCTACATCTGATTCTATTACTTCTATTTCTTCCATAAGAGGAAGCCATAAACCTTCAATAAGATAATTTTCTATTGTTGATATCAATTTCATTCTATTACTCTCTTATGTAAAATATTCTATTTCTAAATCTAATGAAGCACCACAGATTTGACCTTGGCTTATTTGTTCATTAGCCCATTGGATAGACTGTCTTTCAACATATACAGCTAAACCATTTAATGTTCTATCAGCTTTAATAGCATCAGATATAGAATTAATAACAGGAGAACAGACAATAGAAGCAGGACCACCTAACATTCTTAATTCAATTCTTAATGCTAATTTCTTCTTCTCACTATTACTTGAGCTATCATCATAAATAAACTCTTCTCTAACTGGATACACAGCTATAGCAGGTAGGTCTGAATATATAAGGTTTAGAGGCTCATCATTATTTATATTTGTTATAGAATAGGTAGATACAGCAGATGTTATATCTGATATTACCTGTGCTATAATTGCTACATTGTTTGTAAACATTAATTAGCCTTACTTATATACATTTTTAATTCTAAACCATTATTTAATGTGATATACTTGTTAATTTTATAATTAATATCATCAATCAATATATTATCATTATTCTTTATTGTGCCTAATGAGCCTGTAGCTATTGTAAATGTTAGAGAAGTATCATTTACAGCATATTGCTTATTATTCATCTGTAAGGCTTCTGTAGGTTCATTAAATAGAATACCATAGGTGGTATAACCATTATATTCAGCCTTGATACCAGCCTTTTTCATTACATATGTTAAATGTTTGCTAAATAAGTCATTCATATTCATAGATAACCTCTAAAGATAAAAGCCAGCACCAGTTTTCAGGTGATACTGGCTTTTATTTAATCAATTAGCTATTAAGATAACTTGAAGTTACCACATTTAGCAAAAGCATTAGGCTGTAATACACCAATGTCTACATACTGGCGAGCAGTAAGAATAGTGATACCTTCAGAGAAGCGAGTTTGAATGTCAACCATAAACTCTGTTGGACCCATTAAGGCAATTTCAAGATTAGAGAAATCACCAAAAATTAATGTGTGGTAAAGACTTGAAGCTATTGGAACATTGGTAGAGGTGAAGGCTTTGTAACCATTAATCTTGCCAGCATCAGCAATTGGGAAACCAGCACCACCAGAGAACTTGGCAGTAGTTTCAAGAACACCCATTAAACCAGGGGTAGTAATGAAAGCAGACTTATCTAAATCTACTGCATACTGGTCAACAAGAGCCTTTAGGTTATTAACAGAGGTAAAGGTAGGAACAGCAGAGGCACCAAGATTACCATTCTGGATGCTGGAAGCAGCAGATAGTAAACCATTGACAGTATAGGCACCAGTTACACCATTGATAGCCATGTTATCAATAGCTAAGGCAAACTGTTTAACCATGTCGCCTCGGAGAACTTCCTGGAGGTCAACAATAGATTCTTTCTGGAGTTCATCAGTTAGATAAACAGTAGAAACTAAAGCATGGGGTGTATAGGGAACCTTTACAAAGTCAACATAGCTATTAGTTGGAACACCAGAATCTTCAGCCTTGTTTACAACAGTAGTAGCTACTGACTGGCGAAGATAGCTTAAGCTACCAGAGCCAGAGCGAGTTTTAGCACCAGCAGAGAGACAGACAGCGCGGGCGCGAAGTAGGTCAAGGAAGCCAATATTCTGTTGATAGACAGCATTAGCCCCATATTGACCAGTAGTCATGTTGGAAGCAACAGTATCACCAGACCAGTTATCGGCGCGAGTGAAGAGGTCAGCAGTAAAGGCTCTTTCACCCTTTTGATTAATAACACCAGCTAAACTCTCATCAAGATTCTTAAAATCTCCCTTAATGGCATTAGCTAATCCTCGGTATAACATTTCATTAGTTAGCATGTTTCTATTTTCCTTTATAAGTATTATGCTTTGTTCTTTTGTATTAAGAAGCTCTTTCCTGGCTTCTGTAATATCAGTTGTTCTTGATAGAATTAAATCTATCTCTACTTCAGTTTTTAATTTTTGTGCTACAGCAATATTTCTTAAAGCAAGTAATTCAGTATTAAGTAATTCTGTTTTATCATTAATTTCTAATGACCTTTTATTATCTTCTTCATCTAATTCTTCATTAACTTCTAATGGAGTAGCTTCTACTGGTGTTTCACCAGCAGGTATTTCATCCTCTGAAGTCTCTGCTACAGGCTGTTCAGCCTCTTCTGTGGCTTCTTCAGTAGCCTGGACTTGCTCTAATGCCTCTACAGCAGCTACACCTTCTGTTAGCTCTGTCTCTATGGCTTCTTCAAGCTGGGCTTCATTAACTTCAGCTTCTTCATCTTCTGTATCTGCTCTGCCAACTCCTACAGAGTTATCAGCAGGTAAACCTACCAAGCTTCCTTCATATGGTTGCCATTTGGTTACAAGGAAATCATTAGGTGTATCTTCTAATTCAGCTTTTCTAACCTTATAATCAAGGATTCTATAACCTATAGAAACATCAGAAATAATACCATCTAAAATATCTTGTCTTACAGATTGGGCATCTGCTCTACCAGAGAAATAAGCATCACCTCTTAATTTCTTTGTATCAGAATCTAATCTGATATTCTTTAATCTTCCAACAGGTAATGTAGTATCATCATGATTAATTAATAGAGGTAAACCATTAGGCATTGTCCTGGACATATCAATATTGTCTACATTGTGTAGTAGTATTTCATTTCCAAAACTTCTTAAAACAGGTGTTTCAGAAGATAAAGACATTGAGATAAAGGTATTATCTTCTTTAGCATTATCTATAGCAAAGCTTCTTACTTGCCTTAATTTATATTTCATCATTTGACCTTTATATATGAAGTAATTCTATTTATCTTGTTTAAATTATTCTTTTATACTGTCTGGAGAGACATTAGCAGGGGCAGGAGAAGTTAAAGCTTCTCCTACTACATCCTTTGGTGCTGGTGTTAGCTGTGTATTCTTTGGTAGAACAGCTAATGTAATACCCTTTTCATTCTCTAATTCTTGTTCATGCTTGATATCATCTAAAATATCTGAATAGGTATAACCATTATCAGCACAAATCTTTGTTCTACTCATTGTTCTATTGTTAATAAGGGTTTCTTGTGCTAAAGCTTCTTTAACAGGGTCAGCAAAGGCAAATGGAACACCTGTAAATTGATATTGTTTATAGAAGTCATAACTTTCCATGACTGGAGGAAGGTCTAATGCTCCACTCGCACAGGCACAATCTAACCAAGATTCAAAAATTGGGCCTAATACCTGCTCAATGAATAGCTGTTGCTTCTCAAGGTAAAAAGCCCTTTCAATAATGAAAGCTGCTCTCATGCTGCTAAAGCTGGTGTGTTCAAAATCCAGAAATAAGCTATTGCTGGAAATGCCAATACCTGTAGCTATTTCCATATTCATAGCTCTTAAGAAGCTGGCAAAGGCTGTTGAGGGATGTTCTGCCTTGATATAATCAGCATCAACACCAGGAGGCAGAACCATACCCATTCCTGGCTCTATGGTGGTTTTCTTTGGTCCAGATGGAATGATGGTCTGTAATGCCTGCTCTTGTGATAGTTCTAAATCATCAGGTTGGGTTTGCTTATATTTAATAAAGGCAGAAGCTTCAATTCTTGCTGATATTAATTCAGCCTTCTGATATTCTTCCATCATTCTAACCTTATTCATTACAGAAGCTATCATAGGAACACCTCTTGGCGCTCCAATCATGTAAGGTTTAAAGGAATGAATTATATGCTCTGCTGGTTCATAGATATATTTAATAAATCCATCTCTGGGGTCATGTTGGGTAATACAGTAAGATAAGGGTTTACCATCTTCATTCTTCAAGATGCCCATATTATAATTTTCATGTTGGGTTACAATAAGCTGTTCAGCATGTAATAATTGACATTGAAAATTATATTTACCCTGATATCTCTTTCTTAATAATATTTCTCCATCAATACAAAGAGATTGAACCATTAAATCTAAAGCATCATTAAGGCTATATTGTCCTGTAACCTCAAAGTTCTTTCTATTACAGAAGTCAGACCATGCTTCTTCTATTTGCTTTGATACCTTTGTATTAATGCTACCTTTTGAATTAGGAACAGTAGATTTAAAGCTAAATCCTTTAGAACCTACAATATTATCCTGACATAAAGATACAAAGTGTGATATAACAGGACTATTTCTATATAAGTCTCTGCTTCTGACTCTTAATAGCTCTAATTGGGTAAATAATTCCTGTGCTGGAGAAAAATCTACTGTAGTCCATTGGCTATTCTGTCTGTTAAACATTCCAGACTCAAAACTTCTCTTACCATTAAACAGATAATCATTGAAAGCTAAATTAACAATATCAGTATTACTAATAGGCTCTGATTTATTTTCTAATGTTGCTTCAATGATTTTCTTATTTCTATTAAATATTGTTGGAAACTTCATTATCAATCTTTCTATTATAAATTAAAATAAACAGAACCAATGGAAGGCTTACCATCTTCCATTCTTACTCTTTGCATATAAAAGGCTCTTAAATCTAATAGACCTTTTCTATCTAATCTCATGGTGGTGCTACCTATGGTGTATTCCTGAACATCAGAACCAGCACCATCAGCAAGACATTTTTCTATATCATGTAGAGCCTTCTTATTAGGGCTTCTTGGGTCATTAACACCTTCTGCCGTTAAATCAGCCTTAATTAAAGCTTCTGAATAACCTAATGTTGTTTTAATACCTAATGGAGAAGTTAAGAAGGCAGATATTGTATATAAACCAGCTTTGTAGGCTGTGGTAGTAGCTGCTGGAATAGAAAATGTAAATATATTGCCAGCTACAGAAGAAGATGTAATTATTATTGGTGCTAATCCTTGCTTTTTAAATACATAAGATAATGTATAGCCAGTTGTATCTAAACTAAAGCTATCTACATTAATATAGAAAAGCCAATCATCACCAGCTTGATATACATTATTTTTAAATACTGATACTGACTCAATCATTAATTATACCTTTTCATATCTTTACTATAGGTAATTCTGTTTACCAACTATTAAAGGTTCTAAACTTGTTAATATATTCTTCTTTTAGGTTCTTATTTGCTGCTGAAACTGGCTCTGAACCTGCTGGAACCTGCTCTACACCTGCATAAACCAGCACAGGCTGTATCTCCTGTGGTTCTGTTGGCTTCTCTGCCTCTGTATCAATCTCTTCCAGGCTGTCTAATTCTGGTTCTGTATCCTCCGGAGTATTCATATCTACAGAAGCCTGTTTAATCATTTCTGCTCTTTGTTCCATTGTGTAATTCTTAAGGCAGATATAATAAGCAGCAAGGTTATAAGCTAATTCATCCAGCTTTTCATTTCTTCTACTACCAATCTTCTTAAATTGTCCATTAACCTTTCTTTCTGAATACAATTCCTTAAAGTATTCTTCATTACATTCAAAAGGAAAGTGTATGTATAAAGGTCCAGGCTTTTCTGTGGTTAACATCTGGAAGATATCAGTCTTAGCATTTTCAGTTCCAATTTCCCATTTTCTTAACCCTGTCTGACTGTCTCTCTTGGCCTTTGTTATGATTGGTTTCCCTTGCTGTCTTGCTCCATAGATACCCTGAACCACAGGCCCTTTACCCTTTAGGAACCTATTTACATGCTGGGTTTGGTGTCCCTGGGTATCAATCAATGTCTTTTCTATGCCTATCTCTGTTCCATTCTCATGCTTATACTTTGCATAGATAACTTTAGACAGGGCTTCCCAAGGTCCAGGTGTTGATGGGTCACCTTCTATTCTGCCTGATAGATAAACCCATGCTTCTCTATCTAATCCCCAAGCTATTACTGAATAACTTAACCAGCTATCCTGTGTATCTACAGCACAGGTTAAGAGGCTGGCAGACATAGGAACAAGAGGATATCTTTCTCTTCTATTATAAAGAATATCAGAGCTATCCCTATATAATCCTAAATCCTCTTCGAAGGGAAGGCCCAAAACTTCATTCTTAAATCTCATAATAGAGAAAATGTCTCTACTCTTATCTACCAAGAGCCATTCTTCTACAATCTTTTCCAAGGTGGTAAATGGAGAATATAACTGTGAAATATGAAAACCTTTTGTCTTTATTTCAGGATATGTTTCTACCCATTTACCAGATGAAATAGCTACCTTCTTCTGTGCTTCTGTTATTTTCTTATTACAGCTATTACACTGATAATAAACATCATCCAACTTTACCCTACAGTGTCCAAACCTGACATTCTCCCATTCAAGAGCCTGGAAGGTTCCACAGTGAGGACAGGGAATATGGAAATATGCCTGGGAACTGTTCAGGAACTCTGAATGTATGGTTTTCCTCTTGCTCTCTGCTGTATGAGCCAGGGTAGGGGAAGATAGAATTATGATTTTCTTGTTATGTGGAAAGGTGGAAGTTCTACCTATAGCCAGATCAATTGGATTCCCGAATCCTACAATTGGTTCATATTTATCTATTTCATCACAGATAACAATTCTGGAACTGAAGCCAGCAAGGGCAGCAGGACTATTAGAGCCAGCAAGCCTGATAGAACCACCTGTGGTTAGCTGTTTGAAATGTAAGGTATTGGTGCTTACCTTGCCTTCATTAGCTGCTAACTTGTTCTGTAAGACTGGTGTATTAATGAATAACCATTGTAATTCTTGTTTACTGAATGAATTACAATCCTCACCTCTTGGTTTAACAACTAATACTGGTGCTGGGTCAAGGTCTGAATAATAGCCAATGGCACAGGTAGCTATGAATGTTTTACCAACTCTGGTAGAACACAGCATTACTACTCTTTCTACCTCTGGATTGGTAATAGCATCCATAATTCCAGACTGAAAGGGTATAAAATCTGGATTCCATTTACCAGGAATAGAAGATTCTTCAGAAGATAAGATTCTATTTTCAGCAGACCATTCTGATAAGGATAAATTAGGAGGTCTTTTAAGGTTCTGAATGACCTTCTTAATTAATGTTTTAGCTGATAGCATTATCTATTATTTCTACTTCTTCTGCTTCTACCTTATTTATTACATTGTCTAAAGCATCAAAGATTAAATTATCTATTAGTGTTTTCTTCTTATTATAATCCATAGTGCCATTAATGCTACCAGAAGCCATATGGCCGACATTAAGCAGACTGTTCCTAATATCCAATAGAATATTACTCCATACAGTTTCAATCTCTGAAACCTCCATAAGCCTACCTTCTTTTTCATCTATCTCTAATTGTAGCTTTTGATTAGACAGGTTTTGGCCTTCTATCTTTGCTGCTGTTAAATCATCAACTTTCTTATACTTCTCTGGTTTGATAACCTTATTATTGATATACCATTCAAGACATTCAGCCCAAACATAATATTTCATTGACCCTTCAAAATGATAAGGGAATGTATTAGTTTCTTGTTTAGTCCAGACCTCTATACTCTTTGTTGATACCTGTAGGAGAGTAGCTATCTCTTCTCTTCCAAGGTGTTCCAGGTCATATTCTTTTTTCATGTAAGCCTATTAAAGACAAGATTAATGATTTGTATCAAGTTTTGTGTAGAAAAAGCAAAGCGTCTGCGCGGCACCCGCTAAAACAGAACCTTTTTAGAGGACCCGGCAGAAATAGCAGGTGGACATACCTTTAAGTAATGCCTTTGTATATCCTATTGTGCTGGCTTGTTTAGTTGTCATGTTGATTACTCTTGCTTACTTCTTTGCAGATGCTAATGCTTCAGACAATACTTGTGATGCTATGATGTTGTATCTATATTGAATAACATTGGTAGCTGTCTGATACCAAGCTATCTTCTTTGGTCTGTTAGAATGTTTGATTAAGGTATACAGAAGCCTTACACCAGTCTTTCTATTGGTGCCTCTTTTCCTCTTCCTATTATCATCTGGTGATGTTCTTTGTAGAATTAAAGGTGTTCCAGTTTCTTTGCTGTGAATTAAAAAGGTTCTTTCTAATCCCTGTATACCAAACTTGGTTTTATTAAGCTGTAGATTCTTAACCTTTAAGGGATTATCTGGACCAATGATAGAATTACCAAATACCTTTGGGTTAGGCATTGTTAGCCATGTATGCCCTTGATATGGTATGTGTTCAGCACCAGTTTCAAAGTCTGATAAGTAAGCTAAAGTAATAGGCATTTCAATAGTTACTGACATTCTTGTCTTGGTTGCCCATTGACCCTTATTAATCTTTACCTGTGATATAACCCAGGGCCTTCTGATATGAAGATTTTGTGAAAGCATTATCTTTTCATCAGTTTGAATCTCTTTAGCAACTGTATTTAAAACCTTACTGAGAATGAAACCAGATTGATTATCTTGCCCTAATTCTCGCAACTGATTAAGTATAGACTCTGAATTAATGGTAAGTTTTACTTGCATTATGAAGCCTTTATATATCTATTCTTAGCAGCAATAGACATTTTTAATCTTGTTTCATCTGATACTGGTTTTCTAATTCTGTTACTTGCAGCAATAGACATTTTTAATCTTGTTTCATCTGATATTATATCCCGCTGTTTAGCTATTTCTGACATTAATAATTTTGTTTTTTCTGAAAATGGATTTCTAAACTGTTTACTTGCAGCAATAGATATTTTTAATCTTGTTTCTTCATTAGGTTTTCCACCCTCACCACCTAATGTCTTGTTATATCCAACAGCGGGATTAGAAGCATCCGATAAATAAATTAAATCTGTTTCATATTCATTTAATAGTGAACCATCACAATATATAATAGGTTCAAAGGTAAAAGCGGTAGGACCATACTTATTATAAGAAGCCTGTAAATGTTTATTTTTGTGTTTATTATTTTTTAGCTGATAATTATGATTATACAGTCTATTGGTTAAATCCGTAGATTGACCAATATAAATCTTACCATTGATTGTATTAGTAATTTTATAGATGCCTGAGTTGTTCATATATAAGTAATTCTGTTTCTGTTAATCTAATATGCTGTGATTATATTTCTCTGTCAGTAATGTTAGTGAGGTTTCAATGATGATTTCTGGTAATTTTGTTATTTTTACCATATGCTGTATGAGCATTTTTCTATCAGAACAGTTATACATGCTTTCATCATTTATTACCAAAAGTAAGGCATCAATGATTGTAGAGAGTGTTTTACCTGCTGATTCTTTCTTTAATTCTGTTAAAAAGATTGTGAAGTCTAATAGGTTGATAAATGGTGAAATACTTGTTTCTGTATCCCATTCTTCATCTAATGAATAATGCTTATTTATATATTTAGTGCTTGCTGTTAATTGGTCCTTTAATTTAAAATTACAGATAAGAGTTAGATAGGTATATAGGCGACCATTTCCAGGTTTATATTTAGGTAAATGTTGTAAGACAATGAGACACAGATTATTAAAGACTTCAGTTTTCTCTAAACCATTAGCATCATTCATAAATCTAACATATCTGACAATGATAGACTGAAGCAAGGGGAAGCAGTAAACAAGTATTCTGGTATCTTCATTGTTAATTACCCATGCTTGATAAAGAAATTGTGCTACATCCTCTTTAAAATAATGAGTAGATAAAACAGTATCATCTAATTCATTTAATACATCTTGTTCTATCTTAAATACATCTTCTAAATTAAATAAATCCATTATAGCTACTTTCTGTTATTCTTCTTATTCTTATTTTTCTTCTTATATTTTATTATAGGTGCTGGCTTATTATCTTTATTGCTTGTCTTGTTATCTGGCTTAACCTTCTTCTCTTTCTTCTCTTCAAGCATCTTATTAAAATCATCAAAGATAGCTGCTATTACCTGTCTCATTTCAGAATAATATGGAGAGAAATAATAAGTAATTAAACCATCAATAATACAAGCTGCTATTTCAAAACCAAATGGAGTTGTATATTTACATACCTCACCAGGATAATTAATTAATCTGTCTATTATGTATATACAGATATTCTGACAATGTTTAATTTGTATTGGACTTGGTTGAAAGGTTGGATTGATAGGTAAATTATTCATATTAAGTTATCCTGAAATTAACCAATTTGTTTATTTGTATTGATGTTTTTTCATTATCACCAGCTTTTAATTCATTCTTTGTTATTATTATTAGATACAATTGGCTGTCATCCAGGGTATAACCTAATGATTTATAAGCAGAGAAAAGGCTATCACATAATAGTTTCTCTCTGTTAGCTGCATCAGTCTTTCTTATTGTTGCCTTCTGTGTCATCCAATCAGAATGTAGCATGATATGAATAGCCAGAGGTTCATTAGACCAAGATTTCAATTCAGTTTGGAGCATAGGATTTATTCTAATGTTCTGCTCTATCTGGTTCTTAAAGGCCAATTCAGATGTTTTTCTAAAATCTCTTGCCTGTTGGCTATGAATTAGCCTACCATTAGCTATGGTAAGGCTCTGATTGGTAGAAGGTGGTATCTGGTCCAGAGAAAAGAACATTAATTAGCTGTTCCTGGTGCTGTCTGTGCCTGGGCCTTTAATTCATTTACCCTTGCTTCTAATAGCTGGGAAACCTTTACTGTTAGCTCTAATACAGGATGTTTCTGCTTACCCATAGCTACAAGTAAGGTTTGTTCAGAGGTCAAATCTAATTTGTAATTTCTTAATATATTAGATAATACATCTAATTCTTGGTCTGTTAATTGTAAATTATTTATTGGTTCCATATTATTTATTCCTTTTTATATTTTGTTTAATTTTAATAATTTTCAACTTGATTAATCTCTTAATATCTTCTAAAAATCTTTGTTTATCTTTATCCATATTATTTATTCTCCATTGATTGATTTAAGATATTAATTACTTCCATTTCATGTTCTTTCATGATACCTAATAAGCTATAATTTATACCAGATAGGGTTTTACCTGCTTCTAATAAATCAGTCTTATTCTTTGCCTGTTTAAGAATAGCTATAAGGTCTAATGCCTTATGTGATATTTCCTTTATATCTGATAATTCTTGTTCTGATAATGTATTAATCATATTAACCTCTATATATTTAATTGTGTTATTTTTTTCAGGAATATTTATAAAAGCAGATAAATAATGTAAATAATTCCTGTAGCTAATAAAATCTTATATATCCATATTTTGATACCATCTTGTGTTATTAGGGCCTGCTGGGGCTTAATTACAGCATCAGAAGCAGAGATAACAGCTTGAAGGGCTTGAATAGCAGCTAAATCCTCTGTTTCTCTTTTCTGTAATTCACTCATTTCATCAGAGGTTAAAACAGTCCCAACAGAAACCACCTCTGTTAGAGGTCTGGTCTGTTGTCTTTTTTGAACTACCTGGACAGATACAGAAGCCCTATCCTTAGCCTCTGATAGCTTTTTCTTGACCTCTGAAATGACTTGGGGTAGGGTAGGGTGCTTTTCAGTCCTATTTAAGCTGTGGAGGTGATAATAAGCAATTGATGATACCAATAGGATAGGTATTAATAGATAGGATGTTAATTTTAGATTAATCATAATAGGTAATTCCTGACAAAAGAAAAGCCTTCACAGAGGAAGGCAGATAGAAAACTGAAGCTAATATATCTATATAATATATATATCTATAATATATACCTGTTACCCTTTGGCGCATATACATATGTCGGATGAAATGACCTGAAACAGAAGGGTTAATTTTCAAGAGGCAAAAATATTTTAATAAGAGGATAAAGAATAGGTAGTAAGAAGGGTAATAGAGTAGAAATAATAAAAGCCCTTGATTGGGCTTTACAAAAAATATTCTATATGTTCGCTCGCGCTCCATAATGTAATTCTGATTTTCTATTTTTTTCCTAAAAATCTACATTTCTATGTAATTCAGTCAGATACAATTTTTTAGGGTCTGTGTCCATTGAAAATAATTTAATTTTTTTTCTTCTACTCCTGCTTCAAGTTCCGATAAATAGGGTATGGACACAAAATGTCCGATGCTATGGACACAGCAAAAAAGTGTGTCCGATGAATGGACATAAAATTAAAAATATGTCCGATGAATGGACACAAACCTAAAAAATTAACACAATTAAATAATAGAAAAGGAAACAGACAATGGACCTAAATAAAATATCAACAGCAGCAACAGCAATAGACAAGCCAGAAGGTATCAAGGTAGCAGATATTGTTATAAAATTAGGTTTGACTCCAGACCAATACCTTAATAGAGAAGTTAGTAAAGCATTAAGTATATTAGGATGGAAAAAAGGTGACAAGAAATTGAAGGATATTAGTGGTAGATACTACCTCTGGTTTTCACCTGAAATTAAAACAATTAATGTAAATCATTCTGATTATCTAATAATGAAGGAAGAAAGGTCACAGTTCCTAAAAGAGAAGAGGGAATTACAAGCCAAGTTGGATAAGGCTACAATAGAATTAAGTCAGATGAAGGCCAGAATGTATGAAGATATGGAAAAGATTAGAGAAAGGGCTTCAATTGAGCAGGAAGGCACCTTAAAGCCACAGAAGGAAGAAATGAAGGAAGAAGTAAGGCTTGCTGAATATGATAAAATAGATGCCTTCTTTAAAGAATACAAAGATACAGAAGATACCAAGGAAGATTGGGAATCAGATTTTGAAAGAAGAATTAAGAATAGATTCATAATGGCAGAATAGAAATAATGTGTCTACCATCACAGCCAAATACCTTATACTACACCACAGGAGAAAACCATATGAAAACCTTGCTAAAATCAATAATCCTATCTACCAGCCTTATTATCACAGGCTGTTCTGGTGGTGGTAGCAATTCACCATCATCTTCAATACCAGTAGTAACACCACCAGTTCCTAATGTAGCACCTTCTGTTTCTATTCCCGGTGCTTACAGTGTTTCTGTTAATGAAGCATCTGGAGCTAATCATACACCTTATTATACTTCAATGCCAAATACAAATAATACAATTACTATTTCTATACCAAAACCTTCAACCCAATTTTTAAATTATTATTGCTTTTATATACATTTTGATACAGGGAGTGGAACATTAAAGTCTAATGATAATCCATATCCATTATTTAGCATAGAAAATATGGATGCTGATATAACAGGTTCACCTAAATATGATATTATTTCACCTTATCCTGGAAATGATACAGAGGTAGATTTAACTCCTACTACTGCTGGAATATGGAGATTTAAAATTACAGCTTGTGAACAAATAACAATGGTTCCATATAATGATACAGCACCAATTATATTAACAGTAGTGGTTACAAATTAAGTTTCGATATATTAAATAGGTTTACTCCCTTAAACCCTATTAATAATAAGTAAAATAAATTAGCCTCATTAATTTGAGGCTATTTATTTTTATATTCCTGTTTTTCTACAAGAATTAATTAGTAGATTAACAGGAATTATATATGTCATGTAAACAATACTTCAAGGTTCAGACAATAATGAAACAGGAAAGCCTATTTAATAGCAATACAATACCATCTGTAGAGAATATGGAAGCCATTTTAAGGTATGAGTTTAGGGATAATACCTTAACAATTGATATATTCTTTGAAAATTATGCCAATGGCAAATACACCAAATATTTATCAGGTAGACAAGAAAGAATTAGGTTCTATTCTTCGCCAGAATGGAAAGCCTTAAAGAAGGAAGCCTTATCTATCTATGGTTCTAAATGTATGGTTTGTGGCTCTACAAAGGATATTAGGGCAGACCATATTATTTCAAGACAATTAGACCCTTCAAGGTCATTAGATATTACAAACATTGGTATATTATGTAATGATTGTAATTTAGATTATAGCTATTATAACAAGAAAGATTATAGAACAGATGAAGAATTGTTAAAGCTATACAATTACTTAAAAGAGCAAGGGAAGGTAAGCTAATGAATTACAAATTAATATTTCTACCTGAAGCCTACATAATCTTTCAATGTCAGACCCTAATGGAAATGAGAGAGTTTATCCAACATCATCAGAACCTTGGAGCCTCTTTTAGCTCTGGGAAGTTTTGTATCCTGGATGTAATGGTAGACAAGGAAGTCTTGCTTTCTGACCTGGGTCTGTAAGCAGGGTAGGGTAGGCAGGAATTACAGCAAAAAATACTTGAAGAAGAGGCTTGACACAGCCTCTTTTTTGTGGTTCTGACCCTGAATACCAGATTGTAAAATGTGTAGGGTAAAGGCATTTCAGGATTTTCTACCCTACACCACCCTACATTTGCCTATTGGTGGTGGAACTCTCTCTTGGACATAAAGTATTGATTTAAAAGCACCCTACACCATCCTACAGAAAATATTCTAAAATACTTTGTAAGTCTAATGTTATCAATCATTTCTCTTAAAAACTAATTTGTAGCTGAGCCTCTGGTTTTGTCTCTAAATACTTAAAACAAAAGACATACAGATTTAGAAAATCACCATAACCTACACCGGAAGCTTCTTTGACAAACACCTAAATTAGTGTAATTTGAACTGATTAGGGCACAGTAATTTACAATGTAAATCTTTGACAAAATCATATCGAAAAAATACAAGTTGGTTTTCCTTCTGAAGCCTTCCCAAAACTCGATATAATTATAGGAGAATGATTTATGTCCAAAAAATCACAGAAATCCCCTAATACAAAGCTGGTCTATCATGCTGGTCTATCTACCAAACCATACCAAAATGATAACTATTACTACTTGTTTCAGATGGATAAGAAGAGATATGAAGGTAGCACAGGCTGTAAGATAAAGAAAGAGGCTGAACAATGGTTAAGAAGCTACAAAACAAAGTTAGCCTTACAGAAAGTAGATATTAAGTGTGATATGGGTAATACATTCAATGAAGTATTTGAAGAATATATCAAAATAAATAGAAATCAATTTTCAGATAAGTATGTTAAGAACATCAGAGCAGCATTTAAGCTTAATGTGCTTCCTTATATTGGTGAAGTTCCAGTAGCTACCATTACATCAGATTTGTTAAAAGAAACACTGAATAAGTATATTGATAAGGGAAACTCAAAATCAGGTTATAATGTAATAGCATCTTATGTTAGAACCATTATGAACTTTGCTAATAAACAAGATTATCTAATAAAGAAGGTTCCAGAGCTACCACCACTGAAGGTTCAGAAGAAGAAAAAGAATATTCTTAATGAAGATAATGTAATACCATTCTTACAGGCAATTGATAAACAGAATAGGCCAAAGATATCTGTAATGGTAAGAGGTATGCTTTATTTTGGTTTGAGAGAGAATGAAGCAAGATTAATGAAATGGTCTAACTTTGACTTTAAGCAGGGAATATATACACCAGACAAGACAAAAAATTATGACTGTCCAGACCTTCCCTTTCCTTCTGAAATGCTCTGGCATCTGAACAAGCTAAAGCAGGTTAATCCTGAAGGTAATGATTGGGTAATCCTTGGGTATGGTGGAAAGCCTGTATATGAACAATATGCCAGAAATGCTATTGCCCTTGCCTGTGCTACCATTGGGGTAGAAGGCATTACAAACCATAGGTTAAGGGCATCCTTCATTACCTTGCTTGCCAGAAATGGGACAGACCCTTTTATGGTAAAGGATTTGGCAAGACATTCAGACTTCAAAACTACCTTAATTTATATCAAGGGAGAGTTTAAGCCTATTAAGAAAGCATCTGATAACCTATGGGACAAGATGTTAGACCAAAATAAGAAAGAAAATATTAGCTAATCTCTCTTGACACTCTTGGCAGTAGGAGTAACCTTCAGTTAGTTAGAAGGTTTGCTTCTACTGCTTTTTTATTGAAAACTTAAGAAACTCAATCAAAACATGAGCTACTTACAGGGTAGCTCCTAACCAACAGGAGTAGTATGGAAAGCATGACTGACATTCTCCTAAATGCTGGTGATAACCTCATCAGCAGAGTTACAGGCAGAAAGAAGAGAAGCAAGTTTTCAGTAGTCCCTTCAATTCCTGCTACCATCCTTCCATCCTTGGCTGTAGAAGCAGCCACTAACCAAGAGGTATCAAACATGGCAACAATCACCTTTCATCCTGGCTCTGGTAAGACTGAAAAAGCAGCCTACAGGCTTGGAAAGCAGTTTGTTCCTGCTGCTGTAATCACTCGCATCATCGCAGAGGCAGAGGGCAAATCGGAACAAAGGAAAGCTGCTCTGGTCTATAGCAAGCTGGCTAAGAATTACAGCAGCTTCATTGAAGAAATGGATAAGGCAGACCTTGACTATGTAGCTGCTCTGGAACAGATGAAGGCCCTGAAGCCTGTGAAGGCAACAGGTGGAACTGGAGAAAGGGCAGGGAAGGTAGAAAAAACTGCTGAAGCTCTGGTGAAGGGCATCTGTAAGAGGTTCAAGGGAACACCAGCAGAAATGATTGAAAGTTTCCTGAAGGTAGTAACTGGTGAAGAGTTCAAGAAAGAGGCTGAAGATATCATCAGGAGTTACCAGAAGCAGTTTGGAACAGGCAATACTGGTTTCACCAAGACTTCAGGAAGGAAGGGAAATCCAAAGGCTATCAAGGCTCTTGCAGCAGCCAGGGAAGCAAAAGGAAAGGCAAAGAAGTAGAACCAGATTAGGCCCTATTCATTTAGGGCCTTTTCTATGCCTGTAATTATTCCTTAATGCCAATATAATTATGATTAACTCATGGCTGTGCGGGTCGTGGCTGAAATTGAATGTAGAGGTATGGAAGGGTAGGGAGGATGCTACTGGATGATTATATAATCATCAATTGGTCATGCTGGGCCGGTCATTGGCTGGAATTGAATGTAGAGGTATAGCAGGGAAGGGATGGAAGCAGGATAGTCAGCAAGTGAACCAAGGTAGCAGCCCAGCCTAACCCGCTGGGCTTTTTCATGCCTGTGTTGATATCTTTATGATTATTTAATTATCTATAGGTAATCCTGGTCGGTTCATGGGCTGGGGTTTGATTTATCAGTATGGTAGGTTCCTCAATTTCGAGAGAACCACCTATAACAGCCCTTTTGATAGGGCATGGAGGTTTTATGTCTTTTCTCACCACTGTTACCCTGCCCAATGGCAATACCTATGGTATCCAGTATGGATATCTTCGAGGTTTCTGTAAGGCTGCTGGTATCAATTATGCCAATCTTCAAGCCTTCAGGCACAAAAAGGAAAATCAGTATTTCAGCATCTTGGCTGATACTGATGAAGGCACCTTTACCTTTTCTCCCAAGCTGGAAAAGCCTGTGGAAGAAATGAAGGTAATTGAGAAGGTGATTGAGAAGGTGATTGAGAAGGTCGAAGAAGTGAAGCAGGTAGGGTCTGTGGAAGATAGGATTAGGCCCTTTGTTGTTTTGGTTGATACTCCTACAAAGAGCCCAGCTATCAGAAAGGCTGTGTAATATGGTTACAAAGAAGAAAAGCCCAAAAGATAAAAAGCTGAATAAGTATATTGTTAGCACTTATAAATGTATTAATGCCATTAAATACTTTGAGGTTATGGCTGAAGATGAAGAAGAGGCGGAAGAATTAGCATTAGATTTGTTATGGCACCTTGATTACAAGGTCGAAGGCTTCAATAAATGGGATTTAGGTGATTTTGGGATATTAGAAATAGAAGAGAAAAAAGGAGAATAATCATGGCAATATATATTGGAATTACAGCACAAATAAATAATAGTGATTATCCAGATTCTTTATACATCTATAAATCAGATGATTGGGATATCATAACCAATCAAGTGCTTATGGATGTTTATTATGGTTTCAATCTGTTTGTGGCTGGTATTGAAACAGACCAATGGGAACCAGCATTTAAGCAAGTAGAGAGTATGTTAGAAGAAACATTTGATATTAAAGAAGCTTATTCCATATTGTATCAAGGTGTTGATAATTGTCTTAAATCTGGTTTGATAGAGCAAGAATATCCAGGTGTTTATTGGGCATTTATCAAGAAATAATATCAAGAGAAAGGGCCAGCCTAACCTGCTGGCCTTTTTTTATGCCTTTTTTTGATTTTTCTGCTAAATGCTTGTCATGACAGTCTTATTTTTCCTTGAAACACAGGCAGATTAGTCGATATACCATGTAGAGGGAGATAGACCAATGGCAAACAAAGCAGTAAGAATTATGGATGATGGGACAGCAGAAGAAATGCTATTACCCTACCATCTTGGTAGAAAATATGACTTTTCAAAGTTTGTAGATGATGATGGTTATATTATAATTTTTGAAATCTTGGAAGTAGATAAAAGTAAAGGTGGATTTCCAACCAAATTAAAAGAGGTAGCAAGATTACCTGAAGCTGTCTTTAAGAAGCTTTACAATTATCAGGAAATAACAGGTATTAGTAGAATTACAACAATAAAATTAGATAATCTTGATATTACAAAATTACATCCAAGGTATAGAATACTTTAAAACTAATTAACAACAATTAGAGCCTCTTAATTGAGGCTCTTTTTTATGTCCTTGTGCTGGAATGACTTTATTTCAGTTTTAAGCCCTTGTAATAATTTAAATGGGTAATGACCTACTTCAATTGATTTAAAGAGATATTTTTAAGCTTATTAAGTCCTTATTATCTTATTATATCTTAATGATGCCTATTTTATACAAAAATAAGAGCCAATAAGCATAAAGTTTCCATTTTAAGTCTATTAAGTATTTCATATCTAATGACCTTCATTATTTGAATAACCATTTCTGTAGCTATAGCCTGATAATTGAAAGTTAGCCATTGGTTGAAGTCTTGCTAATGTCTTTTTCTTGCAAATAGGACATTCTTTAATATCTGGTGCTGAATGATGCTCTATTACATCTTCCTGAAAATATAGACAAATTGGGCAAGCATAATCTGAAAGCATCTAACACCTATTATTTTTCTTTCTTTACAACATATTTAAATCTATCTTCTCTTTGGTGTTCATCAAAATCAGCCCTTAATTTATTTTGGTCCTCTCTTTGGTTCTTTAATTCTGTTGTAATAGAACCTATGCTAACCTTTAAATCAGTAACAGAATTAGATAGAGAATGAACCTCATTTGTAAACAAGGTTAATAGAATTGTAATTACAGCTAATAGAACAGGAACAATATAATCTATCATCTTTTTGGATACTTCATTACTCATTTTTAATTCCCTATTATTAATATCTTGTTCTATCTTATCTTACCAGCAAGTAATTACACACAAGCCATTACCACCATTACCACCATTAGCAGGACCATAACCAGTATAGGAACCACCTCCACCACCTCCACCACAGCCAAAACCACCATTACCACCATTACCACCAGCTAAACCAGCAGAGGCAGACATACCAGAGGAAGCACCACCTGTTCCACCATAGAAATAGAACAGCTTATTAATGAAGGACAGACCATTAGAACCATTACCACCAGCAGTAGGAGTTGTAGAACCACCAATACCACCAGGATTAGGTGGATAGAACAAATTACCAGCAGGAACAGTGAAGGAACCACCAGCAGAACCACCTGTAGAAACAGCAGGTAAACCACCACCACCAGTTCCACCAGTCACAATTAAGCCAGTAGTAGGTAAGGTTAAGTTTCCACCAGCTACAGTAGTTCCACCAATAATTCCAGCTTGACCAACTAAGGAAACATTGGTTGCTGCTGTTCCCCAACCAAACATACCTAAACCAGCAAGACAGCAATTAGCAATAGTAGTTACAGCACCAGCAGAACCAGCAGAACCAGCAGTAGCACCAGCAGCTACACCACCTCCACCACCACCTGAAGCAGCCATTAATAGGTGATTGGTTGTAATAGCTGGGTCTGGATAGATAGCTACATAGCTTCCATTACCTGTAGAACCAGCACCACCTACACCACCCTTACCACCATATGAAACAGAAACATAAAGAACATCAGGTAAGAAAGCAGCAGGGAAACAGGCTATAGATTGAGCAGCAGAACCACCTCCAGCACCTCCAGCAGCAGTAGAAGCAGCACCAGCGACAGAACCACCACCACCACCTCCAGAGCCTAATAGAAGGATATGGACCATGCTAATACCTCTGGGCTTAATCCATTGTTGCCATTGAGAACCACCAGTAATAGAGGTAGCATTAAAGATTTGTAGGTTATTACTGTATTGTGGTGGAAGGTTTTGATAATCTAACATTAAAATTATTACTTTCTATTATGAAGGGTCTGGTAATGCCCATGTTGGCTGTGTAGGATTAGCATTTAAAACATGAGAACCTACACCTAATGGAATATCTATTGTATTACCAGCTAAATCTGTTATTCTCTGTAAATTATCATTATAGGTTTCTTGGTATGCTTGTGTATTATTACTATCTTCTATTTCAATTAAGATATAAAACATAATATTAATACTTTCCAGCTATAGCTGTTAATGCCCATCCAGCAGCTACAGTTGTGCCTAATCCAGCTAATACCTTAAATCCAGGAGGTAGGGCAAAGTTCATAGGATAATCTATATCTACTGTTGCTGCTGTAGCTGTAGCAGTAGTAACAGGTAATGAAACCTCACCAAATAACCAGTTATTACCAAGATAACCATTAATGGTATCTCTTGTTCCAATTGGTGATATTTGAGTGTAGGAGTTTGTATTAGAGGTGAAGTATACACATTCACCACCAGTTACAGGACCAACAAAGATTATATAAGAAACAGCACCAGTTGAAGCTGTCCAGGCCCAGGCAATAGAACCAGTAGTGCCTGTTACAGTCACAACAGCAGTTTCAGTTGAGGCTGCTGTAGGTACTCCATATTGGTCTAATGCTACAATTTTAGCATAATAAGAGCCAGCTTGAAGTGTTCCACCTGTAGTAGAAGGTGTTCCAGTAGGAGTTCCTGAAACAGCAGAAATAGAAGAAGCTAATGTTCCTAAACCATTGTTAATATATATTCTTGCTACAGTTGCTATATTTGTTCCAAGAGCCTTAAATCTAATTCTCTGTATAAATCCACCATTAGTAGCATCTGCTGTATATACAACAGCATTATTAATATTCTGTCCTGTATAATCATTAGCTGCTGTAAGAAGTGTTACAGCACCTTCAGCATCCCCTACCCTTGAAAATATTGGTGCTGTGTTTTGTGTGCCTGCCATATTGTTATTTCCTTTTTAATAAATTAAACTAAATATAATGTTTGCTTAATAAGTAAATCTAAACCAACAGTAGAAACAGGAACCAAACCAGGGCCTATTAATGTCTGTTGAGCATTATTTATTGTTAATGCTAATGATGGAACAATAGAACCATTTGGAGTTGTATTAAACTTAATGGCTCCTGGTGTAGAGGTTCCTGATATTGTTCCTGTGCTATCAGAAGCAAAAGTAATAGAAGCAAATGGAGAATAAGTAGAAGCCTGACCACAGGCTACACCTTGAATAGTAAAGATGGCTTGAGAATTGATTACAGCTACATGGCTACCAGAAGCAGCATTAGATAGAGAACCAGTTAATATAGCTGGTGATACTGTAGAATGTTTATGTAGCCAAAGATTAGAATTATATGGGGCTGCTAATGAGCCAGTATCAATGATAGATGAAGATATGGTAGGGTTTTGATTTACACCATTTAAGGTAAAGGTATCTGCTGCTTCACCACCGCCAGCAGCACCAGCATAAAGCAAACCATTAGAATATAGGTTGGTTGCCCATAGAGTAGCAGTAGAGCCTACATACATTAAATCATTACTATCTGTTTGGAATGTAGAACCACCAGGAGTAGTAGCAAATAGGGGATAACCTGTAGCACCTGTGGTTCCTGTAAAGTCTGTTGAGCTACCACCTGTTCCAGTAGGTCCAGTTGGGCCTGTAGCACCTTGAATACCAGCACCAGTATTTCCTGTGTTTCCCTGTAATCCTGTTGAGCCTGTTAAACCAGTATTACCCTGTGTTCCAGCACCAGTATTTCCTGTGTTTCCTTGTGAACCTGTAGCACCTGTGATAGATGAACCTGTAGCGCCAGTAGCACCTGTGATAGATGAACCTGTAGCACCTGTGTTTCCTTGTAAACCAGTATTTCCTGTCTGTCCTGTATTGCCTGCACCAGTAGCGCCAGTGTTTCCAGTTAAGCCTGTGTTTCCTGTGTTACCTGGGGCTAAAACACCAGTTAAGCCAGTTGGACCTGTAGCACCTTGGTTTCCAGTTGTGCCAGTATTTCCAGCAGCACCACCAGAGCCAGTAGAACCAGAATTACCTGTAGCTCCAGAGTTTCCTACATTACCTGTAGCACCAGAGTTTCCTGTTAATCCATTTCCACCAGTTGAACCAGAATTACCTTGATTTCCTGTTGCTCCAGAATTGCCAGTTAAGCCTGTGTTTCCTATGGCTCCAGTAGCTCCAGAATTGCCTGTAGCACCTGTGACTGTAGAAGCTGGACCTGTAGCGCCAGAATTACCTGTAGCTCCTACACCACCTGTAGAACCTGAATTGCCTGTGCTTCCTGTGTTGCCAGTGTTTCCTGTTGGACCAGAAGCACCAGTAGCACCTGTGACTGTAGAAGTAGGACCAGAAGCACCAGTAGCACCTGTGTTTCCTGTTTTGCCTATAATTCCAGTAGCTCCAGAATTGCCTGTTAATCCAGTTAATCCTGTTCCACCACTATTTCCTGTTAGACCTACACCACCTGTAGAACCAGAGTTTCCTGTTAGTCCTACAGAACCAGTTGTGCCTGAATTACCAGTAGCTCCAGAATTACCTTGGTTTCCAGTTGGACCTGTGTTTCCTGTTGGTCCAGTTGGGCCTGTAGCACCTGTGCCAGCAGTTCCATTAGCACCAGCATTACCTGTTGGTCCTGTGTTTCCCTGATTACCTACAATACCTGTAGAACCAGAATTACCCTGATTACCAGATAGGCCAGTTAATCCTGTCTGTCCTGTATTACCTTGGTTTCCTGTAGCTCCTGTGTTTCCCTGGCTACCTTGACTTCCTGTAGCTCCTGTTGAGCCTGAATTACCTGTGTTACCCAAAGAACCAGTAGCACCTGAATTTCCCTGATTACCAACAGAACCAGCATTACCTGTAGCTCCTGTTCCACCTGTGCCACCTGTGCCACCCTGATTACCTAAATTGCCTGTTGAACCTGAATTACCAGTGTTTCCTGTGGCACCTTGGCTACCTGTGTTTCCTGTCTGTCCATTAGCGCCAGTTAATCCATTGTTTCCAGTTAAACCATTGTTTCCTGCTAATCCATTAGCACCAGTGTTTCCAGTAGCTCCTATAGAGCCTGTAGCACCAGAATTACCTGTAGGTCCAGTTACACCTGTTATACCAACATTAATTCCAGATGCTCCAGTAGGACCAGGAATACCCTCTGGACCTTGAATAGCTACAGATAGAACTTTAGCAGGAACAATAGCTGGTGTTGTTACTGTCTGTATAATTGGGGAAGGTGAAACAATAATTATATCTGACATTGTTAATTTCTTGTTATTGTTTGGTTAAAGCATATTCTTCCAGAAATTAATGGAGTTGTTATATTAGATGGACTTGTTAATAAAAGGTCATAGTAAGCTATCTTGCCCTTACCTGTAATTCCAGATACATCAGTAAGTGTAGATATTGTTTTTATATTTTCTAAATCTAATGTTGGTTCTGTCAATTGGGCTGCTGTAATGGTGATGGTAATAACACCTGTAGCACCACCTAAAGTAATACCACCAGAAACAGAAGATAAAGATAAGATGTTATAAGTATCTTCATCACAAAGACTACCCTTAACCTCCATCTTGGCTGTATAACCAGTAAGATTAATAGGAGTATTTGTATTATCCTGATAGGTAATGCTGCGCGAAAAATCACAATTTTTATTTACAACAAAGTCTGCCATTTATTTACTTTCTGATATATTAAGTAATTCTATCTTGCCTATCCTTGCCTATCTTCTTTATCTTCTTTGTGGAATGTAACAATAGAAACAATACCAGCAATTGTAGCTGTAATAGCTGTATCATGGTCCTTCATAAAGCCTACACAAAATAAAAATATAATAAGGCCAGATACAGCAATAAGAAGGCTACAATTTTTAGAACTGGCAGGGCTTTCCCTGTTGATTAAATCCCTAATATACTGAAACATATTAAGCAGATAATATGGTTCTTTTTACTAAATCAGCATGAATTAGGGTATCAGCCATTGAAGCAATAGCATCTAATAGGTCTGTGGTAGGAACAGTAGCAGCTAATGGAGCTAAATCAGCACCCTGTAAGCTAATAGAGCCTGTATAGGGGTCCTGTCCATTCATAGGGCCTGTAGGCAAAAAGTTGGTAGGCATAGTGGCAGCAGGAATATTTCTTTGAACCACATTTAGCTTATTACCAGAGGCATCAACAATATAATCTGTTCTTGAATACTGAATATTAGCAGAGAATGAAGCTACTAAATGCCCATTAGCATCTGGTGACATTGTTCTGTTAAAGCTGATATTGTTAGCAGCATACTCTGAAGCAAGAGTAGCTGAGGTGTTAGGTAGGGTTACTGACATTTTATTTCCTCATATAAAAGTAATTCTTGTATTAATATTTGATTCTTGCAAAACCAGGTAATCCTGTTCCAGCAGAACCAGAGGTTCCACCACCTTTTAGAATGTTCTGACCCTTACCACCAGAACCATATACTTGTGAGCCCTGTCCTGCATCATAGGGAGACACTCCACCAAGACCACCGGGCTGAGTGGATCCACCACCAGAATTATAGGTAGCACCATCATTTCCACTATTACCTGTGCAATTCCAGCCCAATTCAGGAGTAGGATAGTAAACAGTTCCTACACCAGAGCCAACAGCACCAGTTTGACCTGTAGCAGTAGCACCTACAGAGGCAGAATATAGAATGGTTCCAGAGTAAGAGCCTGTTCTAAAGTTTACTGTTCCAGAATCAAAGCTAATGTAATAGGTAGTAGCTGGAGTTACAGATATTACCTTTTGAATATAATTACCAGCAGCACCACCACCACCCGCCCAAGCCAAAGATGTTCCAGGACCACCATCACCACCTTTACCTTGTAGAGTTAGGGTTACTGAAGTAATACCTTGAGGACAAACCCAAGTTCCATTAGAAGTCCAAGTAGGAGTATTACCCTTGACTCTATTTGCAATTACAGCAGCTTGTAAACCACCTACATTAACATCACCACCAATTTCCATATAGCAATTGGTATTATTTGTTCCATCCAAATAATATGTAGTAAATGGATTACCAGCTAACTTAAATCCTACAGGTGCAGTTGAACCTGAACCAGCAGCATAGGCGGAAGAAGTAATTACTGAAGTTGTTACAATGTTGGCTGCTAAAGCCTGGGCACCAATAGCACCAGCAGATATTAGACCAGCAGTAATTTTAGGCTGAACTGTATTTGCTACATTCTGCCAAATCCAATTGGAACCATTCCAAAGATACATTCCACCTTTATCACCATTAGAATCAGTTCCATCTGTAGCATACCAATAAGGGTAGAAATTGGTTGGAGGTGTCCAAGCATACATTTGGCTTAATGTTCCTACCTTTGGGGCAGTAGCATTAGCAACAGCAGCCTGTAATGTAGCTGCATTAGTTCCAATGTTACCCATATGTAGAACAAGGTTATTATTATAGCCTAAATATAGGTCCATATTAGGATTAGAAGAATCCCAGGCACCTGTAGAATTACAATTAGCTATTTTTGCTTCATTACTTGTTAGATTACCAAAACCAATATATTGACCTGGATTATTTAGAATCAAACTTGCAGAATTAGCATTATAACCCATTACTGTTAATTGAGTTCCGCCAAATGTTACATTACCATTTGCTTGTGTTCTCATTGTCCAAATAGTTTGTGCTGAATTGAGAATACCAAACTCATAAGAAGAACTGGTAGGATTATTAGCCCAAATTGTAGTTCCAGTAGCACCAGACCAATAATTTGTAATTTGGGCACCATTAGAAACATTAAACCAGGAAGAATTAAAAGAACCATTTGCTGTTACATTTCCTGAAGTATCACATTTCATCCAATAAGAATTATAATCTGTTCCAATAAATGTATAGCTACAAGTATCACCACCACCAAAGATACCAAAAGCACCAAGAAAGACACTATTATCTGATTTTCTGGTTCCAAACATTTCAGACCATCCACCAGAGCCAGCCCTAATACCAACATATCCATAATTAGGATTAATAGTAATAGCTCTGTCATTAGATGGACCAATGACAACAGTCATATCTGTATTTAATTGAAGGGTAAGATTTCCATTAGAGGCAGATTGACCATCTGCTGTATTATTTGTAAAGAATTGACCATAACCACCAGTAGCAGTATTTCCAAACCTAATTTCATTTACACCATTATTACCAAGTTGTAAAACACCTGTTCCACCACCTCTTGAACAAAGTTGTGTAGTATAGGTGGTAGGATAAGAATAGTTAGCTATAGTTAATGAATTATAAGCATTAATAGTTCCATCAACCTGTAATAACAAGTCACCAGGAGGTGTAGACCATACACCAGTTGATGTGACTTGACCTAATCTTAATTTATGGTTTGTATTATCATTACCAATACCAAAATAGTTAGAACCTAACCAATTTCCTACATATCCTGCTGTTGTATAATTGATAGCAATGGTATATGGTGTCTGAGCCCAAGATGTAGCATTAATTCCAGAAGCTGATACTGTTCCAGGTGTAGTTATATTCTGATAGAAGTAATGTCCTGAAGAACCTGCTGTATCATAATGACAATATGAACTATTTAACATTCCAATCTTTGTTAAACCTGATGCTGTTTGAATACCTAAGTTATTTAAACCTACAGAACTCACCTGAACAGAATTAGGCATTAATAAAGCACCAGCAAAGTATGCTGAACCTGAACCTTGTAAACTTAGAACTTGAGTAGAACCAAGCATAAAGTTAATGGCGGTAGTGCTGGCAGTATAACTATTTCTAAAAGTAAGGGCAGTATTTCCTAAATCACTATAATCTATTGAACCTTGCCAGGAAGAGTTATTACCAAGTAAAATACACCCTCTTCCACCACCAGCACCGGAAAATTGACTCCAACCATAGAATAATGCTTGCTGATAACTTGCATTATTAGCTGTCAATGAACCCATGCTAACAGGGCCACCAAATAAGCTTTGTGCTGCTCCTGGACTATAAATAGCATAGGTATTTGTTACTGTTATATTTGGAATAGCTGTATTATCTTCAATCCACAAACCAGCAAGATTAGTTAATGTATTTCCAGTAATTGTTCCTGTTGTTGGTCTGGGAGCATAAAAAGTGGCAGAGTTTGTAAGTGTTGCAGCAGAATTAGCTCCTCCAGGATTATTACCTAATAGTAACTGACCACCAACAGCATATAAATTAGTATGTACACCACCTGCAACTGCAACTCTACCCCAAACACCATAAGAGTTTGTTATTGTTCCAGAACCTCCTGAAAGTATTGCAAATCCATAAGCTCCTACTACATAGCCAGAAGTGCTACTACCAGCATGATTTGCAATAAATCCACCAGCTATCATTTGAGCAAATGGAGAATTACCTTGTTCATTTATTGTTGAATAAACACCAAGCAAGCTTGGAGTACCAGCAGTTTGTGTTATGTTTAATACTTGTCTAATTCCACCTTTATTATTAGCAGTTGTAGTGGTTATATTTTGTACTTGGTCTATTAACATGCCATCAAAAGTAGAGTTTTGATAAATATTGCCAGCAACACCAATAGATTGTGTCCTTAAAGAACCAGTATTGACTGAAGTTGATGCTGTAGTATCAGTAAAGATTCCATCAACACTTGTTATTGTTCCAAGATTATTAATGTAGGATGTAGTTAATGTAGCTGTAGCAGGATTAAACTTTAATCCTGTAGAAGATGTTTCAAGAGTATTACCACCAGCAGTAGTAGCAAAGACAGGATAATATGTAGCATTTGTGCTATTATTATCTGTTAAGCTGATTGAACCACCACCAGTTCCAGCAGCCCAGGTTCCATCTGCCCTTAAAAAGTTTGTAGTGCCACCTGAAGAGGTAGGAACCAGACCAGCAGTAGAACCAGAGAAGGATGGAACAGATAAGGTTCCAGAGGTGGTATCAACAGCTAAACCAGCACCAGCTATTACAGCACCAGGAACAGAGGTAGTAGCTAATTTAGGTGTTTTGGTAAATATTAAATTATCAAACCATAATTCACCAGTATAACCATTTACATTAGCATAGACAATACAATATACACCTGTAGCAGTATAAAAGCCTATTCCAGATTGAGGTGTTCCATATGGAGCATTATAAGTAGTGCCAGCACCATAATAATTATAATAATTTGTTCCACCTGATAAGGTTCTCTGAACAGGTAGTAATTGTGTCCATGTTCCAGGTGTAGTATTTAAGCCAATTGGAACAGTTAGAAACATTCCAGTATGAGCATTAGTAATAGGATTATTTGAAGCATCATAGAATACAACACTTATAGTAGCATCATGTTGGCCTGGGAATGTTCCAGTATTATTAGGAACACAGACCATACCAGATAAGTCAAATACATCACCTATATTACATAAAATCTTATCAGTTAAAGCATAAGAAGCAGGAGTAATACCAGAATGGTTAATAGCTCTGACATATCTTGAACCTAAATAACCTTGATTAGTAGTATCATAAACAAGATTACCACCAGTTCCAGACATAGGGCCAAGTTCAGAGGTTCCATTAGGTATATAATTACCACCTGAACCTAAAGAACCATTGTTTATATTGTTAATAGCAGTTTGAATTGTATTGTTTAAATTGGTAATATCAGTAAATACAGTTTGCCAAGTAGCAGACCATGTAGAAGGAACAATGTTGACAATGGTATTAGCTACCAGCCATCCAGACAGACCTGTAAGATAAGTATTTAAAGCAGCTAAATCAGTAGCAAGGGTAGCATAAGATGAAGCAGGTAAACCAACAGCTAAAGCCTCTGTCTGTAAGGCTGTTTGTTCTGCTACCAGGCTATTGTAATCAGCATTAGCTATTACCTGTTGTGCTGGCGAAAGCTGATTAAAAGCAGCAAAACCTAATACAGTAGTTTCTAATGTTGATAATGAAGCATATGTGCTATCAGCAGAAGTAGCTATAGAGGCTTGAGCATAATTAAGGGTTTGTGTTCCTACTGTCTGTGATAGATAGGCTGTGAAGGTTCCAGATGGAATTACATTAGGAATAAGGCTGTTTACAGTTAATCCAGGTATGGTTATGGTCTGCCATACAGGATTGACAGGCATTGAACCTTGATAAGAAATATAATTTAATGTCCAAGAGCCAGCAGGACCAGGAAGGGTAAGGGCTGAATTGACCTGGACAGATGGCAAGCCTGTAGAAGAAATGGTAGGTAGAGAAAGGGTTAGATAGCTATTAGATAATTGATTGAAGGCAGGTAATGGGTATTCAGCCTGCACAGTAGGTCTGGGTAATACTGTTGAATCACAGCTAATTGTTGTGCCAGATTTAACATATTGAATCTTGGTAGACATTAGAAAGCTCCTAATGTCTTGGTAGATACAATATTACCACCTCTTAAAGTAATAGATAATCCAGTAACAAAGTTTCCAATCATTACACCAAAGGAATTAACCTTTACCTGATTAATAACAAAACCACCTGTTGTTAATCCAGGACTAAAAGATAAAAATCCTGGTGCTGTATCTAAAACAGACATTAAACCATCAAAGGTTAATTGATTACCATTAGATGTTCCAATGGTATAACCATATCTGTTATTAACATCATCATAAATAGACCATGTTAATTCAATTTGTGGTATGAAACCTAATCTTCTATTACTTTCAGCACCATTATACAATACAGAATTAATACCTTTTTCTTCCCAAGATAATTTAATATCAGAAGGTGCTGGGAGATAAAAAGTAGCTGTTTTACTTCCACTTCCACCAGGGTCTAATGTTGCTATTCTTAATGGTCCAATATTTAATTGTGTAGTCATTATTGATTAATCTCTAATAAGTAATTCTCTTGCTTTATCAGTTCTGTATTAAAGTAACATCAGCAGTTCCATTTATATAATCATTCTCAAGGCTCATTAATCTATATTGAATAGAGCCATTAATGGTTAGAAGTTGGAAGGGCTGTAAAGAATCCCAAGGTGTAGCTGTTGTGCTGTCTGGATAGGTCCAGCTTTGATTAGACAGGCTCCTGGGCTTGCCAAACCACATAGAAAGGGCATCAGACATAGCCTGGGCTTGTGATACATGCCAGACCATAGGATGTCCAGAGATAGTTAATAGCTTTCCACCATCTTGATTAGTTCCACCTTGGCTAATAGGTAATGTATCAGCATAATAAGTTCCATCTTGTGTTTCTACCAATGTAATAGAATAAAAATCAGGCCAACATAAGGTATTGTCTATTTTTGTTTGTAAGATATTGGTTATATTGGTAGCAGTTTCAGAATTGTTTCTGCTAATAATCTTCATTGTTCCATTAGGTAATGGATAGGCCATACAGTTTTGAAGCTGGGAAGCATGTTCTATTACTGATAAGGCTGTCTGTCCAGATGGATTAAATCTCTCTACACAGTAAGGAACCACAGTATCAACCTGGAATACAGAGCCTCCAAGATGCCCTATAATTCTTCCTGTCTTGCTTGGGTCCCTCATAGCCTGGGCAAAGATTGGGAAGCCTTCTCTAATAGGTTCTGATAAGGCAATTGATTTATTAGCAGAAGCAGCAGGAGTAGAAGATAATAGGTATGACCATGTTTGAGATATGGTAGAGCCTGAATTATCTTGAGTTGTTAAACCACCTAAAATAAAACATTGAGTAGAATTAATAGCTACAAATGTATTAGGATAGAAATTAGATACAGTTCCAACATCAAATACAGCAGGAGTAATAGATAATGTGGTTCCAGAATAATTTATCTTTGCATAAGCAGAAGAAGATATTAAATAGGCTCCATAAGGTGTAACAGCTAATTCTGGATTTACTATATTAGATGGTATATTACATTGATACATAGCAGAGCCAGTATCTATTTCTAATTTTCCATCTATGGTTACACCAAGAATAGAACCAGCAGGACCAGTAGGGAAGTTTGAAATGCTACTTAACTTGTTTGTAAATCTCCATGTTAGATTTGTGCCTGTATTCCATCCTGTTCCATTCCAGGTAGAAGAAACCACCTGTGCTGTATTAGAGGCTACTGTAAGCCTTCTCATAGAAAGGTAATCATAGAAAACAAGAGCAGGAAGAGTTATCAAATTAGATGTGGTGGTGCTATCTATCCATCCTGAAGGCATTTTGGTATAAGGTGCTGTAAATCCACTTATCAGAGCTACAGAGCCAGTATTAGGTGTTGGTCCATTGTCTTGTCCTGTTCCAGAGAAATTGTTATAGGCTATATTTCTCCATCTGGCATTAGCTGATAAGGTTTTAGTTTCATAGAACATTAAGCTTGAAGGTGCTGATAATAATTGGTTTGTCCAGTCAGCATGTAGGGTAGCTGGATAGCTGGAGTTTCTGTTACTTGTCCATCCAGAATCTATATTTCCTGTAAAGTTTGTAGTTATGCCAGAAATTAAATTACAGCCTGTTAATGTAGGCTCCATATCAGAAATAGAAGATAAAGAACATGAATTAGAATTATAAGGCTGTGAAGAGACAAAACCAAATATAGGTTCAATGGTTTGAGCCTGGGTAAATCTTGATAGGTCTAAATTGAAGGGTAGAGTAGCCTTTGTTAAGATGGTTCTAACATCAGTCATTACTACATCATTAGCTGTATCAGTGTCAAAATATATTCTGATATTAGCAGAAGGGTCCAAGTTTGTAATATCTTCTTTGACATAAATATAACAAGCTTCAGGATTTACAGCTAATACTGTATAAGTAGCAGAGTATGTTCCATTGACACAACAAAGAATATCACCAGGAATAATACCATTTACAGAATCTAAATAGATATAGCTATGGGCATTATCTTTAGCTAATACAGTGAAATAAGAATTGGCAGTTGTATTAGCAGCTTGAACAGTAAATGATTTTTGATAGAAGGAAGAGTAGACATTTCCACCACCTCCAACAATAGTTGAATTAGAATCTAAAGATGAACCACCAGAGCCAGCAGCAGTAGGCCAAGGTGTGTTAGATAAAACAATGGCAGATAAAACAGAACCATTAGCTACCCAATTAGGTAGACTTGCATAAGATAAATAGCCTATACCTGCTAAAGCCTGCCAACCATAAGAAGGTGATAAAATAACATCAATTACATTATAGGTATTTGCTACACCATTGGTTTGAAAGCTGATTTGGTCGCCAGGAGAAACAGCCTGTGTAGCATCCCCTACAAAGAAGATATAATTGTTATATTGATTGATACCATGATAATTAATTATCTCACCATAAGCAGAATAGCCTGTAAATGGGTATGAAGATTTAGCATTATTAGATGTAGGATTGGGCCTTTGCCATCCTGCTAAATATTGATTAGCTAATTCAATAGACCAATCTTGAGCAGATAATTCTATTGAATAACCACTTGCTGAATTATGCTGAACAATATTTGTAGGGTCAATGATACCAGTAAAAACAATATTGCTATCAACAGTTAAGGTAATGTATGGAGGATATAAGGCATTTGTAGAAGCTAATTGTGTCTGTATAAAGGTCCAGGCAGAGCCAGTAGGGTCTGTAAACTCTACTGTTAAATCACTTGGTTTAATCTTGGTTAGCTGGTCGCCACTATCTAAACTCCATGATTGTTTACCTATCTTTGTTACAGGATAACCAGTAACCAATAGGTTATTGCCTATCATAGCTGTGCCAAGGTTCTGATATAGATTTACCACCAATGACCGCATTATACTACCTTATTCCATCTTTTATAAACTGCTTCAGATATTTTAGCTTTATGTTCCTGTGTTTTTGGTTTAGACATTTTAGCTATTGTTTCTTTAGATTTTAATTTTCCTGTGTGGGATATAGACATTTTATTTTTTGTTTTTATAGACATTTGTTGCTTAGCAATAGACATTTTTTCTTTTGTTTCTTGTGATAAATTCCACTTACATCCTAAATTTGAACCAGCTATTTTACATATGTTGTATTCTGGTTTAAATATGTTTATACATTTCTGTTCAAAGTATAGTAAATCAACCTTTATAGGATTACAATTAGCAAGTATTTCAAATATAAAATTTTCTTTGCCATATTTATTAAATGCTGCTGTTAGATGTTTGTTGTATTTACCTGACCATCTTTTTTCAATGTTAACAGATGAACCAATATAACATTTATTGTTAATTGTATTAGTAATAATATATATTCCAGATGACATTATTAAACCTTATTTCTAATTGTTGCGGCGACCATAACTATTCAAATGCTTCTGTATCATGTTTCCAATTAATCTACTGGATTCTACAGACTCACCAGCTATTACAGCACCAGATAGATTTACATGAACAGCTTGACCACCAGGAGTAGCACCAGAGGCAGGAGAATAAGAATTAGAGCTACCCTGATAAGCTTGACTCTGGACTATTGCCCTATACATGGAAGCACCAGAGGCTACTAACTGCCTTGTGACTTCCATAAAATCATGCTTTGGCGCTATCAATTCAGGCCCAGCTTCACCCATCAGAGACAGGGTAGGGGAAGTGACCAAACCTCCTGTAGCATGGGCTGTAATGGCTTGATTGGCTGCTGAAGAGGCTGTGAAGCCAGATGTGATAGCTGCTATCTGGGCTTCAGCCAGGGCCATACCAGCAAAGGGAATGTAGGCATATGCTGAATAAGATTCGGCTGTAGCTGTGTCAAGAGCAGAAGCAGCTTTGGTAGCTGCTGCTGCTTTATATCCTACTGCTTCCTGGATAGAGGAAATAATTGATTTAGCAGCCATATCAGCAAATACATTAACAACAGATGATAAAATAGATTGAAATATAGACTTTATAGCCTGTCCTAATTTCTGGTGTTCCAATATCATAGAAGATATAGCTTTACTTGCTGCTGATTCAGCACTATTCCACATTGTTGTATAATATTTATTTTGTTCTTTTGCTAATTCTAAAGTTAGCTTATTCTGCTCTTGATTATGTTTCAGGGTAAGCTTTTGAATGTCATTCTTTAGCTTTTGCTCTTCTGCTATATCTATATTTCCAGCAGCTTTTCTTAATGTAATGCTATCATTAATAGCTTTGACTTCTTCATTATATTTTAATGTATCTAAAGCCTTTAATTGTGTTAATTCTTGAGTAGCTGATATAATACCTAATTTAGCTCTGTTTGATATATCTTGTTCTAATAATGTATATCTTGCTGCTGCTATTTCTTTCTCACCAGCTAATTTTTCTTGATCATATCTTTTATTTATTTCTTTCCATTTATTGTTTCTTTCTTCCTGCTCTTTAGCCATATCAATATCATTTTTATTCTGTTCTTTGATGGCATCATTAGCTGCTTTTTGAGCTACTATTTTATCTTGTTCTGTTCCTATAATACCTTTTAAAGCTAAATCATATCTGAAGGCTGCTAATTCACCTTCTTTAAGCAGGATATTTTCTCTTGTTTGTGCTTCTGTAGCACTCTTAACAGCTTCTCTATGTGCTTCTGCTGCTTTCTGCCTTTCTTCTGCTGCTTTCTTATCTTTTTCTGCTTTTTGTGGGTCATATGATAAACCACTACTATGAACCAAGCCAGCTCTAACAAGTTCAATTTGAAGCATTTTTTCATTTTCTATTCTTGCTTTTTCCATTGAAGATAAATAAGACTCTAATGCTTTTTTTTCTTCTTCTCTATTTTCAACAGTTGTTTTAGTTAGCTGTCTATCATTACCTATAACCTCTATTGTTGTTTCTGACCTTTTTATTAACCCTTTATTAATTGCATCATTAATAATAATTGTTTCATTTGCATATTTTAATGTATCTGTTTTAATTTTTTCTAAAGCAATAGAGTGTTGAATTGAACCATCAGAAATTAATTTCTGTGATAGTTTTTCTTGTATGTCTGTTTCACCTTTTGCTTTTGTTAGTTCCTTTTGTAGTTTTATACTTTCATTTGTAATAATATTTGTTTCATTACCAAGGTTTTTGCCTTCTTCTCTTCTTTCATCAATTTCTTTTAGAATAGCAGCAAAGGCTAAACCAGATTTACCAAAAGCATCTAATAATAGCTGGTCCCTGCTGGTAGCATCACCATATGATTCCATTTTGGATACTACAGCATGAATATATTCACCTAATGTAGCATGTTTAAGAGCATTTTCATCAGTAAAAACACTATTAGCTACTAAGGCTTCTGAATGTTGTTTAATGCCTCTTTCCATTCCTTTAACAATATCATTCAAATCTTCAGTTTTACCACCAGCTAAGGCTATAGTTGCTACCCATTCATTAAACTCCCGAGTAGACATACCAGCAGTAATAGAAAGCTGTTTATAATTTTCTACCAACTTACCAGTATTTTCAATAGACTTTGGTATTATTTCTATGATAGACTTAATGCCTTCTATAATTAAGCCTAAAGTCTTTTCAGCAGCACCAGCCAAGGTTCCAAAACCTATAGCAGCTTGAGCTATAGATTTAATGCTCAAATGTTCAAAGGCTTCAGACAGAGCATCTACATCTTGTTTCTTTGCTGTAAACTTGGCTATTCTTGCTTCAGCTTCTACCAGGGCTGCTACCAATGAAGCATTATCACCTTCAATTGTAACCTTCAAATTATTGTTATTGTCTGCCATCTATTATCCTTAATCTTCTAAATCTTCTAACCATTCTGGAGGCTGTGGAGGCTCTGGTAATTCCTTACTATTCTGAAATAAGGGCAGAGAAGAGTAATATAAAAGCTGTTGATGCCTATATATTTCTAAATCTTCCTTCTGTAATAAATCATCTAACATAATTAAAGCAATATCTGCTGGTAGGTCTAAAGCTGCTTCTAATCCACCAGCAATAGGGCTTAACTTTCTTGCAACTCCAAACCTAAAGACTGTTTCAGTGTCTTGGTTTTCATAGCTTGAATCTGATTTACTTCCTCTGCTGATAATCCTGAAACTATAAGAGAAAATCTTTTTGACCCTTGAATAAAAAAACCAAGCAGTTTTGCTACCTCTTCAGGGTCCATATCATAAGCTTGGTCTATAAAAGGCTGTAAGATATCCTTATTACCAGCTATAAATAATTTAAGACTGTTTTCATCTGCTAAAGAGATAGCAGCCATTTGAACAAAGGCTTTATTATCATTCTTCATAGCAGCTTCTAACCAGGGCTGTGCCAACTCTAACTTCCTCAAACTAAATCCTGTATTACTCATAATTCCTCTATATATTCTATTAAGTAATTCTTGCTTATTTAGACAAAAAAGAAGGGTCCATTTCTGAACCCTTCAAAGTATTAATTATTATGTTATTAATTATAGTCCAGCAGCAGTTACATCATCTGTTAGAGCCACTGGAGGCATCGGTCCTGAACCAATTAAGGTCATATCACAAATAGCTTCTGCTGTCATTTTGACTGTAGCAGCACTCTTTTTATCAATCTTTAAGGTCCAATCTGGAGTAATGGTAGCATATGGAATATAGATATTTCTGTATTCCTGAACAGCACCAGCAGAAACAATTTCTGAAGGGTATCTTATTAACATGGCTACATAAAGAGGCACAGACTGGCGACCAAGCATAACAGTCTTTCTCCCAGCAACTCCTGTAGCTGCTGTGGTGGTGAAGGTATCACCAGTGAGGGCAGAGAAGGCATCAATTATCTTGTTAGCATCCAAATCTTTATAGGCCCAGGTGACAGAAACTTCAGATACACTGTTAGCTACTTTATATTTTCCACCCATGTTAGGGTCATATTCTACTTTATCTTGTTTTACCTTAACTTCAATACCAGCAGCATCAATATCAGAGTAGATAGAAGGTATTAAAACCCTATCTGCATCTGTAGCTGCATCAGAATAAAAGAGACTCTTTACATTGGTTACTCTTACAGCATCAGAGGCACCTGTATAACCACCAGTAGGATAAGCTACAAGATAAACCTGTGCTGGTCCTACAATTTTCTTACTTTGATTTAATGTTCCTACAACTGCCATTTATATATCCTTTATAAAATGTTTTCTTCTATAGGTAATTCTATTTCTACCTTATTTTCTACTACTGTTTCTACTTGTTTAATTTCTTCTACTGCTTCTACTACCTTAACACCTGGAAGGGCAAGATATTTATCTACATCTGATTCTATTACTTCTATTTCTTCCATAAGAGGAAGCCATAAACCTTCAATAAGATAATTTTCTATTGTTGATATCAATTTCATTCTATTACTCTCTTATGTAAAATATTCTATTTCTAAATCTAATGAAGCACCACAGATTTGACCTTGGCTTATTTGTTCATTAGCCCATTGGATAGACTGTCTTTCAACATATACAGCTAAACCATTTAATGTTCTATCAGCTTTAATAGCATCAGATATAGAATTAATAACAGGAGAACAGACAATAGAAGCAGGACCACCTAACATTCTTAATTCAATTCTTAATGCTAATTTCTTCTTCTCACTATTACTTGAGCTATCATCATAAATAAACTCTTCTCTAACTGGATACACAGCTATAGCAGGTAGGTCTGAATATATAAGGTTTAGAGGCTCATCATTATTTATATTTGTTATAGAATAGGTAGATACAGCAGATGTTATATCTGATATTACCTGTGCTATAATTGCTACATTGTTTGTAAACATTAATTAGCCTTACTTATATACATTTTTAATTCTAAACCATTATTTAATGTGATATACTTGTTAATTTTATAATTAATATCATCAATCAATATATTATCATTATTCTTTATTGTGCCTAATGAGCCTGTAGCTATTGTAAATGTTAGAGAAGTATCATTTACAGCATATTGCTTATTATTCATCTGTAAGGCTTCTGTAGGTTCATTAAATAGAATACCATAGGTGGTATAACCATTATATTCAGCCTTGATACCAGCCTTTTTCATTACATATGTTAAATGTTTGCTAAATAAGTCATTCATATTCATAGATAACCTCTAAAGATAAAAGCCAGCACCAGTTTTCAGGTGATACTGGCTTTTATTTAATCAATTAGCTATTAAGATAACTTGAAGTTACCACATTTAGCAAAAGCATTAGGCTGTAATACACCAATGTCTACATACTGGCGAGCAGTAAGAATAGTGATACCTTCAGAGAAGCGAGTTTGAATGTCAACCATAAACTCTGTTGGACCCATTAAGGCAATTTCAAGATTAGAGAAATCACCAAAAATTAATGTGTGGTAAAGACTTGAAGCTATTGGAACATTGGTAGAGGTGAAGGCTTTGTAACCATTAATCTTGCCAGCATCAGCAATTGGGAAACCAGCACCACCAGAGAACTTGGCAGTAGTTTCAAGAACACCCATTAAACCAGGGGTAGTAATGAAAGCAGACTTATCTAAATCTACTGCATACTGGTCAACAAGAGCCTTTAGGTTATTAACAGAGGTAAAGGTAGGAACAGCAGAGGCACCAAGATTACCATTCTGGATGCTGGAAGCAGCAGATAGTAAACCATTGACAGTATAGGCACCAGTTACACCATTGATAGCCATGTTATCAATAGCTAAGGCAAACTGTTTAACCATGTCGCCTCGGAGAACTTCCTGGAGGTCAACAATAGATTCTTTCTGGAGTTCATCAGTTAGATAAACAGTAGAAACTAAAGCATGGGGTGTATAGGGAACCTTTACAAAGTCAACATAGCTATTAGTTGGAACACCAGAATCTTCAGCCTTGTTTACAACAGTAGTAGCTACTGACTGGCGAAGATAGCTTAAGCTACCAGAGCCAGAGCGAGTTTTAGCACCAGCAGAGAGACAGACAGCGCGGGCGCGAAGTAGGTCAAGGAAGCCAATATTCTGTTGATAGACAGCATTAGCCCCATATTGACCAGTAGTCATGTTGGAAGCAACAGTATCACCAGACCAGTTATCGGCGCGAGTGAAGAGGTCAGCAGTAAAGGCTCTTTCACCCTTTTGATTAATAACACCAGCTAAACTCTCATCAAGATTCTTAAAATCTCCCTTAATGGCATTAGCTAATCCTCGGTATAACATTTCATTAGTTAGCATGTTTCTATTTTCCTTTATAAGTATTATGCTTTGTTCTTTTGTATTAAGAAGCTCTTTCCTGGCTTCTGTAATATCAGTTGTTCTTGATAGAATTAAATCTATCTCTACTTCAGTTTTTAATTTTTGTGCTACAGCAATATTTCTTAAAGCAAGTAATTCAGTATTAAGTAATTCTGTTTTATCATTAATTTCTAATGACCTTTTATTATCTTCTTCATCTAATTCTTCATTAACTTCTAATGGAGTAGCTTCTACTGGTGTTTCACCAGCAGGTATTTCATCCTCTGAAGTCTCTGCTACAGGCTGTTCAGCCTCTTCTGTGGCTTCTTCAGTAGCCTGGACTTGCTCTAATGCCTCTACAGCAGCTACACCTTCTGTTAGCTCTGTCTCTATGGCTTCTTCAAGCTGGGCTTCATTAACTTCAGCTTCTTCATCTTCTGTATCTGCTCTGCCAACTCCTACAGAGTTATCAGCAGGTAAACCTACCAAGCTTCCTTCATATGGTTGCCATTTGGTTACAAGGAAATCATTAGGTGTATCTTCTAATTCAGCTTTTCTAACCTTATAATCAAGGATTCTATAACCTATAGAAACATCAGAAATAATACCATCTAAAATATCTTGTCTTACAGATTGGGCATCTGCTCTACCAGAGAAATAAGCATCACCTCTTAATTTCTTTGTATCAGAATCTAATCTGATATTCTTTAATCTTCCAACAGGTAATGTAGTATCATCATGATTAATTAATAGAGGTAAACCATTAGGCATTGTCCTGGACATATCAATATTGTCTACATTGTGTAGTAGTATTTCATTTCCAAAACTTCTTAAAACAGGTGTTTCAGAAGATAAAGACATTGAGATAAAGGTATTATCTTCTTTAGCATTATCTATAGCAAAGCTTCTTACTTGCCTTAATTTATATTTCATCATTTGACCTTTATATATGAAGTAATTCTATTTATCTTGTTTAAATTATTCTTTTATACTGTCTGGAGAGACATTAGCAGGGGCAGGAGAAGTTAAAGCTTCTCCTACTACATCCTTTGGTGCTGGTGTTAGCTGTGTATTCTTTGGTAGAACAGCTAATGTAATACCCTTTTCATTCTCTAATTCTTGTTCATGCTTGATATCATCTAAAATATCTGAATAGGTATAACCATTATCAGCACAAATCTTTGTTCTACTCATTGTTCTATTGTTAATAAGGGTTTCTTGTGCTAAAGCTTCTTTAACAGGGTCAGCAAAGGCAAATGGAACACCTGTAAATTGATATTGTTTATAGAAGTCATAACTTTCCATGACTGGAGGAAGGTCTAATGCTCCACTCGCACAGGCACAATCTAACCAAGATTCAAAAATTGGGCCTAATACCTGCTCAATGAATAGCTGTTGCTTCTCAAGGTAAAAAGCCCTTTCAATAATGAAAGCTGCTCTCATGCTGCTAAAGCTGGTGTGTTCAAAATCCAGAAATAAGCTATTGCTGGAAATGCCAATACCTGTAGCTATTTCCATATTCATAGCTCTTAAGAAGCTGGCAAAGGCTGTTGAGGGATGTTCTGCCTTGATATAATCAGCATCAACACCAGGAGGCAGAACCATACCCATTCCTGGCTCTATGGTGGTTTTCTTTGGTCCAGATGGAATGATGGTCTGTAATGCCTGCTCTTGTGATAGTTCTAAATCATCAGGTTGGGTTTGCTTATATTTAATAAAGGCAGAAGCTTCAATTCTTGCTGATATTAATTCAGCCTTCTGATATTCTTCCATCATTCTAACCTTATTCATTACAGAAGCTATCATAGGAACACCTCTTGGCGCTCCAATCATGTAAGGTTTAAAGGAATGAATTATATGCTCTGCTGGTTCATAGATATATTTAATAAATCCATCTCTGGGGTCATGTTGGGTAATACAGTAAGATAAGGGTTTACCATCTTCATTCTTCAAGATGCCCATATTATAATTTTCATGTTGGGTTACAATAAGCTGTTCAGCATGTAATAATTGACATTGAAAATTATATTTACCCTGATATCTCTTTCTTAATAATATTTCTCCATCAATACAAAGAGATTGAACCATTAAATCTAAAGCATCATTAAGGCTATATTGTCCTGTAACCTCAAAGTTCTTTCTATTACAGAAGTCAGACCATGCTTCTTCTATTTGCTTTGATACCTTTGTATTAATGCTACCTTTTGAATTAGGAACAGTAGATTTAAAGCTAAATCCTTTAGAACCTACAATATTATCCTGACATAAAGATACAAAGTGTGATATAACAGGACTATTTCTATATAAGTCTCTGCTTCTGACTCTTAATAGCTCTAATTGGGTAAATAATTCCTGTGCTGGAGAAAAATCTACTGTAGTCCATTGGCTATTCTGTCTGTTAAACATTCCAGACTCAAAACTTCTCTTACCATTAAACAGATAATCATTGAAAGCTAAATTAACAATATCAGTATTACTAATAGGCTCTGATTTATTTTCTAATGTTGCTTCAATGATTTTCTTATTTCTATTAAATATTGTTGGAAACTTCATTATCAATCTTTCTATTATAAATTAAAATAAACAGAACCAATGGAAGGCTTACCATCTTCCATTCTTACTCTTTGCATATAAAAGGCTCTTAAATCTAATAGACCTTTTCTATCTAATCTCATGGTGGTGCTACCTATGGTGTATTCCTGAACATCAGAACCAGCACCATCAGCAAGACATTTTTCTATATCATGTAGAGCCTTCTTATTAGGGCTTCTTGGGTCATTAACACCTTCTGCCGTTAAATCAGCCTTAATTAAAGCTTCTGAATAACCTAATGTTGTTTTAATACCTAATGGAGAAGTTAAGAAGGCAGATATTGTATATAAACCAGCTTTGTAGGCTGTGGTAGTAGCTGCTGGAATAGAAAATGTAAATATATTGCCAGCTACAGAAGAAGATGTAATTATTATTGGTGCTAATCCTTGCTTTTTAAATACATAAGATAATGTATAGCCAGTTGTATCTAAACTAAAGCTATCTACATTAATATAGAAAAGCCAATCATCACCAGCTTGATATACATTATTTTTAAATACTGATACTGACTCAATCATTAATTATACCTTTTCATATCTTTACTATAGGTAATTCTGTTTACCAACTATTAAAGGTTCTAAACTTGTTAATATATTCTTCTTTTAGGTTCTTATTTGCTGCTGAAACTGGCTCTGAACCTGCTGGAACCTGCTCTACACCTGCATAAACCAGCACAGGCTGTATCTCCTGTGGTTCTGTTGGCTTCTCTGCCTCTGTATCAATCTCTTCCAGGCTGTCTAATTCTGGTTCTGTATCCTCCGGAGTATTCATATCTACAGAAGCCTGTTTAATCATTTCTGCTCTTTGTTCCATTGTGTAATTCTTAAGGCAGATATAATAAGCAGCAAGGTTATAAGCTAATTCATCCAGCTTTTCATTTCTTCTACTACCAATCTTCTTAAATTGTCCATTAACCTTTCTTTCTGAATACAATTCCTTAAAGTATTCTTCATTACATTCAAAAGGAAAGTGTATGTATAAAGGTCCAGGCTTTTCTGTGGTTAACATCTGGAAGATATCAGTCTTAGCATTTTCAGTTCCAATTTCCCATTTTCTTAACCCTGTCTGACTGTCTCTCTTGGCCTTTGTTATGATTGGTTTCCCTTGCTGTCTTGCTCCATAGATACCCTGAACCACAGGCCCTTTACCCTTTAGGAACCTATTTACATGCTGGGTTTGGTGTCCCTGGGTATCAATCAATGTCTTTTCTATGCCTATCTCTGTTCCATTCTCATGCTTATACTTTGCATAGATAACTTTAGACAGGGCTTCCCAAGGTCCAGGTGTTGATGGGTCACCTTCTATTCTGCCTGATAGATAAACCCATGCTTCTCTATCTAATCCCCAAGCTATTACTGAATAACTTAACCAGCTATCCTGTGTATCTACAGCACAGGTTAAGAGGCTGGCAGACATAGGAACAAGAGGATATCTTTCTCTTCTATTATAAAGAATATCAGAGCTATCCCTATATAATCCTAAATCCTCTTCGAAGGGAAGGCCCAAAACTTCATTCTTAAATCTCATAATAGAGAAAATGTCTCTACTCTTATCTACCAAGAGCCATTCTTCTACAATCTTTTCCAAGGTGGTAAATGGAGAATATAACTGTGAAATATGAAAACCTTTTGTCTTTATTTCAGGATATGTTTCTACCCATTTACCAGATGAAATAGCTACCTTCTTCTGTGCTTCTGTTATTTTCTTATTACAGCTATTACACTGATAATAAACATCATCCAACTTTACCCTACAGTGTCCAAACCTGACATTCTCCCATTCAAGAGCCTGGAAGGTTCCACAGTGAGGACAGGGAATATGGAAATATGCCTGGGAACTGTTCAGGAACTCTGAATGTATGGTTTTCCTCTTGCTCTCTGCTGTATGAGCCAGGGTAGGGGAAGATAGAATTATGATTTTCTTGTTATGTGGAAAGGTGGAAGTTCTACCTATAGCCAGATCAATTGGATTCCCGAATCCTACAATTGGTTCATATTTATCTATTTCATCACAGATAACAATTCTGGAACTGAAGCCAGCAAGGGCAGCAGGACTATTAGAGCCAGCAAGCCTGATAGAACCACCTGTGGTTAGCTGTTTGAAATGTAAGGTATTGGTGCTTACCTTGCCTTCATTAGCTGCTAACTTGTTCTGTAAGACTGGTGTATTAATGAATAACCATTGTAATTCTTGTTTACTGAATGAATTACAATCCTCACCTCTTGGTTTAACAACTAATACTGGTGCTGGGTCAAGGTCTGAATAATAGCCAATGGCACAGGTAGCTATGAATGTTTTACCAACTCTGGTAGAACACAGCATTACTACTCTTTCTACCTCTGGATTGGTAATAGCATCCATAATTCCAGACTGAAAGGGTATAAAATCTGGATTCCATTTACCAGGAATAGAAGATTCTTCAGAAGATAAGATTCTATTTTCAGCAGACCATTCTGATAAGGATAAATTAGGAGGTCTTTTAAGGTTCTGAATGACCTTCTTAATTAATGTTTTAGCTGATAGCATTATCTATTATTTCTACTTCTTCTGCTTCTACCTTATTTATTACATTGTCTAAAGCATCAAAGATTAAATTATCTATTAGTGTTTTCTTCTTATTATAATCCATAGTGCCATTAATGCTACCAGAAGCCATATGGCCGACATTAAGCAGACTGTTCCTAATATCCAATAGAATATTACTCCATACAGTTTCAATCTCTGAAACCTCCATAAGCCTACCTTCTTTTTCATCTATCTCTAATTGTAGCTTTTGATTAGACAGGTTTTGGCCTTCTATCTTTGCTGCTGTTAAATCATCAACTTTCTTATACTTCTCTGGTTTGATAACCTTATTATTGATATACCATTCAAGACATTCAGCCCAAACATAATATTTCATTGACCCTTCAAAATGATAAGGGAATGTATTAGTTTCTTGTTTAGTCCAGACCTCTATACTCTTTGTTGATACCTGTAGGAGAGTAGCTATCTCTTCTCTTCCAAGGTGTTCCAGGTCATATTCTTTTTTCATGTAAGCCTATTAAAGACAAGATTAATGATTTGTATCAAGTTTTGTGTAGAAAAAGCAAAGCGTCTGCGCGGCACCCGCTAAAACAGAACCTTTTTAGAGGACCCGGCAGAAATAGCAGGTGGACATACCTTTAAGTAATGCCTTTGTATATCCTATTGTGCTGGCTTGTTTAGTTGTCATGTTGATTACTCTTGCTTACTTCTTTGCAGATGCTAATGCTTCAGACAATACTTGTGATGCTATGATGTTGTATCTATATTGAATAACATTGGTAGCTGTCTGATACCAAGCTATCTTCTTTGGTCTGTTAGAATGTTTGATTAAGGTATACAGAAGCCTTACACCAGTCTTTCTATTGGTGCCTCTTTTCCTCTTCCTATTATCATCTGGTGATGTTCTTTGTAGAATTAAAGGTGTTCCAGTTTCTTTGCTGTGAATTAAAAAGGTTCTTTCTAATCCCTGTATACCAAACTTGGTTTTATTAAGCTGTAGATTCTTAACCTTTAAGGGATTATCTGGACCAATGATAGAATTACCAAATACCTTTGGGTTAGGCATTGTTAGCCATGTATGCCCTTGATATGGTATGTGTTCAGCACCAGTTTCAAAGTCTGATAAGTAAGCTAAAGTAATAGGCATTTCAATAGTTACTGACATTCTTGTCTTGGTTGCCCATTGACCCTTATTAATCTTTACCTGTGATATAACCCAGGGCCTTCTGATATGAAGATTTTGTGAAAGCATTATCTTTTCATCAGTTTGAATCTCTTTAGCAACTGTATTTAAAACCTTACTGAGAATGAAACCAGATTGATTATCTTGCCCTAATTCTCGCAACTGATTAAGTATAGACTCTGAATTAATGGTAAGTTTTACTTGCATTATGAAGCCTTTATATATCTATTCTTAGCAGCAATAGACATTTTTAATCTTGTTTCATCTGATACTGGTTTTCTAATTCTGTTACTTGCAGCAATAGACATTTTTAATCTTGTTTCATCTGATATTATATCCCGCTGTTTAGCTATTTCTGACATTAATAATTTTGTTTTTTCTGAAAATGGATTTCTAAACTGTTTACTTGCAGCAATAGATATTTTTAATCTTGTTTCTTCATTAGGTTTTCCACCCTCACCACCTAATGTCTTGTTATATCCAACAGCGGGATTAGAAGCATCCGATAAATAAATTAAATCTGTTTCATATTCATTTAATAGTGAACCATCACAATATATAATAGGTTCAAAGGTAAAAGCGGTAGGACCATACTTATTATAAGAAGCCTGTAAATGTTTATTTTTGTGTTTATTATTTTTTAGCTGATAATTATGATTATACAGTCTATTGGTTAAATCCGTAGATTGACCAATATAAATCTTACCATTGATTGTATTAGTAATTTTATAGATGCCTGAGTTGTTCATATATAAGTAATTCTGTTTCTGTTAATCTAATATGCTGTGATTATATTTCTCTGTCAGTAATGTTAGTGAGGTTTCAATGATGATTTCTGGTAATTTTGTTATTTTTACCATATGCTGTATGAGCATTTTTCTATCAGAACAGTTATACATGCTTTCATCATTTATTACCAAAAGTAAGGCATCAATGATTGTAGAGAGTGTTTTACCTGCTGATTCTTTCTTTAATTCTGTTAAAAAGATTGTGAAGTCTAATAGGTTGATAAATGGTGAAATACTTGTTTCTGTATCCCATTCTTCATCTAATGAATAATGCTTATTTATATATTTAGTGCTTGCTGTTAATTGGTCCTTTAATTTAAAATTACAGATAAGAGTTAGATAGGTATATAGGCGACCATTTCCAGGTTTATATTTAGGTAAATGTTGTAAGACAATGAGACACAGATTATTAAAGACTTCAGTTTTCTCTAAACCATTAGCATCATTCATAAATCTAACATATCTGACAATGATAGACTGAAGCAAGGGGAAGCAGTAAACAAGTATTCTGGTATCTTCATTGTTAATTACCCATGCTTGATAAAGAAATTGTGCTACATCCTCTTTAAAATAATGAGTAGATAAAACAGTATCATCTAATTCATTTAATACATCTTGTTCTATCTTAAATACATCTTCTAAATTAAATAAATCCATTATAGCTACTTTCTGTTATTCTTCTTATTCTTATTTTTCTTCTTATATTTTATTATAGGTGCTGGCTTATTATCTTTATTGCTTGTCTTGTTATCTGGCTTAACCTTCTTCTCTTTCTTCTCTTCAAGCATCTTATTAAAATCATCAAAGATAGCTGCTATTACCTGTCTCATTTCAGAATAATATGGAGAGAAATAATAAGTAATTAAACCATCAATAATACAAGCTGCTATTTCAAAACCAAATGGAGTTGTATATTTACATACCTCACCAGGATAATTAATTAATCTGTCTATTATGTATATACAGATATTCTGACAATGTTTAATTTGTATTGGACTTGGTTGAAAGGTTGGATTGATAGGTAAATTATTCATATTAAGTTATCCTGAAATTAACCAATTTGTTTATTTGTATTGATGTTTTTTCATTATCACCAGCTTTTAATTCATTCTTTGTTATTATTATTAGATACAATTGGCTGTCATCCAGGGTATAACCTAATGATTTATAAGCAGAGAAAAGGCTATCACATAATAGTTTCTCTCTGTTAGCTGCATCAGTCTTTCTTATTGTTGCCTTCTGTGTCATCCAATCAGAATGTAGCATGATATGAATAGCCAGAGGTTCATTAGACCAAGATTTCAATTCAGTTTGGAGCATAGGATTTATTCTAATGTTCTGCTCTATCTGGTTCTTAAAGGCCAATTCAGATGTTTTTCTAAAATCTCTTGCCTGTTGGCTATGAATTAGCCTACCATTAGCTATGGTAAGGCTCTGATTGGTAGAAGGTGGTATCTGGTCCAGAGAAAAGAACATTAATTAGCTGTTCCTGGTGCTGTCTGTGCCTGGGCCTTTAATTCATTTACCCTTGCTTCTAATAGCTGGGAAACCTTTACTGTTAGCTCTAATACAGGATGTTTCTGCTTACCCATAGCTACAAGTAAGGTTTGTTCAGAGGTCAAATCTAATTTGTAATTTCTTAATATATTAGATAATACATCTAATTCTTGGTCTGTTAATTGTAAATTATTTATTGGTTCCATATTATTTATTCCTTTTTATATTTTGTTTAATTTTAATAATTTTCAACTTGATTAATCTCTTAATATCTTCTAAAAATCTTTGTTTATCTTTATCCATATTATTTATTCTCCATTGATTGATTTAAGATATTAATTACTTCCATTTCATGTTCTTTCATGATACCTAATAAGCTATAATTTATACCAGATAGGGTTTTACCTGCTTCTAATAAATCAGTCTTATTCTTTGCCTGTTTAAGAATAGCTATAAGGTCTAATGCCTTATGTGATATTTCCTTTATATCTGATAATTCTTGTTCTGATAATGTATTAATCATATTAACCTCTATATATTTAATTGTGTTATTTTTTTCAGGAATATTTATAAAAGCAGATAAATAATGTAAATAATTCCTGTAGCTAATAAAATCTTATATATCCATATTTTGATACCATCTTGTGTTATTAGGGCCTGCTGGGGCTTAATTACAGCATCAGAAGCAGAGATAACAGCTTGAAGGGCTTGAATAGCAGCTAAATCCTCTGTTTCTCTTTTCTGTAATTCACTCATTTCATCAGAGGTTAAAACAGTCCCAACAGAAACCACCTCTGTTAGAGGTCTGGTCTGTTGTCTTTTTTGAACTACCTGGACAGATACAGAAGCCCTATCCTTAGCCTCTGATAGCTTTTTCTTGACCTCTGAAATGACTTGGGGTAGGGTAGGGTGCTTTTCAGTCCTATTTAAGCTGTGGAGGTGATAATAAGCAATTGATGATACCAATAGGATAGGTATTAATAGATAGGATGTTAATTTTAGATTAATCATAATAGGTAATTCCTGACAAAAGAAAAGCCTTCACAGAGGAAGGCAGATAGAAAACTGAAGCTAATATATCTATATAATATATATATCTATAATATATACCTGTTACCCTTTGGCGCATATACATATGTCGGATGAAATGACCTGAAACAGAAGGGTTAATTTTCAAGAGGCAAAAATATTTTAATAAGAGGATAAAGAATAGGTAGTAAGAAGGGTAATAGAGTAGAAATAATAAAAGCCCTTGATTGGGCTTTACAAAAAATATTCTATATGTTCGCTCGCGCTCCATAATGTAATTCTGATTTTCTATTTTTTTCCTAAAAATCTACATTTCTATGTAATTCAGTCAGATACAATTTTTTAGGGTCTGTGTCCATTGAAAATAATTTAATTTTTTTTCTTCTACTCCTGCTTCAAGTTCCGATAAATAGGGTATGGACACAAAATGTCCGATGCTATGGACACAGCAAAAAAGTGTGTCCGATGAATGGACATAAAATTAAAAATATGTCCGATGAATGGACACAAACCTAAAAAATTAACACAATTAAATAATAGAAAAGGAAACAGACAATGGACCTAAATAAAATATCAACAGCAGCAACAGCAATAGACAAGCCAGAAGGTATCAAGGTAGCAGATATTGTTATAAAATTAGGTTTGACTCCAGACCAATACCTTAATAGAGAAGTTAGTAAAGCATTAAGTATATTAGGATGGAAAAAAGGTGACAAGAAATTGAAGGATATTAGTGGTAGATACTACCTCTGGTTTTCACCTGAAATTAAAACAATTAATGTAAATCATTCTGATTATCTAATAATGAAGGAAGAAAGGTCACAGTTCCTAAAAGAGAAGAGGGAATTACAAGCCAAGTTGGATAAGGCTACAATAGAATTAAGTCAGATGAAGGCCAGAATGTATGAAGATATGGAAAAGATTAGAGAAAGGGCTTCAATTGAGCAGGAAGGCACCTTAAAGCCACAGAAGGAAGAAATGAAGGAAGAAGTAAGGCTTGCTGAATATGATAAAATAGATGCCTTCTTTAAAGAATACAAAGATACAGAAGATACCAAGGAAGATTGGGAATCAGATTTTGAAAGAAGAATTAAGAATAGATTCATAATGGCAGAATAGAAATAATGTGTCTACCATCACAGCCAAATACCTTATACTACACCACAGGAGAAAACCATATGAAAACCTTGCTAAAATCAATAATCCTATCTACCAGCCTTATTATCACAGGCTGTTCTGGTGGTGGTAGCAATTCACCATCATCTTCAATACCAGTAGTAACACCACCAGTTCCTAATGTAGCACCTTCTGTTTCTATTCCCGGTGCTTACAGTGTTTCTGTTAATGAAGCATCTGGAGCTAATCATACACCTTATTATACTTCAATGCCAAATACAAATAATACAATTACTATTTCTATACCAAAACCTTCAACCCAATTTTTAAATTATTATTGCTTTTATATACATTTTGATACAGGGAGTGGAACATTAAAGTCTAATGATAATCCATATCCATTATTTAGCATAGAAAATATGGATGCTGATATAACAGGTTCACCTAAATATGATATTATTTCACCTTATCCTGGAAATGATACAGAGGTAGATTTAACTCCTACTACTGCTGGAATATGGAGATTTAAAATTACAGCTTGTGAACAAATAACAATGGTTCCATATAATGATACAGCACCAATTATATTAACAGTAGTGGTTACAAATTAAGTTTCGATATATTAAATAGGTTTACTCCCTTAAACCCTATTAATAATAAGTAAAATAAATTAGCCTCATTAATTTGAGGCTATTTATTTTTATATTCCTGTTTTTCTACAAGAATTAATTAGTAGATTAACAGGAATTATATATGTCATGTAAACAATACTTCAAGGTTCAGACAATAATGAAACAGGAAAGCCTATTTAATAGCAATACAATACCATCTGTAGAGAATATGGAAGCCATTTTAAGGTATGAGTTTAGGGATAATACCTTAACAATTGATATATTCTTTGAAAATTATGCCAATGGCAAATACACCAAATATTTATCAGGTAGACAAGAAAGAATTAGGTTCTATTCTTCGCCAGAATGGAAAGCCTTAAAGAAGGAAGCCTTATCTATCTATGGTTCTAAATGTATGGTTTGTGGCTCTACAAAGGATATTAGGGCAGACCATATTATTTCAAGACAATTAGACCCTTCAAGGTCATTAGATATTACAAACATTGGTATATTATGTAATGATTGTAATTTAGATTATAGCTATTATAACAAGAAAGATTATAGAACAGATGAAGAATTGTTAAAGCTATACAATTACTTAAAAGAGCAAGGGAAGGTAAGCTAATGAATTACAAATTAATATTTCTACCTGAAGCCTACATAATCTTTCAATGTCAGACCCTAATGGAAATGAGAGAGTTTATCCAACATCATCAGAACCTTGGAGCCTCTTTTAGCTCTGGGAAGTTTTGTATCCTGGATGTAATGGTAGACAAGGAAGTCTTGCTTTCTGACCTGGGTCTGTAAGCAGGGTAGGGTAGGCAGGAATTACAGCAAAAAATACTTGAAGAAGAGGCTTGACACAGCCTCTTTTTTGTGGTTCTGACCCTGAATACCAGATTGTAAAATGTGTAGGGTAAAGGCATTTCAGGATTTTCTACCCTACACCACCCTACATTTGCCTATTGGTGGTGGAACTCTCTCTTGGACATAAAGTATTGATTTAAAAGCACCCTACACCATCCTACAGAAAATATTCTAAAATACTTTGTAAGTCTAATGTTATCAATCATTTCTCTTAAAAACTAATTTGTAGCTGAAGGGGTTGTCCAGCTTCGGATGGGTACAGGTCACCTGGAGGGCCAGGGAATCCCCGTCCTTCCGCATGGAATAGACGTACTTCAGGGTGTAGTCATCTCCCCTGAGGGTCTGGATCA